>SWCD01023668.1_pt1 | contig 33936 bp, 26 predicted proteins | sample 4693011 | NCBI WGS metagenome assembly SWCD01 (sample SAMN10267278, study PRJNA491770) | bioreactor metagenome | isolation source: DHS bioreactor inoculated with marine | place: Japan: Omine Ridge, Nankai Trough | reverse complement strand
ACACCCTGTTCGATGTGTGCTTCGTGCCGGTCTGCGGTGACCACGCGAGGACTTGAAACGACTTCACCCTTGTTTTCGGCTTGCAGTGCAGATATTTCCAGGTCGATCAGTGAGCTGCCGGTTAAGACGGCAAACGCCAGACTGCCCGCGGCGCCAGCGGTGCCAAGGTTCACATTTAAGCGATCTGTGGCGGTTGTTCCACTAGGGATGGTAAATGGTGCAGGTGATCCGCCAGTGGCGATGTTTGAGATACCGCTGGATGCGATGGTGTCTGCGCCCTGGAAAGTACCAGTGGTCACACCAAAGCCATTTGAGGTAGAGGCGGCTCTGGTGACACCGAAACGTGCCCCCAGTTCCCGGGTAAAGTCATCCTGTGCGATAACGATCCGTGATGAGATCATTACCTGACGGATAGGAATATCAAGTTTTTTCAGTGTGCGACGGATCTCTGAGATGACCTCTTCGGTATCTTTTACGATCAATGTGTTGGTGCGTTCATCGATAATGACGCTGCCGCGTGGGCTAAGAATGCCAGCAGAACCTGTGCTTCCACCGTCTTGATTGTCACCCCCGCCAGCGCCACCAGAGAATAATGCTGCAAGTTCACCAACTTTTGCAAAGTTAATGGTGAAAAACGCACTTCTGATGGGAGCAAGTTCTGTGATCGACTGTTGTGCTTCCAGGTCAATTTTTTCCTGGGCTGCAATTTCTTCACTCGGTGCGATCATCATCACGGTGCCAGATTCACGTTTCGATAAACCTTTGGCTTTGAGGATGATATCGAGTGCCTGATCCCATGGTACATTTTTCAGGCGTAATGTCAGGTTGCCATCGACTGAATCACTTACCACCACGTTAAGGCTGGTGAAGTCAGCGATCAACTGCAGTACCGCACGGACAGGGATGTCCTGAAAGTTAAGCGATAAACGCTCACCGGTATAGCCGAATTTTTCTTTTTTGACTTCTTCGAGATCTTCTTTACTGATGGGCTTAAGCTCGATAGTAAAGATATTGTTTGCCTGGTATGCAACGTGTTCATAGTTGCTGCTGACAGGTTCGATTTCGACACGGACATTGTCATCTTCCTCGAAGCTGCTGACGGACTTAACGGGCGTCGCAAAATCCAGTACGTCCAGCGTTTGACGGAGTTTATCCGGCAATTTTATGCCGAGGAATTTAACCACGACCTTGCCAAATTCTTCGCTGATATCCATCGGTATGTTTGCTTCGGTCAGCTTGATGACGACTCGGCCCTCACCTTCTTCGCCACGTCTGAAATCAATGTTTTCGATGCCGCGAGGTTTATCAGAGAATCGTGGCGCACCGGCAGAAGCCGTGCTGATGGTAGTGTTGTCGGTTTCGAAGGCGGTGCCGGTAGATTCGCTGTCCAGTGTGATTAATACGTTTTTTCCCTGGGTGGTGACCTGATAAGGCACGACTTCTGTCAGGTTCAGGATGACACGGGTTTTTGTTTTGGTTGATATGGTAGTGATTGATTGTGCGATGCTGATGCCAATAGGTTGTGAGCGTTTTGGTAATTTGCTGCCGGTATTGGCGAAGTCAAAAGCGATACGTGCAGGGTTATCGATGGTAAAGCTTAATGGCGTTACTGCCTCTTCACTTAATTCAAGGCTTATCTGCAAGCGGTTGCCAGGTAAAGAAGAATATTGCATGCCGACAATGGCATTCGTTGGTGCATCCTGTTTTGGTTTGGCCTGCTCCACATTGGCGTTAGCCAGCGTCAGTGTGCTTAGTACGCAAAATAGTGACAGTGTATGTAGTAGATACTTTGTCAGGGTGAAAACATTCATGCTGTGCCCATTCGATTGTTTATTTATTGTTATTTTTAACATCTTTTTCTCCGCGCGCTCACAATATGGCTGCGCATTAATAATTGCAGAATTAATTACTGCGACTAATTACCGCCCCGCTAATTGCCACCTATGGCGATTGATGCATCTCTTTCTATGTAACCGCCAATGCCATCGGGTACAATTTCTACCAGGTAGATGGCTGTTTCGTTAATTTCAATTATCCGGCCTTCACTTTGCCCCATGTAATGACCAACTTGAACGCGGTGTACAATATTTTGCGGGTCTTTTATCAGGCCCCATTGTTGTGCATTTTGTTCCAGTGTTCCAACCATGCTGAGCGTATCCAGCGGGAAAACTTCAAGGGGTTCTCGCGGGCGAGTGGAATCCGGGTTGAGTAGGCTGGTTTTCGTCGTGCTGTCGTCTTCGAGGTCGACTGTGGCAACAAACGGGTCGCGTAACTCAGCGGCAGAATAACTAAAACTTTCGTATGGTTTGAACTGTGGAATTGGTTTTACGCTACCGACGTGCGCTGATTTTGTCTGTGCAATAAATGTTTGCAGATCAGATATGTCCTGACTGCAGCCACCCAGGCTCAGTAAACTTAAACAAATTAACGTTCGATTTAAAGTGATCATTATTTAGCATCTCCGGCGGTTTCGTCGAGATACTGGTAGGTGACAGCCGTTAATTCCATGGTTAACTTAACGCCACTTTTTGAGTCAGAGGGTGCGATCGATATATTCTGTACCGTAACGATTCGCGGCAGAGCGGCAACACCGCTGATGAATTCAGCGAACTCATGATAGCGGCCAGTCACTTTGAGCTTGATAGGGTATTCAGAATAAAATTCTTTAGGTCGCAGGCCTTCAGGTTTGAAATAATCAATTTCCAGGCCGGCTGAAATACCGGTCTGTGAGATGTCGGTTAATAATGTTTCAATCTCGGTTTCGTTAGGCAGTTGACGTAACAGGGCGCCAAATGAAGTACGCATCTCCTCGAGCTGTTGCTTATAAGCTTCCAGGTTAGCTGCTTTTGCCTGTTTGTCTGAAAAAACTTTACGTAGCAGCTGCTCTTCGGCAATAACTTTATCGAGTTCTGCTACCTGTGTGGTCGTGTCCAGAAAATAACCGGCAGCCACTAATGTGATACATAAAACAACGACGATAGCGATTTTTATGGGTAATGGCGCTGCGCCGATCTTTTTAAGATCGTCGATATCGAGTTCGTTTAGATTGATTTCGGAGAGATCCATTAGCTATCATCTCCTTTCGTTTTTGTTTTTTTATCATCTGGTAAGGACTGTGAAGTGACCAGAGAGAAGTCACTGCTCCGCAGGGTGCCTTTTCTGGTCTCAATAACCTTTAGTTTAGGTGTCGCCATCCATTCAGAGGAATCGATATTTCTCATGTAAGCCGATACACGACCGTTAGATTCTGCTACGCCATTGATCGTCAGTTGCTCGCCGTCCTGCTTGATCTTTGTGAGAAAAATACCTTCAGGAACGGTGCGTACAAAATCATCGAACAAATGCACGATCTGCGGTCGCTGTTGTTGTAGCGACTGAATGACATCCATACGAGCCAGTAATTGTTCTTTGGTTTCTTCGAGTGCTTCAATCTGTTTTAGTGAGGCGTCAAGCGTGCTGATCTCAGTCTGTAATGTCTTGTTACGATATTTCTGGTGATCGATCTGGTTGTCAAATGTTACATGTACCATAAATATAATCGCACCTGTCAGTACCAGAGAGAGAACGGTAACGGTTGCAAATTGTCTGGTTTGCTCCTGGCGTTGTTCTTCGCGCCAGGGCAGTAGGTTAATGTGTGCCATTAGTCAAAACTCCTCATGGCAAGGCCGCAGGCAATCATCAGTGATGGCGCGTCGTTGCTTAAGCTCTGTGGGTTGACTTTCGATGCCAGTGACATCTCTGCAAATGGGTTGGCGATGACCGTTGCCGTATCGAGCTGTGATTCGACCAGTTCATCGATACCGGGAATCGAGGCGCAACCGCCAGCCAACACGATTAAATCAACCGCGTTGTGTTGTCCTGAAGTATAAAAAAATTGCAGGAAGCGACTTACCTGTTGTGCGATGGTCTCTTTGAAAGGCTCGAGTACTTCATGGATGTAATTATCAGGTAAACCACCTTCTTTCTTGAGGCGGCCTGCTTCGTCGTAGGCCAGGCCATAACGACGCATGATTTCTTCGGTCAGCTGTTTGCCGCCGAAACTTTGTTCACGAGTATATATAAGGTGATTGTTTTCGACCACGTTCAGGCTGGTCATGGTGGCGCCGATATCGATCACCGCAATAAGTTTGTCTTCGCTGTTATCTTCCATCTGGTGAGCGACCATCTTTGATGAATTTTCGATGGTGTAGGCTTCCACATCAACAATTTTTGGTGTTAGACCGCCAAGTGCCAATGCTGCTGAACGCAGCTCGATATTTTCACTTCGCGATGCAGCCAGTAATACGTCAACGGTTTCCGGGTTGTTTTCGGTCTCACCGATGACTTCGAAATCAAGGTTAATCTCTTCCAATGGGTAGGGGATATACTGGTCGGCTTCCATTTCGATCTGGGTTTCAAGCTCGTCATCGCTTAGGCCGGCAGGCATGGTAATGATTTTAGTGATGACGGCAGAACCGGCCACTGCTACGGCAGCATTTTTGGTTTTTGTACCTGATTTTTTCACCGCTTTTTGAATGGTATTGCCTACGGCTTCAACATCCTGGATGTTTTTGTCGACTACAGCATTATCCGGTAACGGCTCGACCGCGAGACTTTGCACGCGGTACTTCTCACCGTCCTGGGTTAATTCGAGCAGTTTTACTGACGTCGAACTAATATCCAGGCCTAATATGGCTGGTTTTTTGCGCTTAAACGGACCCACGCGACTCCCCTAATTTATATATTTTAAAGGTAGTTATAGAATACATTATAACTTTTGCATTAAATATTAGCTGTAAGTGTAGAAAAATACTAGGAGATAAAGAACAATGTCGTAAAAACTCCTGTAAACCTATATACTTTGCCGCCTCGGTAACACTCAATAACGCAGGTAATGGAACAGTGCGCTTTCTAAAAGTATTTAAACTACTTGTCATCATTACGCTGGTAATGACATCACTTGCTGCAGTAGTCGTCGCAGGCGGTTACTTCTACCTCAACCCCAAATTACCCTCTATCGAGGGTTTAAGTAATGTGCAACTTCAGGTTCCACTCCGTATTTATAGCAGTGATGGTGCATTAATGGGGGAATTTGGTGAGAAACGACGGACACCGAAAAAACTTGATGAAATACCGGAGTTGATGCGGCAAGCGTTTTTATCGGCCGAAGATGACCGGTTTTTTGAACATCCCGGTGTTGATTATCATGGCATCCTGCGTGCGGTTGTTAATCTGGTGATGACGGGTGAGCGTGGGCAGGGCGGCAGTACCATCACCATGCAGCTGGCACGTAACTTTTACCTGAGCAGTGAAAAAACCTATCTGCGTAAGCTAAATGAGATTCTGCTGGCGTTGAAAATCGAGCGCGAACTTAACAAAGAAAAAATTCTGGAGCTGTATCTAAATAAAATTTATCTGGGAAACCGTTCTTACGGTGTCGCTGCCGCAGCGCAAATTTATTATGGCGTTGATCTGGATGAATTAACACTGGCGCAGATCGCGATGATCGCGGGACTGCCGAAAGCGCCTTCGACCTATAACCCGATCGTCAATCCTGAGCGTGCGACTATCCGTCGGGATTATGTCCTGTCGCGCATGGAATATCTGGGATTTATCAGTGTTGCACAACTTGAAGAAAATCGTAATGCACCGGTAACTGCAAGACGTCATCGTAGTGCGATAGGTGTTTACGCACCTTATGTTAATGAGATGGCGCGTGCTGAGATCGTTAAACAGTTTGGTGATGAAGCTTATGTGCGTGGTTTGAATGTATACACCACGATCAACAAACGCATGCAACAGGCGGCCAACGACAGTATCTGGAATGGCCTCGTGGCTTATGATAAACGTCATGGTTATCGTGGTGTGGTTCGCCATGTGGAATTAGACGCGGCGGCGGATGAATCTGTCTCTGATGAAGAGAAGCCTGATCTGACCACAATATTAAAAGACGATGAAAATTACGGCCGTTTCGTACCAGCGCTTATCCTGTCGGTGAATGATGATATTTCACATGATGCCAGTACTGAGCAAATAAAAGCAGCCGGCACTGCGCCAGAGCCAACGTCGGTTGAACAGCGCTCGGCCATCGCCATGCTGAAAGATGGTAATCAGGTACGTCTTCCGTGGAGCGGCATCAAGTGGGCGCGCGAGTATGTCAGCGTAAATCGCATCGGCAAAGAGCTGAAAAAAGTTTCCGAAGTTATCAAACCGGGTGATGTGGTCTGGCTTGCCAGTGACCCGGTGGCCGGCTGGAGCCTGGCGCAAATTCCAGAGGTACAGGGCGCACTGGTTTCAGTGAAACCGAATACCGGCGCGATACAGGCATTGACCGGCGGTTTTGATTTTGAGCACAGCAAATTTAACCGTGTTGTGCAGGCAAAACGACAGGCGGGTTCAGGTTTTAAACCGATCGTGTATGCCGCAGCGCTGGATAAAATGTACACCCCGGCGAGCCTGATTAACGATGCGCCAGTCGTGTTCAAAGACTCTGCGCTGGAGGGTGAATGGCGCCCGGAAAATTATAGCGGTAAAACATTTGGTCCGACGCGGTTGCGTATGGCGCTGTACAAATCACGGAATCTGGTTTCGATACGCATACTGCGTGCTATTGGGCTTAAGCATGCCACACAATTCGCAAAGAACTTTGGCCTGAACCCGAAGGAGCTGCGCTACGACTTATCACTGGCATTGGGCAGTGCCGAACTGAGCCCAATACAGATGGCACGTGTCTATTCCGTGTTTGCTACAGGCGGTTATCTGACCGAGCCATACCTGATTCAGCGTATCGAAGATTCGGATGGCAGTACTTTGTTTGAAGCCGATCCTGCCGTGGCCTGCACGTCGTGTGTCATCGCTGAACAGAAATGGTCTGCTGATATCGTCGAAGATGACTCTCTGGCAAAACTGCCAAAACAGGCTGAACGTACGTTAGAGCCGCGACTGGCATTTCAGATGAACTCGATATTGCAGGATGTGGTGTTGCGCGGCACTGGTCGCCGGGCGCTGGCTCTGGGCAGGAAAGACCTTGCGGGTAAAACTGGTACCACCAATGATCAACGTGATGCCTGGTTCAATGGCTACAACCCTGATCTGGTAACGACCGTGTGGACAGGTTTTGATCAGCTAAAACCATTGGGCAGCAGGGAGACTGGCTCATCGGCCGCGTTACCCATATGGATTAATTATATGAAAGTTGCGCTGGCCGGAAAACCTGAGAAACAGCTGCCGCGTCCCGACGGCCTGGTTACCATGAAAATCAATGCTGAAACCGGACAGGCCGCGACCGATACTGATACCAATACCGTGTTTGAAATCTTCAGGAAAGAGAAAGCGCCAGCAGTCGGTGCTGCCACACCGGCTCAGATGCCGGCAAATGGCGATGATGCGACGGCGATACCGGAACAGTTATTTTAATCGTTCATGGCCAGTTGCTGGTTAGTCTGAAAGGAAGGTTTTGCTTATATTAAAGTAAAATGCCGCATCGCCTTTATTGGTCGCGCCGATAGCGAAGTAAAGTGGGCCGAGAAACGTGTCAGCACCAATAAATATACTGCTGGCTAGACGGATATTGTCTACGTTGATCTCACTGCGTAAAGTCCAGGCGTTGCCTGCTTCCAGCGAAAAGCCTGCGTAGATAGGTAAAAATGTTATGTCGCCAAGCCGACGATAAAAAGCCGTTTCAACCAGGCCGAAATGTTGTCCTGGCAGTTCGTTCCGGATGGTGCCGGATAATTCCAGAAAACCGCCGCGCCAGAAAAGCTCATTTGCACGGAGACCGTCCGTGCGTTCATCAAGTGTGGTCTCTATCAAAACACGGCTCAATATCGTATATCGGCCAAAAGTACCTGCGCCAGCAATTTCGATTTTTAACTGTTCGTAATCGCTGTCCGCACCGATGTCCTTGCGATTGGCGCGAAAGTTAATGTTGCTGTAAAAACCGCTGTTAGGAAAACTCAGATTATCAAGTGTATCGTGCTGTAGCTTTAAAAAATAATAGCTTTCGATGAACTTGGTAAACAGTTTTACCGGTGGGCCCGATATGGCGGATACACTGCCTTTGTTGTAGCGCATGCCGAGGCTGAGTGACGTAGTCTGTTTGAATAGTTTGCCTGTTGATAAAGAGATGAACCTGCGGTTGAAGCGCTGCATGGAGGCTATTCTGTCATCGATCAACGTTGGCACGACGAGTGTCACTAAACCGGTTTTTGCCGAGATAAAATAATCGAGCTCGGCGTTGAGTGGCTGATAATATTCTGCGCTTAGCATCGGTTCATTGCCGACCGAGGCGACCGCTCTGAATTCACCCGCCAGGCTGTTCAGGTTGTCCTTGTTATAAGATGCATAGAAGTTGTTTATCGATTGAATTTCAAAGGCTGACTCTATAGACAAACCGAACCGCAAATAACTGCGCGCCCAGTCCCTGTTGCGGACATAGACGATGAGGCCGGTTTTTTCGTCGCGCTGCTGCAGTGAGTAAACGACAGAACCTGAGTGATCCAGGCCGTAAATATATGATATGTCCTGTTCCAGTAACGGAATATCGAGTGGTTCGCCAATCTTCTGATGTATACGTACCCGAATCACATCATCTCTTAAGCTGGTCTTATTTTTGATTTCGATAAATTCGATGATCGGATTTCTGTTGGCGACCGTTGGCAGTGATGTGACATACGAAGCATAATCTTCAAAAGATAAAGACAGTTTTTTTATATCTGTTAGTTTTTCGGTGGCAGCGACTTCACCTGCGACTATCAGTTCGGGATACTTGTCAAAATCGGACGATGAGATTTCCGCCTCGCCGGGAACGATCAATACGTCATTCTGTTTCAGGGTTTTGATCTGCAGGTCGGCAAAACGCCGCGTCAGGATCGTGGTTAACTGGCTGGTGACATCGATGCCGGATTTTATTTCTTCTTTTGTTGATAACGGTGCGCTGACATCGACCACGATGATGATGTCAGCACCCATCTTGCGTATGACGTCGATCGGCACATTGTCGGCGATGCCACCATCCACCAGTAATCTACCGTCGATTATTATCGGTGGTAGTGCGCCGGGAATAGACATGCTGGCGCGCATGGCGCGCGCAAGATTACCGTCCTTGATCACAAATGCTTCGCCAGTGGCAATGTCGGTGGCAATTGCGCGAAACGGAATTCTTAAGTTGTCGAAGTTTTCGATATGGAAAGCGGGATATGCCAGGCGATCCAGTGCGATCTCGATTTGCTGGCCTTCGATTAATCCGGGTGATATCTGTAAGCCGTCGTCGGTGATGCCAACGCGGTGCAGGTTGAAAAAATCGTAATCATCCTGTTTGCGACGAAACGATGTATAGTCGCGATTAGCAAAGTCACTGAACACTTTCTGCCATGCGATGCTGTTGACACCATGTTCGATTTCTTCCGGTGTTAAGCCGGTAGCGTACAGACCGCCAATGATCGATCCCATACTGGTGCCGACGATATAATCGATCGGCACGTTGTTTTCTTCGAGGACTTTTAATACACCGATATGGGCAAAACCGCGCGCGCCTCCGCCGCTTAAAACCAGGCCGATCCTGGGACGTTGTGTGTCAGCAGCGTTTTCTGAAAATGCGTCAGCTGAAGATGGTTCGGCGTTTTCGCCGAGCGCCGTCTTGCACAGGCAAAGCGTGAAAACCGTAAAGATAAATGTGTGAGAGAAATTACATCTGCGAAAAAGCATAACGTAATATGGGGTTGGCTAAACGTTGGTCGCAGTATAACGAAACTTTTACAGACTGTGGGTTTTTCTTGTCTAGCGGTGATACTGTGCGCTTATTTCATGCACTGCATCGACCAGTGCTTTAACATTATCCGGCGTGATGTTGGGTGTGATGCCGTGTCCCAGGTTAAAGACGTGGCCATTGCCGGTGCCGAAGTCGGCGAGGATGCGGCTGACTTCCTGCCTGATCACATCCGGGTTGGTTGCCATGATGGCTGGGTCCATATTACCCTGCAAGGCGACTTTGTCACCGATCTGCTGGCGCGCGATGCTGATGTCGACCGACCAGTCCAGACCGACTGCGTCACAACCGGTGTCAGCGATCTGTGGCAGCCACATACCGCCACCCTTGGTAAACAGGATCACGGGTATTTTCTGGCCGTCTTTTTCACGCGTCAGTTGATCGACGATCCGTTGCATGTAGGCCAGTGAAAATTCTTTGTAATGTGGTGTGGTCAGTGCGCCACCCCAGCTATCAAAAACCATGACCGCCTGTGCGCCGGCTTCGATCTGCGCGTTCAGATAAAGCGCAACCGAGTCGGCCAGTTTGCTCATCAGCAGGTGCGCAGACGTCGGGTCTTCGAATAATAAGGCTTTAATTTTTGAGAAAGTTTTACTGCTGCCGCCTTCGACCATGTAGGTGGCCAGCGTCCATGGGCTGCCGGCAAAACCGATCAATGGCACCTGGCCATCAAGTTCCCTGCGGATCAACGAAACCGCATCGGTCACATAATGTAACTTGTCGGCCGGATCAGGGATGATCAGATTTTTTACATCGCTGGCAGAATCGATGGTGGTCTTGAATTTAGGGCCTTCACCTTCAGAAAAATACAGACCCAGGCCCATGGCATCGGGAATGGTCAGGATGTCTGAAAACAGGATTGCCGCATCGAGTTCGAATCGGCGCAGTGGTTGCAGGGTGACTTCGCAGGCCAGTTCCGGCGTGCTGCACAGGGTCATGAAATCGCCGGCTTTGGTGCGTATGTCACGGTATTCCGGCAGGTAACGACCGGCCTGGCGCATGATCCATACCGGGGTGCGATCCACCGGCTGGCGCAGCAATGCTTTGATAAATCGATCGTTCTTGAGTTCGCTCATGCAGATTTTGTTGCTTATTTTTAAATGCTTATATTAGTTGGTGCTCAGCAGCGACTTGATGCGGCCACTGACTTCGCCCATATCGGCGCGACCGATAATCTGCGGTCTGACCAGCCCCATCACCTTGCCCATGTCTTTTATCGAGCTGGCGCTGGTCTGTTCGATGGCCTGATTGACGATGGCATCGACTTCGTCTTCGCTCAACGCCTGCGGCAGAAATTCCTGGATGATGTCGATCTCGTAAGCTTCCTGTTTTATCAGGTCGTCACGGCCAGCGGTTTTGAACTGCGAGATCGACTCGCGGCGCTGTTTGACCATCTTGTCGAGGATGGCGATGATACGTGCGTCATCGAGTTCGATGCGTTCATCGACTTCGATCTGTTTCATCGCGGAGGTTATCAGACGGATGATTTTCAGGCGTTCTTTGTCGCCTGCTTTCATCGTGCTGATCACAGTATCCTTGATCTGTTTCTGTAGATCGCTCATTAAGCTGTTGCCTGTAATATCAAAACGGGCTATGTTTTTAGAGTCGCAGCTTCGTCAGCTGAGGCCTAAAAAATAGTGAAGATAAATTAACGACGACGCTGATGAGGTGAACGCGCAAATTTATTGCGTTCCTTAGAAAGTTTTTTCAAATGACGTTTTACGGCTGCGGCTGCTTTGCGCTTGCGTTCAGTCGTTGGTTTTTCATAAGCTTCACGTTTGCGAATTTCGGTCAAAACACCGGCTTTTTCACATGAACGTTTAAAGCGACGTAAGGCTACATCAAATGGTTCGTTTTCTTTAACTCGTATTGCTGGCATGCTGCTCTCTTTTGTTTATAGGCTCAAAAGAGCCTAAAATTAATATATCGCCACACCACCATCCATGGCTCCCTGTGGCATACCGTCCATCCATGGACATAAAAAATCCGCAAAGAATGCGGTGAAACCACGTATTATATCCCACTTTCAGATAAATCCCAAATGCAAATAACACTGATAAGTAGATTGACGAGTATAAATTAAAATTATGATTGTTTTAGGCATCGAAAGCTCATGTGATGAGACCGGCATCGCAGTGTATGACAGCGAAAAAGGGTTGCTGGCGCATACCCTGCACAGCCAGATCGAGGTGCATGCTGAATATGGCGGCGTGGTACCCGAGCTGGCTTCGCGGGATCATATCCGCTATCTGGTTCCGCTGCTGGAGCAGGCCCTGCAGCAGGCCGGCAAGAAAAAATCCGAGATCGACGGTATCGCCTATACCGCCGGCCCCGGCCTGATCGGGGCGCTGATGTCGGGCGCTTCGGTAGGGCGTTCGCTGGCCTGGGCGCTGGGTATTCCTGCGCTGGAAGTACACCATATGGAAGGCCATCTGCTGGCGCCCATGCTGGAAGAAAACGCCCCGCAATTTCCGTTTGTGGCGCTGCTGGTCTCCGGCGGCCATACTCTACTGGCCTATGTGAAAGGCATCGGCCAGTACGAACTGCTGGGGCAGAGTCTCGATGACGCTGCAGGCGAGGCGTTTGATAAAACGGCGAAATTGCTGGGTCTGGGTTATCCCGGTGGCCCGGCGCTGGCGGCGCTGGCAGAGCAGGGCGAAGTGGGGGCATATAAATTCCCGCGCCCCATGGTTGATCGCCCCGGTCTGGATTTTAGTTTTAGCGGTCTGAAAACTTTCGCTCTGAACACCATGCAAAAAGCCGCGCATGCTGGCGGCAGCAATGGTGAGCTGACGTTGCAGACCAAAGCCGATATTTCGCTGGCCTTCGAAGAGGCGGTGGTGGATACCCTGAAGATAAAATGCCGCCGCGCACTGGAGCAGCAGCATTGCAAAACCCTGGTCATCGCCGGCGGTGTGGGTGCCAACAGGCGCCTGCGGGCACAGCTGGCAGAGATGAGCGCGCAGCTGGGCGGTCAGCTGTTTTATCCTCGAATAGAATTCTGCACCGACAACGGCGCGATGATCGCACAGGCCGGCTGTTTCAGATTAATGGCTGGTGAAACCCAGCCACTGGAAATCGATGCACGGGCGCGCTGGTCGATGCAGGATTTAAAGGCAATTTAAAGAGTTTTTAAGTCCGCGAACAACACGAAACAGGCAAAGGTTTAAAAAAATAAAAAGCTTTTTTCGCGTTCTTTGCGGGCCAATAATTATTTTTTAGTTTTACCGATTTTAGCTTCCGACCCTTGCAACAAAGCCTGGATGTTTTTTTTATGCCGCCAGAAAACCAGCGTGCTCATCAAGGCGACCGCGCTGCTCAGCTCGACAGAATGTGAGAAATACCAGAGGATAAACGGCGTGGAAAAAATTGACACCAGCGCCGACAGCGAAGAGATTTTCAAGACCACCGCGGTAAACAACCAGATGCCCAGTGCGAAAAGGCCGACCAGCCAGTTCATGCCCAGAATAACCCCGTAAAATGTGGCTACGCCTTTGCCGCCTTTAAAGCCATAATAAACAGGAAAGATATGTCCTAGCAGGGCGAACAGGCCGACCAGGGCAATGCCCGCAGGTTCCAGTTGTAATTGCAAAGCAGCTAAAACAGGAATTAAACCTTTTAACATGTCACCGAATAAGGTGATAATAGCGGCCTTTTTACCTCCGTGGCGCAGGACATTGGTCGCGCCCGGATTATTCGAGCCGGTTTTGCGCGGGTCTTCGATGCCCATGATCTTGCAGGTGATGATGGCAGTCGAAAACGAGCCGATAAGATAGGCCAGGGTCGCAAACAGGAAAATGTTGAGATCGTAATCCATGAACTTTGTATTTAAGATTAATTCGGCGGCGCTAGCTTACCGCAGTCGTTTTCGAAAAGCTGCATCTATTTGCGGCGAGCCAGCGCGTGCCTGATTCGGTCACCTGTGTTTTCGTTCACGGCTGGGCGATGAACAGTGCGGTGTGGGAAGAGTATATCGAGCAGCTGCCCGACTGGATCAACGTGGTGCTGGTTGACCTGCCCGGACATGGTTCGATGGCAGAGGTGTCTGCCAGCTCACTGGATGATTATGTGCAGGCGCTGGTGCCGTTGGTGCACCGTCCGGCATTGTGGGTCGGCTGGTCGCTGGGTGGTCTGGCAGTGCTGCGGCTGGCCGAGTTATATCCGCAACGCGTGGCGGCGGCCCTGCTGGTGGCGACCAACCCGTGTTTTGTTTGTCAGGAAAACTGGCCATCTGCGGTGGATGAATCGGTGTTCAAACAGTTTGCCAGCGACCTGAATAAAAACCAGAAAAAAACCATCCGCCGGTTTTTAGCTTTGCAGGTAAAAGGCCTGGCCGATGTGATGGCGGTGGTCAGGCAGTTGCAGCACAGCATCGAGTCGCGCGGGCAGGCTTCGACACAGGCATTAAACGCCGGCCTCGACATATTATTAAAGACTGACCTGCGACAGAGTTTGAGGACTATCGACAGCCCGTTACACTGGTTGCTGGGTGCGAAAGATGCGCTGGTGCCGCGAGCGTTGGCCGATGTTCTGCAAAACGATTTTGCGCAGAAAAATGTTACCCTGCTGCCACGGGCAAGCCATGCACCTTTTATTTCAGAGCAGGAGCTGTTCATCGCGCAGCTGGTCGCGCTGGCGCAATCGATACGCGGTGACAAATCTGCGCACAACAGATAACTGGCAAAATAATTTATGAGTCAAAATACCAGCGACAACTCTACGACCCTTCAGCCATCCGGGCAGGCGCAGACTTTCGACCAGAAACGGGTGCGCCGTGCCTTTGATCGCGCGGCAGACAGTTATCAGCAGTTCGCCGTACTGCAGGCGGAGGTGGGTAATCGTCTGCTGGAAAAACTCGACGTGGTAAAAATCGCGCCGCAGATGATTCTCGATGCTGGCACTGGCACTGGCGCGGCGATTCCTTCTTTGTTCGCGCGTTACAAAAAAGCACACATCGTCACTTTAGATCTGTCAGAAAATATGCTGCAAAAAGCGAACCAGCACGGTAACTTTTTGCGCGCGCCGCAGGCGGTGTGCGGCGACATCGAACGGTTGCCGTTTGCCGACGATTCTTTTGACCTGGTTTTTTCCAGCCTCAGCATGCAGTGGTGCAATGACCTGAACGCGGCGCTGCTCGAAGCCAAACGTGTGCTCAAACCGGGTGGCCTCTACGTGTTCACCACCTTCGGCCCTGACACGCTAAAAGAGCTACGAACCAGCTGGTCGGAAGTCGATGCTGCCAACCACGTAAACCAGTTTATCGATATGCATGACATCGGCGATGCGCTGTTGTGTGACGGTTTTTCGCAGCCGGTGATGGAGGCAGAAGTTCTAACGCTGACTTATGATTCGGTCGACCGCCTGATGCACGATTTAAAAGCGATCGGTGCCAATGTTACCGCGAACGCATCACCGGATGGGTGTGCGAAAGGTCTGGGCGGAAAATTGATGTTGCAGCGTGTGCGCCAGAACTATGAAAAATACCGGCAGGACGGGTTGCTGCCGGCGACTTATGAAGTGATTTATGGCCATGCCTGGAAATCCACAGGCAAGCCGGCGTCGGGAGCTTCAGAAAACATGCATGACAAACAGCAGTTTGTTAAGTTTGAACCGTAGCAACTTTTTTAAGTTTGGTGAAAATGAATCATGCCTTCGAAAAATAATACTGATTTTAGATTTATTCATTTAGTATTGTTGACGGTTATGCTGCTGAGTGCCTGTTCATCATCGGATAAATCCATCGCGCCTGAGCAGGTGATAGTCGAATATGATCTGTTGTACGACCTGCCAGAAAAGCCGCTGTCATTTGGCAAGGATGTGCTGCCGCTGCTGGAAAAGCGCTGCATCGCCTGCCACGGTTGTTACGATGCACCCTGCCAGTTAAAACTGATCTCGGCGGAAGGTGTCTTTCGCGGGGCGAATAAAAACAAGGTGTACGACGGTGCACGCATAACCGCTGCCGAACCAACGCGCCTGTTCGTCGACGCTATGAGCACTGCACAGTGGCGCGGTAAAAAATTCTCGCCGGTGCTTTATGAAAAACCCGACACAGAAAACAATAATCCGTTAAGAAATCTTGAGCAGTCGGTTTTGTATCGCATGTTGCGTTTGAAACAGCTGCACCCGCAAGCACGCACCGGCCTGTTAAGTGATAAGTTTGATCTGGCGCTAGACCGCAAACAAAGTTGCCCGACGATCGATGAATTCGATGATTATGCCCTTAAGCACGCCGAGGCCGGCATGCCGTTTGCCATGCCCAATCTGTCACGCCGGGAATATAAAACTCTGGTGCACTGGGTAGCGCAAGGGTCGCCGGTGGAAGGTGATTTGCCGCCTTCTTCGTCTGCAAAAACACAGATAAAAAAATGGGAAACTTTTTTAAATGGATCGTCGAATCGGGAAAAGTTGGTGTCACGGTATTTATTTGAGCACCTGTTTCACGCGCATCTGCATTTTGAAGACACCGAAAATAGAGAGTTTTATCGCCTGGTTCGTTCCAGTACAGCGCCCGGCGAAGCGGTAAAAATAATCGCCACACGCAGGCCTTATGGCGAGATCGATGAGGATGTGTATTATCGTTTCGTCAGAAATCAGGGCGCTGTTGTTGCCAAGCAGCACATGGTTTATGCGCTGTCTGCGCAGCGCATGAAACGCTTCAATGAATTATTTTATGATGTCGACTATGAGGTCGCGGCATTGCCTTCTTATGCGCCGAAAGTTGCTTCTAATCCGATAAAGGCGTTTGCGGATATCCCGGTGAAATCGCGCTATAAATTCTTACTGGATGAAGCACGGTTTTTCATAGAAGGTTTTATCAAGGGGCCGGTATGCCGCGGACAGGTCGCGCTCAACGTCATCGAAGACCAGTTCTGGGTGGTGTTTTTTGACCCGGACGCACCGATCGCCTCAGCCAGCGATGCTTTCCTGAAAAAAAATGCCGGCAAGCTTGCATCGCCTTCTGAACTTGAAGACACGTTTAATCTGCTCAGTGTCAATTTGCACTACAAGGATCTGTTCCGTGAGTATGTTCGGGAGCGTGAAAAACCGATACTGGATTTTCAGGCGATCGATCTGTCAGAGGCCATGCAATATTTGTGGAAAGGTGATGAAAAATCAAAACCAGGTGTGGTTAATAAAAATGCGGCTTTAACCATCTTCAGACATCTCGATAGTGCTTCGGTCAATTATGGCCTGCTTGGCGATTACCCGGAGACAGCGTGGATACTCGATTATTCTGTTTTTGAACGCATCCATTATCTGCTGGTTGCAGGCTTTGATGTTTATGGCAACATCGGACATCAGTTAAATACGCGCCTGTACATGGATATATTACGTACCGAGGGAGAAGATTATTTCCTGGCTTTTTTGCCAGTCGCGAAACGCTTGCAGGTAAGGGAAAGCTGGTACCAGGGGATTCGTAAGAGTAATAAAGATGATGTAGGTAAGGTGCAATGGTTGAATAAAGAGCTGGTAAAAGGTTATGAGGCTGATGATGCGCAGCGTGAACTGTATCAAAGCATGGCTGCTTATCTGGGGCCGGTTGCAGGTGATGGTGATTTTATAAATCGTTGTGATAAAAATGAATGTCTTCGTGCCTCTGACAAAAATATCCTGCGCGCTGACAGTGCGATGAAAAAGGCGACAAAGATGGATGGTGAGATCGTGCAGTTTCTGCCGGATCTAGCCTTCGTGCGTGTACTCATGGGTGGCGCAGCTGAACATGATCGTGCTTACACCATGATTTACAACAAGGCGTATAAATCAGTGAGCAACCTGTTACAGGAGGACACGCCGGGCGGGTTTCGCGATTATCGTTTTGATACGCAGACCATCGTTCCCTGGCTGGAAGGTTCGTATCCTAACTTTTTCTACGTGGTCAAACTCGAAGAGATAGAGGACTTTGTCGAATCATATAATGCGATCAGTGATCTGCGTGAATATGAGATCTTTGTCGCGCGTTACGGGGTGCGGCGAACCAGTGAGGATTTCTGGTCACAGGCCGACTGGTTTAATCAGCAATATTTACGTGAACAGCCGGTAAGGGCGGGGATATTTGATCTGAACCGGTATCAGAATCGGTAAAGAAAGTTTTAAGTTGGCAGTTATCAGTTTGCAGTGGTAAAAGCTGTTCGCCGCAAAGCGTGCAAAGATTGCAAATTTATTAAACTAAAAAAAGTTTTCTTCGCGACCTTTGCGGCAAACAGGGTTTTTTAAGCTTCAAACGCCACGCGCATTTTGTTCAGCGCGTTTTTCTCGATCTGGCGAATGCGTTCGGCAGAAACCTGATACTCACCGGCCAGTTCATGCAGTGTGGCCTTGTCTTCGTTCAGCCAGCGGCGCTGGATGATATCCTGACTGCGTTCGTCCAGCATTTTTAATGAATCACTCATCAGGCTTAATTCCTGTGAACGGCTGTCATCATGTTCCAGGGTATGCGCCGGATCCATGCTGCCGTCAGTCAGATAAGCGGCTGGTGTAAAATGCTGATCATCATCGTTATCGCTGGTTGGTGGATCAAACGTCACGTCGCTACCGCTTAAACGTGATTCCATTTCGAGCACAGTCTCCGGTTTCACGCCTAGTGTTTTCGCTACGTCGTTAACTTCTTCATTGCTAAACCAGCCCAGTCGTTTCTTAGAGCTGCGCAGTTTGAAGAACAGTTTACGTTGTGGTTTCGTGGTAGCGATCTTGACGATACGCCAGTTACGCAAGACGAATTCATGTATCTCTGATTTGATCCAGTGTACTGCATAAGAGATCAGGCGAACTTCGTGACTCGCTGAGAAACGTTTGACCGCTTTCATCAGGCCGATGTTACCTTCCTGAATCAGATCAGCCAGTGGCAGACCGTAACCGGTGTAACCGCGTGCGATTTTCACTACGAAGCGCAGATTAGACATAATCAATTGCTGCGCGGCCGCAAGATCATTCTGATTTTCCAGGCGCAGAGCAAGCTCCCGTTCTTCTTCAGGTGTTAGAACTGGAATGCCGTGAATTTGACGAATGTAAGCCTCCAGATTGCCGGCGCTCAACGGCGTGTTCTGGATGGCTGGAATCAAAGCTGTTGTCATATCTTCCTCTCTCATTAGGTTACATTTTAGCACTCGGGGAGTAAGAGTGCTAATTATACGAAAAGTTCAAAGAAATGCCAGTGCTCTGGCCGGAAACTAAAGCGTTTTTGAAAAGTGGATAGAGTTGTTGTAACTTATTGATTTTTATATTGAGCAACGGGCAGAGTGGGTAAATTTTTAGTGCCCACCTTTTACAAACTGGTAGCTTCTGCGTGTTTCCGCGCAGGCAAAACAGCCTGTCCACCCTGCGAGGGCGCGTTAACTGGGTTCGATGTCTTTCAGATGCCGACTGACTGCTATCCACGAGCCGATCAGTCCCAGCGTGCAGCTGATGAGGATTAGAAGCAGGGTATTGTCCAGGCCTAAACCGCTGAGGCGGAAATCGCTATGGTATAACAGCGCCAGTTTACGTATCGGGCCTTCCATCATTAGCAGTGACAGCAGGGTGATCATCCACGCCAGCACCCCGCCGATGAGGCCGTACCAGAAACCGGTGTACAGGAACGGGCGGCGGATAAATGCATCGGAGGCGCCGATAAGTTTGGATACTTCGATCTCTTCATGGCGGTTCTGTATGTCCAGCCGGATGGTATTGCCGATGATCAGCAGCACCGCGATGGCCAGCATCGAGCTGATCACCCAGATGCTGCGGTTGGCAATCTCGATAAAAGTATAGAGCCGTTTGACCCACTGCACGTCGAGCTGTGCGAGTTCCACCAGTTTGTTTTTGCTCAGATCATTCACCAGCTTCGTGGTCCGGCCGGGCTGGTTTGCCAGCATGCGCGGGTGCACCACCAGCACGATCGGCAGCGGATTTTTATCGAGATATTTCAGGGCGTCACCAAAGCCGGAAATTTCTTTAAATTGTTCCAGACCTTTTTCCTTGTCGATGAGTTCGACTTTTTTGATGTCTTTGTGTTTTTCCAGGCGGCGCATTAATTTTCGCGCGTCCAGCTGTTTGACATTGGTGTGCAGGAACAAAGATATCTGTGTTGAGCCGTCCCAGCCATTACTGACCTGGCCGATATTAGCCAGACCAATATACAGTCCGACCGGCAGTGCCAGTGCGATAGCGATCACCGCTGCGGTCATCAGCGTGGCGATGGGCTGTGCGTACAGGCGACCGAGGCTGGCCAGGCTGACGCGCAGGTGGTGGCCAAAATAAGAACGAAGCCGGCTGGATTTTTTCGGGCCGTTGCGCATGTCAGAGTTTGCCCTCCAGTGTGAAAGGCAGGCCGTTGTGCGTGACCCGGCCGTCCTGCAAACTGATCATGGGCGTGCCCATCTGCTTGATCAGATCAAGGTCATGGCTGGCAATTAGCACGGTGGTGCCGACCTGGTTGAAGCGTGCAAATAATTCCATGATCTCACGTGACAACTCAGGGTCGAGGTTGCCGGTGGGCTCGTCGGCCAGTAGCAACAACGGTTTGTGTACGATAGCGCGAGCGATGCCGACGCGCTGTTGTTCACCGCCAGACAGGGTGATCGGATCGGCTTTTTCCTTGCTCAGCAGGCCGACCTGATTGAGCGCAGCGCGCACCCGTTTATGGATTTCCTGCCGGCGATAACCCTGAATGATCAGCGGCATGGCAACATTGTCGAACACCGGCCGGTCATACAGCAGGTGATGGTTCTGAAAGATGATGCCGATATTGCGGCGGATGTATGGGATCTTGCGGTTGCTGATGTTGTTCAGATTGACGCCGTCGAGAAAAATCTGGCCGCGCGTCGGTCGCTCGATCATGGCGATTAGCTTCAGCAGCGTACTCTTGCCGGCCCCGGAATGCCCGGTAAGAAATGCCATCTGTCCCTTTGGTAGCCGTAAGCTGATCTGGTTCAAGGCATCGTGCCCGCCGGGGTAGCGTTTGCTGATGTTGTCGAAGTGAATCATTGGCGTTGCTTCGCAACGAATGAATAATGAATAATGAATAATGAATAGTTAGGCGCGTTACGCGCGAAGGCTTGTGATTTTTGCCTTTCATTATTCATTGCCGTTTTACTCAAGGAGCGCATCTACAAACTCACCCGCATTAAACGGCCTGAGATCTTCAATCCCCTCGCCAATACCAATAAAACGAACCGGCAGTTGCAGCGTTTCAGCAATGGAGAACAGGATGCCGCCTTTCGCCGTGCCGTCCAGTTTGGTCACCGCGAGTCCGGTCAGGCCGATGCTGTCGTGGAACTGCTGTACCTGGTGCAGCGCATTCTGGCCGAAGCTGGCATCCATCACGATCAGGGTTTCGTGGGGCGCGCTGGCGTCGATCTTGGCGAGCACGCGTTTGATCTTGGCCAGCTCGTCCATCAGGTTGTCCTGGGTGTGCAGACGACCGGCGGTGTCGGCGATAATAATATCAATATTTTTTGAACTTGCCGACTGTACCGCGTCAAAGATTACCGATGCCGGATCTGCACCGGTGCCCTGCGCGACTACAGGAACGTCATTACGTTCGCCCCATTCCTGTAACTGTTCGACGGCGGCGGCGCGGAAGGTGTCGCCGGCGGCCAGCATTACTGACTTGCCCTGTTGTTTGAAGTGGTGCGCCAGTTTGCCGATGCTGGTGGTTTTGCCGGCGCCGTTGATGCCGACCACCAGGATCACGAACGGTTTTGCCGACCCGGTATCAAGTGCCTGCTCGCAGGGTTGCAGGATGTTTTTCATGATCTCGGCGAGTTTGATGTGTAATGAATCTGCATCATTGATGACTTTTCGGGAGACATCGTTCTGCAGTTCGTCGATGATGGTTGTGGTAGCCTTGATGCCGACATCGGCGCTGAGCAGACGGGTCTCTAACTCGTCGAGCAGTTCACGGTCGATGCTTTTTTTGCCGAGTAAAAAGTCGGTCATGCCATCGGAAAAAGTGCGTTTGGTTTTTTCCAGGGATTGGCCGAGGTCAGCGACTTTGTCGTTCGCTGATCCGGAAATTTCTATAGGCGTTTCTATGGATGTTTCTGTCGAGGCCGCTGACGCCTCTGTGGTGTTTTTTTGCTTGCGTTTTAAGAAGCCAAACATGATGATTCGTGCAGTGAAAATAATTGAGGTATCCTATCACTAGTTGTCGGTTTTTACATGAGTGGATATGGATAAAATAACAACGTTAGATAGCGATATTAATTAAACTGTTCGCAAAGAGCAGAAGCAAGAGAAACTATTAATGAATATGAAATCGATCATAGGTCTTCTGGCCGTTTCGACGGTGGTGCTGGGCTGGGTGCTGTATCACAGTGAAGAACCTGTTCCAGAGCATAGTGATGAGGCGGTGCAGTCTTATCAGTTATCCAATGGCATGAAGATACTGGTGGTCGAAAATCATCGTGCGCCGGTGATGGTCTCTCAGGTCTGGTACAAGGTGGGTGCCAGCTACGAGCATGACGGTATCACCGGCGTCTCTCACGTGCTTGAGCACATGATGTTCAAAGGCACGGAAAAATATAAGGCCGGCGAATTTTCAGAGATCATCGCCGCCAACGGTGGTGAGGAAAACGCGTTTACCGGGCAGGATTACACCGCGTATTTTCAGAAGATCGCCAACGACCGGCTAGAGTTATGTCTGGAGCTGGAAGCTGACCGCATGCGCAATATCATCTTCGATGAAAAGGAATTTTTGAAAGAGCTCGAAGTGGTGAAGGAAGAGCGGCGCCTGCGCACCGATGATAAACCGACGGCGCTGACCTACGAGCGTTTTAACGCGGTCGCCTTCACTAATAGTCCCTATCGCCGGCCTATCATCGGCTGGATGGAGGACCTTGATACGCTGACCGTCGATGATGCGCGGCAGTGGTATAAAACATGGTACGCGCCCAATAATGCGACACTGGTGGTCGCGGGTGATGTTCTGGCCGAGGATGTTTTCCGTCTGGCGAGACAATATTTTGGTTCATTGCCAAGCTCTAAAATTCCGAAACTGAAGCCCCGGCACGAAGCTAAACAATATGGTACGCAACGTTTAACGGTCGAGCTTCCGGCGAAAATTCCTTACCTTGTGATGGGTTATAAAGTACCTGTTCTAACGCCTGAGATCGTCGACACCGAGCAGGAGAAAGAACTCTACGCGCTGGAAGTTCTGGCGGGTGTGCTCGATGGCGGTAGCAGCGCGCGCCTTAGTAAAAATCTTGTTCGCGGCCAGGAGATCGCCAATAGCGCCAGCGCCAGTTATGGCATGTCGGCAAGGCATGAAACGCTGTTTGTCTTATCCGCCGTGCCGAACGATGGCGTGGCGATCGAAGTGTTGGAGTTTGCCTTGCGCGAAGAGATCGACAGGATTAAAAACCAGTTGCCGGACGACAAAGAACTCGATCGCGTAAAAGCGCAGGTGGTCGCCGCACAGGTGTATAAGCAGGATTCAACATTTTACCAGGCGATGGAAGTGGGTATGTTAGAGAGCATTGGTTTGCCGTGGCACATAAAAGATGACTACGTCAAAAAAGTGCTGGCGGTCACCGCCGAGCAGGTGCAACAGGTGGCGAATAAATATCTGGCCGATGAACGTTTAACAGTGGCCGTGTTAGACCCGTTGCCGATCAAAAGCGCTCAAACAGAAAAGATAAATGCTGCGGCTTCAGCAGGAGAGAATAATGCGCAGTGATCCGATAGAAAACCACATGCAAAAAGCATTCGCGATGAGATTAATCCAGGGTTTTGCTTTATTGCTGCTCAGTTTCACCGCGGTGGCAACGCCACAGATTCAGACATGGCAGACGGAGAATGGCGCAAAAGTATTATTCGTGCCTGCAAAAGAAATACCGATGCTGGATGTGCGTATCGTGTTCGATGCGGGCAGTGCGCGTGATGACGGCCTGAGCGGGCTGGCGGTTTTGACCAATGGTTTATTATCCGAGGGTGCCGCTGGCAAGACCTCGCAGCAGATCGCTGAAGCGTTTGAATCAGTCGGCGCGCAGATAGACTATGATGCGGCGCGTGATATGGCGCTGGTCGGCGTACGCAGCCTGACCGAGTCGCGTTACCTGAGTGTTGCTATCGATACTCTCAGACAGGTATTAACCCAGCCGGATTTTCCGTTGGATGCTTATCAGCGTGAACTCAATCATATGAAAGTGTCGGTGAAAGCGCGGCAGCAATCTCCGTCAGCACTGGCGAGTGAAGCGTACAATAAAGCCGTTTTCGGTGATCATCCTTATGCTTTCCCGTCTTCGGGCACCAAAGAAAGTCTGGAAAAAATGACACTGGATGATGTCCGCGCATTCTATAAAAAATATTATGTCGCCAGTAACGCCACTGTTGTTCTGGTCGGCAATGTCGAACGCTGGCAGGCGGAAGAGATCGTTAAGTCGGTGATTTCGGCTCTGCCTACCGGTGAAAAACCGCCGGTGCTGCCTGAAGTAAAACAGCTCACCGAAGCTAAAAAAATTGTCATCGATTATCCCTCCGCACAGACCCATATATTCGTCGGGCAGCCGGGGACCAAACGTGGTGATAAAGATTACTTTACTTTATATGTCGCCAATCATCCGTTTGGCGGCAGTGGTTTTACCTCCCGTCTGGTCGATGTGATCCGCGAAGAAAATGGGCTGGCTTACAGTGTCTATAGTTATCTTTCACCGATGCGTGAGTTGGGTGCGTTCACCATGGGTATGCAGACCAAGACCGAGCAGACCGGGAAAGCGCTGACGCTGCTGAACCAGCAGCTGAAAAAATATGTTGCCGAAGGTCCGGAAGAAGATGAGTTGGCGGCGAGCTTGAGCAACATCACCGGCGGTTTTCCGCTGAATATCGATAGTAATGGCAAGCTGCTCGAATATATCGCCATGATCGGTTTTTATGATCTGCCGATCGATTACCTCGACCACTTTATCGATAACGTCAAAGCGGTCGATATAGAGATGATCAATGACGCGCTTAAACGGCGTATACATCCTGATAAAATGGTGACGGTTATTGTTGGAAAACAAAAATAAAATGTACTGGAATCGTTGCCGACGATTCCAGTATGCACTCCATCCGTGGAGATGAAAAATGAAAAATGAAAAATTAAAAACAAGTGGCAATTGGACGGTGGCAGGAGCGGAATCTTGTACCGTGGTCTTCTTCAGGCAGCTGCGAAGTCATAAGTGAAAAGCAGTTCATGCCGAATCATCGGCGGCAGATGGCGCGGCCGAAAGATAAAGTTTGATGACGCCCAGGGTCTGCGACCAACCACCGACCGCATTCGTGAGACCGTGTTCAACTGGCTGCAGCCCTATATTCACCAGAGCCATTGTCTGGACGCTTTTGCCGGTAGCGGTGTGCTGGGTTTTGAAGCGCTGTCACGTGGCGCACAGGATCTGGTCTTCATCGAGCAGAATATAAAAACGATCAAAAACTTAAAGGAAAATATCAGCAAGCTGAAAGCGGACAGTGCGAGCATCTATCATCAGGATACTTTGCACTGGTTGCGGTCGGCGAACTGTGAACAAAAGTTTGACCTGGTTTTTCTCGACCCGCCATTTCATAGTAAATTGCTGGCAGAGAGTAGCACGTGGCTTAACAGCAGTGGATGTTTGGCTAAAGATGCCATAATCTATGTCGAATATAATATCGATGAAGATATAATGTTGCCCGAAAACTGGTTTTGTCTAAAAGAAAAGAAGGCCGGTCAGGTCGCTTACAAATTATTTGAGAATCAAGTGGACCATGAGGTTTGAATCGTCATGAACGAATACAGAGGTTAATATGACAGTTGTCGCCGTGTATCCCGGAACGTTTGATCCGATCACCAACGGCCATTCGGACCTGGTGCAGCGTGCTGCGGGGCTGTTTGACCGTGTCATCGTAGGTATCGCCGCTAATCCGAGTAAAACACCTTTATTTGATTTAGCGCAACGCGTGACGATGGCAGAACAGGTATTATCCCGTTTCGAGAATGTTGAAGTCTGCGGTTTCTCTGAGCTCCTGGTCGATTTCGTCAAAGCAAAAAATGCGAAAGTTATTTTGCGTGGCCTGCGCGCGGTATCCGACTTTGAATATGAGATGCAGCTCGCCAGTATGAACCGGCATCTGGAACATACGCTGGAAACTGTGTTTATGACACCGAGCGAAGAGACCAGTTTTATTTCAGCATCATTGGTGAAGGAGATTGCCTTGCACGGTGGTGACGTATCGCCGTTTGTCCATGAGAATATTGTGGAAGCATTGAATTCCGTCAAGAATAAAATACCAGAATAAAATTTAATAGAGAAAGTTGTTATGGCGTTAATGATTACAGATGAATGTATCAATTGTGATGTTTGTGAACCCGAATGTCCCAATGAAGCGATTTATCCGGGCGATGAAATCTACGAGATCGATCCGGATTTATGTACCGAATGTGTCGGCCATTATGAAACATCACAGTGCGTAGAAGTATGCCCGGTTGACTGTATTCCGCTAGACCCGGATCATCAGGAAACACAGGAAGAACTCCTGGAAAAATACAAAATCCTGACAGCGAACAAATAAACTTTTATTTGTTCGCCATATTGCATAATATACGGTGACTTATTACTGATAAAGCCTGTTAATTGCGCATAAATTCGATATATGAACAAATTTTTTCAAAATATTTGTTTTATCGTTCTCGTTCTTTTTTACCCGATTACGGGTATCTCACAAACCACCACAACAAATAACACTGAAGAAGACCACCGTGCGCAGGCGGCCATCGCCAGCGCGCATCCACTGGCGACGCAGGCTGGCATCGCTATATTAAAACAGGGTGGTAATGCTTTTGATGCGGCTATCGCAGTTACTGCAACACTTGCGGTGGTGGAACCGTATTCGTCAGGCATCGGCGGCGGTGGTTTTTATCTGTTGCATCAGGCGGCAGACGACAGCTACGTGATGCTCGATGCCCGCGAGCGTGCGCCAAATCGTGCGTTTAAAGACATGTATCTTGATGAAAAAAAGGCCGTGAAAGCAGGCGCTTCGATCACCGGTGCGCTGTCTGCAGGTATTCCCGGTATCCCTGCGGCACTGGTGCATCTTGCCGAAAACTATGGCAAATTGAAATTATCCCAGTCGCTGGCAGCGGCGATAAAATACGCAGTTGAAGGTTTTGCGGTCGATGAATATTATCAACGCATGGCGGGTTTCAGGTTAGCCGACCTGCGTAAAAACAAGGCTGCCAGTGCGATTTTTTTGCAGCAGGGTGAAGTACCCGAGCTCGATTATAAAATCATTCAGAAAGACCTGGCGGAGACTTTGCAGAAGATTGCCAACGCCGGATTTTCCGGTTTTTATGAAAATGAACTGGCCTGGCAGATGGTCAGGGACGTGCGTAAACATGGCGGCATCTGGACGATGAAAGATCTGGCGACCTATGAAGTGAAGCTGCGTTCACCGGACACCGTTGTCTATAAAGGCATGAAACTGGTGTCTGCTTCACTGCCGTCATCGGGCGGCCTGGTGCTGTCTGAAATTTTGCTGATGCTGGCAGAGTATGACCTTGAGAAAATGGATGAAGTGCAACGCATCCATCATATCGTTGAAGCCATGCGTCGTGCGTATCGTGACCGCGCAGAGTATATGGGTGACCCGGATTTTATCGATGTACCGGTGGATTACCTGGTTTCAGAAATGCACATTAAATCGCTGACAAAAAATATCAGGCGCCGTTCGGCGACCTCAAGCTCATCGTTGCAGCCGGTCGGCAAACCTTCGGGCAACGGCACCGATACCACACATTTTTCTATCGTGGACAAGCAGGGCAACAAAGTCTCGGCGACGCTTTCGATCAACTACCCGTTTGGTGCCTGTTATGTCGCCGAAGGTACCGGCATTTTGTTGAATGATGAGATGGACGACTTTGTTTCCAAACCCGGTGTGCCCAACGTTTACGGTCTGGTGGGTTCACGGGCCAATGCCATCGCGCCGGGCAAGCGTATGTTATCCAGTATGACGCCGAGTATTGTCGAAACGCGTGACCGTATCGCTGTCATCGGTACGCCGGGCGGCAGCCGTATTATCACCATGGTTTTGCTAGGTATCCTCGATTTTTATGATAATAAAAGTGCGCAAGAGATAGTTAACGATGGGCGTTTTCATCATCAGTATCTCCCCGATGAGATATCCTATGAACCCGGCGTTTTTGACGAGGCGCTGGTCGGCGCGCTACAGGCGTTAGGCCATAAGACCAGAGAGCTGGATGATGATTATGGCAATATGCAGGTTATCGTGCTGGACAAAAAAAGTGGCCGGATGGAGGCCGCGTCTGACGGACGGGGAATCGGTAGCGCACAGGTGCTCCGGTAATATCGAATGCATCAGTCGATTTTATTACAGCCCAAAGCTGCTTCTTCCTGTGCCAGAGGTGAAAGATTCTGAATCTTTGATTTTTTCAATAGTGCGTATCAGATGTGTTTTTTCCTGTTCCGACATGCCGCGATTGATATAACGGTCAGCAGCATACAATATTTCTTCCAGATATTTGATCCGATAGTTATGGCTTAATAGTGATTTTGCGATAAAAAAAGGGTCGATATTCTTGTCGCGCATCTGTGCTGCCATTTTTAATGCTGACGCTAATTCTTCTTCAGTTGGTTTTGACATGAGCCTGCTATGTATCTTTATTACTGTGTCTGCATTTTAACTTAAATATTTTTCGAGTGTGTTCTTAAGTGTTTGCAAATCGACCGGTTTGGTGATGTGGTCATTCATGCCGGCTTTCAGGCATTCTTCTTTTTTCTCTGGAAAAGCATCGGCGGTCAGGGCGATGATAGGTAGTTTGTGGTCGCCGCGTTCACGGATGGTCTGGGCCAGTTTGTAACCGTCAAGCAGCGGCATATTACAGTCTGTGAGTAACAGCTGATAATCAGTGTTCACCATCTTGTTTAGTGCTTCCTGTCCATTTTCAACCAGTTCAGCGGTGTAGCCAAGCGCTTCAAGCTGGCTCATGATGAGCGTTTGGTTGGTCGGGTTATCTTCGGCAACCAGTATGGTGTGATCCGCTATTGATTCAGTGACCAACGGGCGACTGGCCTGCGATGTCGTGCTTTCATGTTCTACTGTGGTGCTGATGTTCAGGTTGCCAGTTAGCTCGACCCAGAATTCACTGCCTTCGTTGACTGTGCTGCTAACACCGATGCTGCCGTTCATCATCTCTACCAGTTGTTTGCTGATGGACAATCCGATGCCGGTACCTTCGATATTGGAAGCGGTGTTCAAGCGGCTAAACGGCAGAAAAATTTCCTGCAGTTGCTCTTGAGAGATGCCTTTTCCACTATCGATGACGCTGATGCGCACGATGTCGTTCTCTTTTTGAAAAGCTTTTAAGCAGACCGAACCGTGTTCGACATTGTATTTAATGGCATTGCTCAGAAGGTTGAGCATGACCTGTTTTAACCGTGTGTAATCAGCAACCACATAACCGTTGTTTTCAATATTGATGTCGAGAATAAGATCATTTTTTTCAGCCAGAGGGGAAACCATGGCGCGAACATCTTTAAAACAGTCGGTCAGAGAAACTTTTTCCATAGATAGTTGCAGATGACCTTTTTCGATACGCGCCAGATCCAGGATCTGGTTGACCAGTTCGAGTAATAAGTTGCCGGCGTTACTGATTTCGCTGATATGCGATTGCTGCTTGTCGGTCAATGATTTTTCATATTTCAGCAGTTGGGTAAAACCAAGGATGGCATTTAGCGGTGTCCTTAGTTCATGCGACATGCTGGAAAGGAAATCTGATTTTGCCTGATTGGCTTTTTCAGCTTCCTCTTTGGATTTTATGATGGCGAGTTCATTCTGCTTTTTGTCGGTTATATCAAGAGCCATCGCAGCGATACCGACGATCTCGTTTTTTTCATCGGTTAATGGCGTAACAAACCATTCGCAGAAGATAGGCTCTTTCGATTTTTTTTTGTTTTCGATGACAGTGCCGGTAACAGCTTCGTAGTTGAGTAAACGTTGCCATAGTTTTTCAGCTTCGATAGAGCTGTCGCGAGACAGGATCAGGCGCATGATGTTTTCATCGATGGCTTCGGTGTGCGAATAGCCAAAAATACTTTCAGCAGCTTTGTTCCATTCGGTGACGTTCAGGTCGATATCAAATTCGATAATGGCGAGCGGTGTGTTCTGCAGGTGAAGTGCCTGTTTTTGATGCATTAACTCGATGGCACGCTCTCGATTATCTGCCATGAGCCGCAGACGTATATTTTGTTGTGTGTTATTGAATATTTTTCTGCCAGCAGATAATGAGAAAAAGATAAACACCAGAAGTACGAAGGAGGTTGCAGTGAAGAAGTTTTTGTCTTCGATAAGCAGTCTTAGGATCAGCAATACGCTGGCCGGTAATAAAAATAATGTCAGTGTCTCCCAGCGATAGGCCAGGGTTGATAACGAACCGGCAATCACGCCGACAAGGCATACCAGAATAAAACTGAAATATTCGACCTCTGCTGAATAACCTAACCAGGGCAGGAGTCCCCAGCCAAAACCGGCGATGCCAGTGCCTATGAAAAACCGTATTCGCCAGCTACTGTCCAGCTGTTGCTGTTTTGTGCGTTTTGAAAAGCGATAGCTGTCGATACTTCTTATGAATAACACACTGAGTATGATGAACAGCCAGATATTGAGGTTTTGCTGTGAGGTAACATGGCCGATCAGGATATTATAAATAATCAGTGCGATAACTATTGAGGCGGTATAAGAGAAGGGGGTGCCGCCATACAGTAAGCGAATTTCTTCCAGTCTGATATGTTGATCCAACTGGTCGCTGGAATTTGATTTTGTTGAGTCCATGGCGCTACATTATCCTTCTATATTATTAGCGGTTAATAATTTCAGAGGAAGAATCATAATATATGAGCACCTTACTGAAAATTTGCAGGACTGGCTATTCATTTGTGTATTAGATTTTCATAGTATTATTATTTGCCTATGTGTTTGCTGGGTATCGGTTCTAAGTGTGTCGTCACACCCATGTCTTTGAAAATGTATCGAATCCATAATGGTTTTTTCTGTTATCTGCCTAACATTAGGGTAAATATTAGCTATACGGTATGAAGTTAAGTGGTTTTACCGTAGTATTTTAGTTCCATGTGTTGATGGTGTTATCGATGTTGAGTATATATTTAAACCGAGGAGATGACGTTTCGAAACCAGCAAACCCGAGCCTCGGTTCACGCGTGATTAAAAGTTCCATTCGGACGATTGTTTTAACCTCACTTTGTAGTGCAAGTTTTTTACTGAATGCTTCGGTCTCGTTAGAGCGAACTATCAAAGAGAAGGGGGATGCATTTAGCGCGGTCTCTGCTTTGCTGGCAGGAAATGAAGGCCGGCTTCTGGTGCTGGATTATGCAAAAGGCCAGTTGTCTGAGTACAAAGGCAAAGCCGGCACACACCATAGCCTGATAAGGAAAAATTTTTTTGAGTCAGAAGAGGTCAGAGGTCTGGCACGCCTGGATGAGAATAGTTTCCTGGTGTCGAACAGTGATGAAAATGTCATCGCAGTGATCAACGGAGAAGGTGGGCTGATCCAGAAGTTTGGTGAAGGCGGTTCACGTGAAGGTCAACTGGATGGGCCGGCAGGTATCGACTGGTCGCATAATGGCCGTTTATATGTCGCAGATAAAGGCAATAACCGTATCTCAGTGTTCGGCCTTGATGGAGTGTTTATTAAAGCCTTTGGTCAGAAGGGGGCTGCCGAAGAGCAACGACTCGATGCGCCGGTGCAGGTCTATGTTGATCTGCAGGAACGCGTGTTCGTGCTGGAAAAAAGAAGCAACGGCATAGTGTCTGTTTTTGATCACGATGGCAAATTATTACAGCGATTGACGGCTAAAGATTTTGACAGACTCGGTGGCAGCGAGACCGAGATCATCAATATCACGATCGATGATAAAGGCCTGTTATATGCGGCGGATAGTGTGAACGGCCGTATTTTTCAGGTCGACTGGCTGGCAAAAAAACTGGTTGCCAGTTTTGGTAGTAGAGGCGAGCGGCGTGGCCAGTTCAAAAAAGTCAGCGCGATGGCAGTGTTGCCAGGCAATAAACTTGCAATTGCCGACAGTGAAAATAAGAAGATCGAAATTTATCGTCTGCCAAAAAACAGTTATAAAACGCTTAAAAAGTTTTATCTTCCAACTGTCGCTTATGAACGTTCGATAAAACTTGACTGCAGCAAAGCCTACCGCTTACGCGGCGGCAACGTGTTATGTCTGGATGCGGAGAATAACAAAGTCGCCAGCTACAAAAGCTCAGGAAAAAAAGTCAGGGACTTTGTCGGTAAATTCTCTGATTTGATCGCTGCTTCGATCGATGATCAGAACGTGGTTATCCTCGACGGCGACAGGATGAAGTACTACAAGCTGGATGGTCGCATGCGTTTCGAAGTAGGTGGCTCGGGTGCTGAAGATGGCAAGCTGGATTCACCCGGTGGACTGTTTCTGGCAAAAGACCAGGTTTATGTGGCGGACACCGGCAATGACCGTATACAGATTTTTTCTCGTGACGGCATCTATCTGGATAAAATAGTTAATCCTGAAAATCCCGATAAAGCCATATTCAAAGAGCCACTGCGTGTCGCTGTCGACAACAGCGATAACATGTTTGTGCTCGATGGCGAAACAAAGCAGGTACTGGTATTTTCTCCAAACAGAAAATTGTTATACCGCATCGGTGGCGAAGAAGAACAGGCAGATGCTTATACCGAGTTATATGATATAACCGTCGACAGCGATGAAAACCTGTATGTGCTCGGTGCTATAGAAGGCAATGAAACGACCGTGCAGGTATTTAACGGGCCGACAAAAATTGTTTCCTTTGGCGCACAGGTCAAAGGTCGCGTGGGCCTCGATGAGCCAGTTGTCATATCGATAGCAAAAGCGAATAAAACCATCGTCAGCGTTTTCGATAAAGAATTAGAAACGCTAAAAAATTACAAATTCAAACAACTGCCACCCAGACCTGGTGGCCTCCGCGTTCGTGGTTCGATCAAACAGACACGGTTGAGCTGGAACAAAGTGCCGGGTAGTTATATCAGCCGCTATAAGGTTTATGGCGCACGAGAAAAAAACGGTGAGTATAAGTACCTGACGGATGTTTCTGGTCTAAGCGCAACGCTTGAAAACAAAGGAGCATTTGGTCCGCGTTTTTACCGTATAAGTGCTGTCAGCGGTTTCAGTGTCGAAGGCGAATCATCAAATATTCGCGAAGATATTTTTCAGGCGGGTTATCTCAGTTATAAAGCAGGAAAATATAAACAGGCGAAAAAGTTATTTTTAGATTCTTATAAAGAGGATAAGTCGCACGCGGGTGTGGTCAAGTACCTTGGTTTGATCGCGCTCGAAGAAAAAGACGTCAGTACTGCGCTGGCTTACTTTATCGAGTTAGGCCATATAAAGAATTTTGAAGTCGAAGCGAATAACCTGCAAATTAAAGCCCTGGTCGAAAATGGCGAGTTCGTCTCGGCAAAAGCGGTGATTGATCGGCTGATCGCTGATGGTACGGCTAGCGTCGACACCATCGTCTATTGCGGCGAACTGAGCCTGAACCTGGGTGATGCCATCGGTGCTATCGACTGCCTGGAAGATGCCATCAAAAAAGATAAAAACCACGTTGAGGCGCATTTTCTTATCGGCAAGGCTTATATCAAATTAGGCCTGGTTGACAAAGGACTGGAAGCATTCACCATCGCTGAAAATATTGCGCCGCAAGATGCCAGCGTCTGGTATCAGAGTGGTCTGGCTTATCAGGCATTGGCAGACCAGCGTTTAGTTGTGGCCGATGAGAAACAGCATGCACGGGCAATCGAGCGTTTTAAAAAGTCACTGGCGATCAATGCTAACGATGAAAAAGTACAGCTCGCGATCGCAAAAAGCTATCTGGCACAAAAGGATTATAGCAACGTGCGCAACATTGCTATCAAACTGGCCGGTAACCGTGATACTGAAACAGAAGGCCACTATCTGTTGGGGGTCACTTCTTATGCCGCCGAAGATTATGCGCAGGCATTGCTGTCGTTGAGTAAGGCAACACGCGCTGACAACTCGAATTCCACCGCCTGGCTGGCACTGGCGGATACCTATATCCAGTTGAAGCAGAAAGATAAAGTGAGGTCGACGCTGGAGAAAGCCGTCGCCGGTGATGATAGATCTTTCGAAGCAGCGTATCGACTCGGTGTGCTCGAATACGATGCAGTCGAATACGAAAAA
>SWCD01022590.1_pt1 | contig 33968 bp, 34 predicted proteins | sample 4693011 | NCBI WGS metagenome assembly SWCD01 (sample SAMN10267278, study PRJNA491770) | bioreactor metagenome | isolation source: DHS bioreactor inoculated with marine | place: Japan: Omine Ridge, Nankai Trough | reverse complement strand
AGGCTTGCCAATCCAACGATAAGAGCCCTGCGCATAGCATCCTCCGGCCTGTTGATGGTTGCAGTTGTACCCGTTTGCCCCCCGAAACGAAATAGTCGCGCGCACCCTATCGCGGGCTTTCCCTAAAGCATTTCACCGCCGTCAATCACAAGCGCCAGCCCCGTGACAAAGCTGGAGCGGTCCGAAGCCAGATAGACGATCCCGTGTGCGATTTCCTCGACGCTGGCCCAACGGCCCATGGGAATCGACCCGGCGACGTAGGATTCCAAAGCCGCACGCCCGCCCATCTGTGTCTCAAACCCGGCATTGAACGGAGTATCGACAAAGCCGGGGCATAATGCGTTGAACCTGATGTTCTCAGCCGCGTAATCCACAGCCATCTGTTTCACCATCGCCACGGCGGCATGTTTGGTCGTGGCATAGGACACCATGCCCCGGTCATACTGGCATCCCGAGTTAGACGCGGTTACGATCACCGATCCGCCACCCTGCGCGCGCATTGGAACAATCACCGCCCGCGCCAACACGAAATGCGCCCTCACGTTCAGTGCCCATGCCGCATCCATCTGCGCAGGCGTCACATCCTCGGCGCGTCCTGGGATCTGGATGCCCGCGTGGCTGTGCAGGATGTCGATCCGGCCCCAATCCGCAACCACCTTCTCGACCATCGCGGCGCAGGCTGCGTCCTCTGTCACATCCAGCGCAAAGGCCGCCCCCCGTCCGCCTGCCGCCTCGATCTGCGTCAATGTCTCCTGCGCCAGGCCGCCATCCAGATCGGTGACAATGACCACCGCCCCCTCACGGGCCATCGCAATCGCCCCCGCCCGGCCAATTCCTGACCCTGCCGCCGTCACCAGCGCGATTCGATCCTTGAGCATGCCATTCTCCTGCATAGGGTCAGCGCCCGGCCTTCGCCGCGCCGGGCCGCAACAGCACCTGTGCGATGATCAACAGCGTCAGGGACGCGATCATGACCATGGTGCCAATCGCATTGATTTCGGGTGTTACGCCCCGGCGGATCGACGAGAAAATGTAAATCGGCAGGGTCGTCTCGGACCCCGCGACAAAGAACGCCATGATGAAATCATCAAAGCTGAAGGTGAAGGCCAAGAGAAATCCCGCCAGAATGGCCGGCGCAATCTGCGGCAGCGTCACTTGCACAAAGGTCGCTACCGGACCAGCCCCCAGATCGCTTGAGGCTTCGATTTGCGCACGATCAAAGCTCTCGAGCCGCCCACGCACCAGCAGGACCACCAAGGACATGGTGAACATGCCATGCAACCCAATGAGCGATCCCATGCCCAAGGACAGCCTGCGGCCACTCATCGCCTCAAGCCACGGATTGACAAGATCGAACACCGTGACCAACGCGATCAGTGCAGCAATGCCGATCACGATACCGGGGATCATCACCGCAACCTGTACCAGCGTGTCGAAAAACACCCGCAACCGCCCCCGCATGCCCGTCAGCGCCAGCGCCGCCATAGTACCTGCCACCGTCGCCAGAACAGCCGACAGAAACGCCACCTTGACCGAGGTCCAAAGCGCCTCCATCACAAAGGGATTGCTGAGCGCACGGCCATACCATTCGGTCGAGAACCCTTGCATCGAACTCGCCGACCGCCCGGCCGAAAAGGAGAATAGCGCGATGATCCCGATGGGCAGGTAGAGAAACGCAAAGACGGCAATGGCATAGGCTCTCATGACATCCTCACATCAGCCCGACATCGTCGCGGCCCGCGCCAAAGCGGCGAACCGCACGGCTATAGAGGGCCACAACGATCAACATGATCACGATCAGCGCCACGGCCACCGCAGATCCGAACGCCCAGTTGCGCGACTGCAGAAAGAGATCAACCAGCGCATTGCCGACAAAGAATACCTTGCCGCCACCCAGAATGGCGGGGATCAGAAACTCGCCGGTAAGCAGGATAAAGACCAGCATCGACCCTGTCAGAACACCCGGCATCGACAAAGGCAGCGTGATTTGCAGAAAACTGCGCCAAGGCGGCGTGCCTAGGTCCGCCGCCGCCTCGAGCAGGCTGCGATCCAGCTTTTCCAGCGCCACATAGATCGGAAAGACCATCAATGGCAGGTATCCGTAAACGATCCCTACCAGCACCGCAAAAGGCGTGTTGATGAGGCGAATGTCACCCAGACCCAGCGCCTCCAGCAGCGCCGGAATGCCATTGCCACCAAGCAGGTAAATCCACGCATAGGACCGGATCAGGATCGAGGTCCAGAATGGAACGATCACGAGAATGAGCAGCGTTGTCTTCCAACGCGCCGTGACCTTCAACGCCAGGTAATAGGCCAGCGGATAGGCAATGAGCAGCGCCGCCAACGTGCCCATGGGGGCCAATGTCAGCGTGTTGCGAAAGGCGGCGAACCGGGCCGGCAGGTTCGCATATTGTTCAAAGGTGAACCCCGGCGCATAGCCGCCAATCGGGTTCCGCTCACCAAAGGAAAAGACGAGGACGACAGCCAGAGGGAACAAGAGCAGCACGGCATACCAGATGCCCGCTGGCATCAGCAGCAGCGCACGCGCCCGTGTTCTTGTCATGGCCATCGCCCTCATTCCCCGGTCAGGCCGATTTGAACCGGGCCATCAACTCGGCGCGGTTGGGATCGGTCAGCGTAACTGCGGCACCGAATTCCAGCGCATTGAGCGCCTCTGCTGCCGGGTAGAGAATCGGATCGTTCAGCAGGTCTTCGGGCAAGAGCGCATTGGTGCGCGCATCCGCCACCGGATAGCCATGCGCCAGCGCCTCCCGCGCGTTGACCTCGGGGGCGAGAAGATAGTTGATCAGCGCATAGGCCGCCTCGCGGTGCGGTGCGCCGACCGGAATGGCATAGTAATCCGACCAGATTTCGCCCCCCTCCTTGCCCAGGGCAAAGGCGATTTCAGGCAGATCGGTGTTGAGCTGCTTGCCATCCCCCGTCCAGCACATCGTAAGCCAAGCATCGCCATTGCGCATTGCAGGCTGATAGTCCGAGGAAATCGCAAAGAGGTGCGGCTTGACCTCGATCAGCAGCTTTTCGGCCTCGGCCAATTCCGCCGGATCGACCGAATTGAAGCTGTAGCCGAAATAGGCCAGCGCGTTGCCGATGGTGGTCAACTGATAGTCATGCACCATGACGCGCCCATCGAACTGATCCTTGGCCCCGTCGAAAAAGGTCTTCCAGCTGTCGACCACGCCGCCGGTCTTGGCGGTGTTCGAGGCAATCCCCGTGGTGCCCCAGTTCTTCGGCACGGCATAGACCTTGCCGTCAATCGTGCCCGCATCTGCAAAGCGCGCATCAAACGCGGCGGGATCATAATTGGGCAGTTTCGAGAGATCCAAAGGCTCGATCAGGCCGGCCTCCACATAGGTCGAAATCGCATAGTTGGTCGGTACGAACACATCCCAACCCGAACCCCCCGCCTGAATCTTGGCCAACATTTCCTCATTCGAGCCAAACACGTTCACCTGAGAGAAAACGCCGGTCTCATCGGCGAAGCGATCAAAGTTTGCCGCATCGTGATAATTGGGCCAGGTTGCCAGAACCACCCGGTCGCCCAAATCCTGCGCCAAAGCGCGCCCCGGCAAGAGGCTCGGCAACGCGCCCCCCAAAACCGCCATCGCAGTTCCAAGACCCGTGGTGCCCAGAAACTGCCGCCGGCTGATCGAGCCCTTTTCGTAGCGGCGCAGTTCTTCGATGAATTTCTTGCGCGAAATCGTCGTGTTATCCTGTGTCATCGTTTCATTTCCCTTGTTGAACTTGGTGCAGTTGTCATCCGTCACTCATCGGCGGCCAGAATCAAACCCGTGCCCGCCGTCCAGAGGATGTGGACTTCATCGCCCACCCCCTGCCCGCCCAAGGCTCTTTCGGCCTGTCGCGGAACATTGACCTGAAGCGGGCCGATCCCCTCGGCCTGCAACAGATATTCAGTATGATCGCCTAGAAAGGTGCGGTGTGTGATCCGCGCCCGCAGCATTGCATCCTCGCCTTGCACAGCCTCCGGTGCGGCTAGGCCCAGTGCCTCAGGGCGCGCTGCAATCTCGACATGACGACGCGCATCCCCCGCGACCTCAGGTACCAGCACCTGCGCGCCCCCCGCCAACGCGATCCGCGCCAGCCCCGCCTGCCGCGACAGAACCTCTCCGCTCAGGATATTCGCCTTGCCCACGAAATCCGCCACATAGCGATTGCGGGGCCGATCATACAGATCCTGCGGCGTGCCCACCTGCACGATCCGACCCGCGCCCATGATGCAGATACGATCCGACATCGACAGCGCCTCTTCCTGATCATGCGTGACCAGAACAAAGGTGATGCCAAGGCTGCGTTGCAGATCGAGCAGTTCGCGCTGCATTTCGCCGCGCAGCTTGGCATCGAGTGCCGCCATCGGCTCATCCAGTAACAAGAGCTTGGGTTCGTTGATGATCGCGCGCGCCAGCGCCACGCGCTGCTGTTGCCCGCCCGACAATTGCCATGTCCGCCGCGCGCCAAACGCCTCAAGCCGCACCTTGGCCAAGGCGGCCTCGACCCGCGCCGCAATTTCCAATTTCGCCAGTTTGGGACGCACCTGCCGCAACCCATAGCCAATGTTCTGCGCCACGGTCATATGCGGAAAGAGCGCGTAGTGCTGAAACACCATGTTCACCGGACGCGCATATGCCGGCACGCGGCTGACATCCTGACCGTCGAGCCGCACCGTGCCGTCGCTCGGGTTCTCGAACCCGGCCAGCATCCGCAGCGCCGTGGTCTTGCCACAGCCAGAGGGACCTAGAAACGACAGAAACTCGCCGCGCCGAATGCGCAGGTTGATCCGGTCCGCCGCCAGTACCGCGCCAAATCGCTTGGTGGCCCCGACGAATTCGGCGACGCAATCCGCCTCCGCAGGGTGGGCCTGTGCGTTTTGCGTTCCCTGTTCCCGGCTCGCGCCCATCCTGATCCCCGCCTCGGCATTCGCATCCAGCATGCCGGTCCTCTCGTGTTGCCGCGCCTATGCGCCTATGCCATATATTCTTAAAACGGTAAGAAAATCGCAGACGGTTGTATATATCATAAAGAGCATAGATGACGACAAAAACGCAGATCTCAGATTGGTTCGAGACCAGTGCGCGCGCGGTCTCTGCGCTTGGCACAGCCGATCTTGCCCCGGCCCTCACCACGGCGCTGCGCAGCATCGTGCCCTATGAATTCACCGTGATCTTTGCCTATTACCGCGACCACAAACCGCTTGATTTGTATGATGATTTTCCCGCCGCCAAGCGCAAGGTGATGGTCGATGACTATCAGGAAGGGCCCTATCTTCTTGATCCCTTCTATCTTAATGCGGCCTCCCCCACGACACCGCGTCTGGCACGGCTGCGCGATCTGGCACCCGATCGTTTCTACCAAGCGGAATATTTTCGCAATTATTACATCCAGACCGGACTTGCCGAAGAAATAGGCTTTATCGTCGAGATTGGCGACGGGGTCAGCGTGGTGATTTCCGCCATGCGTGAACACAAGGTCTTTTCGGCCCGCGAGTTCCGCGATCTTGAAGCGGCTTTTCCCTTTGTCGCGGCCATCGCCCAGAAACAATGGGGCGGGCTGATCTCCCAATTCTCGGCGCGTCCCCAAACCGACGGCCCCCGCCTGCCGCAACTGATCGAGGACGCGTTTCAAAGCCTTGGGCGCAACCTCCTGACCCCGCGCGAAGCAGAGGTGGTAGAGTATGTGCTCAAGGGTCATTCCGCCGATGCCACTGGCCGCGCCTTGGGCATTTCACCGGGAACCGTGCGCATCCACCGCCGCAATATCTACGCGAAACTGCGTGTGAGTTCGCAAGGAGAGCTGTTTTCCAGCTTTATTGCCGCCTTGTCCGAGCTTGCCTGAACACGAGGTGCAGCGCCGCACGAATTGGACTGGCATACGCCCCCAGAGTGGCGCTTGTTCCCAACCGCTTTATCAGCAACGTGAACTGCAAGGCCAACGGGAGACAGACATGCGGATTGCGCGGCTAGAGACATTTTGCAACGAATTTGTGGGTTTCGTGCGCGTGACCACGGATAGCGGCGACCAAGGTTGGGGACAGGTATCGACCTATAACGCCGACATCACCTGCACGATCTTTCACCGCCAGATCGCGCCGCATGCGCTCGGCACCGATGCGCTCGATTTTGCGGATACCCTCAATCTCATTTACGAGCGCGAGTTGAAATACCCCGGCAGTTATCTGCGTCGCGCCATGACCGGGCTTGATACCGCGCTCTGGGACATGCGCGGCAAGCTCGAGGGCAAGCCAGTCGCGACCCTCTTGGGCGGCACGCCGGGTCGGGTGCGCGCCTATGCCAGTTCGATGCGCCGCGACATCACCCCCGAGGATGAGGCCGCCCGCTTTTGTCGCCTACGAGACGACAAAGGCTTCACCGCCTTCAAATGGCGCGTCGGTGCCGAGGCCGGGCGCGACCACGACGAATGGCCGGGCCGCACCGAGGCGGTGGTGCCCACCGTGTCGCGCGCCCTGGGCGATGGCATAGACAAGCTGGTGGATGGCAATTCCTGCTATTCTCCTGCCCGCGCGATCGAGGTGGGCAAACTACTGCAGGATAATGGCATCGGCCATTTCGAGGAGCCCTGCCCCTATTGGGAGTATGACCAGACTGCCGCCGTGCGCGCAGCACTCTTGCTCGACGTTGCAGGGGGCGAACAGGATTGCGAATATTCCAGCTGGCAATTGATGCTGGATCGCGGTGCCGTCGATATCGTGCAGCCCGATGTAATGTATATGGGCGGGATGCACCGCACCCTGCATGTCTGCCAGATGGCCGCGCGCGCGGGCCTGCCCGTGACCCCGCATGCCGCCAATCTGTCGCTGGTGACGATGTGCACGATGCACCTCTTGCGCGCAATTCCAAATGCCGGAAAATACCTCGAATTCTCGATCGAGGGGCCAGACTATTACCCGTGGCAAGAGGGGCTGTTTCTGGGCGATCCCTACCGGATCGACGATGGTCACGCCACCGTCACAGATGCCCCCGGCTGGGGTGTCGAAATATCTCCGGCATGGCTTGAGGCCGCAACTTATCAGGTCTCCGAGAAATAGACGCATCTGTAGAACGCCAAGGTCAACGGGCCTGCTCTCTGGCCCATGTCGCGCCAATTGGCTTGCTCGCCTTAACGGTTCATGTAGTCTTTCCAGACCAATTGCGTCGGAGTTGCGCATGAAACAGGCTGCCGGGGCGCTTTTATCCGCGATCCATCTTGACCGCTCATCGCGCAAGGGCATGAGCGTGCAACTTTACATGGCCTTGCGCGACATCATCCTGTCGGGCGGTTTGCGAGCCGGGGACAGGCTGCCGGCGACGCGCACGCTGGCGCGCGAAACAGGTGTATCGCGCACCACGGTGATCGACGCTATCGACCGGTTGGTGGCAGAGGGCATGCTCGTGTCGCAAGTGGGCTCTGGCACCTTTGTAAGCGACACACTGGAACATCAGCATCCCGCCCCTGTTACCACCACGCCCCCGAATACCACGACGCAAGATCCGCGCGTATCCTACGCCATCAGCCATGCCGAAAAGAACTATGCCCAACGCACTTGGCTGCCCCATGAGGCGCGCGCCTTTGTGACGGCCTTGCCTGCACTCGACGCCTTTCCACTGGCGCATTGGTCGCGGCTCTCGGCGCGGCATCTGCGCGGCGCGCGCGGGGCGGTGATGGGGTATGGCCAACCCAAGGGATACGAACCCCTGCGGCGCGCAATCACCACGCATCTGAGCGTGCTCAAGGGCATTCAGTGCCACCATGAACAGATTTTCATCACCTCTGGCGCGCAGCACGCCTTTGCCTTGATCGGGCGGCTGTTGCTCAATCCCGGCGATCGGGTCTGGATGGAAAACCCCGGCGCCTCGGGCGCGCGCAATGCGCTCTTGTCTGAAGGGGCGGAACTGGTCCCGGTGGACGTGGATCAGGAGGGTTTGATCGTGGCCGATGGGTTGGCCAAGGCACCGCATTTCCGCATGGCTTTTGTCACCCCGTCGCACCAACAGCCCTTGGGGCATGTGATGTCGCTAGGGCGGCGATTCGAGCTGTTGCAGGCGGCGGACGCGGCGCAGGCGGTGATCGTCGAGGATGATTACGACGGAGAATTCTACTATGGCAATGCGCCCCAACCGGCGCTGCGCAGCACGGATACGTCGGGGCGGGTCATCTATGTCGGCACCTTCTCGAAATCGCTCTTTCCGTCGCTTCGGCTGGGCTTTGTCCTCGTGCCCGAACGCATGACCGAAGCTTTTGATCGCATGTTCCGTTTCTGGGCCAGCGGACCGCCCACCGCGACCCAGGCGACCGTTGCCGATTTCATGGACGAGGGCCATTTTGCCACCCATATCCGGCTGATGCGGCGGCTCTACAAGGCGCGCTACGAGGCGTTGATGGAGGAAAGCCGCATTCTTCCCGACTGTATCGCGCTTCAGGAAACTGCCAGTGGGTTTCACACTCCGGCCTATCTGGCGCCGGGAATTGACGCGCAAACAGTCGTAGCGCAGGCGGCAGAGCGTGGCGTCGTTCTGGCACCGCTCTCGAAATACTGTCTTAGCCCGATTGAGCGATCTGGATTGGTCTTTGGATTTGGCAGCGCAGCCCCCGAGGACATCCGGCGCGGGATGGAAATCCTGCGCTCCCTGCCTGCCCTACGCTGAAATTGGTCTGATTGTTTTGTCAAATTGGATATGAAAGAAAGTCCAATCCTGCCCTAGCGTTAACCCTTGCATCTGTGGGGTGCCACATTGGCTTGCCCTGCAAACGGAGTAACGCGATGGACGGCAGCAGACCTGAAACAACTCGGCACCATCCCTATTGGCACGATCAGGTCGGCCCGATGCCCGTCCTGCCTGTTGATCCACCGCGCGACGCCGATGTGCTGATCGTGGGGTCGGGCTATACCGGCCTGAGTGCGGCCATCGCCACGGCACGCGGGGGGCGCAAAACGGTTGTGATCGACGCAGAGGCCGCTGGCTTTGGGTGCAGCACGCGCAATGGCGGCCAGATAAGCACCAGCGTGAAACCGTCGCTTGAAAAACTGACCGCCAAATTCGGCGCACAAAAGGCGCGGGCCATTCGCGGCGAAGGCGAGCAGGCGCTGAAATGGATTGGCGAGTTTATCGAGGCCGAGGGGATCGACTGTGATTTCCGGCGCGTTGGGCGCTTTCATGCGGCCCATACCCCCGCCCATTATGAAACACTGGTGCGCGACGCCGACCAAATGCGCAAGGGCGAAGGCATCGAGAGCTTTGCCGTACCCCGCGCCGAACAGCATCGCGAGATGGGCACGGATTTCTATCATGGCGGGGTGGTCTTTACCAAACACTGCTCCTTGCATCCTGCCAAGTATCATCGCGGGCTCTTGATGGCGGCCCTCAACGCCGGTGTCGAGGTCGTGGCGCATTGCCCCGTGGACCGGATCGAGAACACAGGGTCCGGTTTTCGCGTGCAGACCGCCAAGGGCGAGGTCCGGGCACGCGACGTGATCGTGGCCACGAATGGCTATACCGGGGCACTCACCCCTTGGCTGCAACGCCGTGTGATACCCATTGGCAGCTATATCATCGCCACCGAAGAATTGCCCGAGACATTGATGGACGAGTTGTTTCCGACCGACCGGATCGCCAGCGACACCTGCAAGGTGCTCTATTACTACCGCGCCTCGCCAGACCGGCGGCGCGTGCTCTTTGGCGGTCGCGTCTCGGCGGCGGAAACCGACACATCGGTCAGTGCGCCGCTTCTTTTCAAGAGCATGACTCGCATTTTTCCGCAGTTGAAAGACTGCGCAATTTCCCATTCCTGGCACGGCACGGTTGCCTATAGTTTCGACGAATTGGCGCATACCGGCGTTCACGACGGGGTGCATTACGCCATGGGCTATTGCGGTTCTGGCGTGTCGATGGCGGGTTATCTCGGCATGCGCGCCGGTCAAAAGGTGCTGGGCCTCGCCGAAGGCAAGACCGCCTTTGACGACGTGCCGCATCCGACCCGGCCGCTTTATTCGGGCAAGCCGTGGTTTCTACCTGCAACAGTCGCCTGGTATCGCTGGATGGACAACAGACAGACACGGCGGGCCATGATCGCAAACCCATCCTGACCTTGAATTTTCGCTGAAACATGCCGAGCCAGCGAAACATAACAACAATCGGCACGCACCGCCATTTTGCGGCATTCCAACAGGAGAAAGACAAGATGAGAAAGACATTTTTACTCACCGCCGCTGCCACGCTGCTTGCCAGTGCGGCCGTTGCCCAAGCCACGGAAATCACCATCGCATCCTGGGGCGGGTCCTATCAGGACGCTCAAAGCAAAGCCTTGTTTGAACCCGCCTCTGCGGCGACCGGCGTTACGGTCAAGCAGGAAACCTATGGCGGGATGGCCGATGTACGCCTGCAGGTCTCGACCGGGCAGGTGACATTCGACATCGTGGCGAGCGGATCGGGTTCCGCGGCGCGCGCGGGTGCGGAGGGGCTGCTGGAGCCACTCGATTACAACGTCATTGACGTGTCCAATTTCTATCCAAACCTTTATTCCGAGTATTGCGTCGGGGGCGATGTGTTCTCGACCGTCTACGCGTGGAACACCGACACCTATGGCGAGAACGGCCCACAAAGCTGGGCGGATTTCTTTGACACCGAGAAGTTTCCCGGCTCGCGCGCCTATCGCGGCTCTGTTGCAGGCGCGCTCGAACCGGCGCTGATGGCCGATGGTGTCCCGATGGATCAGGTCTACGAGGTGCTGAGTTCGGAAGAAGGAATTGAACGCGCGCTCAACAAGATCCGCGAGTTGCGGCCCAATATCTCGGTCTTCTGGTCCTCTGGCGCGCAGCATGCCCAGTTGATGAAAGACGGCGAAGTGGACATGACCACCGGCTGGAATGGACGCTTTGACAACGCTGCGGCGGACGGCGCCAAGGTGGATTACAGCTTCAATCAGGCTTTGCTCGACTACGACTGTTTTGCAGTTCCAAAGGGCGCGCCGAACAAGGATGCCGCGATGCAGTTCCTGGCCGAAATCTCGAAACCCGAGTATCAAGACGACCTGCCCAAATACATCACCTACGGTCCGACCAACAAAGCCGCCTATGACACCGGCGAGATCAGCGCAGAGGTCGCAGCCAACCTGCCCTCTTCGCCCGAAAATGCAGCCATGCAACTGCCCATCTCGCTGGAATGGTATGCTAAGTGGGAAACTGTCGCCGCCGAGATGTATCAGGAAATGCTGACCGAATAACCAGCAGAGCCACACAAGAACAGACGGGCGCTGCGGCGCCCGTCTGTGCCAATGGACCATTCAGAGGACAGCATTTTGACCAACATCGCCACAGAAGCGCTGCCGATTTCGGTGCAGAACATCACCAAGACCTACGGGGCGGTGCATGCGCTCGACGATGTGTCGCTCGAGGTCAAGAGCGGAGAGTTTCTGACACTTCTGGGACCGTCGGGATCTGGCAAGACCACGCTCTTGATGGTGCTTGCAGGCTTTACCCGGCCCGATTGCGGCAGTCTCAGGTTCGGGGACCGCGAGGTCATCCGCACCCCGCCGCATCTGCGCGATGTCGGCATGACCTTTCAAAGCTATGCTCTGTTTCCCCATATGACCGTGGCGGGCAATGTGGGCTATCCGCTGCGCCTGCGCAAACGCCCCAAGGCCGAGATTGCGGAACGGGTCGAGCGGGCGCTGGAAACGGTGCAGCTTGGCGGCTACGGCCCCCGGCGTGTCGATCAGCTTTCGGGTGGGCAAAAGCAGCGCGTCGCCGTGGCGCGCGCCATTGTCTTTGAGCCCCGCATCCTGTTGATGGATGAGCCCCTGTCAGCGCTCGACAAAAAGCTGCGCGACCAGATGCAGATCGAGTTGCGGCATCTGCACGAGCAGTTGGGCATGACCACCGTCTATGTCACTCATGACCAGCGCGAGGCGCTGACCATGTCTGACCGGATCGCCGTGGTGAACCATGGACGCATCATGCAACTGTCGACGCCCCGTGATCTTTATGAACGCCCAGCAAATCGTTTCGTGGCTGACTTTATCGGAGACTCTACATTCCTGCCCGTCAGTAGAACTGGCAATACTGTGACGTTCGGAAGCGTCCCACTTATCCACACGGGTGAATTACCCAACGTGCCAGACCTTCAACTGATGATCCGACCGGAACGCGTCGTGCTTTCTCCAAATGGACCGCGTGAGGGGGCCAACAATTTTGCCGCCACCGCAACGGATGTGGTCTATCAAGGCGACAGCTATTTGCTGCACGCGCGGCTGGACACAGGCGAAATGGTGGCCTTGCGCGGCGCGGTGCGGGGCAGCAATGCAACCTCCCTGCCTCGTTTGGGCGACCGCGTGACCCTCACGCTTGCCCCCGAAGACACCGTGCTGATCGACGGAAGCCAGGCATGAGCACGCAGGCAGCACCAAGTAATGCCGCCGGGCTACGCCGCGACGAGCGGCTGGAGCGGCTGGCGCTCTTTGGCCTGAGTTCCCCGGCAATCCTGCTTATTCTCGTGGTGCTGGTCATTCCCGTGGGCTGGTTGTTCTATGTCTCGTTCATCGGGGCAAACGGACAATTCTCACTTGAGAATTACGAGCGGATGATCAGCCGACGGTCCTATCTGCGCATTTTCGTCACCACTTTTCAGGTTAGCCTGTTGACCACCGGGCTGTGCATCCTGATCGGCTACCCCTTTGCCTATTTCATGTCGCAACTGCCCAGTCGCCTGGCAAATCTGTGCCTCATCACCGTGCTCTTGCCGTTCTGGACATCGCTGCTGGTGCGCACCTACGCATGGCTGGTGCTGTTGCAGAAGCAGGGGCTAATCAACAAATGGGCGATTTCGCTTGGCCTCTGGGACGAGCCGCTCAAGATCGTTCACAATATGACCGGCACCTTGATCGGCATGGTCCATATCATGCTGCCGTTTCTCATCCTGCCGGTTTACGGCGCGATGAAGGCGATTGACCGCGATTACCTCAAGGCTGCGGCCAATCTCGGGGCAAGCCCGCGCATGGCGTTCTGGACCGTGTTCTTTCCGCTGACCACACCGGGGCTCTTTGCCGGGGCGCTGATGGTGTTCATCCTCTGCCTTGGCTTCTTTGTCACACCGGCGGTGCTGGGCGGGGGCAAGGTGATCATGGTATCGATGCAGATCGTGTCGAACATCGAGCTTTTCGTGAACTGGGGCGCGGCCAGTGCCTTGGGCGTGGTGCTGCTTGTGCTGACCGTGGCAATCCTCTGGATCGCATCCCGGTTTCTCAACCTCGACCGGATGACCGGAGGTGGGCATTGATGCGCAACTGGCTCAATTCCCCGGCGACCGACACGCAAGTCACCCATGGTCAGCGTCTGTGGCTCTATGTCTTTGCGGTGATCGTCATGATCTTGTTGGTGACACCGACGCTGATCGTGATTCCGATGTCCTTTTCGGACAGTCAGTATCTGGAGTTTCCCCCCGAGGTCTGGTCAACGCGCTGGTATGATAATTTCTTTGACTCAAGTGAATGGATGCAGGCGGCGCGGACCTCTTTTCAGACGGCCTTTTTGACCATGCTCGTGGCCACACCGATTGGTGTACTGGCGGCCTACGGGCTGCATAGTTCTCGGTTTGCCTTTGTCAGACTCGCGTTTGTCCTGATGATCACGCCGATGATGGTGCCGCTGGTACTGGTGGCGATTGGCGCGTTCTACGCTTATGTGAAACTCAACATCCTTTACACCGTAACCGGATTGGTTCTGGCCCATACCGTGCTTGCCCTGCCTCTGGTGGTGATTGTCACCGGCTCTGCGCTCAAGGGCTATGACATGAGCCAAGAACAGGCCGCACGCAGTCTGGGCGCCCCGCGCTGGAAGGCGTTTCTGACCGTCACCCTGCCACAGATCCGCTTTGCGGTTGTGACCAGTGCTCTCTTGGCCTTTCTCACCTCTTTTGACGAGGTTGTGGTGGCGATGTTCATCTCTGGCGGCGACAACCCGACATTGACGCGCAACATGTTCAACGCGCTGCGCGATCAGATCGACCCGACCATTGCGGCCATTTCGACAATCATGATCCTTGTGACAACCGTGATGATGGTGCTGGCGCAGGTATTCGGCCAAGACAAGAAACACTGACACTCGCGCGCCCCCACAACCGAGGCGTCACCTTGCGATACCGACAGAACCTTTGGAGACCCAAATGATCGACCTCAAGACTTATCAGAGCCTCGCCACTCAGCCGATTGGCGCCTTCGCCCCAAAACCGACCAGCCTCACACCGGGGCAGGAGGAAGCTTCGGCGCTACTCTGGGCCTCTGCCGATGGGCATACGAAGATTGGCGTTTGGGAGTGCACGCCGGGGCATTTCACCGCCGATCGCACGGCGATGGGCGAATATTGCCATATCATCTCTGGCCGGGCCTCAGTCACGAATGCCGATGGGCAGGGCACGCGCGACATAGGACCCGGTGACCTTTTGGTCCTGCCCCAAGGATGGACCGGAGAATGGGTGATCCACGAGCATATGCGCAAGCTCTATATCCTCAGCACATCCCCCGCCACTTGAAGCGTAGCTGGTTGAGGGCCCGGTTAGGCCCGGACGCAACGGCCGGGCCTAACTCTTTGATTATCTACCTCACCAGGAATTATACCCCAGAAACTTGCCTGACATCTCGACCTTGACGCGGTCGCCCTTGGGGTTGGCCACGCGGGTGATCTTCATGTCGAAATCAATCGCCGACATGATGCCATCGCCAAACTCTTCCTGAATCAGCGCCTTCATCGTGGGGCCGTAAACGCCGACGATTTCATAGAGGCGATAGATGCAGGGATCTGTCGGCACCGCTTGTTCCCAAATCTTGGTGGGATATTCCTCCAGCACCGAAACCGCCTCCTCCGGCAGATCGAGCAGTGCGACAAGCGCCTCGGCCTTGGCCTTGGGCATTGCGTTCATGCCCATGCAGGCCGAGTGGGTCCAGACCGGCGACATGCCGATGCCTTCTGCGATATCTTCCCACTTCATCCCGGTCCGTTTCTTTGCGATCAGGATCAGGGTGGTCACATCCTCCTTGGTCATCAATGCGGGCATGTGCAGATTGTCTTTCATGGTGTCCTCCATTCCTTTGGTCTCGGGTGAAAATCGCTGTCACAGGTTCACGGCGCGTAGCCGCCGGGCCTCGCCGGTTTCGTCTTCGGGCGCGGTGCGGTCGATCCGCACGGTTTCGGGGGTCTGGGCCGCCCCATCGGATGCCCGTCCAGCCAACTCCTTGGACCGCTTGCCAAGGAACTGCACCAGATGGTTGCGGATCGGGTAATAGTTGGGATGCTCGACGATCTCGGTCCGGTTGCGCGGGCGCGGGATCGTGATCTCCACCGATTCCGCCACACTGGCAAAGGGGCCATTGGTCATGAGCAGAATACGGTCCGCCAGCAGGATCGCCTCGTCGATGTCATGGGTGATCATGAACACCGTCTGCCCGGTGCCACCCCAAATCTTGAGCAACTCATCCTGAATCGTGCCCCGCGTCAGCGCGTCCAGCGCGCCAAACGGTTCATCCAGAAGCAAGAGTTTGGGATGATTGGCAAAGGCGCGGGCAATCGACACCCGTTGCCGCATACCGCCCGACAATTGGCTGGGTTTGCGGTGGATCACGTCCCCCTCTAGCCCGACCATCGCCAGATATTCGCGGGAATGATCCAGCACCTTGGCCTTGGACCAGTCAGGATGCCGCGCGGCCACCCCAAAGCTCACGTTCTTCAACGTGCTGAGCCAAGGCAGCAGGGAATAGTTCTGAAACACCACGCCTCGGTCCAGGCTTGGCCCTGAGACTTCGAACCCGTCCATCTTGACCACACCGCTGGTCGGCTCTGCCAACCCTGCGAGAATGTTCATGATGGTGGATTTCCCACAGCCCGAATGCCCCAAGATGCAGACGAATTCGCCCTTCTCCACCCCGAATGTGGCGTTCTCGAACACGGTCATCGTGCCGCCTTGACCATCCGGGTAACATTGGGTCAGGTTCTCGATCGAAAGAAACGGTTTGCTCATCTCACGGCTCCTTATTCCGCATAGGCCACGGCACGCTGGAGCGAGGCAAAGGCCGCATCCAGCATCATGCCGACAATGCCGATCATCAGGATCGAAAAGATGACCGAGGTCAGGTCGAGGTTGTTCCACTCGTTCCAGACGTAATACCCAATACCCGTCCCCCCCACGAGCATCTCGGCGGCGACGATCACCAGCCACGCGATGCCAATGGAAATCCGCATGCCGGTAACGATGGTCGGTGCCGCCGCAGGCAAGATCACCGTAAAGGCAGTCTTGAAATGCCCCAGTTCATGCGTCCGTGCCACATTCACCCAATCCTGCCGCACACCTGCCACGCCAAACGCCGTATTGATCAGCATCGGCCAGATCGAACAGATGAAGATCACGAAGATCGCGCTCGCCTCGCTGTCTTGGATGATGAACAGAGCCAGCGGCATCCACGCGAGCGGCGAAATCGGGCGCAACACTTGTATGAACGGGTTGAGCGCCTTGTAGGCGACGGGCGACATGCCAATCAGAAACCCGAGCGGTATCGCCACCACCGCCGCCATCAGGTATCCCGACAGCACCCGGTAGATCGAATAGCCGATCTGAATTCCAATGCCCTTGTCATTGGGTCCGGCGTCGTAGAACGGGTTGCTCAGCTCTTCCCAGGCCTTGGCCAATACCTGTGACGGGGGCGGCACACCTGCCTTTTGCGCCCCCCCGCCGGTCAACCGCTCATATTCCGTCAACTCGCCCACGGCTTTTTGCGCCGGAATGGACAACTCCCAGATCAGAAGCCCGACAACGAGCATCACCACAGACAGCAGCAGGGCACGTTGGTTCAGCGACAGAGTGGACATCGCTCAGCCCTTCCCGATGGCAAAGCTTTTGACATAGGCCTCGGGCTCTGCCGGATCGAATGTCTTGCCCATGATGGTGTGCGATTTGTAGGTGATGTCGGGCGCATCATAGCCCAGATCGTTCATCACCTTCTTGGCATCGGCAGCTAGATAGACCTGTTCGGCCACAGCCTTGTAATCAATGTCATTCTCGATATAGCCCCAGCGCTTCATCTGGGTCAGAATCCACACGCCCATCGAATGCCAGGGGAACGGATCGAAATCGATGCGGTTCGGCACCTGCTGCACCGCGCCCAGACCATCGGCATAGGTGCCGGTCAGCACCTGCTGGATCACCTCGACCGGTTGGTTGAGGTAATTCGTGGGGGCAATGGCCTCGGAGATTTCCACACGGTTGTCAGGGTTTGATGCATATTGCGTGGCGTCGATGATCGCCTTGAGCAGCGCGCCATAGGTATTGGGCATGTCCGTTGCAAAACTGAGCGGCGCAGCAAAGGCGCAGCAGGGGTGCCCCTCCCATATCTCCTTGGTCAGGATATGGATAAAGCCGATCCCCTCCCAAACCGCGCGCTGATTGAACGGGTCCGGCGAGAGATAGCCATCTAGATTGCCCGCGCGCAGGTTTGCCACCATCTCGGGCGGCGGCACCACGCGGATCTGAATATCCACATCGGGATCAAGCCCGTGTTCGGCCACGTAATACCGCAGCAGGAAGTTGTGCATCGAATATTCAAACGGCACCCCAAAGGTGAAACCCTTCCACTGCTTGGGGTCGCGCTTGTCCAGATGCTCGTTCGACAGCACGATGGCCTGTCCGTTGATGTTCTCGACGGCGGGCATGATATACGGAACGGCGGTCGAGCCTGCGCCAAGCGTCATGGCCAAGGGCATCGGCGTCAGCATGTGGCTCGCGTCATATTCCCCCGAGAGCGACTTGTCGCGCGCCACGGCCCAACCCGCGGTCTTGATGACGCTGGCGTTCAAACCGTAGCGTTCATAGAACCCCATCGGTTGCGCCATGATGATCGGCGTGGCGCAGGTGATCGGCACAAACCCGATGTTGAGATCTGTCTTTTCCGGCGTGCCGAGATTGTCCAGAATGGCCGCCTTGGCCGCATCGAGCGGAAAGACCGACGCCAGCGCCGCCGCCACCGCGCCGCCGCCCATCATCCCCATGAACGACCGCCGCCCGATGTCACTGTGACCGAACACCGACCGCACAACGGCGCTCTCGACCGCGCGCTCCAGCATCGCCTCAGGGGACATGACCGGCGCGGCAGAGGAGTGCGATCCGCTCTTGCAGGTGTCGCACCCGCACGACGCCCCGTGGCGCAGATCATTCTTTTCCGAAAATGGGTCGCCAAGGCTTTTGATGGTCATGTCACGTCCTTTCCCTCAGATGTTGTTTGACCCATGATCCGACGAAGTAGCCGCGTGCAAAAGGGGTTCGCCTATTTTTTAAGCATGCTATATTTCTGTTTAATTACAATGCAATAACATCAATCACCCGTGAAGATTAATTACGAATTCTCGTGATTTACGAGATTTCGTATTGCGATGCCGCGCTGCGGCGGTGTTTGCTAGTGCCATGCGTGAAATATCGACAACCCCCGATTCCCTGCTCGATGCGCTGGCCGAGGCGGCGCTGGTGATCGACCTTGTCGCCGACCGGATCGTCGCCGCCAATCCTCGCGCCCGCAAGCTGCTGGATCTGGATCCCGCCCCCGGTACGACCTTTTCGCCACTGGTCGGGGCCAGCCTGCCCGGCTTTATCGTTCTGGTGGATGAAATCGCCCATCGGGGCGAGGCCTGGAGCCGCGACATCACCCTCGCCACGACCAAAGGCATGGCCCTCCGTGTCGAAATTCGGGGCAGATTGGTCAATGATGCACCCTCGCTTCTGGCCCTGACTCTTCTCGATCTCGAGGAAATGGAGCGGCACGACCGCATCGCGCAGGCCGCCGAACTGCACCGCTCGGGGCTACTCGAATGGCGGCGCGCGCAGGAGTTCTTTTCCGAACTCGAACGTCAGAACCAGTTGATCCTGAATGCCGCCGGCGAAGGGATCTACGGCGTCAATGCCGATGGCAAGACCACCTTTCTAAACCGCGCCGCGCAGGAAATGCTGGGATGGACCGCCGAAGACCTTTTAGGCCACGACATTCACTCCGTGATCCACCACCACCATCTCAACGGCGATGTGTATCACGCCCATGATTGCCCGATCTATCAGTCCTTCCGCTTTGAAGAGGTCAACCGCATCGAAGACGAGGTGTTCTGGCGCAAGGATGGAAAACCGATCCGCGTCGAATATGTCTCGACCCCGATCTACGATCAGAATGTGCTCGCCGGGGCCGTCGTGATCTTTCGCGACATCACCGAGCGCAAGGAAAATGAACGCAAGCTGCGCGAGGCGATGGCAGAGGTGGCTGCGCTCCGCGACCGACTGGAACAGGAAAACGCCTATCTGCAAGAGGCGATCACGACCGAACGCGCGCATCACAACATCATCGGCGCGTCGCCTGCGGTGCGTCAGACCGTCCAACGGATTGACCTTGTGGCGCGTACCGATGCCACCGTTTTCATCAGCGGCGAGACCGGGACCGGCAAATCGCTCGTCGCCACCGCCATTCACAAGGCCAGCCCCCGCGCGCGTCGCCCCCTCATCCACTTCAAATGCGGCTCAGTCGCCCCCGAAGAGGTGGAAGCCGAGTTATGGGGGCAGGTGCGCGGTGCCCCCAACGGGGCCACGCGCGACAAACCCGGCAAGCTGGAACTCGCGCATAGCGGCACGCTGTTCCTCGATGATGTCGAAGAACTGCCCTTCGAGATACAGGGCAAACTCTTGGCCGCCTTGCAAAACAGTACTGTGACTCGCCTGGGCGATACCCGAGAAAAGCCGCTCGATATCCGTGTGATCGCCGCGACCACGCTGTCGGACAAGAAGGCGCGCCGCTCTCATCGCATCCGCGAGGACCTGTATTTGTTTCTCAATGTCTTTCCCATCACCTGCCAGCCGCTCCGCGACCGGCAAGAGGATATTCCCCTTTTGGCGGCCCATCTGCTCAAGATCGCCTGCCGGAGGCTCAACCGCCCGGAACCGGTCTTGACCGAAGGGGTGGTGCAGCAATTGCAATCCTACGACTGGCCCGGCAATGTGCGCGAGCTTCACAACGTGATGGAGCGCGCCGCGATTGTGTCTCAGGATCGCAAGCTGGTGGTCGAACTGGGCGGGCTCGGGCCGCAGGCCGAAACAGGCCGCTCGTTTCGCACCGAGGCGCAGATACAGGACCTCATTCGCACAAACCTGATCGCTGCCCTACGCGAAACGCGCGGTCGCATTGCTGGCCCCTCCGGGGCGGCCGCCCTGCTCGGCGTCAAACCCACAACGCTCTATTCCCGCATCGGCAGCCTGAATATAGTCGAGGCGGACTGGACCTAAGCGCGCAGATCGAAACGCATCAGGACAAAGCGTTCGCTCTCGAAGGCTTAACGACCGCCAGACGACATTTGCATCACAAGGTTGAAGGACGGGTTCATATGCGGTTGACCTCTTTGGCCCTCTGCCAGCAACCATTGAAACAGCTGATAAGTAGGCCTGAGCACCAGATTGAACGAGCGTCGCTTCCTGTGACCTGCGCTTCGCAAATCTGCAAATGGAAAGGCCCACCCGGGCGCATGATCATTCCAATTAAAAGGCGTCATGACCATGCCCGACACGATCGCAGCCCTCGTGCCCTCACTGGCGGACGTAGCGCCGTGACGGCACCATTTTCGTGGGGCGTGACGCCCTCCCGCGCCTGCACCGACGCAAGACCCCGGATATACCCGCAGGCTGGAGCATGACAGTCCCGGGCGTATAAAGGCCCGATTGGTAATGCGCCGGCCCGATGCACCGCGCCCCTGCATTAGACCGAACGACCCCCAAGCTGAAATTGGGGAGTGCGCCACTCAGTCAGCGTTTTTTGGAAGGCGCGCGGTCCGGCCGCACCTGGCGGGCGATGGCAATCAGCCCTTCGACATAATCCATCCCCGCATCCTCGACCCGGAGCCCCAAGGTGATACTCTTGTGCAGGCCGCTTGCGCCAATGGGCCGCGCCGTGATGGGCAGGGTTTTTGCCTCTGCATGGATCAGCCAATCCGGCAGCACGGCCACACCACGTCCTGCAGCAACCAGTTGCAGGATCAGATCGATGGATTCGATGCCGGTATGCCGTCTCGGGCGGCACCCCGCAGGAATCAGGAACCGGGTGAAGATATCAAGACGATCCGGACCGATGGGCACGGTAAACAACTCTTGATCGTTCAGATCCGCCGGGCTGATATGCGGCCGCGCCGCTAGCGGATGATCGTTCGGCATTGCCAGCAACAGCGCGTAATCAAACACCGGCGTAAACCGCAAATCGTCCCGCACCACAGGATCAGGCGTCACCAGAACATCGATTTCATGGGCATGAAGCGCCGCCACCCCGTCAAAGCGAAAGGCCGCGCGTATCTCGAGATCCACATCCGGCCACGCGGCAAGGTAGGGGCGCGTCACCTGCATCAGCCATTTTTCGCAGGGATGACATTCCATCCCGATGCGCAGTGCGCCGCGCCGCCCGCGCGCCATGTCCCGCAACACGCGCTCGGCATGTTCCAGCTCGGGCACCATCCGCTCGGCCAAGGCCAGCAGATAGGCCCCCGCCTGAGTCAGTTGCAATCCACGCCCCTTGCGCCGCCAAAAAAAAACGCCGTGGTAATCCTCCAGCTTGGACATCGCGTGGCTCACTGCCGACTGCGACAGGCTCAGCGCCTCTGCCGCTGCGGTGACGCCACCAGAGCGCACCACTTGGCGGACAATGGTCAGGTGCTGTCGGTCAAGCATCATGCACAACTTTCATAATTAAATGAGAAATAGCCATTTTTGTTCATGTAACTGCACCCCTATGGTGCGGTCAACACTGTATCGGAGACCTTCCATGAGCCTAGATGCCGCCCCCTGCCCATTTGACCGTGTAATCGACCGCAGCGCATCCAATTCGATGAAGTGGCGCGCGCAGGAACGGCTACTGACCCCAGAGCAAGCCGCCGCCGATCCATTGCCGATGTGGATCGCGGACATGGATTTTCGCGCGCCGCAACCGGTGATCGACGCGCTGATCGAGGCCTCACAGGAGGGCGTCTTCGGCTATCCCAACGGTGCCACCAAAAGTTATGTTCGGGCCGTCACAGACTGGCAAGCGCGTCGCTTTGGCTGGGAGGTGGCCCCAGAATGGGTCGTGCAGACATCGGGTATCATTACGGCGATCAAAACCATCCTGCAGGGCTTCACCAGCCCCGGCGACAGCGTTTTGATCCAACCGCCGGTCTATGCGCATTTCCGCGACGATGTTCTGTTGAATGGCCGCTGCCCGGTAGCGGCCCCGCTGACCCGCACCGAAACCGGCTATCGCTTTGATGCCGCGGTGTTCGAGGCCGCAATCAGGCCCAACACGCGGCTCTTCATCCTGTCAAATCCGCATAATCCCACCGGCAATGTCTGGTCGGCCGAGGATTTGACCACGATGGGCGAAATCTGCGCCCGGCACGACATCTTGGTCGTGGCAGACGAGATCCATCAGGACCTGATCCTGAACCCGGCCCTGCGCCACATTCCCTTTGCCAGCCTGTCCGAAGCGTTCGCGCAGAACGCAATCACTTGCACCGCGCCGTCCAAAACCTTCAACGTACCGGGGCTGCAAAGCGCAAATGTCTTCATTCCAAATCGGGCGATCCGCGACCAGTTCAAGCGCCAGTATGATCGCAATATGTTTGCTCTGGTAAATGTGATGGGTATGGTCGCCGCCGAGGCCGCCTATGCCCATGGTGAGCCGTGGCTGGAGGCGCTGCTCGCGTATCTGCGCGCGAACCACGCCCATTTCGCCGCCGAAATCAACAGCAAGACCAATCTCCAGGTGCTGCCGACGCAGGCACTCTATCTGGCTTGGATGGACTGCCGGGCGCTTGGCCTTGAAGCTGAGGCATTGAACGACTTCATGTTGACCCGCGCCCGTCTCTGGTTCGACAAGGGGCAAAAATTCGGGACCGAAGGCCATGGCTACATGCGCGTCAATCTGGGCTGCCCACGCGCCACGGTGAATGAGGCGATAGCCCGGCTGTTGGCAGCCTTGCCAAAATGATCCGGTGCGAAAGCTCGGCGGGCTTAGATGTTTACCTTACAGGGAACCCGACGCTTGAACCACAGTCACCGCATGGACGCGCGGTGCACCTACCGGGACAAAGCTCAGCCTCGGTGACCGATCTTCTCTGTCATGGCTCGGCCCACGGCTCGCCGACTTGCACCGGACGCTAGGCATTTGCCATCGTAATGCAACGAGCATGAGCGCTAATGATCGGGGCACCGCCAACTGTGCACCTAAGACGACGCAGCCTTGGCTTTCCGGTGCGTTGCCGCTTTCGCGCGGTTTCCGCAGATGCTCATGCTGCACCAACGCCGCTTGCGGTTTTTGCTGACGTCCAGAAAATACATCGTGCACGTTGGCCCTTCACAGTTTCTGACGCAGGAAAAATCGCCTTCGCAAATCAACTTGGCACAAGCCGCTGCAACACGAACCAGAAGATCGCGCGGAGTGCGCAACTCGATCTGCGTTCTAAGGGCGTGGGTCGGGGCGGCCCCCGTATCGCCCACACGATCCTGCGCGGTCTGCACGATCTGCATCGTTAATGTGCCGCCCAGCAGAATCGCGTTGATCTCTCTCACCAACTGATCGCTAACCGGTGGGTTCGTCTTACCAGCGGCCTCTTCGATGAAATTGCGAAACACATCTCGGAAAGCATGAATATCTTGCAGAGCTTTTGTCATCTCTGCGGGGTCCGCTTCGTCGCGCAGGCGCGCCAACTCGCTCTTTTCACACAACCCAGATTGCTCGAACCAATCCAGTAAACTGGCGTTGGTTTCCAGCCAATCTATCACGAGGCCCTTTGGGGCAGCTATCGAATTCAGGAAATCAAGGGCTGGGCTGTCTCCAATGAGCATTGGGGCAGGCCGCTCGGTCTCTGGTGCCATTTGGCCTCATCGCCTTGTTGGTGTGGGGTAGCCCCACACGATAACCCCTAAAGCATCCGATTGAAAGTTATTTCCGACCGGCAGTCGTTCACAATAAAGTAACTTTCTTAACTGGTTTTTGAGGGTTATCACTAAGAAACCGCTAAACGCATAATTTGACGGTTACCAAGAGGAACACCGCATGAAATTCCCAACCCAGCACGCCGCAGCCCTTGCTGCGGTATTGCTCAGCTCTGCCGCTTGGGCAGAGTCTCAGAACGAAAGCCTGACGGCCTACCACACCCTGGAGGTCGATGGCGTTTCCATCTTCTACCGCGAGGCAGGCCGAAAGGATGCGCCGACACTTCTGCTGCTGCATGGCTTTCCCTCGTCATCCCATATGTTTCGCGATCTGATCCCGAAACTTGCAGAAACCTACCATGTCATTGCGCCGGACTACCCGGGCTTCGGGCAGTCCTCTGCGCCGGATGCGGCGGCCTATGACTATGATTTTGCAACCCTTGCGCAGACCATCGACGCCTTTACTCAAGAAATCGGGCTGACCGCCTACACCTTGTATATGCAGGACTATGGCGGGCCTGTTGGCCTGCGCCTTGCCGTGGAACACCCAGACCGGGTGGAAGCGCTGATCTTTCAGAACGCCACCATCCACGCCGAAGGGTGGAATCCCGACATAGTCGCGCAGTTCGCGCCTTTCTGGCTGGACCGCACCGTCGAAACGGAGAAACCCCTGCGCGCTTTGCTGAAGGCCGAGGTCACGCAGTGGCAATACGTCCAAGGCTCAAGTCGCTCGGATCGTCTGAGCCCGGATGCATGGTCCCACGATCAGGCCGGGCTGGACCGCCTTGGCAACGCTGAAATCCAGCTCGAATACTTGTGGAACTATCAAGACAACGTCGCGCGCTACCCCGCATGGCAGGCCTATTTGGCACGTGCCCAGCCTGACACTTTGGTGGTCTGGGGCAAGAATGATCCGTTCTTCACCCTCGATGCCGTGTCCGCACTGCAAGCGCTTTTGCCCGATGCCGATGTGAAGCTCTTTGATGCGGGTCACTTTGCGCTGGAAACGCATGTCGCCGAGATCAGCGATGAAATCCTTCAATTCATGGCGCGCTAGGCTGCGCACCCCCAACAAACGGAAAGAGAAACGAGAATGACGAAAATCCTGCATATTGTTGCGTCGCCACGGGGCGAAAACTCGCAGTCCTCAAAATTGGCGGAGGCTTATCTTGCGGCACGCAAAGCCCATCAACCCGACGTCGAAATAGATGTCATTGATCTTTGGCACGCAGACCTGCCCGAATTCGACGGCGACAAAGCCGCAGCCAAGATGACATTCTTTGGCGTGGGTGAAATGGACGAAGGCGGCCAATCGGCCTGGGACCAGATCGTCGCGATCACCCGGCGTTTTACCGATGCGGACGAATACGTTTTCTCCGTCCCGATGTGGAACTGCGGCGTCCCCTACAAACTGAAACACTACATCGACCTCATCACCCAACCGGGATTGCTGTTTGGCTTTGACCCAGAGGCCGGATACAGCGGTTTGCTGGAAAACAAAGTGGCACGCGTTTTCTACAGTGCGGGCGTCTACGCCCCCGGCGCACCGGCCAAATACGGGGCGGATTTCCACGCCTCCTATCTGTCCTGGTGGCTGAAATTCGTCGGTGTATCCGAAATCTCGGACGTCCGGTTCCAACCCTCGCTTCTGACCGCGGACCCCGACGGCGACCAGAAAGCGGCAATGCAACGCTCTGTTGCACTGGCGCATTGACTGCACCTCAAACCCAAGGAGTTTATCATGAAACATGCACTCAAAAACGCAACTGCGGCTCTGACCACTGTTGCTGCCATCGCCATCGGCGCCCTGAGCGCCGGAAGTGTTCAGGCGGGCGAAAACACCAGCCGCGCTTACGACGAGATCGAGTTCATCGAAGGCGCACCAGGTGTCCACTTTGGCCTACTCTGGGGCGATTGGAACACAGGCCCGTTCACCATGATCGTTCGGATTGAAGGCGGGGCCAAAGCCCCCGACCATTACCACGATGCCAACTATGATGCGGTCGCGATACAGGGCTCCTGGGTTCATACCTACACCGACGGGGTTGAACATGTGGTCACGCCGGGGTCCTACACCCGCCAGCCCGCGCTTGAAGTCCACGGTGATCGCTGCCGTGGTCCCGAAGACTGCATCATTCTGGTGCAAATGGACGGCCCCAACACATTCGTCGTGGCGGAATAGCATTTGGATACCGAACACTCCGAGGGCCGGGCACGCCTTCGGAGTTTTCAAGACATCCGGGCCAACACCTGTTGAACCAGTGACGGGACGGTAGAGGCGAACTGCGGGTTCGAGCGCATGATCGCAACCGAGCGCTGCGCGGCTTCAAGCGTCGCCACATCCTGACCGATTTCAAGCGGAGACTTCTGCCCCGCTTGATCGCTGTCCAGTTGCGCCGCCCCCTTTGCAATGCGCCCCATCTGCAACGCGGGCGTGATGCGGTTTTCACAACGGCACGAGGCTGATCGGGATTGCAGGCTGCAATTTGATTGCAGAAAGCCGCTGACCGTCAATCGGGCGCGCCGCACTCTCTGGCGGTAGGTCCCTGCCGGAATTTCCAGGATCTCACTGGCCTCCGTATCGGTCATCTCGAAGATGTCCCCAAGAATATAGGCCATGCGCAGCGGTCGTGACAGGCACACCAACATGGCCAATGTGCACCCCACTTTCACCTCCTTCAACGCCAGTTGATGTTCGATCTCCGTCAGTTCGAGATGCGAGGGCGCTCTCTGACCACGGCTCAGGTCATCGGCGAAATCTTCAAAGCTCAGGCGCATCCTCTCGACCCGCCCCAGCCGTGCGGTGTGGGACAGATGACGGGTCGCCACGCGAAAGGCCCACGCCCCGGCAAGATCTGTGTCACGCACTTCCCCCAGATGGGTGATGATCTTGATCAGGATTTCCTGCGTGGCATCCTCAGCGTCCTCCCGATGGGCGAGCATCCGGATTGCGAGGTTTAAGACAGGACCCTTGGCAGCGTTCACAAGTGCTTCCAGCGCCGCGCGACTTCCCTGTCGCGCGGCCTCCACTTGAACAGGATCAAAGCGGATCATGCAGCAAGAATTCCTTTCAGTTTTTCCAACTCGGTTGCCAAGATGACCTTCTGCGCCTCCAGAGCGCCTTCCAAAGCCTCGAGCGGAACCGGAGGTGCCATCAACACGAAAGAATAGATGGATTCATCCGCCCCATTCGGAGTGATCCGGGAATAGGCCGTGGCCACGGCCCCGTCAGGAAAGGTCATCAGCCAATCGACACTGCCCGCCTCTCGCGAGGTCACAGTCTGTAACGCGATTGAGACTTCACCATTCGGTGTCACCAGATTAGCGGAATTGGCATCGGCCCGCGAAAACGCGTTGGTCCATTTCGGCAGGTTGGCGGGCTGCGAAATAAGGTCGAACGCCGTCTCTGCAGAGACTGTAAGGCCGATGGATTGCACGTCGAAGTTTTTCATTTTGGTCTCCAAGTTTCCCGCCGCGAAACTGCGGCAGATACCTATGAAGAGGTCTCGACGCGCCAGAGTGTTACATAGTGATCCACTTTTTTATTGTCACCACACCTGGCAACAAGCGATCCATCAGGGGCATGGTCATGCTGCCCGGCTCCGGCCAATTCTGCGCCGCAAACGGTCAAGGGCAATCTTTGACCTCCGGCAAGGCCAAAAAACTGATACGTGGACACCATTCAGACCGACAAGGGAACTGATTGATGACAGAGCACAACATCATGTCACGGCTGGAAAAATCCATGATAACGGCCTTCCTGTCTGGCCAAACCTCGCGGGTTTTCTGGATCAACGGCTGCCAACAGGCGCAAACCATCACCAGGATGGACATTTCCGCACCGATGCTCATGTTCCCGATTATCGGGCAAAAGAGGATCATCGCAGATCGTCAAACCTATAGCACAGAGGCCGGAGAGGTTCTTTTGCTCCCCAAGGGGATACGATGTGATGTCGAGAACATTCCCGAAGCAGGGCAAAGCCGGTTTCTGGGGGCGTCCCTGGTCTTTGATCGGCAGACCTTGGATTTGTTCGACAAGGCGTATTCAGACAGGTTGAAGGACTGGGACTTGACGCCAAAGTGGAAGGCCATCGTGTCAAACGAGGTCTATTCCTTGATCGCAGACTGGATCACCCACGACCAAAATTACCCGGCAGACCTGACCCAAGCGCGCCACAGGCTGGTCGAGATCCTCCTCATCCTGGCGCGGCAAGGTTTGGCTGGAAACCTGCTGTTGTCCCACAGTGAAACCCTGTCTGAACGGATCACCTCTCACTTCAAGACAGATCTTTCACGCGATTGGTCGGTCAAGGATCTGACCAAAACACTTGCCATGAGCGAGCGGACGTTGCGCCGTCGCCTGCAATCCGAAAAGACAGGTTTCCGAGAGCTGCTCGAGGATACGCGCCTGAACCAAGGGGTGGAACGTGTCATTTCTTCCGATATGCCAATTGGACAGATCGCCTTTGAATGTGGCTACCAATCGCAATCAAGGTTCGCCGAGCGGTTTCGGCTCCGGTTTTCCATGAGCCCGACCGAGCTGCGCGCAACGCAGAAACGGCCGATCGCAGACCTTGTATCACTGGACCGACACCGCGCGCGCAATTGACCGTTTCAAGCGCAGGCTTGACCATCCGCAGCGCGAAAGCCGACCGCCCATAGCCCATGTCTTTTCCAGCGTTTCAGGAAAGGAAAGCTATGACTCTCTCACTCAAACCTCTGTTGCTCGCGGGCGCACTGGCCGCGACGCTGCCCGCCCAGGCGATGGCCGATGCCACTATTTCTCTACCAGACGCGGGCTTCGCCCCCGAAGGCATTTCGCATGACACATCCGGCAACCTTTATGTCGGCAGTTTGACACAAGGCCGTATTGCAAAGATCTCCCTCAAAACGGGCGAGATCACGGAATTTGCACCCGCTGGCGCGAACGGTTTGGTGACCGTGGTCGGGGTGCATGTCGAGGGGGATCAAACCTTTGCCTGTTCGTCCGATCCGGGCATCGGCGCCCTGACGGGCACGTCGGCTCCCGCGCTCGTCGCCTTCGACACTGAAACCGGCGCAGCCACCGGCCGCTACCCGCTGCCGGAGGGCGGCATGTTTTGCAACGACATTACAGCACTCCCCGATGGCACGATCTTGGCCACGGATAGTTTCGTTCCCCGTATCTACGCCCTGAAGCCCGGCACAGATCAGCTTGAGGTTTGGCTCGACGATAGCCGCTTTGCGGGCGAAGGGTTCAATCTGAATGGTATCGCCTATGACGACGGGGCCGTTTTTGTCGCGCGCTACAACACCGGCACGCTGCATCAGATCGACCTTGGCGCTCATGGCGAGGCCGGAAAGATCACGGATCTGAAAATGTCGGCAGAGGTCCACGGCGCCGACGGTTTGACGGCGCTGGGCGGGCGTAGGTTCCTCATCGTCGAAGGGGGCGGATTGCACGCAGGCGCGCGCGGTGCGCTTTTGGGGGCAACCGTTTCCGAAGGTGCGGTCGATCTTAGCACCATTGCGGACGATCTGAACGTGCCCACCACGGCAACCGTGATTGGCAAGACAGCTTACGTCGTCGAAGGCCAGCTTGATCATCTGTTCGACCCGAGCGCCGGCCCCGCCGATCCATACCGCATCCTTGCGATCGAATTGCCTGAAACGTTTCAATAATCACGAAAGGAAAACAGCCATGACCGCACATGTTATCGTCATCGCGAAACCCGACCCTGGCAAAGCCGAAGGGGCGAAAAAATACGCCGAGTCGGTTCAGCCCTTGCTGAAGGCCGCAGGCGTGGCACCCAAGCTCAAGGGGCCCATTGTCGAGACCTTGGCGGGCAAGAGCAGCCCCGCCACGGCGTTGGTTCTTGAATTCCCGGATCACGCCGCCGCCAAAGCGTTCTTTGAGCAAGAGGCGTATCAAGACCTGATCCCGCTGCGCGATGATAGCTTTCTGCACATGGAAATTCACATTCTGGGGCCGAGCGCCTGAATACGGACTTGGCGCAGTGCAAGCTGCGCCAATCTCCGGCGATCAGACATTGCCCCCTCCTCACACGGACTTGACGCGGGTGTGAAGAAAATCTGCTTTCAATTAATAAGAGACTGGTCTATTTTTATTTGAACACCACCGGAGGAGTCCAAGATGGCACGCCCCAGAGATCAGAACACACATATGTCGCACCGCGAAAAGCTTCTGGATGTGGGCGAACGCGCCTTTCGCTCAACCAGCTTTTCCGAAAGCGGGATCAACGAAATCCTCTCGGAATCAGGTGTTCCGAAAGGCTCGTTCTATCACCACTTCCCCTCCAAAGAGGCCTTTGGGATCGCGGTGGCCGATCGCTACAACGAACGACAGATCGAGGCAGCCAGACTCTGTCTCGAGGATCCGTCGCTCCCGCATATCGACCGCTTGCGCCGCTTTTTCGAACAAGCCCGCAGCGAAATGGCCAGCCGCAAATTCCAGCAGGGATGCTTGATGTGCAATCTCGCGACGGAACTCGCCGATGAAAGGCCCGCGTTTCAGGCCGCATTGGATGCGCATTGGTCGGGCATGACCGCCGTGCTGGCCGAGTGTTTGGAGAATATCGACCTGTCCGACATCGGCTTGCAGCATCTCACCCCGGCGCAGGCTGCCGACTGGCTTATGAACGCCTGGAGCGGCGCACTCACGCGCATGAAGGTCCGCGGAAATGACGAACCGCTCGCGCTCTTCATGCAAACAGTTTTCAAAACAAAGGAACGACACCAGTGACATCTTCAAAGACAATCCTCATCACCGGCGCCAGCCGCGGCATCGGTCTGCTCGCGGCCAAAACTCTCGCCTCACGCGGGCATACCGTGTACGCAGGAATGCGCGACGTGACTGAGCGCAACAAAGACGCCGCAGCCGAACTTGCGGCTTTTGCCCAAGGGCGCATCATACCGATCGAGCTCGATGTCACCGATGAGACCGCTTGCACATCCGCAGTTGCAACCATCGAAGCAGAGGCTCCGATCGACGTCCTGATCAATAACGCCGGCGTCATGCCCGTAGGCCTGACAGAGGCCTTCACGATGCAGCAAGCCAAAGATCTGTTTGACGTGAATGTCTACGGCATCATGCGGATGACCCGCGCCGTTCTAGGGCATATGCGCTCCAGAAAGTCGGGGCTGATCATAAGCTTGAGCTCCGCGGCAGGGCGCTTTGGGATGCCTTACTTCGGGCTCTACTGCGCCAGCAAATGGGCGATGGAAGCCTATTGTGAGTCGCTGCACTATGAACTGGAACCCTTCGGCATCGAGTCGATCCTGGTCGAGCCGAGCGGCCACGGCACCGATCTGGTCACAACGGCCCCAGCACCTGCCGACACCGCGCGTGTTCATGACTATGGGGATCTTGCGCTAGGCCGTGACCGTCTGCTGGGGATGTTTCAGGGCATGTTCGATCAAGGGGACGCGAGCACGGATGCCGGCAATGTCGCAACCCAGATCGCGAACCTCGTAGACATGAGCGCGCCGCGCCCGATCCGTACCCAGGTCGGGCAAGACATGGGCGTATCTGCCGTTAACGCGGCCGTATTGCCCATTCAAGCTCAGCTCATCCAAGGCCTGAAACCTGTGTATACGGGAGGCATGTAAGTGGCCGACAACAAACCCAAACTGTTCCTGTTCGCAGTGATCCAGGTAAAACCCGAATATTTCAGCGCGGCCAAGGCCGCGCTGGATGAGATCATTCAGCCTACTCTGCAAGAACCAGGTTGCCACGTCTTTTCGGCATTCGTCAGCAAGGATCGCAGCAATACGCTGCATCTGTTTGAATGTTTTGAAAATGAGGACGCGCTGAACGCCCACTATGCGCAGGACTACACGACAAGCGTCTTCAAGAAATACGAGAAATGGCTCAGCGCACCTGTGGAAGTGACCAAGATGTATGCAAGCTCTCAAGTGAGTTGGGAACAGTTCCATGCATGACGTGGCACTGCTCGTAGGGGAATTCCCCGGCACCTAGGGCAACCTGCGTGGACCACCCATGCGCCTTATGCAATGATGTAAGATCAGGCGCGACCCACCTTAAATGTCCAGTGGAACAGCAATTCAGAGCTTCATTCCAACGAGGTTTTGCATCACAGAAAGCTGAAGTCATCCAACGTCAGATCCGCCGCGCCGACACCTTCGACAAGAATCGTATTGCCGTTGACGCTCATTTGCGCCCCTGCCGCCGTGTCGGTGATGTTCATTGCCATGACAAAACCGACAAGGCCGTTTCCGCCATTATTGATGTTCTCCACGCCCGTGTCCGGGTTCACGATGCGAATAAAGAAGCGGTCAATCCCGTCCTCGAAATCGGTGATCACATCGCTCTCACCTTCAAAAAACGCCGTAAACACGAACTGATCACCGCCGCTGCCACCGGTTAGGATGTCATTGCCGGCGCCCGCGTTGATCGTGTCATTTCCCGCGCCTCCGTCGATGGTGTCGTTACGACCTCCACCCGCGAGGAAATCGTTGCCATCGCCACCCAAGATGCTGTCATCACCCTCGCCACCACCGACCCGATCATTTCCAGCCCCGGCATCGATCGTATCGCGCCCTGTACCGCCGCCAATGTCATCATCCCCACTGCCAGCGTCGATTATATCGTTGCCAAAGCTGCCTGACATGCTGTCATTGCCGTCACCGCCTGAAAGGCTGTCATTCCCGGCACCGCCCGCGACCACATCATTGCCCGCCCCACCGGAAACGGAATCGTCGCCGAACCCTGCCCCGATGATGTCATTGCCATCGTCGCCACGTAGCGTGTCATTACCTTGTCCGCCGCCGATATTGTCATTGCCGGGGCCGCCACTGACCGTGTCGTCGCCATCCGCGCCCGCGATCGAGTCGTCGCCATCGCCACCAGACAGCGCGTCGTTCCCATCTTCGCCAAAGACGCCGTCATCACCCTCAAGCCCACTGATCGAATCGTCGCCCCCCTGCCCGATCAACGTGTCGTCACCAGATCCACCGGTAAGTGTGTCATTCCCCGACGTTCCGGTCTCCTGTCGACCGACAGATGGCAAGCTCAACACTTCCGCAAGACTGAGCGTGGCATCCGAAAAGCGGAACTGCTCGATGCCGACGACCGTATCAGCGCCATCAGGCGAGGCAAGCGTGAGAGAGTCGCCGTCTTGCGCAATCCTGACATCGCTCATGGCTGCCGCAAGGATCATCACATCAAAGCCCGCACCCCCAACGAGGCTGTCGTTGCCAAGTCCGCCCTCAAGCGTGTCATTCCCCGCACCTGCGTCGAGGGTGTCATCGCCCAGCCCGCCATTCAGCAGGTCGTCCCCCGCAAACGCCGTAAGGCGATCCCGCCCGGCCCCACCGAACATCTCGTCGCCTTCAGATGTCCCGGCGACGGTATCATTGCCGTCCCCTCCGATCACGCGCTCGAAACCGGCGAAACTGCCCGATGCGGGAACCGCAACTTCAACCAAAGCGATCTGAAACGCTGCAAAGCTGCTATCCTCAAGCGAGGGCAGTATCCTCGTCACATCGTCGTCGCTATTGGATTGGCTTGGATTGGCCTCGAACACATCAAGGGGCGTCAGGGACACACCGGCAAAGATGCGCGCTTCTGTGCCATCGCTCTCGGTGACGCCGTCGCCATCCGGGTCAAGGTCTGCCCAGCGTGGGATGCGATCAGTCAACGTAGCGATATAACTGCCCGTGACGAGGTTCAGGTCGACAGAGCCCGACGCCGTGCCAAAGTCCAGCGTATCGAACCCGGTACCGCCATCAAGGCTCTTTACGCCAAGTCCGACCACGACAGTATCATCCCCGGCCCCTGCGGCGACGGTATCGTCTCCTGTGCCTGTGATGAGAATATCGTCGCCGCCTCCGCCCTCAAGACTGTCCTGCCCCGCGCCGCCCGACAGCATGTTGTTCTGCGCATCACCGATCAACCGATCATCCGCGCCGGTGCCGATCACATTCTCAATCGAGATCAGTACATCGGACCCAAAGGTGCCT
>SWCD01003867.1_pt1 | contig 33973 bp, 59 predicted proteins | sample 4693011 | NCBI WGS metagenome assembly SWCD01 (sample SAMN10267278, study PRJNA491770) | bioreactor metagenome | isolation source: DHS bioreactor inoculated with marine | place: Japan: Omine Ridge, Nankai Trough | reverse complement strand
AGCGCATGTATGTCCTGATCTCTGGCGGCGAACGCCTGCCTCACTATTTCCGGGCTTTCATCCCACTTGGTCCCGCCTATGGCTTGCCGGTATAGGTCAAAGTCTATTACCGTGTCGTCAGGGGTTGCGTTCTGCCTTATGTAGGTTGACTTACCGGATGCTGGTGGCCCTGTGACCAACACAACAGGAATGCGGCTGTGCCTAACGCCCTTTGGTATGCTGTAGCCCCACCGGCGCGCCATACCGCTTTTTATCCTTGCAATAGCCTCTAGCAGATCATCCCCGAAATACCGTGCTTCCATCCGCTGCTTCGTGCTGTTGTGGCAGGCCGTGCATAGCGCCGTGAATGTATTATCCCAAAACAACTCTGCATCGCCTCGGTGCGGTATGTCGTGGTCTGTTACGTCTGCGGGTGTGGTGCGGCCTTTGGCTAGGCAGAACTCGCATAGCGGGTGCGCCCTGATGAATGCCTTGCTGAACTTACCCCAAGCTGCGGTGTACCCGCGCTCCCGCGCCGACCCGCGCCTGTCGTCGTACCTTACCTTGTGCTGCCTTGGTCGCGCCGTCTTGTTCGTGCGCCCTACTACTGGCAGGCCGTGCGTCATAGGCGCTTTGGGCATGACTTCGCTTCGTCTCTGTGGTTATGTTGTCCGTGCTGATTACCAGCCAAAGGAACCACCTATGATTAGATTGTTACCGCTTGCGTTGCTTGGCCTGTCCGCCTGTATGGATAACGGGGGATACTCTGACAGCCTTGTGTTGCAGTACCGGGTAGGCGAGGAACTCAAGGACAACTGTGAGCAGCGCGGCTATGAGTGTTGGCGCTGGCTGGCGTTCAAGACTGAGTTTGAGGATAGCGTTGACAACCTGACCACGTTTGAAGCCAGCTTGGCCCGATACAAGGCCGCGACGGAAGGTTGATTACCAGATTGCGATGATGCCTGTGGCGGTTGTGCCTGTGGCTTTGATGATTGACGGGCGCACCGGGTAGGGTTGGCCTGCCGTCAGAAGTATTGTGACCTCTGAACCTGTGCCATCAACGATAGCAACCGTGCCGTCAGCCGCGCAGTCAATGGCGCGGGGGATATTGGCCAGGGTGTTTGTATCGTGTGGCGTGATATCCGCCCACCGCGATGCGGGGCTTTCCATGCCTGCTTGGTAGCTTTCGAAAGCATCGGCCATGTTGTTGCCCGCCTCTTGATGATGTGTCTGGAATCAAAAAAGGCGCGCCGGTTTTCCCCGAACGCGCCTTGTATGTCTCTAATAACCGCGAAGATGCGCAGCATTATGGCAATCTGGCACGGGCGACGTGATATGTCAACCGCGCGGCCATTCTGGCGGTCGGTAGCCTACCTCCGCCCGTCCACCACCTTTGCCAGCCGCCTCAATGCAAGCAGCGTTGCCACCCCGCGACCGGTTGGCCCTGCGTTGGCCCATAGCGCGCCGCCTGCTTCTGTCTCTGCGTCATGGATTAGCCGCTGGTCATAGGCCGACAGGTGCATCAGGTGGCCGCGCCAAGCCATCCATGCTGATACTGCATCACGGTCGCGCTGGTCACTGTCGCGCAGATCGACGCTGTGGCTCTGGTCTGTCTCCATGCGGTCTGGCACCATAGCGATTGCCGCGCCTTTGGGTGTTCCGGTCTGGCCTATGTAGCGGATACGGTACGTGCGTTCAGCGGCGCAGAAACCCTGCCACACCGCCCACAGCCGGGCAATCTCTGCCTCTTTGCATTCGCGTTCCATTACCAGCCCTACATGTGCGCCGATATGCTGCCCCGCAAGCGCCTTCATATTAGCTGCGGTAGTCGCCATGCCGAAACGACGGCAACGCGCCTCTAGTGCCGTCTTTCGCGGGTCTTTGGCCCCATCATCGCGGTTACGCACCCTGCCGGATGGTTGGCGATGCTCAATCCCGGCCAATGCGAAGTCAGGCTGGCCGATTTTCGCGGCCTTGCGGAATTTGCGCCGCTGCGTTTTGCTGGTCATTTGAACACCTTTTCTGCGTCAGACCGGTTGTGGCCGTCGATTGCCCGCTGCAATGTCTGAATGTGTGACTGCGCATTCCTGTGCATGTTTTGCAGTTTGTCGCAGCGCGCGGATAGTTCGGCCCTTTCGGCGCGCAGCTTGTGAACCAGTATTTCGAGATTTACGGCTTTCTCTGCGTCTGTCATACGCCCAGCTCCTGCCAGAACGGACGCTTGACGCCTGCCTGCGCATATCCTGCGTCAGTCACCCGGTGCGATTTTTCGTTGTATGCCCTGGCATCTGTTATTTCGAGCAACCCGGCGTCCCGCAGTTCGCTGATGCGGTCCTGCGTTTCGTCGCGTGGCTTGTTGATGCACCGGGCGATGGTGCTGGTGGTGATATCGCCTTGGGTGGCCTCTGCGCGGATACAGGCTGCTAAGATGCTCATGCGGTTTCCTCCGATTGCAGGATGGCGTGGCCGATCATTTCGGGGATTTGGGGGATAACGGCGTTTCCGAGGGCTCCAGGATTATCCAGTCCGGCGGGTAGCCCATCAGAAACGCAAATTGCGGACCTGTAATTTTCCGCGCCCCAAAGATTAGCGCATAAGCCCGGCAACTTGGCCATTTCTGCATCGAGGGCGCACGGAAATTCGCCGTGCGTGTTGGGGTATGCAATCGCCCACCAGCGATTTCTTCTATGGTCTGCCCCGCAATCATCCGCTGAAATACGCCTTTCGTCACATCGCATCCCCAATCCTCTGAATAATGCTGCGGCCCGCTCAATTGGCTCCCTCTTGACGTTTTCCGCGATTGCATATCTTGGCCGGATATCCCGCGCGAGCCTTGAGAACTCTGGCCACAAGTCCGGAGCGTTATTCCTCCCCCTTGCGGCTGTGCTGAATGCTTGGCAGGGGAACCCCCCGGTGATGACATCAACGGCAATTCCGTCTCTTGCCAAAATTCCGCCTGTGAGTTTGGTAACATCTTCATAACAAGGCACCTCCGGCCAATGTTTCGCCAGCACCTTGCGGGGAAATTCTTCGATCTCGCAGAATGCCACTGTTTCAAATCCACCCGTCCGTTCAAGGCCAAGACTGAAACCGCCTATTCCGCTGAATAAATCGAGAACGCGAAGTTTAGTCATGCCGCCACCCGATAGACGTAGTTGCCGGATACCTTCGACCGCTTGAACAGATCCAGGCTAATCCCGCGCCGCGCCGCGTGTGTCAGGATCGACGTGGTGACGCCCATCAGGTCCGCCATTTGCCGGGTCGTCATTGGCCCGTGTTCAACCAGCAAGTCCCGCATTTGTTCGCGGCGCATGTTTGGGCGCGGCTCGTCGTCTGCGTTTCTGGGGAGTTTTGGCGATTGCCCTGCGGCCTTGGCGTCGGCCAGCATCATCCGGCGAAGTGTGTACGGATTGATCTGGTCGATAGGCACCATCTTTGGGGTCGGGGTTGGGATACCTGCGGGCATAATCATTATGCTATCCTTTTTGCGTCGAACAATCCGGCCTGTTCCTGCCGTACAGCCCATTTTACCGGGCATTGTCGCCCGTCGATATTGCGGGCCATGCGTTCAGGGCAGACAGGGCGATTTTTGAAATTGCGAGCAACATTAACGCTATCAGCTGACGCGAACGGCCAGCGGTCTCCCGCCAAATCCAGACCGCGCAACATATGAACCCACGGGCGCAGCCCGCGCCGCTCAAGAGCGTTCCATGCTTCATCGGCCCGGCGCTCCCACGAAGCGGACCCGACTTGCCAGTATGATCCTGACGACCCAAAGCAAAGGCGTGGCCAGTTTTCAGCCAATTCGCACAGCCAATCCATAGAAAGACCCATGTGCCAAACTGGGGCGGATAATTCGCGCGCGTGTGGCCATGCTGCAATGCGTTCGCGTTGTTGGCCCTCAGTACCGTCAATCACATCTGGAATCACAGCCCAATGCGGATGGCCAAGGCGTGGCGCGACCCATTCCGCGAACGCCTTTGGATCAAATTCTTTTCCCAGACGAAACGCTGTGAATGCCCCGTTATCCCACATGACGGATTGTCCATTTGCGAGGCACCAATCAGCATCGTCTGGCCTAGCGTATGAAACACAGAAATGCTTGCCAGCCATTTTTTGCAACTCGCTTCGCGGCGTCAGTGGTGTCCCGTGATAATGAATCATGCCCGCGCCCAATCGCGTCTTTGCCGCGCCCACAACAAACCAGCCACCACCACACCGGCATAAATCTTTGCCAGCGTAGTTCCGGCCGAAAACTCAAGCGAACCGAATGCCAAATATACGAACAGCGCGCTATCTATCGCCGCGCCAACAACCTGTGACACCATGACCGCAAGCGGTCGTGACCGCTGACGAAGTTTGGCATAAACCCCAAGGTCAGCCAATTCAGCGAATAGGAATGCAACCGCAGAAGCTGTCGCTAATGCCGGGGGTGAAACTGCAAGGGACAAAGCAGCCCCGACAACAACGGCCAGCGCCGCCCAACGCCATCCGGCTAATTCATGCAGCCAGTCGCGCAACACCAACGCCGCGCCGATCACCAGAACACCAGACGGGGCCAACAACCCAAAACCAACCGGCACCGCGCACGGCCCGTTTGGAATGCAATTCCCCACGTTTCCAATCATCCAATTGGCCACCGGTATTGTGGACGCGAATGCTAAAAAAACGAACGATGACTTCATTTTGTCAGCCCCCGAAATTGATTGACTGCGATTTTCACCGCACCAGCCGGAACGCCGTCAGCAATCAGCTTTTTGATGGTTGCGTGGATGGCCGTGTAGGCCGCGTTGATCTGCGTTTCTTCCGGCGTCATTGGGTTGCCTCATTCGCGGTGTATGAAAAGTTCCGCCGGTATCCGCCGTTGTGGATGGGCGCTTTCGTGACGTGCCGGGTTATCTCGCCAGCCAGCCTGCATTCGCGCAGAACTTGCGCCACCGTGGCCACTGGACGGCCAATAGCCTCGGCAACGGCGCGCGTCGTCATGGGCGTCTGGTTTAGCGTTGCCATGACTTGGCCCCTTGCGGTTTTCGCTGCGGGGGCGGGCTTTACCGACTTGGGAATCTTGCGCTTTTGTTCCTCGAACTTGGCTAAGACGGGCCATAGCGTTGCAAGCAATTGTTCGCGTCCGTCAGGGATGATGCGGAGAAGTGCGGGGGTCATGATTTGCCACCAAACTTCTTTACCGCGCCGGGGAAACCTTTCATGATTTCCGCTGCTGCCTCTGGCGAACACTTGGCCTCGCGCTCTGGTTCTGGCGTTTCAACAATCTTGGGCTTGGGCCTTTTGCGTAGAATTATTGCGCGTATTGCCCCGGCGTCAGGTTTGGCCAACCGACCCCGCGCCGTGCGGTTGTTGCTGTCGGTTTGATAATCCCGCCATGCGTCCCTGATTTCGCTGTGTGAGCAATTTTCGAGAACATCCATCCAGCCTTCGATTTCGATGGCCTTAACCGCGTCTGGGGTTTCCGTGTCATGCCAGAACTGGCTTAGAATGGCCTGCGCCCTAACCCCAGTCTTGGCGCGATGTTCCCTCTGCTGCTGCGGTGATAATGCGTTGAAACCTGTTTGTGTTGCTGGAAGGTTCATTCTTGTTTCCTCCGTTGATTGCTTTGAGTGTTGGTTTTATTTTTTCGGGGAATATTCCCTGCCAGCCGTTCGATATGCTGTTAGTCAAAACCGCACCTGGGTCATGGTGTCCGTGCAGCCGCTTGGCCATTGCCTTTGCCATGCTTTCCGATATTGGTTTTTTGATTTCCTTACGAAATGCAATGAAGCTGTCAGCCGTTTCCAAATCGACAACTGATGATAAAATTTGCCGCACACTTTCTTTAGAAAGTGATTGTTTATTGTTTATCTTTGTTTCTTTACTGCGTTCGGCGGTGCGTTCCCGGTGCGTCTTTGGTGCGTCTTTGGTGCGTTCGCGTTGTTGGTATTCGTTGTAATTGCAGATAGTTACGTGCGTCTTTGGTGCGTTCCGTGAGCCGCACACCGTGCGTTCGGTCATGCGTTCGGCTTCAAGACGTTTCAGGAAGTTCCGCACCCTTGAATCCGACCGCCACATGAACACCGCCTGCATTTCACGCAGTGTCGTCATGAATGACCCTCTAGGCACGTCAACCATAGCGCCGCCCACCCTGTGTTGGGTGTCCTGCCATGCAGCTTGTGACAGCATCCACAACCACGCCTCGCGCTCTGACATTGGTTCACGCGCAAAGAACGTGTGTTCGAAAATGTTGCGTTCTACGCTTATCCAGCCGGTCATTGGATCACCACATCGCCGAAGTGAGCGTCCCAATGCGCGTGGATTAAATTCTCCGCATCGTCTGGCAGGTTGTCGCTCTTGATTGAGTTGCATGTATGGCAACTGACTGTCAGGTTTTCGACGTCATTGCCGCCGCCCTTAGCAACCGGCATTATATGGTCGATCACAACATCCTCGTGAGACATGCGGCACATGCAGTATGAACACAAAAACGCCCGGTCTGACGAATGCCACGATAGGGCCATGACCGCCCCACGGATACGCCATGAAATAGGTTTGCGAATACTCATATCTGGCCCCTCAGTTCGATGCGTTCAACAAACCCGATTTCCCACTCGACCAAGGCTGCGCGCACGTCATCAATCGACCTGACAACCGCCACCCGGCACCCCATTTCGCGCAGACTTTTGTGCATGAAGGCTTGCGCTGTAGACACGCGGCCCGTCTTGGTTTTCACCTCGAAAAACAAGCTGCCGACGAATGTGATGACCTGCAAATCTGGCCAGCCTGGGAGTTGCCCCATTGCCTTGCGCCGCTTGCCGTCCAGCATTCCCCTTGTGCCGCCCCGGTTGCCCTCCGCCCCGCTGTGGTGGACGATAGCCTTGGGCATTACCGTGCGCAGGTATGTGACTATTGCGCGCTGTATGTCGGCCTCGGTCATCCACGCCCCTCCTGCGCGGCCAAACGGGCTGTTACGTCCCGCAGGCGGCGCATGATGCCAGCGACTGGCTTGTGGGCCTTACGGGCGCGGTTGGCGTCCTGTAGCAGCGTCAAACGTGTCGTGTGCGCCAGGATGCGGTTGCATTGGGATTGGGTCATAGGTCAGCCCCTAAATTGAAGCCCGTCCAGCCCCGGCGAGGGTAGTGGCATGATTGCCGCTGGACGGGATGCCGACTGATTGCCGTGCATTCGTGAATTTGGAAAAACTGGCCCGACGCGGGAGGACGCCGGGCCAGAGGTGCCGCGCAGGCCGGTACATAGCTGGAGGAAACGCCCGGCGGCGCGGTAGGGGGTCACTGATTGGCCCTCTCTTGGGGCGGGTTTGCAACCATCCACGCCAACAGGGCTTTCGCTGTGTCTTCGCGGAAATACCCATCCATCATGCGCGCATAGAACTTGCGGTTAGCTAACGCATATTGACAAATCGTCGTCTGCTTTAACCCTGATGTGGCTGAATATTCATCAACAGCCTTGATTATTTGTTTTCTGTTCATTAATAATACATAGACTTTTGTCTAAGTGAGGTCAATATGAAGAATTTAGAAAATCGGCGTGTGGCCAGATATTTCCCGATATCCTATTATTTGGCTATGTCTAATGAATCATTCAGAGATAGAATCTTAGCGGCCCTGGCTGAGAGGCGCATGAGCAAGGCGGAATTGCACCGCCTGTCAAATGTGCCTTATCACGCCATAGATAAATTCCTAAAGCGGCCCGGTGCCTCGACAAGCGCCGACAACGCCAGGGCTATCGCCAGGGTGCTAGGTATCAGTGTGGACGATGACGCTTCATATGAAGAACTGCGCAGCCTTTACTACCGGTTAGACAAAGACCAGCGTGACTTTCTGCTGAAGAGCATTCGCGGGCTTCTTGGCAACTGACAAACCGTCGCAGTTCGCTAACCAGCTCACAAACTGCACCGTCTTGCGCGTTTTTCATGATTTCTAGGATTTCTCCGAAACCGGATTCTGATTTTTTCGCCATATGGCTACTATCGGCCTGTCGCTTACTAGCGTCAACCCGTCATCCGCATTCCTAACAATTTTTAGACTTTGGGCTACTTTTGACTTGCACTTAGACTTTTTTCTAACTACAACCTCCTTAAGCAAACGGGAGAAACGACATGAACGATACTAAGTGGATTTCCGAAATGGTTGGCAAGCGCCACCTCGATTTGAGCCTGTCGGAAGCCGACGCGGTTCAGAAAATGCTGATTGCGGGCGACCTGATGCACATTGATGGCGCGTTTATTCAGGCGCTGGCCGATCTGTCTGACAGCCAATCAGCCGCTTATCGCGGTGTTGATATCACCCGCGACGAACATGACAGGTACATCGTCAGCGTTGATGAGTGCGCCGACAGCGCCGGGGATGCGATTGAAGCCCTGATGCGCGCCGACGAACACCTTAGCGGCAAGCACCCATTGCCCGAGCCTGAACCGGCCAGCGACGGCAATGGTCAGGAAGCCTACCGCCGCCAGATGATAGACGCTGGGCGCGGCCATTTGCTTGGGGGTGCATCATGATCAGCAGCGCACAAGCAGCCCGCCTACAGCGCACCATCCACGGCGAGACGCGCGGCAACGGGGATAACGGCCCGCTGGCCGATTGCCTCGACGCCATGTTTGCAATCGCCTGCGAGGAAACCGACCCTGACGATATCTACCAAGCCGCCGAGGCTCTGGTTGATGCCGCCACCCGCGCCCGCGATGAGGCTGACGCCGCAATCATGAACGCGCAGGCAATCTCAGCCGCCAACCGGGGCGATGATCTGCGCCTTGATCTGATGGGGGTGGTGTGATGACCGACCACCACGCCACATGGGGTCACCCGCCCCGCAAGCGCGCACAACGCTGGTCATACAGCCGCGCAATCATCGCCGCCCTGTTGGGGCTGGCTGTTGTGCTGATGGCAACCGTTTGGGTGCCGAAGGCCATAGCGCAGGCGCAGCACGATAGCGCGCATTTTCAGGAGTATTCAAAATGAATGATGGCCTGACAGATTACTTTCGCAAGAACCGCGCCGAGGCAATCAAGCGGTACAAGTCCGCGTCACTGTGGGTTCAACGCTGGGATGCCCGCAGATGGGCGCTGCACTACGGCGCACTCATTCGACGCATGGAGCGGGCGCAATGACCGGCCTGCCCCGAGAAAAGGACGTTACCCGCCCCCAAGACGCATGGACGTTGCTGGTGTGTGGTGGCGTCGAAAAACTGACCTATGCGCTACAACGGGGCGACCCGTTCAGTGATCGCGCGGTAAGCGACATGCTGGCACTGCAACGCAGGCTTGGCGCATTTTCAAACGCATTAGACGCAAGAATGCCGGTTGTGGAGAAATGACAATGAAAAACAATCTTGAGATATGGAGTGCCGTTGACAAAACGGACCCTGACCACACGAAACACGTCAACCAGAGAGGCGGGTTCACGGCCATTGACGCACATTATCAGGTGCATCAAGCAACAGAACAGTTTGGCCCTATTGGCATTGGCTGGGGATATGTAGCCGACGCCCCGATATTCCAAGGCGGCGCAATTATTGTGCCTGTCACCTTGTGGCACACATCGCGCGACAACACTTTTGGCCCCGTCTATGGGTGCGCCGATTTTGACAGCAAGCGCCTAGATACAGACGCCCCCAAAAAGGCCACAACAGACGGCCTGACAAAGGCGCTGTCCCTGCTTGGCTTCAATGCTGATGTGTTCATGGGGAAGTTTGACGACAACAAATACATTGAAAAGCGCAAGGCGGAAGAAAAGCAGAAAAAGACGCCGGTTGTCCCAACCGAAATCCTAGAGGCGATTACCGGGACACTGGACCTAGAAGGGCTGCACACCGTTTGGACAGCAAACAAGGACTGGCAGTCACATCCTGATTTTGCAGCGGCCAAAGATGCAAGAAAAACCGAACTCATGAAGAAAGCAGCATAATGAAAAATATCACAATCGCGGGGAATGTCGGCAAGCCCGCCGAAATCCGCACCACCCAAAGCGGCACGTCAGTCACGTCTTGTTCGATTGCTGTTTCTGGATATGCCAACGGCGAGAAAACAACCACTTGGTTCGACGTGTCCATGTTTGGCAAGCGGGGCGAGGCCCTAGCACAATTCGCCACTAAAGGCGCAAAGATGACTGTCACTGGCGACCTGTCAACGCGGGAATACGAGGGCAAGACCTACCTGCAAGTCAGGGCTGACAACTTCACACCGCAGGGTGGCGGTCAAGACCGGCAGCAATCAGGCGGATACGACCAGACACCGCAGGGCGATGGCTACGGGGCCGGGGGCAGGCCGGATATCGACGCCGACGACATTCCGTTTGCCCCGGTAACGCTGATATGACTGAACTGCCCGTCAGGTCCGCCGAGGATATGTCGCAGGTGCAGGCGCACCTTCACGCCACATCCTTTCCCTTCCGCGTCATCATAACCAAGGCGTTGGACAGGACGGGCCAGCAGAATAAGACCGTGCATAAGTGGTTCGGGGAAATCGCCGCTCACCGCAAGGACATGACGATGCTTGAGGTGAAGGCCGAATGCAACCTGACATATGGCAGGCCGATAAAAGACCGCGATGACCCGGATTGGAAGGCCGTATTTGGCTACCTTTTCGACCGGCTGAACCACGAAAAAAAACTGTTAGCAATTCGGACGCTGGACGTGCCGTTTACCCGCGACATGAACACCAAGCAATTGTCCGAGTACATGGACCAAATGCAGCGGGATTATCTGGCGCAGGGTGTATCCCTGACCATACCGAAGGACAAGCCATGAACGCATTTTTCAAAGTTCCAATGTTTGTGTCAAAAAAGATTCGCAAATTCGCAGATGGCCAAGAATGCCAGATGAAAAGTGAATGGTGCAACGGGGATTGGACAACGGTTGTTCTGTGCCACAGCCGCCGCCGTGCAGGGGCTGGAACAGCGCAGAAGCCACATGACTGGTGGTCATACCACGGCTGTTCCGACTGCCACGCGCACGAGGCTGATATCGAAGACCGCGAACTGTACGACGCAATCAGGCGCACCCAATACGCAGTCTATGCTGAATTTGGAACGCTCACGCCATGAGGCGTTGGCGGTAGACACTAAAACCGAAAGGGAACACGATGAACCAGGTTATCAAATCATTCAAAGATATTGGGCCAGTGGCCAGCAACTACATTGGCGACCGCCTGTCTGACGAATTGAACGATTACGGCAATGGCGTGAATGCCGACATGGGTCGGTTGCTCGGGATAAGTGGCGGCGCGGTCTCGCGCTGGTCGCTTGGTAAAAACGGCATCAACTACACGTTGGCGCAAAAGGTCGGTTTTCTCCTTGGAATACCAGTTGACGACCTATCTGACACTGGAAGTTTCGCCCGTCCGAGAGCATCGACGCACCCCTACAATCCCACCGAATTTGCGCATGAAATTTGCGAACGCGCATCAACGCTGAGAAACAAGGAATTTATGGTCGATGTTCTTGGCCGCGCGAAAAAGCATTTATTGACATTGCAGTCTGTTCCCGAGGCGGTTTTGCCGCCCAAGCCGCCAATGGCGAGCGCCGAACCGTCGAAACCAAATTTTCGGGACACGGTTAAGGGTATCTTGGCGACCGCAGAACAATTTAGAACCAAGAACGGCATCGAATGGTTTGTCAAATGTGACGGATCACTCGGAGCAAAACGAACGGTTGTCGAGGAATTTTGATGACCAATAGCGGCACCGGCTTTCAGGTGCATCAAGTTGGATAACTGAGGAGGATTGGCGAGCTACCGCATCCGTTTTTGTATCACGGGATGCCGCACTACCAGCCCCCGCCGCCGATGCGTCACATTGTGGGTGGGGGCTGACAACCAAAGAGGACACCACATGACCCAACGCGACCCCAGATTCCCCGCCGGATGGTGGATAATCCCAAACCTGCTTGTAACCGCCTGCATCCTGGCTGCGCTTGTGATGGCCGCGATATGACCGCACGGCAGATAATAGAACGCAGGCTTGCCCGAAAATTACCGCCAGCGAAAGATATGCCAAGGGACATTCGAAGGGCAGTGATGCTGCTGGGCTTTGAACTAGCGAAACGGCGCAAGCAGGAAGCGATATGATCCGCGCCGTTCAGATATGCGAAGGCGGTCCTATCGCGCAGGGTGAATACAACCGGGCCGAGGCGTTTTGGCGGCACTGCAAATACGCCGTTATCCGTGACGGTGATAAGGTATTCACCGGCAAGTTGATCCCGCAAATACGCACCACAGGAGACGATGATGACTAAAAACACAATACCTCTGGGCGGCATAACGCGACTGGATATCCCGGTAGATCGCGTGCTCGACGATGCAAAAGAATGGTCGGAAGGCGCGGTAATCGTGATCGGCTGGGATAAAGACGGAAATCTCGGTTTCGCCTCATCAGTAGCCGATGGCGGAGACGCGCTCTGGCTACTGGAAAAGGCGAAATTGGCACTGATGGAAATTGGTGCCTAAAACCAAGGAGAGAGACGATGACACATAAATGTACAATGCCAAACGACGCACCAGAGGGCCACGAATGGGAGACCGTCAATAAAGGGTATCCTGTACGAATATATGCCACAGATGGCGGACCTTATCCGGTCAGCATCCACGGGGCTGTTCGGCGGGCAGGATATTGGAGTTCAATGTCTTTGACCGAAGAGGAGTTTGCCAAAGATGTCCGCGACAAGCCGGTGGAGCATGTCCGCTACGTCAATATGTACCCACGGTCACTCGGCAACGTGTACGCAACCAAGAAACAGGCGGAGGGTAGTGCGGGCGAAGATCGCCTCGCCTGCGTTCGTGTTGATTTCGCCGAAGGGCAGTTCGATGAGTGACACAATCGACCCGAAAGACATCCATATCCGCGTGATCGACCAACGCATCGGCGTGGGCATCGGTGGCTATGATACGGTCATTCGGCTGCTGCACATCCCGACCGGTATCATTGTCGAGGTGCCGCGCGTCTCATCATCGCAATACTATGACCGTCAGATTGCAATGCAGATGCTGGAAGCGGCACTGACGCACCCGAAAATAAGGAGTTGAAGCGATGAGTGACCTGTGCAGCATAAGAGACGCCGCCGCCGAATTGGGGGTGCCGGTCAAGTCTCTGCGCGCCGTAGCAGAGCGGCACGGTTTTATTGTTCGCATGGGCCGCACTGTTAGGCTAGAGAGGGGTCGGTTAGGAGAGTTGATACAGAAATGCCGCGACCAGCCAAAGGCCCCCGCCTCATCCGACATAAACACCGGGATGCGTTCTATATTGCCGATACCGGTATCCGCGCATTCTCAACGGGCTGCACAAGCCGCATCGGCGCTGAAAAAGCCCTCGCGGAATACGTCGCGGGAAAATACCGCACAGGTGCAGCAAATCAGCCGGAAAGCATAACCTGCGCCAACGTCCTGGCCATCTACGCAGAAGAATACGCCCACACAGTCGCAGACCCGGCCCGCATCGGATATGCGATAGACGCCTTGCTGCCGTTTTGGGGTGGCCTCAATCTGTCCAGTGTCAAAGGCGAGACGTGCCGCCGTTACGCGAAATTCAGGGATAGAGCGCCAGGGACTGTACGCCGCGAACTCGGAACCCTGCAATCAGCCATCAACTACGCGCACAAAGAAGGCTACGTTACCGCCGCGCCTGCCGTCAGCTTGCCCCCGCGACCAGAGGCAAAGACGCGCTGGCTGACACGCTCAGAGGCTGCGCGCCTCATTTGGGCAGCATACCGAACCCCCGACACAGCCCATGTCGCCCGGTTTGCCCTGATATCGCTTTACACCGGAACCCGCCGGGATGCAGTGCTGCGCATGGGCTTCGAGCCAAACACGGTTGGCGGATGGTTCGATATGGACCGGGGCATCATGTACCGGCGCGGCGACGGTGAACGCCAGACGAAGAAACGCAGACCGCCCGCGCCGATCCCGCGCCAGCTGCTCGGCCATTTGCGCCGATGGAAGGCCAGCGGTGCGCTCTGGGCTGTTGAATATCGGGGGGGCAGGGTTGGCAGCATCAAGCGCGCGTTTGCGCACTCAGTCAATGCGGCTGGTCTGGACAACGTGACACCTCACACCCTCAAGCACACAGCTATCACCTGGGCGCTGCAATCGGGCGCGACGACATGGCATTGCGCGGGCTTCTTTGGGACCAGCCAGGACACGATAGAAAAGGTCTACGGCCACCACTCCCCCGACTTTATGCAATCCGCCCTGGACGCTATGGAATCGCCCAAAAAACATGGGTTTTGACACAGTAAATGCTACGCTCGAAAAAAAACAGAACCTAACTGATTGATATTAAAAGGGTTAAATGTTTGGCACCCTGCCTCCCGAAGGCAGTGCCGGTTTTGAAAGCCATTGAAAATCAACGTAGTTAGAGGGCGTTCGGTTGCGTTTGTGGTCGTTTCACGCCGGGGTTTTGACTACGTTTTGACTACGCGGGTCAATATCCGCTCCATTTAGTTATCCGTGCCGCTCAAGCGCATCGCGCATCAAATCCGATACATGCGCGCCGGTTTCCGGATTGTGGAAGTACCAGCCCGCCCCGTCGCACGTCTCGCAACCGTCGCTGAGTGGCGCGCATTTGCATGTCCGCACCCGCCACGGTGGCCGAACCTCGTTTTCGCTTGGCCGGTTGCACATCATCCGCTCCTATCGTTTCGTTCGGGGATGGCGTCGGTGCAGGATTGCCCGCGACTCAACTTATCCGCCTGTCGCATCCGGCTTTCGCAACGGGATTGCAACCGACGACGCATTGCATTGAACGCCGCGCGCGACTGATCCCGAAGGCTTTCCAGCCGGTCTAACTCGGCGCGCTCACTGTCTTTAAGGTGTTTTTTCCATGTCATGCAGTATGTATGGCGGTTTCCGGCGCACTTGTCAACTAGTCTGTATGTTTGTTGTTGACATACACTTTGGCGGTTGCTAGTGTAGCAACAGAACAGAGAAACGAGGGAACACAAAATGACATATTCACTTGAACTTGCTGGCCACATCAAAAACCTGGGGCAATCATTCGACGTTAGAACAAAGGGCGGCGCGTTTGCCGGTGTCGTATCTGAGAGGTTCAAGACCGGCGATGTTAAAGTGTATTTCAACGGCAGCGCCACTAGGGGCAGCGCGCGCAAGTTTGCATCGGTGCAAGAGGCAATCAACTTTATCCATGCGCGCCGCGTGAAAAAGGGCTGGGCATAAGCCCAGGCCGACACCTGAAAGGACCACCTAACCCCAAACGCAAAAAAAGCCCCGCCAGCCCATCAAGGCCAGCGGGGCTTAACTGTATTCGCGGTTACGCCGCCTTGAGCATTTCCAACCCAATCTGCCCGGCGTCCGCATACAACGGCTGAACAATGCAGGTGAGCGTGGCCGGTGTCGGTGCAGGCACATCACCATCGCCCGCCCAAATCACAAGCGCGTCCTGTGCCACCTCTGACATTGCGAGATTCGATTCCTTTTCTTTAGCAGCATCGGCCAAATCCGCGTAGGGAATGTGCATGAATGTCGCCCGCGCGCTAAGGCTGGCGATATAGTAATCCTCGCCGCCGATTGTTTCCACCACATCCCTGAACGTCTGATCATCCGCGCTTGTCAGGCCAACCGTCAAGGCGAACTGGTTTCCCTCGTCGCCCATCCCAACCGGGCAGGCGACCAGCACGTTTATTGCGTTGTTGTTGCTCATATCTGGGCGCTCCGTTGTGCGTTTGATTTTCTTGACGATTGCCACCTGGGCGGGCTTCTTTGACGTTTCCGGCTTGCCCGCCAGCTTTGGCTTTTTGCCGGGTTTGACTTTGATCGGCTTGGCCGGTTTCGAGGCAGTGACCGGGGTTACTTTCTTCGCCATGATTATTTCCTTGCTACCATGCCGGACGTCACAGCTATCGCCGTTGTCCCGCCGTTGCTGTTTTCGCTGATCCGCACCAGTGGCGATTGCCCCGAACTGCCACCGAACACGCTGGTGCCATCCGACTGCATGACGTGGAGGAAGCCTAGTTCGTCGTCCTCTGCCACACCTGTGACTGCCGCTGATGCACCGGGTAGGGTTTCCTGCGCCTTTGGGTTAAAGCGCGGAAGGTCGTCCGCGTACATCTTGGCGACCTGTGCTGCGCTTGGGGCTGTGGCGCTGATGCGGATGGGGGCGAGATATTGAGCTGCACCCGTGAGGTCCACTCTTTGACCTACCCTAGTAATTGCGCTTGGGTAAGTTATATCGGTTATGGTGCCAATACTAACGTCAAGTATACCATCAACATAGATGTAGAGAGTGCCATTATCGCGCGTTATTACTACATGGTGCCAAGCATTGTCATTAATGGCAACCGAACCTGTAAGTTTGAGCGTATATGTTGTGTCTGCGCTCATGAAAACATCCACATGCCCACTATTGCCCGTCCTGATCAACAGCCCACCAGATGATATAGCGCGATGCAGTATTGTATCATAGGTCGAGCTACTTTTTACCCACCCCGACACCGAGAAATCCCCGGTTCCGAAATCAAGGTCCGCCGTATAATCGCCTTCCAAGTAATCGGTTACCGAGAACGGCCCATAGGCCATCAGTTCCGCACCCGGTGCAACTTCTGTGCGGGCTACGTTGCCTACGACTTTCAGGTTGTTGGCGTTCACTGATCGGTCGGGGTCGATGGCTTGGCAGGTGATGTCGTCTATATCACCGTTAAAGGAATTTCCATAAGCCCCCAAGGCACCACTTTGCACGGCCACAAATTCAAGTTCATAAACGCCATTCGCACTATAAATTGGGTTAGAAAACCCGGTGAAGATACCTGAGTTTTCAAATTTCACAGTACCCGAGACATAGTTTTTGACTTCAATCGTGGCTTTATATGTGCCTCCTACAATTAAACTCAGGCTTGTGTCTGTCTGTATGCTGCCAGTTGCTCCGCTTGCTGTGGCGACCCCCGCCGCAATGGTCCAGCCTGTCCCTTTTGTCCAATCCGTATCAGTCGCAAAGTCCCCATTCGTGACCAGATCACCCCCCACCAAATCCGTATCATCGGTGGAACAGAGCAGCGTGGCCCGCTGGTCCCCGACCTGCCAGCCAGTGTTGTAGGTGTCGGTGATGAATGCGGCCATTGCTTTTGAGTTGTCAGCATGGTCTGGAGAAAGCAGAACCAAACCCGGTGTAGATGAGCTAAAACCTATAGCTCCTGGAACAGATACAGCAGCGTAGCCATTTATTAGCGCAAGATCCGCTGGGTAAGTAATGGCTGCGGATGCGCCCATATAATATTCAAGAGAATTACCTTTTGAAGACAATGCGACGGTATCGTCAGCAGTCAAAATAGGATGCACACGGTGGAAGCGAGAGCCTCCAGCAACCACGTCACAGTCAAAGAACATGTTGTTCTCTGCTGTAAACGAAACGGTGTTTGGTTTGAATGTAATCAAATCCCAAACATTACCAGTTCCAACCCCGTCCCATCCGATCTGGGAAATTCCGCCATCGGTCGCAACAGCGATAGTGCTTTCTGGCAGTCCAGTGTCCACGTTGATAGGGGCGTCGGGTAGGGCTGTGATGGCTACGTCGTTGATTGCGTTATTTACGATGCTCATTTTACATGACTCCAGGATTTTCCGTTTTTGATGCTGAGAATTGCATGGTCGCCAACGTCATAATCTCTTGAGATTGCCGCCGCACTTTCAGTCTCAAGTCTGGCCCTGATAATCGGAATGTCGGCCTCTGAAAGAATGTGATTATAGTGCTGTGATCCTGCTTGCCCGTGACGTGATCCGCGCCCTTTTGCGCGCATATCCTGCATATTGGACAACTGGTCCCCCAAGAACAAATGTTTCGGGTTTACGCATTTTGGGTTATCGCATCGGTGAAGGACGTGCGACCCCTCCGGTATCTCGCCAATGTGAATTGCATACGACGCCCGGTGCGCAAAATCAATTTTCCCTCGAAACCAAAACCCGCCGTATCCGTAATGATGTTTTTGACCTGCCGTCCAATTCCAGCACCCGGTTTTGTCGTCATTTTTGTACTTCGCTTTGAAGCGATCAATTGGGTCCTTAATCTTTGGTCCAGTTCTAGCCATTATACCCAGCCCAATCCATCAACGCCCATAGGCCCATCATAAACCTCATCAGCGCCAGTTGTATGCTTAATTGCTGAATCGTCTATGTAATCCAAGACCGCCAGGCCGGACGTGGTGCCAATAGCGACAACGCCGTTTAGAGCGGCAACACTGGTCGGAGTTGCGAACACCGGATTGTCAGCGTGAAGCGGATGAATCTTAAACATCGGGTACTCTGGATCATCCATATCATAGATGACCACCCGGTTGTCCTCTGCTACCACCAGCCCCAGCGCAGGGGGCATAGACGTGGCTCCGCGTGTGGCGGTGTTCTTTTCTTCCCAGAACCAGGATTGGTCTGTTGTTTTGATGGATAAATCTAGGTCGTTTGTTGATGCAAACCCATTACAAAACGCCCTAACATCACCACTAGCAACGGCAGTATAAAGAAACCCAAATTCCTCCCACACACTCGTAAGGTCTGTGAAATCTTTAATGGAAACTGCGTTGTTTGTAAGCCTAAACGTATTGTTGCCTGATACATTGCGGATTCTTCCTGAAACCCAATAAGAGGTTCCAGCAACTACATTCGCCACTGTATCAGCGTAGTTAGTATGCCAATCACCTGCCCCTACATTGTCGACTTCCGTGTGGTCGCCATTATCTACCGCAGAGGCTGTGCCGTTCCCAATTAATGTACCGGCCAACTCAGCCCCGATACCACCAACGCTATCCCGCCAAGCTGTCGTGTCCCAGAACGCCGCATCCACAGCATTGGCCATGATAACATCCATCCTGGTCTTCATGGTTGCGTATCTGGCGGGCGTGTGATTGCGCTGCGCCCAAGACAACAGCTTATTCACCTCTGGAATGGTAAAGGCCCGATCAGCCAGCCCGGTTGCTGACCAGTCATTCGTCGGCAGGTCGTACGCCCCGGCCCCGATGGTCAGGCCATCCTCAATTGTGACGCCCGCCATGTTGACGGTCCATTTGCTGGCGTCCGTTCCAAGGTCCGGCAGGGTGGCGGACATTTGGTCGTCAATGCCGTCATGCCGGATGATGCGGTGGGTGTAGGTGGATTCGATTTCCTTGAATGAGATATTTCCAATGGCCGCCACAACGCTATCACCACATCGAAACACAATAGAACCGTCAGAATCAGGGGACGTCTGGTAACTGTACGCCCCATCTATATCGGTGTTGGATACTAGATTTCCTAACGTACCGAGATAGGTTGCAATATAGCCGCCAGCCTGCTCCCATGTCATTCGGTAGGATTTGCTCGCATCCAGATTAGGAATGATTATGGTTAAATTGGTTCCAGTACCTTGAGTACCGTCACATGTGTACGTCCCATCACCATTGTCTGTCCATCCAGAGCCAAGTGATGCCGTAGCGGTTGCCAACTCATCCCCAAGAACCTCGCCGCTCACCTCGTCAATCTCAGGCTGTTGCGCGGTGATCGGTTGGGTGGCGTGGTAGCCGATGAGTTTTCGCACTTGTAGGTTAGTAATGGTTACAATCCTACCAACTGCCATATTCCGAACTTGCAGGTGTTCGGAGCCAGTTCTAAGTGCTAAAATAAATGAATGTTCTGTTGCAATAGTTTCAGTAATAGGAATGTCTACTGCACCATTATCCCCAAGCATCTGAACAGTAGCCGAACCAGAGTTGATATGTGCAGTAAACTTTATCTCGGCAAATTCTCCAACAGTAAGACCCTCAGAGCATATAGATTCTATTGTTGGTACGGTTGCGCCACTGGCGGTGTCCACATAAGTAACTACAATGTCATTGCCGTCATCAACAACTGTATTTGTTCCTGAAGGTACCCAATCAGATGCTTGGAACGATGTGACAATATCAGCCCCCAGCACCACCTTGCCCCCGTCCAGCAACAGGGCCACCGGGTCCGTCACATCCTCGGCAAGCGTCTGCCCGGTCACGTCCTGATAGGCCAGCCCTGTGGCTTCCCAAAACGGGGCCACGGTGTTGCGCAGGCTGGCGGGCGTCCATGCGGCACCGCCGTTAGAGGTCAGGCCCAAGGCGAGGTTCAGTGATAGCATGTTGTATTCCTAGATTGTTGGGGCTTATTCGTTGCAGCCCGCTTTTAAGGCCGTCAGGGCGCGCTCTCCTGTCGCCAGCGACATTGGGCCACCATCGGCCAGCAACGCGCTTGCATGGGCCTTTCTCAGCGCCTCAGTGCCGGAACAGACGGCAACGTCACTCGGCAAGGGCGCGCAGGCGCTCACGAATGCCAGTAGGGGTGCGAGGATCTGAAATCGCATCTTGTATCCTTTCGTGTGTCGCCGCCTCATGTCGCAGCCGCCGGGCTTCTGCTTCGCGCCTTTCGTCCTGCACAGCGTCATAGCGCAGATACAGAAGCCCAGAGGCCACCAGAGCCGCCGCAGCGGCCCACAGGTAGGCTTTGCGAGGGATGAGCAGGCCAAGCACTAGGCGGCGCGCCCTACAGGCGTTGTGGTGATAACCCGCAGGCCCACGTTGGCCAGGGCAATGGCGATGATGTAGTAATTCAGGTATTCCGCCGGGATCATCGACGTGATTTCGGCCATTTCCAACAGAGGCAACAGCGCCGCCAGAAAGTTGAATGCGAGAGTGCGATATCCGGTCATTTGCGGAAACTCCTGATGAGAAGGGAAAAGAAGGCAACGAGGGGGCTTCGCCGGGGGATTTCATCGGCGCGGGGGGCAGGCGGCGCGTCACTCAGCCACTCGTCAACTGTAAAGCCGGGGCAGGCCTTCGCGCTGTATTGATTGTGGCCTGTGATTTTCGAAATCGCCGGGTATTCAGCGCGCAGGCTCTTAATCAAATCGCGCAACGCCTTGTCTTGGGCAGTGGTGAAGTGGTCTGAAAACTCGTCTGTTGCCGCAGACCCGTGACCGCCGAAAAGCGAAACGCCGACGGTGCCGCTGTTGTGGCCCTGAACATGCGCGCCCGTGCGCTCAATGGGTCGCCCGTCAGCGATAGTTCCGTCTCGGTCGATCAGATAATGGTAGCCGATATCCGACCAGCCATTGCCTTGGACGTGCCAGCGTTTTACCTCGGCAACCTTTGCGCTCGTCGCCTTGCCCGCCATCCAGTTTGGCTGCGTTGCTGTGCAGTGGATGATAATCTCGTTGATGTATCTCATGTTACTCGCTTTCGATTTCCGCCAATCGGCGCGCCCACAACTGCGCCTGCCGTATCATTTGAATCGCAGCATCGCGTTGCGGTGTTTTGCGGTTTTCCATTTCCAGCTTTTTTATCAGTTCGTCAAAATCATCCATGAATGTCCGCCCTTAAAAAAATCCGGTCAACGAATTTATCGCCGCACAAATGCCGCGTCCTGATTTCTATGGATTCGTAGTCGTTTTTTATCGGGCCAATCTTCAACCTGACGGTTTCCAGCCCCTTCATCCTGTCGCCCTGTTCGTCGTCTAAACTGACAACGGGCAGTAACCTTGGATCAACCTCATCAAAATATATGCCACGAGCAATAAGTTTCTGAAAGACGCACTGATCTTTCCAAAATGTGACTTTCGCAATCAGGTGATCGTCAACTACCCGCCATTCCGTCTTGGTCACCCGATATGGTATAGGCTCAAAGGCACCTATTCGGCTGAAATACGGTACGACAACTAAAATCATCGAAACCATGAAGCCCGCCAGCCCGAAAACGAAGGCCCGTCCTAGCCTGTCCCTATTTGACATTCATACCACCAGCCGCCAGCCAACCAACAAACGAGGCGATCAACGCCCCTATACCCGTCATCGCAATGGCCCAAATGCGCTTGGATCGCGCTTCCTCTGCCTGCCTTAAATACTCGACATGAGTGCTGATGACGGCCATCTTAGTCTGCAACTGGTCGATTGAGCGTTCCAACCCATCAATTTTTTCTTGCATTGTGTATCCTGGCCACGGTTCCGAGAGTCAGGGATACAGCGACCAAAACCTCCCAAACGAACAGCTTGTCAATGATCTGTGACATATCAATGAAATGCCAGGGGAAAATGCCCATGTAAACAAAATAGGTATCTTCCATTGTGTCCCACCCGCGCCATCCCTGATAGCCAATTTCCCAGATCACAAAATAGACCGCGATCAGCATGAGGCCAGAAATGTCCTGGCTCGGATAATCGCCAGTCAAGTGAAAAACCGACCAACAATAAAATGTGATGGAATACATACCCAAATACCCGTGTGATATTTGGTTTGTCAGATACCCGTAGGGGTCCACTCTAAAGTCATCAGGACGCCACATAGAAAGAAACCCATTCTAATTTATGCAGTGACAGGACGCCGTAAGCCGCAAATGCGAATGGACAGACCAGCAAAGCCGCGAATACAAACCTCCACATTTAAGCTAGGTCAGGCGATAGGGTCGCCATTTTCCCGATTTCCAGTTTGACCTTTGAGATTGAGAAATCGCCGGGAAAACTGTTCGCCCCGTTCACCAGCCGAAAGCGGATTGTGAAAAACGGCGCGGCACCCCAAGTCAGGCCCGTCGCGGTTGGCGCGTCGAATGTGATGCTATGCCGCTTGGGCGTCGTGTCGAATGCGAACTCTGTGGCGTCCCCGTATTCGATGCGCGCGAATGACGTCGCGGCGTTGTTATCATCAACCACCATTGTCGCGTCATAGAAATGACGGCCCGCCGTTGCCGCCACACCAACGAAGCTGAGAACTAGCGACTGGTCGGTCAATTCCCACGGGTTGAACCCCGTAAACCGGATTTCCTGCGCATTGCCCTCTGTGCCGATGTTGTTGGCGTTCAGGAATGGCGTAAGCTGCCCGTGCCATGCCGCAAGTTCGCGCGATACGGTTAGGGTGCCGCCTGTTTCAATGATCGTCCAGCCGGTTGCGACTTCCTCGCCGTTTGTCGAACTGGTGTTACGCACCCAAGTGTCCATGCCGGAATTTGTAATGAAGTTTTTCCGTGCGTCCTTGTGAATGATTGTCACGTCGGGGTCGGAATTGCTGGCAAACCCGCGATAGATTTCCTGCTCTGCGGCGGACACGTCTCCGCCATAAATCAGGTGCGGGGTATCGCCAAGAGTGACTTGGTATTCCCCCACAACTGCGGGAACTTTTACCACTCGTCGCGCCCATTTCCAGCCGGTTGTTACATCAACCCCCGGCACATATGGCGTAGGCACATCGAACAGGGCGTCATTGGGGTTGTTCACGCCGCGCACAACGAGGTTTTCAATAACGATCCGGCTGCGATCAATCGCATCCTCGCTACCGCCGCCCAACATCCCGCCATCCTCCAGCAGCATGAGCGAGCAATCATCGCCTTGGATTGCGCTGTGAAGGAATTTCCAGTTGCCTATGACGACGTTCGACCGGTTGGCGAACATGAATGCCGTGTCGTTGCCTGCCAGTTCAGTCGCTTCCGTGTGAAGTGACGCGATAATCAGCGTATCAACCCGGTCGATATTGATCATGTTTTCGCTGCACCGAACTTGATGAATGTTTATCTGCCCGATGTTGGCTGACGAAATATGATCGTTGCCCGTTGGTGGCCGAATGTTGATGACGTTTTTGCAGGTGTAAACCAAACCGCCTTCAATGTAGATGTTGTCCAGGCTTGCGCCGGTTCCAAGCGATACGTCGATCCCACGATAGCTAAAAGCACCAATGAAAACATCGCGTATCGAATAGTTGAACGGAGTTGCCGCCGGGTCTGAATATACCGCAGTTCCGCAATCACCGAATGCAACGTCAGACACCGGCACGGCACCCTTTGTCACCGAGAAATCTACGTTATTCAATTCGACCAGAACCCGCTGACCTTCAATCTCGCCGCCCGTCACAACACCATCCGCATATCGCACGGTCATGCTGGTCAATCGGCATCGGCGGCGCATAGTGATTGCCGACGTCCCGATATCGACGCCAGAGGTAAATTCAATGACTGAATGCTCTCGGCTAATGCCCACAAGCCAGTGGCCGTTGCGGGTTAACGCAACCTCGTTGTTGCACTTGTAAACAGTGCCACGCAAAAACACCTTTTTCGAATACAGAAGCGCAGCGGTGATAGCCGGTTCCATGTCGGTTGTGCCTGGGGTGGCGTTGCTGGTGAAGTGGTCCGGGTAGACATTGCCAAACGGGACAACCCCGGCCATGTCTGAAATGTCTGTTGATGCCGCGCTTGCCTGAAAGGCGAATGCACCGCCGAACATGGTTGTGCCATCCTCGACACGCGCCGAGTTAGCCGCCCACCACGTCACCAATTCGGCCCGCGTGGCTTTGAACACAACCCCAAGCGTCTCGCGCGCCGTCTGATTGCTTTGCCACGCCAGGACGCCCGCAGCCGTGCCGACAGCGACTTGGTTCGCAGCGGTGTTGGCCCCTAGCGTATTGAGGTCGTCAAGAACGTCACCGCGCGCCTGCAATACCAAGTCCGACGAGCCGCCCCCAATGGGAACAACGTAAACGGCAGACAAGCCGGTTCCAGATATTTCAACTGCCATCGGTCACGGTCTCCACAATTTGGAAATTGAAAACATCGGAACTGCTAACGTCGGTCGCAGGCCAAACGAAACGAATGTCCGTTTTATACAGCCCAACGGTCCAGGCCGCTGTCTCGGCTGCGGTTGCTGAAAGTTCAAACATCCCGTTAGCGGCGTCGGTTATCGACACAGACAAATTGCTGCGAACCGCGCTCCGCTTGTTTTCGACCGTGCAGGTCACGGTTGCGCCGGTCAAATCCTCTACATTGCCGTCCGCGTCCTTTTTGACGCAGGCCCAACGGATGGTCGCCCCGTGCTTAACTCTGATTTCAGTCATGTGCGACTATTCCCATATTTGCGGCCCGCTGTTCATGTGCGGCCACAAGGGCCGTCAGTTCCGCAATCCGCTTTTCGTCCTTGCGCATTTGCGTTGCCGCCGCGCGTTTGGCTTTGGCCAGTTCAGATTTCAGCACCAAAACCTCAGATTTCTTCGCCATTTCGAAAGCCCCCAATCAAGCCACGGTGAAAACGCGACGACGCCACAGATACAGCTTGCCCGCGTCAACGTAGTTGCCCGCCGACATATTCAGCCGGAAATTAGCTGCCTTTTGTGCCGTGCCGTTCAGGGCTGACGCCGAACCACTGGCCACAGACGCACCTGTCGCGTCGGTTAATTCGCTCAACCATGTGACGGTGTGCGCCCGCAAAACGCTGCGGGGGAAGTTGGCCGCGACAACGCCCGTATATGTTTGAGCCGGGGTAATGCTTGCGGTGTCAGCCGTCACATAACCCGTCACAGTCAGGTTTAACTGAATATCAACCGTCCCTGACGCCGCGCCAGAAAGCCCCTGAATAAACAGGGCATATTCGAATTTATTGGTGAATGTTGGGGAATCTACCGTCAGGTCTGTGCCGGTGCCATCAACCGCGAAATCCCAAAACAGGCCATCAGCGCCGTCGCTGATAGTCACCATGTCATAAGGGTGCCATCCGGTTTGGTTTACCGGCGCGTCGATAGCCCCCTCCGAAATAGCAGTCGGGTTGTCTTTCAGTGCGTCAAACAATTGGGTCGTCACTGGACCTTTAGATGCAGTTTCTGACGCCGCAATCGCACGATAAGTTGCCATGTTTTTTCCTTAGAATATTAGGTAAGGCCCTGTACCGTCCGAGAACGTCGGGGATGTGCCATCGACAATGTATGTGCCTTCGTTCCGCTGGTCCGCAGTCGATGCGTCATAGTCTAGCCGCGCATTTTCGGTGATGTACCCATAGCGGCCAGTGAACTGATGCGACTGCGCGGTGACGCGCAAAGCGTGACCCGGCTTGAACTCATCAATCGCCGTGATCTGCATTTCTGTAGCTAAACTTTGGCCCAACTCGTTCTGCATCGCGCGGGTTGTGATTTCGACAAGATCCGCAACGCCAACAGTCGCCCGGTCTTTGGCGTCAATTTGAAACTCAATCTGCACCGGCGTATCGGAAAACCGCACAGCCAGCCGGTTTGCCGTCGCGGCTGCAACAGCGTCGTTGCCGTCGCCAAGCCACCGGCTATAGATTTCAAGAATCCGGTCCTGGTTGTATTCGTTTGTGCTGCCGCCATCATTCGCTGAGACATGCGCGCGCCGGTAGTTTTCGCCGTTCGTGGCGCTGCCTGTTACGTCGATCTGCCCGTGCCAGAAAATAACCTGCGTCAATCTCTGCTTGTGCAAGTCGGCAACGCTTAGACTGCCCTCAACTATGTTTTCGCTGTCGTTCAGTTCCAGCAAGGTTTCGGTGTAATGGATTGGCCGGTTGGCGCGCATCTTGATTTCCTGCGCCACATCATCCCACCACCAGAAAACGCCGTGTTCCGCCAGTTCCCCCATTAGATTTGCCACCCCGGTCGGCTTTGCGATGGTTGTCGTCAAATTGAATCCGGCCAACCAAAGTGCTTCATCGTCCCAATCCGCTGTCGGAATAAACGAGGCATCAACCCCCGCGTAATTTTCCAAAAGATCAGCGGCAACGTCTCCGATAGCCACGCCATCAACGTGGAAACACTGTTGGAATAGATCATCCGCAGAATGCGCCTTTGCCTCTGTCCCTGCCAACGCCCGGCCCGTGATGGTGATGGTGTCAGTGGACCGCGTGAAGCTGATCACCTCAGAGCCGATAGAGGCCCGCCCAGAGGCCGCATAATCAGCCCCAACACCGGCAGGCACCAAATCGAACGCATCCGCCTCAGTGGCGCTAATATCGCGCGCCAGCGTCCCAACTGATGGCTGCGGACACATGGCCTTCTCATTATCGGCTAAATCAAGCACGTCCTTGGCCACGATGCTAACCCGCCCGCCCGCGTCCGGCCCGATCCATTCGGAAATGACATAGTGCCGGGTTCGCATCGACGCCAGGGCCTCGCCCTCGTACCCGTCCAGAACCCGCAGCGCGCGCCCGATATAGTACGGATAGCGCCGCCGCAGTTTGCCAAAGAATGTGCCAAGGCTTTGTGGGTCATATCCAGAGCCGGAAAACAGCGCCGTGCCATCAACCCGGCCCGCTTGGTACTTGTCCGTTTGCGTGTCGTTGTCCGCGAAATCTTGCAGCCCGACATTCACCCGCGCCCGCTTTCCCAGCGGCCCGGTTTTGGCGTCGATCCCGCCTAGATTTATCTTTGCCGGGTTTGTGCTGACAGACGTTAACGCGGGGTAAATCAACGTACCTTTTGGCAACCCGTTCTGGTTCATTGCAAAACGCAGCGTCAACGTGCCTTTGTCGAAATTCGCCGTGTCCTGGCATGTGAAATATGTATTGAAACACTTGTTTGGTGCGCCTGCCGCCAGTGCCGCCGTGCAGGGCGACGAACCATAGGTTTCGGTGCAATAATCAATGTCTATTTCAACAATTTGAACGGGGGCGCGATTAAGGCTCATCGTAAAGCCTCATATTCATTTCAACGGCCATCAACTCGTTAGGCCCCGCATTGGTGGGGGTAAGTGGCGGGCCGCTGCGCCACGCATAGAACAGATCGTCGGCATAGTCATCTGGACGCCATGCCCAGAAAAAACCGCCACCGCTGTTGAATTTCTCTTGGAAGTTCCCCCAATTTATGCCCCGAAAAAACGTAGGTGAAATGAGGTCAAGAGACGCCGCAGCCCGTGACGATCTGCGCGTGACGCTTGATCCGAGTAAATGCCCGCCCTCGGAAACATTGCTTTGCAGCGTTACGTCGGTTCGCGTTATCGGGGGTGCGTACCCCTGATAAATCCGTTGCGGGATTGTCAGATATTTCGATATCAGGGCAACGCCGATTACAACATCATTCGTCCCTGCGTCTGTGACTGCAATTCGCCAATAGTCAACGTCCACATTTTCAAACCGAAACCCAATAGCCTGATCGTCTGTCGGAGTGACAGACCCGGCGGCGCTGTCCGTCCATGTTGCCCCGCTATCTGTGCTGTACGACACCTTAACCGTCGCGCCGATGGTGCCTAAGTTGTGCGCCGCAATGCCGACGAAATTAACCACAACGTCAGACCCAAACACAAACTGTAAGCGCGCGGAGCCAGCGACTGTGGGCGTTGCCGACCAGAAGTTATATGTCGCGCCGGATGTTGCGTTTGACGCCGCCGTCAGTTCAGTGCCAAGGGCCGTTGTTGCCGTGGCATCCGCCCCTTTGTTCAGGTGCGCGATGAACGGGTTGTTTTCCTCGCCAGCCGCCAAAAGCGTAGCCGCTAGAACCGGGTCTGTTGCTATGGTCATTGGGCAAAACTCACACTTAGGCCACGGTCGCCAGCTTCATCTTGCAGTTTGTCGAATAGGTTTGTGATGGTGGAACCGGAATATAAATCCTGCGGGTTGATGCCGTCCAACCGAACCTGCAACGGGGCAGGGGCTGGGGTTGATCCGCCAGCCGCCGCCGCAAGGCCACCACCACCGCCACCGCCGCCCCGTGGCGATGCCGAGGCAATGCCAGACAACAGCGCGCCGGTTTTCAGCACAGACGCAGCCGTGAACGCCGCCGCAACGGGGGGGCCACCAATCAACATGCCCTTGTCCCATGCCGAAAGGGCCGAACTGTAACCCTGAATGACGCCCTGCGCTAATGCCGCAGCCTTGCCGACTTTGAACATCTTGTCATTCTCTGACGACATAAGGCTCGACATATCGCCAAGAGCCGTGCCAACGGCCTGCAACCGCATCTGCAATTCGCGCCGGTTGATTTCGCCCAACGCCTCTGCATGTTGCTTGTTGATCTGCTTTTCGAGGTCGTTGTATTCTTCTTCCGTGGCCAGTTTTGCGTCACGAAATGCGCGCAGTTTTTCAAGCTGTTCCTCGCGCCAAGCCTCAAGCGTTTCTGATTGCGTCATTAGTTGTTCTTGGAACGCAGCGAAACTATCACCACCGCCGCCACCGCCGCCGCCACCGCCTGTCCCAGTGGTTGTGCCGCCGCCTGTGCCGCCGCTGTTTGGGAATGGCGCAATCATTGGAACCGCAAACATGCCAGCATCAGGGCCAGTTCGCCCTGTGCCATCGGCTGTCCGCAACAAATCAGATCCCGGCCTCGTTGGCTGGATTGTCGCGCCCATTGCTCGCGCGGCATCGACGCCGAACATATGTTGAGCCGTCAGCCCCATTTCGTTGGCCTTGGCCTTCATTTTGTCATAAAACGAGATTGCCTTGTTTCCCGTGCTGACGATGGCGGAACCCAACGACACGATTTTGCCAGCAACGCTTGCAACAAACTCGCCAACCATAGCGAGGGCCGGGATTAACTTTTCTGTGAAAATCGTCACCAGGGCGGATATCTGGTCTGCGTTTTCAAGAATTGCGGAAGTGAGTTTGACCCTAATCGTGCTGGCAAGCGCCGAAAACTTCCGGTCCAATTCAGCGCCGTTGCGCACCAGATCATTCGACAATATCCGGCCAGATCGTGCCGCCTCATCGCCAAAACGGCGCATTTCCGTGCCGTTGTTGCGCAATAGGGGAACAAGCGCCGTAGCGTCACTCGCCAGGGCTTCCATGTAGAATGTCATCTGCTGCTGAGATACGCCCGCCCGCTCAAGCGACGTAACATAAAGCTGCAACGCCTCTGGCCCTGACAACCGGGCAAACTGATCAGCCGTTACGCCAACCTGCGGCGCGATGTTATCGAAGAAATCTTTGAGCGGCCCCGCGCCCGTGGCCATAAAATCGCCGAACTTGTCGTTAACGTCCTTGAAAATATCGGCCATCTTTTCCGATGAAAAACCGACCTTATCGCCAGCCGCCGCAAGCTTCTGAAACTGTTCAGCGCCAACGCCTGACAGCCTCGAAAGGTTTTGAATTTCTGTCGCTGATTTTGCTGCCCCGGATGATATGCGGGCCGCTGCTGTAACGGCAATCACGCCAACACCGGCAATGATTGCGCCGACTTTGGCCATCCGCTTTGCCATAAGGCCTGCTGTGTCGTCAAAGCCCTTAACGGAACGGCTTGCCCGCTTCATCCCAGATTCTAACCCTGAAACGTCAGCCCCGACAGATACAGCGATATCACCGACAACTTTAGCCATTCGCGGCCTCTTTCTTCTTTGCGGCTTTGACCATTTTCACGACCTCGCCCATATCTGAATCGCGTGATTTCGCTTCTGGGGGCATCTTGGCGTCAATCAGCCACCAAACAGCGCCAGGAGCCATGCGCCAGAAGTCCGCCGCAGACACCCAATCATTGCCGACCGTCAAGTCGTGCATTGCCCTCACGATGCTTTTTGGCTGGCCTTCTTGCGCTTTTTTTTTGGCTCTGGCTCGGAAAGCGATAGAGCAATCGGCGGCGCAACTATTGCCAGTAAGGCCATGATTGCGGCCTGAACCTTTACCGCTACGTCAGCGTTTTGCTCTGCAAAGTCAGACATGATTGACAGATAGATTTCGTCGTCGGTCACATCAGCCCCGGCATGGCGTAGCGCCGCGCCATAGGCTTGGGATAGCTTCACATATGACGGCCCGCCTGCGCGTGTCAGGATGTGGATGGCATGTTGCCCAGACGCCCCGGCTAGGGCATCCTCAATAGCGGCAACAAGTAAAAGCTGGTTTTCGGCAGGGACAATATAGCTTTCGCCCTGCCAAACCAGCGTAACGGGTTCGAAGCCCCGCATTATGTTGTCCACGCCCCATCGGTCGTGAATGTCGCGGTGTAGGTGATTGCTTCCTCATATACCCCGGTTTCCGAATACCCGGTCATGACGAAATTGCCGGTAACAGACGCCGCGCCCGCAAAATCAAACGTCAAGTCTGACATGAACCAGCCCGATGCTGTGGTTGATAGGGCGATGGTCCGCAATACGGCATCTTCCTCGACGCCTTCCACCGAAAACTCCAAAGACCGCCCGGTCAGAACGTCCGCAAGGTATTCCTTTATACCCGCCGAATCCTTGTCGGTTACGTCAATTGGCGCACCGTTTGCAGTCATTGATAGCGTCCGACCGCCGCCAATGACGGTCGCGTTTTTGCTCAGAACAAAGAGCAGTCCAGCCGCTTTTGCCATTGTGTAAATCCTTCTTAGGGAAAAGCCGACGCTTCACAGCGGGGCGGGTTGGGCGCGTTATGCGCTTTCGATCAGGGCGCGATACTCGCAAACCCCATGAATTTTGCCGTCCTGATCCGGTTCACAATCCGAATCCTCACGCAGCAAAGAGAAATTGTTAAAGCCAGCGACAGACAGAACCGACTTGTGCAGCGCGTCGTAAATTGCGCCCTGGATGGTTTTGCATTCCAGCATTGCACCGCTGCGGCTGAATGTATGAATGCGTATCTGTGCCGCGTGTCCTGTTTTGGTCTGCGTGTCGTATTGGCTATGGATAACCCGGCCCATAACTACATATGGAAAGGCCGCGCCGTTGCCGCTATCCGCCGCCTGGGGGGCAACGTCATAAACACCAGCGACACCCAATGACGCGCCGTTTAAGCGGCTGAAAAGCGCCGTTTGCAGTGCAGCCTCAACCCCCATTGCGCTTTGCGGCCCGTGCTAGAGCCGCCTCCCATTTTTTGCCGAACTGTTCAACAAACGTCCGGTGCATTTTCCCGCGAAACTTTTCGACGGCCTTCAAGAACATGGCATATTCTACGCCCGCCGGGCCTTGGCCGTATTCCATGAACCGCCAGTAAAACCCCTTCCGGCCAACCCTGACTGTGGATTGGATGTAACCAGGACGCCCGCGCTCACGCTTGGCCTTCGTCTCGCGTTTCATATCGCCGCTATCCACCGGCATGACCGCCTTTGCGTCATTGCGGATTTCACCGGCAACGCCGTGGATCGTCGCGCGCATGATGTTTTTAGCCTGCCTTGGCGCAATCTTGGTCAGCATTGTTTGCACGTCGTCAATGCCGGTCAGTGTCACCCTCATGCGCCGCGCTCCGCTTCGATTTTCAGATACATCTTGCGGCCACCCTCGCGGAAAATGCCGCGAATATCGTAGGTTTCAGACTGCCAAATTATCTGCGTCAGTTCGTCAATGTCGGTCCTGTTGCGTATCGTGAACACATAGGTGCCTGTGGCCGTTGTGCGGCCCTCTGTGAACCCCTCACGCGCGCCCTTGGCCGTCACGCTGGCCCAAACAGTCGGGGCGGTTGGCAGGTTTGCCCACGCCTTGATTTGCCCACCGGCACCGTCCGCCGTAAGAGTATAACTCTGGAAGGTGATGCGCTGATCAAGTTCGCCCGCGCTACCCATACCAGCCGACCCGTGAAAGCCCGATCAGGTGTGATGCCGCGCGGGGGATTTCTTTCAGGCTCATTTCAGAAACATCCTCGCGGTTTTGGAACCAATGACCAACGATCAGACGCATTGCGTGTTGCAGGTTTTCGGGAACAGACGAGCCAAAACCAGCCGTCAATTGCATGGTAATCGCATCTGGCCGGTCATACGTTGATGGCCAATTATCCGACCGCACAAATGCCCAATCATCAGACTTGTAGAGAACAAAATCAGACAAAGTTGCTGTCTGTTCCGCGTTGTCGGTATCAAAATACTTTACGCTTGCCAGCGCCTGCACCGGCAAAATGCCCAGATAAACATCGCGCGTCGGGTATTGAAAAGCCTCGTTCCATGTCTGTGTTGCCAGCAACATGCCGGTTTCAGATTCGATAGAAGCAACAGCCGCCGACATATACGACGAAATCAGAACATCACTATCGGAACCATCGACCCGCAAGTGTTCTTTCATTGCGTCCAGCGATACCGGGGTTTCCACCGCAGCGGTCACCAATGTGCTGATATGATCGCCGCTGAAATGCTTCACTTTTTGGCCTTTTCAGATCTGGTACGCGACACGGCTTTTTCGGGCGATGCCGCCCGCACAGGTTCAGCCTGCCCCGCGTCAATCATGCGCACAGCCTCGGCATTTTCCACGTCGATCACATCGCCGCGATTTTCCGCGCCCTTTGCGGTCGCCCTTGGAACCAATAGTTTGATTTTCATAACGCACCCTTTCGATTGGCTTAGTGAGGTGGCGAGTTTCCCCGCCACCCTAGAAACCAATTAGGCGTTAGCCATGTGCTTGATTGCCGCCGTATTCGACAACTCGCCATCGAACCGGATCAGGCCCAAAATACCTTGATCTGGCGCAAACCGCTCACGCGCAACAAACATGGTTGGCGCGGCAACTTTGCGAACAAAGTATTTCCCAAAATCGCCGTAGACCATGAATTTAGCACCCGTTGCCATCGACGCCATCGCTTGGTTGATGGAATATGGAACCGAAACCGAACCAACAGTCAGGCGACCGGAGCCGTCAGGGGCTTCACGCAACAGATAGTTGCCATCCCCGTCTTTCAGTTTCCGCAGGGCCAGGAGTGTGGTGTCATTGAACATCACGCGCGCCTTTGCAGCGGATCTGTAAGCCGGATCGACTGAGTGGACGAAATCGAGAACTTCATCAGCCGTCACCGCAGCGACTGCGGCGGTCGTCTTGCCGAGTGAAGCCGCTGTGACGATGCCGTTGGGCTGGCCGCTGCCTGTGCCTGTGGTCAGACGACTGTTGCCGCCCCGGCCCATGCGTTCGCCAAGCAATTCGCCCAGGATACCTTCCCAAGAAAAATCACTGTCGCTTTGCAATTCCCAAGACCAGCGGACCCATTCGGTATTATAGGCGTATGCGCCCAAAGTCTTTTGGCCAACGGTAACGTCCTTACCGCCGTCGTCAGTGACTGTCCCGGCCTCGGTGTGCGCCTCGTCCGTTGCCGTGGTGTCGTCAATGGTTGGCAGGGTCAGCGGGTTACCGCTAGGCGTGCTGATAACGCGGCAAATGTCAGAGGCATACATAGGCCCCGACGCAATCATCGCGATTTCGATTTCCTGCATCAACTCGGTCGGAACCGTGTACCCGCCTGCTGTGGTCGTGCCTGCAACCTGCGCGCGGGCCTCAGAACTTGCAACGCCAGAACGCAAGATCGCGCGTTCTTCTGATGTCAGATCATCACCCATGCCGCACGCATATTTCGCAAACGCGCTGCGATAGCTTGGACCGTCGCCACCCTGACGCGCCTCGCCAGCTTCCAAGGCTGGCCGTTTGGAT
>SWCD01023504.1_pt1 | contig 33999 bp, 31 predicted proteins | sample 4693011 | NCBI WGS metagenome assembly SWCD01 (sample SAMN10267278, study PRJNA491770) | bioreactor metagenome | isolation source: DHS bioreactor inoculated with marine | place: Japan: Omine Ridge, Nankai Trough | reverse complement strand
GCGATTATTCCCCCGAGATCGGAGGCGTTTTCTGGCACTGGGTCACGTCGCCCTGACACTTCAAAACATTGCTGCCTCGAAGCGTATTTGTCGCGTGCCGAAGTTGCACCGGGCTGCCTTCGTGCGCACACCACGGTATCTTTGACATTGTCGGCGGTCCCTGACTGCGTCCAATCTCACGGGAATGAAGTACTTTTTTCTCAACCTTGTAGAATTCACATACCGACATTGCGGTGCCTCCTGTAATTGCAGCTAATACCAAAGGACCTAACTATTGACCCGTTTGACCGATTTTTCGGGTTTGCTGGCTAGGCATGGTCCGCGCAGTGGTCTGGTTGACCACAAGTGGAGCATAACGACGTCCAGCGGGACCGAAAAACCGGCCTTCGGTGGGCCAAATCCGTCCATCTGGTGCGTTCCGGCGCTTGCCCGATACGGAAGTATCGCGCTGCGCACCGCGCCTGCCAGAGTGAACGGATTTGTCACCATCAAATGAATCAATAGTTAGGTCCTTTGGTATAACTCCCATATCACGAATAACGGCGGCTGTTTGCTAAATGCACCCTGACCTCGCAGTGAACGGACCTAATCGTTCAGGGGTGCGGCCTTGAGTTTGGAGGCGATATGTGCATCCAGCGGGGTCCTGGCCGTGTTGAGGATGAAGCCGAGCGTGGAATAAAATCCCACGGTCGCCATCAGGTCGAGAACGCCCCGGGTGCCCACGAGTTCGGCCAGTTTCGTGGCGGTCGCGGACGACAGTTTTGCATCGGAAAACAATTCGTCGACCGCTTGTGCCAGAATCGCGTCATCGGGGTTCATGTCGCAGGCCGGGCCGCGCACGGACGATATGCGGGCATCGGCAAGGCCGCAATTGCGGGCGCGTATCACGTGCTGGGACCACTCATAATCGGATTCGAGCCGGAGGCCGGCGCGCAGGATCACGATTTCGGAGCGTTGTTTTCCCAACGTGCTGTTATTGACGACATGTTCGCGCAGGTCTGACCAGGCGCGCAGCAATGCCGGATGATGCGCCATCGTGCGATAGACATTCAGACCGCCGGCAAAGCCGGGCTGCATGTCCGCGATGGTTTCGGGCCAATCAGCGTCGGACACCGGATCGAGTACGAAGTCGCTCGGCATTGATAAACCCCATTGTTCAAGGCAGACACCCGTGCGGCGGTATGGAACGCCTGCGCGGTCCTACTGCTGCACCTCGGTATCGAGTGTCTGAAGATATGTGAGCAGGTCGGTCACCCGGGCTTGCGGCAGGAACCGCAGCGAAAGCATGTCGGCGCTGGGTACGCCGTTCCTGATCTTGTGCAGCGCCTGAGCCGGTCGGTTCGTGGCGACCCACCCCAGCGCCGGTCTGTCGCCGGGCTCTCCTTCAATATAGGCCTTGCCATCGGCCTGGTGGCACGACACGCAAGCGCCCTCGAAGATGTCCTTGCCGCGCGCTGGAGAACCGGTTGCCTTTTCATCGGAAAGGACGTCTTTGATATCGTGCTGCCCCACGCTTATGAACACGGACAACGCCTCGACCTGTTCCGGCTGCAAGGCCCGGGTGATGTCCTTGTGCCTGCCGGATTTCAGCACTGCGGTTATGTCGGGGACCGGTTTTCCGGCATTCTCGCGAAGACTGACAAACAGCCCAGATGATGCAAGTTGTCCCAATTGGCCATCGGCCCCGCTATAGTCCCAGCCGTGACACGACACGCACCGCCAGGTGTCGGGCGCGGATATCTCGATCTCGTCAGGATATCCCGCATAGGTCTCCTGGGGCGGTCTTCTTCCGCTTTGCAGCCAGTGATTGTCGTAGAGTTTTCCACCCAGGCTGATCAGTGACTGCCTGCCCAGGTACTCGTCACCTGCCGCTGCAGCGGTTGTGAACAGCAAAAGTGCGCAAATAAGAAAGCCTATGTGTTTCACCAGTGTCTCCGGCCATAATGGAAGAAAAGTGGACACGGTCTGTCCAGGACGGATGCTACCCGGTTTGACGCATCCGGTAAACACCAGCCAACGCCACTCCTCAATGAGGGGACACGATTTTCTGTGGTTCAGGCTGCTGTTTGCACCTGCCGCTTGCTTGAGCCCATCCGTTATATCAACGTCAATGCAAGTTCACGGCTTCATCTGAATTCGTGTGGCTCCAGGTGCTGCGCGCATGCTGATCGACAATGCGTTGCACCATGGGGGCGAAGTGGGCGAACGGCGGCGTCTGCATGTCCGCGTGTTTGCCGGCATCATCAAGATAGCGCACCTGGATGATCTCGGCCAGGTTGGGATTGGCTGCGAATTCGGCAACTTCGGCTGTGCTCATGGGCCCGCCCTGCAGGTTGAGCGAATGCATCGACGCTTCCGACAGCCGGTCAAAATACTCTGGCCTGGTTGCGCACAGATAGCGCTTGGCGGCGACGTGGTAGCGCACACAGTCGGTCACAAGGCGGGGAAAGAAGGCTTCCAGCACACGGGCGCCGGCCTCTTCATGCAGGCGGTCTTCGGTATCGTCCATGCTGAAGGTGCCGAATTCCGAGGTGAAATGCCCGATGTCATGCAGCAGGGCTGCCACGATGATGATGTCCGGCAGGCCGTTGCGTTCGGCCATGGTGGCGCCCTGCAGCATGTGTTCGGCCATGGTCACCGGTTCGCCGAGATATTCCTCGCCGCCGCGCCGGTCGAAGATGTCGGCAAGAAAGGCAACGATATTGGCAGGCGTCAGGGTGGAAAAATCCGGGGCGGTCATTGTGCAGCCTCCCGGACCCCGGCCTCAAGGGCGGCCAGTGTTGACAGCAGCCCGTCCTTGTCGGCGTAGCAACCCTGCAGCCAGCGCGTGCCGGTGCCGGAATATCCCTTGCGCGCATGCAGGACACGGGTGTTGTCGACAATGAAACTTTCGCCCGGCTGCAGCCGGAAACTGACTTCCATCGCCGGATCGTCGATGATCTCGCCCATGCGCCGGTAGGCGTCGTAATAGGTTGCCATGTCATCAAACGGCACATCGGAGATCGCGGCGGTCGAGCGGTTGTTGAAGCGCACTGCCACCAGTTCGCCGTCGGGGGCGAGTTCGATCATCGCACGGCGCGAGCGCAGCCGTACACCGGCCTCCCCGGCATATTCAAACCGTGCGCAGTAGCGGGTCAGGACATCGAACCACTCGGGATTTTCGGCCCGCAGCCGTTCGGCGACGCGGAACCCGTCAACGACCATGTTGTCACCGCCTGCGGCCGAGCTTTCCAGACAGTACAGAACCTGGATGGTGGGAACCGGGTCACGGTAGGGGTTGTCGGTGTGGGCCTGAAGGCCCAGGCCGGTATAGGCAAGGTTGGTCGGGTTGACCTCGGTGCGGACCTCGAAGTGACGCCCGTAATTGGTCTCGCGTACATAGCCGAACAGATCGACCACCTGCATCAGCGCGCCATCTTCAACCGGGCCGCCGGTGAGCTTGCCGAAGCCGTACCGCGCAATCTGCGCAAGCCAGGCGCGCCTTGCGGTTGCGTCGGATTGCACGGCGGTGAAATCCGCCTGCGGCACCACGGACATAAGTCCGGCATCCCAGGTCTCGACAGCCGCGGCCGTCCAGCCCTTTTCGCGCGGCTGGTCGCGGTCATATCGGGCCTGCATCAGCCAGTCGATATCGTAGGCAACGGTTTTCTGCTCGGGCGCGAAGGTCACGATCAGGCGCTCGCCCTCAACACGGGCGGCAGCGACAATGGTATCGCGCGCTATATCACGCAGGGTGATCAGCCGTTGCCCGTTCCCCGATGCCCGGGTCCCGGGATCCTGCGCATTGTCCCGCAGCCAGAGCGCATGAAACCGTGCGGTTTCGCCACACTCGCTGTCGAGGGTAATCCAGGTGCCGTCTGCGGAGATTTTCACGCCAGCCATTTTGACCTCATCGTTGCGATTAAATTGTTGCTTGCCTGTTGAAAGCGAAATCTCACATAACACAAACCATCACCGGACGGGCAGGTCATATTTGCTGCGTCTGAACTCAAATCCTGCAAACCGGGGACAGCAGCATGGCGATCAAGACGGCAATCATTGGACTGGGCATCATGGGACGCAGGATGCTGGAGCACATGTGCCTGCATGAGGGGTATTCGCCGGCGTTTCTGTGGGACCCTAACCCCGAAAACTGCCGGCTTGCGGCAATTGCTGCGCCGGGCAGCGAAATCATGGACAGTGCCGAAAGCGCGATCCGCGCTGCCGACCTGGTCTATCTTGCCTGCCCGCCGGTGCCCCGCAAGGCGTACGCGCTGGCGGCGGCTGCGGCCGGCAAGGCGGTGTTTCTGGAAAAGCCGCTGGGCGTTGATGTGGAAGAAAGCACGGACCTTGTCCGGCAACTGGCCGAATCCGGTGTCCCCACAGCGGTCAATTTTACCCAGGCCGCAGGGGCTGCCCTGACGCAAATCTCAGCCGCCGCGACATCCGGGGTGCTCGGGGATGTGGTCGGTGCCGACATCGTCGTGACCTATGCGAGCTGGCCGCGTGACTGGCAAAAGGCAGCAGACTGGCTGCGGTTTCGCGATGAGGGCGGCATGACGCGCGAAGTCGTTTCGCATTTCCTGTTCTTCAGCGAGCGGATTCTTGGCCCCTTGTCGCTGGTCTGGGCGCGGCCGTCATATCCAGCCGACAAGCTGCTTTGCGAAACCCACATGCTGGCGAGGCTGGAGGCGGCAGACGGTCGGCCCGTCACCGTCATGGCCAGTGTCGGCGGTGCCCAGCCTGACCGGCAGGAACTGACCATAAAGGGCAGCAAGGTCAGCCGCCGGGTAACGGATTTCTATCGCGATGCGGCGTCCGACGGCGGTGAATTTACGCCCGTTGACGTTGACCCAGCAGACCCTCGCGCAACCAGCCTGAAAGCCCAGCTTGACGATCTCCTGCTGCTGGTGAACGGCAAACCAAACCGGCTGGCAACGCCCGAAGAGGCCCTGCGGGTGCAGAAGCTGGTTGAAGGCATGCTGGGCGCGCGTGAATGACTGCGCAGGGATGTTTGTGGAAACATCCGGCCAAGGGTCACTGTCAGGCCGTGCCTGACATCCGTTTGCGCCATTTGACTGGTGTTGAACAACCGGATGGCTGCTCAAGGCACGGCTGCTGCGGCGAAGCTATGGAAGCCGCAGCAGCCAGTAGAAATCCGGTTACCACCAACTGGAGGTGGCTTGGCATTTCATTTACGCCGAAAACTGTGTGGGTTGTTGTCCGTCCAGGGGCGTGGCCACACGCGCGCGACTGGACGTTTTTGGCGACCTACCGGGTATGTAGGTAGCCGGGTATTACTTGCCGGTCTGCCTTGGCATTGGCTTGCCCTGCTGGGGCTTGCTCTGTGGTTTGGCAGACGAACCTAGCTTATTGGTTGGCATGGAAGTGTTTCCTTTTCCATCGGTTAAACCGGAGTCATCTGGTTGTCCGGAATGCCAGCCAGATTGCGCCTGTTACAAGTGCGCCGCCAATTAATTCCACGTAATCCTTGGTGCATTTTCAAGGCAATTGTGGCTAATTCAAAGACGCTTGGAAACCGTCCTTGCCGCACGACCTGTTCTGCCAGCGGGCCAGGCTGTAGCTGTCATCATCCTTCCGGTTTGAAGCAGGCTCCGACTGCCGTGTTGTTGGTTTCATTCGTCTCATCATTGTGACCGCCGCTATCCACTTCTATGCGAAACGCACATACATTATCCGAGGCGCTGCCGAAGAAGCATCTGTTGTCGGGATAGGGGAATGGCACATCTATCTCGTCGACGGGATGCCCTGCCGGGCCCAGCACCGCAGTCGCCCGGATTATCGGGTTGTTGTCGAAGACGTATGTCACCGTCGTCGTGGAGGTTTTCGATTGAGCCGGCCCCTGGTTCTTGACGCGTACCAGCAATTGACCGTTCACGACCCGGCAGTATCCGCTTTGGGAATTGGGGTTGCTGGCGCGTCCGGGAACCGGCAACAGATCGGGCTTGTCCCTGTCGCCGGTAGGGGGTGGGATCCGTTTAACCCTGCGCTCGCGGATCTGCTCCACATCGACACTGACCGAGCGACCTGATGAAGTCCCGGGATTGCCACCTGGGTCTCCGCCACCATTGCCACCGCCGCCGCAACAACCACAGCAACCGCACGTCCTGCACGGGCAGTCGCCAGACTGCCGGCCGCACCGTCTTGCGCGGTTGGCGCCGAGGTCACCGGTCTGCATGGCAAACAGCTCTTCGTCCGCCAGGCTGCGAGCGGTATAGACAGCGGTCACATCTATGCTTCTGGGGCTGGTGACGACAACAAAGCCTTCAACATAGGGGGTCGGTAATGTTCCGTTGAACGCCCGCTCGCGTATGTCGTCGCAGTTTGTCTCCAGTGCGTGCAGTGATGCAAGCGGATCGAAGCCCAAATCATATGTCTCGCCCTGCTCCTGAGGGTCGGGCGGGTAGGTAACCGCGACCTGCTTGAAGATACGAATGTCTTTCTCGCCGGGATTCAGGATGTTGACGGTCGTGGAATAGGTGCCCGGCTCCAGTCGCTTGTCACTGCGATCGTCCTGGCGTCCGCAAACGAATTTTGCAGCATAGCGGAAGCTCAGCTTTTCGCCGTTACCGTCGTCTCCACCATCTCCGGTGACGCCATCAATCAGCATGCCGATATATGTCGCGTTGTTGTTCTCGCGGCTTTCGTTGATCAGGTCGTTCTCATCGACAATGATGCCCAGGTAACCTTCGCCTTGCGGAATATCGCCGGGAAGACTGATGGACAGCTTCACGGTGTCAGGCTCATCACGAACCAGCGATATGGAGGTACCGCCGATACGCCGGTCCATGGTCGTTATGGTGTCATCGTCGGAGTAGTAGAAGCCGACTTCAATGCCGTTCTGGGTACTGACGCTGCCAAGCGTCTCGAAGGTGAAGCGCGCGTCGATTGTCTGGCCGGCCTGCGCGATATAGCGAGGTTCAAGTGCAGTGTCGTCGACCTTGGTCAGTTCGTTGCCCTGATCATCGAGGATCTCGGTTCGCCTGTGCACGCTGTAGGGATTGTTGCATCCGGAATAGCGCCAGTGGACCACGGAAACGTCCCTTGTCTGCAAGACGGGAATTTCCGTATAGATCGCCGTCAGTCCGTTGACGAGATCCTCGCCGACATACTGCCCGGCCTGATCACCATTGGCGAACAGATGTCCCGAGGAATCGCCCATGACATTGTAAATGCTGCATCCGTGATCAAATCCGGCATTGTGACCCAGCTCGTGGATGGTGACGGCCTGCAAGGACAGCTTGTCTGACCCGTACCTGACATAGTCCGCCTTTGACTGGGAATTCACATAGTCAAAGGCCATATTGTACACCACGTCGCCTTCCGTGATCGCGCAGCCGTCTACATACCACGGGCCTATGGCGGCGTAGGCATCGCCATTGAATATATCCGTCGCGTCATTGGGCTGTGCCCAAACTTCCGAATGGCCGTTGTTGAGGGCCGTGTTGTAGTTGAAGCTGATGTCGAGCGTGCTGAAAAAACTCAGATAGGTCGGGTTCTTGCGCCAGATCGCCAGGGAATCGTGGAACCCGCCAAACCAGTCGGCGCTACCGCCGATGAAGGCATCGCCGCGATACTGCTCGACCGGATTGTCCCATTGGTAGGGAGAGCCGTTGCACTGGGGAATGAAGTACGCACGTGCTGTGGTGGACTGCGCGACGATCAGCGAGACCAGTGCTATCAGACCTGACAACCAGACTCTCAGTTTCATGACACAACCTCCCGGTTTTGGTTTGTTCGCGATTCGAGGTCAATCTCTCGGAATGACCGGATTGCCGTCGTTTTGCTCAAGCAGCCTTTGCTCGTCCGTCAACGGCTTTGTTCTGGCGGGGGGACTGACCCTGAGACTGCCTTTCTGCGGCGGTGGAAACAGCACCTGCTGATCGAACGGCGCTGATTGAACCGGCGTATCGGGTGGCGGAGATTTTGAGGCAATCGATGTCAGCACCTCGAAAAACCTGGAGTCCGGAACAGCAACACTGGCAGCAGCCGAGATGGTCTTGCCGGAAAACCTCATGGTGAAGGTTCGCGGCGCGGAGATATCGGAGATCAGCTTTTCAAGGCGGGCGCGTTCGTCTGAAGGCTGCTGATAGTCCGATTTGGCCAGGCGGTCCCGCAATTCCTGGATGTATGATGATGGCGCGGCGGGAATGACCATGGACAGGTGATTGCCGCCAACCGGGAGCAATCCGAGGCTGACACGCTGATCGGCCAGGCTGGTAACGGGAAAACCGTTATTGCTGAACACCTTGCCGGCAATTACACGGAATCTGCCGGCAGAGCAATTCACCAGCGGGCAGGCTGACCGGCCATTGTTCGCGACGTACACTATGTCGGCATCGCCGACCTTGAAGATGGGCTGGTGCGGCATGTGCATGATCCGGCCATCCACGCCGGTCGCGCCTCCGAGAAAGCGCAGTGTCAAGGTGTCGCCTGTCCACTCGCCACGAAGCACCTGGTCCACCGAGTAGGTGACATATGTCAGCGGCACGACGGTGTAGGCACCGGGGTCTCCGTCAGACAGGCGAAACTGAACGCTGGTCACGCGGCCTGTGAAGATCATGTCGGAATTTGCGACGGCTGCAACAAGGTCGCCGGTATCGACGCGTTTGCCGAGCGTTGCGGCATCGGCGTTTTCAACCTGAATCAGGAAAATGCCTGCAAACAGAATGATGAGCAGCTTGATGAATAGTCTGGTCAAGAACATGGCGACCTCACCTGCAAGCGGCACCGGAAAACCGGCCGCGATGGATCTTTGTCGCCTGACAGCAGTATAGTTGATTTTTGCCGCTACGGCAACCCGCCCGGTGGATTCGTTGACGACGACTGCGCGGGGTTTGTAGGAACTGCTTCACCCTGGCAGTTGAATGTACCGCTTGCGACCAGGCTTTCTGTTGGCCGCTGCAGTGCCGTCACGCGCAGGATTGCGCCCGATCCTTTTCAGTCAGCAAAACCCGCAGGGCATCGGCATAGTATCTGCGCCAGCTGGATTGCGGTGTCTGCATGAACCATGAATTGCGCAGGTCCCAGGCGTTTGTGTAAAGCGCGTTGAGACCCGGATCATCGATCCAGGCGAAGCCGCCGAGAGTGTACAGTGTGAACTCGGAGAAATAGACCTCACCGTTGACCAGGTACAGGTCACAGCGGACAAAGTCGAAATGATGCGACAGGGTCAGCGCAGCCTGTCTGAGTTTTCGCCACTCGGCCGGCGCGCGAACGGCCGCTGACAATTCACCTGCATCGAATGCGCCGGCACGGGACTGTCCGTTACCATCAAGTACGCCTTCAATTCGTGATCCGTCCGGACCGGCCTGGCGCACAAATGCAAATGCCATTTTGCCGGCGCCACAGTAAAACTTGTACTCGTCGACAACTGGCCGTCCGTGGTCGACCAGCATCTCCTCCACGAACAAAACCGGTTCCACGCCATAATATCCCCATTCGGCATGGCGACGTCCAAATCGTCTGTCCATCCAGATATTGGCTTGCCGGTTGAGATCAGCGCGTACGTATCGGCCATTGTTGATGAAGATATTCCAGCCCGAGCCGTGATTGGCTTTGACAACGACATCGCCGGCCAGGATGTCATCAGGTATGTCTTCGGCGCGCGACCCTGTCCACAGCGTGCGTGGCGCCTTGATGGTCTGGCTATGCGTGGTGGCAAACTGCTTCGCCTGAAGCTTGTCACTGACAACCGTGAACAGCGGGTTGCGGTCGAAGATCTTGCGCCAGGCATACTTGTCGTTTCGCGATAACGGGAAGACCGGATCCGGCCAGCGCCCGATCTTGCGCCGGAACGAGAGTGCCTGACGCGGATAGGCCAGAAAACACCACAGGCGAACCGCTGCAATGATGGTGTGGGCCAGTCGTGTTTTCATCTGAAGTGTATAGCTCTGTTCATATGCCTGGGCATGACGCAATCCGATTGCCCGTCCCACACTGTCGCACTATCGGCGTTGCTGTAACTGGCGTTCCTGACCCTAGTCGTCCGCAAACTCATCCGAGTAGAACGACAGCATGATCTCAAGGGCGTCGGACAGTTCGCCGTCCCTGGCGCGGGCCCAGAACGCCGGGGAGCCCAGATCGGAATAGCCGTCGAAGTCTGCCAGATCAGCCGCATCGGCGTTGCGGAACCCCATCGACCAGTCGGGGAAGTGCCGGTCCGCAATCTCGCCCTGCTCGAGCACGATCTTGGTGTGGTGGCGGTTGTCCGCCTCGATCCTGGCGAATGCGGCCAGTACCCGGTCTTCGGGTCCTTCCAGCAACTGCATGAAATTTGCCCGGTTTTCAGATGGCGAGAGCTTGTAGATCAGCAAGCCGGAAATGCCGTCCTTGGTGTTGTATTCACGGCTTTTCTTCAGGATTGCGGCAAGCTCTTCCTCGCTCATCGGGCGGGTGGCCTGGCTGACATATATCAGATGGTACATGGGTTTCATCGCCTTCATGCAGATTTCAGTAGGTCTCGTGCCGGAAACCGGCATCACTGGATTGCCGGGCAGACATAAACGCATCGCCCTCTCCGCCACAAGTGATCTCTAACGCATTTTTGCATAAGCCGGATCAGTTGTTGTAGCAAATTGGTCATTGCAACACAATTTCACATTATCAAATTATATTTGACAATGCAAAATACTATTGACTCAGAGAGAACGACTGGGCTTGAATGCACTTGTTTCTTCGACAAGGTGAATTGGACTGACCAATGGCAACCGGCGCAAAGAGGGCAGTTGAGATGGAGACTGTTGGTCCAGACAGGACGGACGGTCCTGACGCCGTGCAGCCGGGCAAAATGCCGAGAACCATTCAATCAGTTGAACGTGCACTGGACATTCTGGAAATCCTGGCCGACGCCGATGGTGAGATGCCGCTCAACGAACTGGCGGCCGGCACGCATCTCAATGCATCGACCTGCCATCATCTGCTGGCCACCCTGGTCAAGCGGGGCTATGCGGGCCAGACAACGCGTACCCGCAGTTACTTTCTCGGACCGCGCATCACCGATCTGTCGGACAGCCGGCTAAAACAATTCAACCTGTCTGACATCGCCATGCCGGAACTCAGGCGGCTGAATGACACGACGCTTGAAAGCGTGCACCTGGCGGTGTTGCAGGGTGCGGCGCTGGTGACTTTCGCCAAGCTGGATTCCAAGCTGCCGATCCGCGTCGGCTCGGATGACGGCATGAAAGCTGATGCAGCCCACGCCACCGCAACCGGCAAGGCCATCCTGGCGTGGTTGCCGGAACCCGAAATTGCCCGGGTGATCGCACAGGGCGGGCTGAAACGCTTTACCGACAAGACAATTTCGACGATCTCGGAACTGATGGAAGATCTGCGCCTGGTGCGCCGCAATGGGTATTCGCTCGACAATGAGGAATTCCAGGCGGGCGTTGTCTGCGTGGGCGCCGCCATTCGTGACCATGCCGGTGCGGTGATCGGTTCGGTCAGCGGGTCCATGCCGCGCATGCGTGCCGAGGGCGATCACATGACCAAAGTCAAACACAGCGTCCAGGATTGCGCGGCGCGAATTTCGTCGCGGTTCGGCAGTCCGGATCCGCAAGCCAGCCAGAACTGAAAACTGAAACCTGAAACCAACAGGCGCTGCGCAAGCGTCAACGAAAAAATCTGAACGAGGAGACCTTGAAAATGGCAATGCCGAGCGACGTCAAGACCAGCACCGATTATCCGATCCCCGAAACCATGAAGGCATGGGTGCTGGGCGATCCCGGCGAAATGAGCCTCAAGGACAAACCTGTGCCGGCACCGGCCCGGGCAGAGGTGCTGGTGCGTATCGATGCAGTTGCTATCTGCGCAACGGACCTGGAGATCATTTATCACGGGCCACCGGCACTGATTAACGGTCAGCAACCGTTCAACCAGAATTTTACGCCCGGCCATGAATACATGGGCACCGTGGTGGCGCTTGGCGCCGGCGTTGATGAATACACCATCGGTGAACGCGTCACCGTCGAGATCCATGCCGGTTGCGGCCAGTGCAAGCGTTGCCGCGAAGGCATGTACACGTCATGCCACAATTACGGCAAGAACTATGGCGACGTGAACAAGGGGCACCGGGCCAACGGCTTCACCACCGACGGCGGTTTCTGCGAATACCAGGTCAACAACATCAACACGCTGGTGCACGTCGACGACAGTATGTCGGACGAAGAAGCGACACTGGTTGTAACCGCCGGTACCGCCATGTACGGCCTGACCGAACTGGGCGGGCTGGTGGCCGGAGAAAGCGTGGTTGTCACCGGACCCGGCCCCATCGGCCTGATGGGCGTGGCCGTGGCCAAGGCAATGGGCGCGCAACCGGTTATCCTGACCGGCACGCGCGACAACCGGCTTGAAATCGGCAAGCAACTGGGTGCCGACCATGTCGTCAATGTACGCAAGGAAGACCCGGTCGAGGCGGTGCACAAGATCATGGGCGGCAAGGGCGTCGACTATGTGGTCGAGTGTTCGGCTGCCCCCAACGGCATCAATGAGGCTGCACAGATGGTCAACCGGGGCGGGCGCATCTGTCTTGCGGCGTTCCCGCATGAATCACCGAAGGTGGATATTGCCCACCTGGTGCGCAACAACATCTATGTTTTCAGCATTCGCGGCGAGGGCAAGAGTGCCACCCACCGGGCCGAAGCCTTCATGCGGCAGAAGCGTTTCGACGCAACGCTGATCCACACCCACACCTTCGACATGAACGATCTGCCGGAAGCGCTGCGCTATGCCAAGGACCGGGTCGAAGATGCCATCAAGGTGGTGGTGAAGAACGATCATGCACAAAGCCAGCGTGCGGCGGCGGAATAATGCAGGACGTACCACACTTCGGCGGAGATGATTCATGCTGACATGTGACCGCTATCATATGCCGACAAGCCTGGCTGAGGCGCTTGCCATGTGGCGGGACGCACCGGACGGCAGCCGGCTTGTGGCGGGGGCCACCGACATCCTGCCGTGGGCGCGTGAAGGCCGTGCCGGCAATGTTCACCTGCCGGCCATGATCGATCTCAGCCGTGTGGCCGAACTCAATGGCTACACGGTTGCTGCCGGGCGCATACGGCTGGGCGCAAATGTGGTCTACCAGCAGTTCCTCACCGATGAGAAGCTGCGCGCACTGATGCCCTGCATGCCGTACTGTGCAATATGGTTTGCCGATGACCAGATCAGGCAACAGGCGACGCTTGCCGGCAATATCGTCAATGCCTCACCGGCGGCCGACGGAACCCCGCCGATCTTTGCGCTGAACGGCGAGCTTGAAATTGCCCGCCTGGACGATGGCGCCATCAGCCATCGCACCATCGCTGTCAGCGACTTCATCAAGGGCCCCGGTGCAACCGATCTGCAGCCGGGTGAAATTGTCACCGCCGTCATCTGCGATACGCTGGAAGGCTATGGCGGGTCATTCCAGAAGGTTGGCCAGCGGCGTTCGCTGGTGATCTCGTCAGTGTGTGCGGTTGCCTGCATCAAGCTGGATGACAGCACTGGCACCGTGACCGATATCCGCCTGGCTCTGGGCGGCATCAGCCCGGTTCCATTGCGCCTGACCGAGACCGAGAAGATGCTGACCGGCAAGCAGCTGACCCGCGACATGATTGTCGAAGCCGCGAGGTTGCCGGCCGAGCTGGTGGCCTCGCGTACGCGCCGCGAATACCGGCGCACTGTTGTGCGTGGCTTCGTCGAGGCCGCCATCGAGGATGCGCTGGCTGATTGCGGCTCAGCCCTGCCAAACGCCGAAACCAGGGAGACAGCCAATGTCTGAACAGACCACATCCGAGGTGCAACTGGACTTCGAGATCAACGGACGCAGCATGACGCGGTCGGCGAAGACGCATCAGCGCCTGCTGGATTTCATCCGCGACGATCTCGGCCTTACCGGCGCGAAAGAAGGCTGTGGCGCCGGTGAGTGCGGCACCTGTTCGGTGTTCGTCGACGGCAAGCTGGTCAAGTCCTGCCTGATGCCGGTGGCCAAGGCCAACGGCACCAAAATCGAAACCATTGAAGGCCTGACCGGCTGGGGTGGTGACCTGACGCCGGTGCAGAAGGCATTTCACAAGACCGGTGCCAGCCAGTGTGGCTACTGTATTCCCGGCATGGTCATGGCGGCGACCTCGGCGCTGCGCGAAAACCCGCGGGCAGACCTTGAGGAAATCAAGGAACGCCTTGGCGGCAATATCTGCCGCTGCACCGGGTATACCAAGATTTTCGAAGCCGTCGAACTGGCGCGTGACGTGCTGTCGGGCGAGGCAAATGCAACTGTTCTGGACGCTGACGGCGCCGGCAAATCATATATCGGCAACAATGTCCGGCGCCTGGATGCACCCAGCAAGGTATCCGGCCGCTTGCGTTATGCCGGCGACATGGTGATGCCGGGCATGCTGCACATGCAGGTGCTCAGGAGCCCGCATGCCCACGCGCTGATCAAGTCCATCGATACCAGCGCGGCTGAAAACCTGCCCGGCGTGGCGTGCGTCGTGACTGCCGACGACGTGCCCGGCGAGGACGGTTTCGGGGTGTTCGTGCATGACCAGCCGATCATGGCCCGTGACCGGGTGCGATATGTCGGCGAGGCAGTTGCTGCCGTTGCAGCCGATGACGCCCTGACGGCGGCGCGGGCGGTATCGCTCATCAAGGTCGAGTATGAACCCGTCGCGGCGGTGTTCGACTCCGAAGAGGCGATGCAGGACGGTGCGCCGGTTGTGCATGCCTATGCACCCGACAACATCGTGAAGCACATTCCCATCCGCAAGGGCGATGTCGAGCAGGGGTTTGCCGACGCCGATCTGGTGGTCGAGCAGAGTTATGATACCCAGGCCGTGGAACATGCCTACCTGGAACCGGAAGCAGGCCTGGCCTATGTCGACCACGACGATGTGGTGACGGTTATCTCACCAAGCCAGAACATCACCCACCATCGCCACATGCTGGCCAAGATCATCGACAGGCCGATCAACAAGGTTCGCTTCATCATGAGCCCGGTTGGCGGTGGTTTCGGCGGCAAGGAAGACATGATCTACCAGGGCATGCTGGCACTGGCGGCGATGAAAACCGGTTCGCCGGTGCGGCTGGTGTTCACCCGTGAAGAATCCATTATCTCCACTGCAAAACGTCATCCCGCGCGCATCACCTACAAGATGGGCCTGAAGAAGGATGGCCGCATAACGGCAGTATCCTTCAGGATGATTTCCGATGGTGGTGCCTATGGACTGTCCACCGAAGGGGTCATGCGCAAAGCAGCGATCCTGTCGTGCGGACCGTACAATATCCCCAATGTCCAGATCGACACCTATGGCGTTTATACCAACAACACCCCGTCCGGTGCCTTCCGCACGTTCGGGGCCATGCAATCGCAGTTTGCAACCGAATCCCACATGGATATCTGTGCCGAAAAACTCGGCCTGGACCCGTTTGAAATCCGGCGTATCAACATGATGCGCGATGGCGCGATTACCCATACGCAGCAAACACTGGGGTCGGTCTCGATCGGCCGGGTTCTGGATGCTGCCGAACAGGCGTCGCACTGGCAGGCCGGACCGGTCGGCATGCGCGGCCCGCAGCGGACTGACCTGGGTGGTGACGACACGCGTCCACCGTGTACGCTGGGTGCCCGGTTCCGCAAATCCGGCGATGATGATCACCAGGAGGTGGCGTGATGGAACGCAAGATGCGCGGCCGCGGCATGGCCGCAAGCTGGTACGGCATCGCCCGCACCGCAACCATTGACCGGGCCGGAGCCTGGGCGGAACTTGATGATGGCGGGACGGCAAAAATCATCACCGGCGTGACCGAAATCGGTGAAGGCATCCTGACGCTGCTGGCCCAGGTGGCGGCAGAGGAGATGGGGGTCAAGCCGGAAGACATTACCATCGGCGACAATGACACGGCCCGCTCGCCGGAAGCAGCCCATGCCGGCGCCACACGCCAGACCTACATGATCGGCAACTGTGTTGCGCTTGCATGCCGTGATGCCCGCGCCAAGCTGGACAAGGAACTGGCCGATCACTGGGACGTGGAGGTTGACAGCATCGAGGCCTTTGACGGCGAGATCTGGTCGAAAGGCTCAAACCTCAAGATGTCCATGGAAGAGGCGGTGGACATCTGCAAGAAGCGCGGTGTTGTGCCGGTGGGATCGGGATCATTTACCGCGCATGGCACAGGCCTTGACCCGGTCGACGGTTCCGGCAGCCCGTGGCAGGCTTACGTGTTCGGCACCCAGGTGGCGGAGGTCGAGGTTGATACGGTGACCGGTGAAGTGCAGGTGCTGGGCATATGGGCCTCGCACGATGTGGGCCGCGCCATCAATCCGCGCGGCGTGGAAGGCCAGATTGAAGGCGGTGTCGTGCAAGGGCTCGGACAGGCCCTGATGGAAGATTACCAGCTGGAAAACGGCCACACCAAGACGCACGGCTTTGCCAAGTACATACTGCCGACTTCACTCGATATTCCGCAGATCAACACGGTAATCGTTGAAGATCCCGACCCGAAGAGCCCACTGGGCGCAAAGGGGATCGGCGAACCGGCACTGGTGCCCACGGCACCTGCCATCATGAATGCGATATATGACGCTGTTGGGGTTCGCATGACATCATTGCCGGCAACGCCTGAAAGAATCCTGGCGGCGCTGGAAGCCAAACAAATGCCGGCGGCAAAACACGCCGCCGAGTAAATCCACTACTCGCCGAAGGCAACAGGAACAAAAGAGGAGACTGCCAATGGAAACCAGCTTGTATCAGAAGATGCGTGTGGGCATCGTTCACTTCAAGGCATTTCCCGGCATTGAGACGGGCGCCGGTCCGATCGTGGAGACGCTTGAGAAAATTTGCGTTGACGATTTCTGGACGGCCGTCGAGGTTGGCTGGATGAAAGACTACCGCGTCCGCAACACGGCCAGGATGCTGCTCGATCAGAGCCATCTGTCGGTGGCCTATGCGACCCAGCCCAAAGTGCTCTCTAACAAGTTCAATCTGAACTCATTTGACGCGCGAGAACGGTCAACGGCCGTGGACGCGATAAAAAGTTCGGTCGACGAAGCAAGGCAACTTGGCGCCGAAGTCGTGCGCCTGATCGCCGGCAAGGATCCGGGCGACGAAAAACGCGGCGAAGCCAAGAAGTTACTGATCGATTCACTGCAGCAGATTCTCGACTATGCCGGTGAAGATGATGATGGCCTGGAATTCACGCTGAAGATTTTCGACCGGGACATCGACAAGAAAAACCTCATCGGACACGCAACCGATGCGGCTGACATAGCCAAGGCCCTGCGGCCCGACTATCCCAATTTTGGCCTGTTGACGGATTTGAGTCACTTCCCGCTGCTTGATGAAGACCCTGAAAACAGCATTCCAATGCTGAAGGATTATCTTGAAGCGGTGCACCTGGGCAATTGCGCGTTCCGCGACAAGCGGCACGCTGCCTATGGCGACATTCAGCCCCGCTTCGGCATCCCCGGTGGCGAAACCGATACGCCGGAAGTCACGGAATTCTTCCGGACCTTGAGCAGCAATGGCTTCTTCGACAAACCTGTGCGGCCAATAGTCAGTGCCGAGGTGCGACCGGTTATTGCGGGTGAAATTTCAGAGATTATCCTCGCCAATGCAAAACGCGTCATGCGTGATGCCTGGGCCCTGTCACAATTGCCGGAAGGCACGCAGGTCAGATAGTGTCGGTCGTGGATTGAGCAACGGATTTTGTGGCGGAACAGCTGCACGATCAAGACTATAATAAAAATCAACCAAGGGAGAAAATCGATGAAGAGCAGAATAGCCAAATTAATACTCGGAACGTCAGCACTGGTGATCGCGGCAGGACCGCTGCCGGCCAGTGCCCAGCAATTCCCCGAGAAGCCTGTCGAGATGACAGTGCTGTTCGGTGGTACCGCGCAAACGATCGGGCAGCTGCTGGCTGAACTGATGTCCCAGAACCTGTCCAAACCAATTGTGCCAGTCAGCCGCAACGGTGGCGGCGGTTCTGTCGGTTACCAGTATGTCCACAACACTGCGCCAGACGGCTACAATATTGTGTGGAATTCCAACTCGATCAGTACCTCGCATCATGGCGGCAAGATCGACTTTGATTACAAGGCGTTCAAGCCTATTGCCCGGGTCAGTGTCGAGGTGCCGGTTCTGGCCGTGGGTGCCGAGACTGGTTGGAAGACAACCCAGGACATGGTCAAGGATATCAAGGCGTCTGGCAGAAAGCTGAAGGTTGGTGCCTCCGGCAAGGGGTCGTTTACTCATTTGACCACCATCGCAGTTCTTGATGCTCTCGGAATCGGCGAAAACGTGCTGCATGTCCCCTATGATCGTGGCAAGGCTCCGGTAGAATTGCTGGCGGGACGTATCGATGCCGCCGTGCAGTGGCCTGGACAGTTTATCTCGCATGCAGAAGCTGGTGCCATCAATATTCTCTGCGTGACCAGTGCAGAACGAATCTCGGCCCTGCCGGACGTTCCGACCTGTGCCGAAGACGGCGCAACTGACGTCAACATTACCATGTGGCGCGGTCTGGCCGCCCCGGCAGGCACGCCGGATGAAGTTGTCGCCGTGCTGGAAGAGGCAGCCAGAAAAGCGACATCCAGCGATGAATTCATCAAGGCCTCCAAAACCGTCGGTTTTGAGCCTGCATTTGCTGATCACAACGACTTCGGCAAAGAGATCGCCTCGGATGATGAGAAAATCGCGGGGATGATGACCAAGCTGGGCCTCAAGAAATAAACAGGCGAGGACACGGAAATGCACGCATTCCATAGAGACCAGATCGTCGGAGCGATCCTTCTGGTCATTGCTGTGACCTGGACGGTGATCGTCTACGCGACGATTGAACCAGGTAGTGGCAGCGCTGTGGGACCGCGTGCATTTCCGATGTGGCTGGGCATTCTGCTTGCAGGATTGTCAACCCTGCTGCTCATCTCCGGGTTCAGGCAGGCACGCGCCAAGGTCAAACCTGCATCCTCAGAAAGTGATGACAGTATTGATGGTGCTGGCCTGGTAGATACGAACCTGCGCATGGTAGCGACCGTTTTCGGGATCATTGTCACTTTCGGCTTCCTGATGGAAAAAATCGGGTTCGTCCTGGCAACTATTCTCATCGTGACTGGCTCACTGTGGTTTGCACTGGGCGTTCGTCGGCCAGTGTTGGTTGCCGGCATGGCATTTGGCATGGCATTTGGCTGCTGGGTTGTCTTCGGCCAGATGCTGGGCGCCTACCTTCCGCCGGGCACCTGGATCTCCCTGTTTTGACCGATTCCGCCTTTAGATTCTGGAGAATGACATGAGCCACAATCTGCCGATTGGGGAAGCAGTTATCCTGGATGGGTTATGCTCGTTCAAGCTGTTGTGTGACCGTGACTACCGTTTTTTGGCCTCTCCTGAGGGCTCGTTTTGTATCTCGGCCCAAACTGCCGACCGGACCCGGGGCGGATAACGGACAATGGACCTCCTGCTAAATGCGCTTTCGGTTGCTCTGGCGCTGGATTCTCTGATTGCAATTGTCATTGGCACATTCATCGGGGTTGTCTTCGGCTCGATCCCCGGTCTGACATTCACTGTCGCGCTGGCCCTGGTGTTGCCGGTGACGTTTTCGCTCAGCGCCGCTCCGGCGATAGGATTGCTGCTGGGAACTTATATCGGTGGCATGACCGGCGGATCTGTATCGGCAATATTGTTAGGCATTCCAGGCACGCCATCATCGGCTGCAACTGTTATTGACGGTTACCAGCTTACCAGGCAAGGCAAAGCCTCGCTGGCGCTGGGCACAGCCGTCATTGTTTCTGCTTTCGGCGGCCTCGTCAGCCTCGTGGTGATGATCTGCATGGTTGATGTCGTGGCCCGTCTGGCGTTGCGATTCGGACCAGCTGAAATTTTCGCACTGGTATTGTTCGGACTATCGACGATATGCGGCCTGTCAGAAAAATCGCTGGTCCGCGGCCTGATCGCGGGTGTCATCGGTCTTATGGTGATGACCATTGGCATAGACACCATCGACGGTGTGCTTCGCCTGACATTCGGTACCGTTATCCTGCAGCAGGGCGTTAACCTGCTGGTCGCAATGATAGCATTGTTCGCCGTGCCACATATCATTGACGCGTTCGTCATGTATTACCGCGGCGAGGGGGCCGTAAAGCAGACTGTCGACGTCAAGGTAGAATTGCCTACACTCAGGCAACTTGGCGCCAATTTCTGGCTGATGGTGCGTTGCTCCCTGCTTGGTACCGGCATCGGCGCGATACCTGGTACAGGTGGACCCATCGCTGCCTTTCTGGCCTATACTCATGCAAAACGCTCATCAAAAAACCCTGAACGGTTCGGCAAGGGTGCTATTGCCGGTGTGGTCGCGCCGGAGACAGCGAACAACGCGGTAACCGGCGGAGCAATGATCCCCTTGCTGTCACTCGGCATTCCCGGTGATCCGGCCACTGCGATCGTTCTGTCCGGACTGCTGATCCATGGGCTTGTGCCCGGACCAATGCTGTTTATCCAGCAACCCGGAGCAATCTACGAAATCTACATCGCCATCATTGTGGCCTACCTGTCAGTAGTCCTGATCCAGTTGCTTGGCATTCGCCTGTTCGTGCAATTGCTGCGCGTGCCGGCCCACCTCCTCGCGGTTGCCATCATTATCATGTGCGGGTTTGGTGCCTTTGCAATCCGCAACTCGGTATTCGACGTCTACACGATGGCCGTGCTCGGGGTTGCTGCTTACGGGCTCATGCGAGCCAGGATACCACTGACGCCGATTATTCTCGGGCTGGTTCTCGGGCCAACGCTGGAGCGCGAGTTCCGGACAGCACTGATCCTTTCGGAAGGCAATTTTGATATCTTCTACACGTCGATTCCGGCGGTAATCTTCATCGGCCTGGCACTGATCATATTCCTCATGCCGGCCATTCGTTCGCTGATGGTGCGGAAAAATCCCCAAAGCTAGAGATCTACAGCAATGCCCAAGTCCAATCAGAACACAGACCATGACGCCGGCGCGGTTATGCGCCAGCGCGCGCACGCCATACACAAAGCTGGCAGCATTGAGGATGCCATCGCATCTGGCGCACTGGACAGCAATGTTACCGTATCATTGTCGGAAGGCCTGGTGCTCGGACTGCTCAAGCAGGGGGTGAGAAAATACTTTGCTATTTTCGGACATGGCTCGACGGATCTTGGCGAGGTGTTGCGCATCTATGATGAGGAAGGCGTCACCCGCACCATCAACTGCCGCAACGAGGTTGCAATGGCGCATGCCGCCACGGCGCTAGCCTGGCAGTATGGCGAGACATGCGCTGTCATCACCTCAATCGGGCCCGGTGCCCTGCAGGCTATGGCTGGGTCGCTGGCTGCCGCGTCCAACGGGGTCGGCGTCTATCATATCTATGGCGACGAGACCACGCAGGGCGAAGGCTACAACATGCAGCAGATCCCCAAACCGCAGCAGGGCCTGTTCGGCCAGATCGGCGCGCTGATGGGGCAATCCTACGTGCTGCATACGCCGGGCGCGCTACGTGACTGCATGCGGCGGGGAACGGGGTGTGTGCATCATCCCTACAAGGCCGGGCCGTTCTATGTGCTGTTGCCATTGAATACCCAGCCGCAATTGACACAGGTTAATCTTGCCAGTCTTCCCGGTGCGCTCGCCATCCCGGCAGTGGCTCCCGCAGACGGCAAGGTGCATGCAGATGCACTGACCCTGATTGCCGGATCGAAACGCCCGGTCATCAAGGCAGGCGGCGGCACGCGCGGACATGACGAGATGGTCCGCAAACTGGCCGAACGCATCGGTGCGGTGGTCGTGCAGTCACCGGGATCAACCGGCGTGCTGGCGGATGCGCATCCCCAGAACATGCATGTCGGGGGATCGAAAGGCTCGATATGCGGCAATTTTGCCATGGAGAATGCCGACCTGCTGATCGCCATGGGGACCCGTGCGGTCTGCCAGGCAGATTGCTCCGGCGTTGGCTATCCGAAGGCGCAGGCCGTCATCAACATCAACGGCGATCTGGCCGACCTGATGCACTATGCCAATACGGTTGGCCTGCCCGGTGACATTTCCGCAGTGACATCGCAATTGCTGGATCACATCGCCAGCTCAAACTCGATAGATGCTGCCGACAGGTCGGACTGGCTCGACGCGTGTGCTGCGCAAAAACAGGCCTGGAGCAGGTTCAAGACGGAAAGGTACGCTGCTGCACCGATGCAGGACGAGGCGTGGGGACGGCAGGTGCTGACACAGCCGGCTGCCATCAAGATTGCCGCCGATCATGCCAGGGACCTGAACGCGGCGAAGTTTTTCGATGCCGGTGACGTTCAGGCCAATGGTTTCCAGATCGTCGAGGATGAGCGCACCGGGGATACCTATACCGAGACCGGTGCGTCCTATATGGGATTTGCAGTATCGGCGCTGCTGGCATCGGGCGTGGCAGACGAGCCGCGTTATGGTGTGGCGTTTACCGGTGACGGGTCGTTCATGATGAACCCGCAGATCCTGATTGACGGCGTCGAGCATGGCGTCAAGGGCATGATCGTGCTGTTTGACAATCGCCGGATGGCCGCTATCACCGGGTTGCAGCACGCACAGTATGGCGAGGAGTTTCGCACCAGTGACGGTGTCAGCGTCGACTATGTCCAGATGGCGTCGTCGGTGCAGGGCGTGAAGGCGGTGTTTGCCGGCTTTGACCAGGGCGGACTGCGCGAGGCACTGGTTGAAGCGAGCGGCTTTGACGGCCTGTCGCTGGTGCATGTGCCGGTTTATGCCGGCACTGACGACATTGGCGGCATGGGCGCATACGGATCATGGAATGTAGGTAACTGGGTCGACGATGTGCAGGCCCGTTACCTGGAACAGAAAATCTGAACAGGGAAAAATCAACGTGTATCAGGACTTTCAGCTTTATATTGACGGTGAATGGGCTGCGGCGAAAAGCGGCGCGACCAAACAGGTTTTTGATCCTGCCAACGAGGACGAGATCGGCAAGATTTCCGATGCCGGCAGCGAAGACCTCGACCGCGCGCTTGCGGCCGCAGAAGCCGGCTTTGCCGAGTGGCGCCGGACCGGCACGTGGGAACGGGCTGCGAAGATCCGCAAGGTCGCCGACCTGATCCGCGAACGGCTGGACGCCATTGCCACCATCATGTCGATTGAAACCGGCAAGCCGCTGGCCGAAGCCAAGGGCGAGACCAATGGCGCGGCTGACCAGTTCGAATGGTACTCGGAAGAAACCAAGCGGATCTATGGCCAGCTGATCGGATCGCGCACCCATGACAGCCGGCTGGCGGTGATCTATCAGCCGGTCGGTGTCGTTGCCGCGTTCTCGGCATGGAATTTCCCGGCGCTGTTGCCGGCGCGCAAGATTGCCGCTGCCCTGGCTGCCGGGTGTTCGGTGATTATAAAACCGGCCGGGGAAGCACCGGGCTCATGCGGCATGATCGGTCTGGGCGTGCCATGATGCCGGCATACCCGGGGGCGTGGTGAATTTCGTTACCGGCAATTCAAGCATGATTGCCAGGCACCTGATTTCGTCACCCGTGGTCCGCAAGGTGTCAGTCACCGGTTCGGTGCCGGTGGGCAAGGAAATCCTGCACCTGGCGGCCGATGGCGTGAAGAAGGTCTCCATGGAACTGGGCGGGCATGGTCCGGTCATCGTGTTCGAGGACGCCGATGCCGAAAAGGCCGCAGAGGTTTGCGCCGGCACCAAGTTCCGGAACTGCGGCCAGGTCTGCATCTCGCCGACCAGGTTCTACGTGCACGAGGCCAGGTACGAGGCGTTTGCCGCCAGGTTTGCCCAGGTCGCCAAGTCCATCAAGGTCGGGCGCGGCATGGATGAAGGCACCCAGATGGGTCCGATGGCCAATGCGCGCGGGCTGGATACCATCAAGACCATGGTAGCCGATGCTGTCGACAGGGGAGCTGAAATCCTCGCCGGCGGCCAGCCGCCCAAGGAGTTCAATCGCGGGTTCTACTATGAGCCCACGGTATTGGGCCGGGTGCCGGATGATGCCATGGTGATGACCGAAGAACCGTTCGGACCGATTGCGCCGCTGACAACGTTCACCGACTATGACGATGTCATGGCACGGGCCAATTCATTGCCGTTCGGCCTGGCCGGATATCTGTTCACCCACGACCTGGGGACGGCGACGCGCGCCTCGGAAGACATGGAAGTCGGCATGGTCGGCGTCAACGAGATGCTGCTGGCAACCGCGGAAGCGCCGTTTGGCGGTATCAAGGAAAGCGGCATGGGGCGTGAAGGCGGATCGCTTGGCATTCATGACTACCTTGAGCCAAAATATGTCAAGATGAAGCTTTAACAGGATACCTGCCGCAACATGTCAGATGAAAAAGAGTTCGGTCTCGCCAAGGGACTGACCAATTATGGTGATCGTGATTTTTCGATCTATCTTCGCCGGTCTTTCGCAAGCTCGATGGGATATTCGCGCGACATGCTGTCGAAGAAGATCGTCGGCATTGCCTACACGCCGTCCGGGTACAATAACTGCCACCGGCATTTCCCGGAAATGCTGGAGGCGGTCAAACGCGGCGTTCTGACAGCCGGTGCGCTGCCGGTCGAGTTTCCGACCATTTCCCTGGGCGAGGTGTTTCTCAACCCGACCAGCCTGAAATTCCGCAACCTGATGTCCATGGACACCGAGGAAATGATCCGGGCGCAACCGATGGATGCGGTGGTGCTGATGGGCGGATGCGACAAGACGGTGCCGGCGCAGTTGATGGGCGCAATGTCGGCCGATCTGCCGGCAGTACAGATTGTTGCAGGCCCGATGATGACGTCGCGCCATGGCGAGGAACGACTTGGGGCATGTACCGACTGCCGCCGGTTCTGGGGCAAGTACCGGGCCGGCGAGATCGATGCCGAGGAAATCGACACTGTCGAAATGCGGCTGGCGACGACGGCGGGCACCTGTGCCGTGATGGGCACGGCGTCCACGATGGCCTGTATTGCAGAGGCGCTGGGCATGTCACTTCCCGGCACTGCTGCCATTCCGGCTGTTCATGCCGACCGCTTGCGCGCGGCCGAAGCAACCGGTGTTGCCGCGGTCAAGCTTATTGCGCAGCCGATCCGCCCGTCGCAGGTCATTACACGGGAAAGTGTCGAGAATGCCATGCGGGTATTGCTGGCGCTGGGCGGCTCGACAAATGCCATCGTGCATCTCACGGCAATCGCGGGCCGGGCCGGTATCGATCTCCCGCTGACCTGGCTGAACGAACTGTCCGAAACAACGCCGGTCCTGGTCAATCTCAAGCCGGTCGGATCGCACTACATGGAAGACTTCTTCTATGCCGGCGGCCTTGGGGCTGTGCTGCGCGAGTTGAAGCCATTGTTGAACCTCGACTGCCTGACCGTCACCGGCGATACGCTGGGTGACCGGATCAACCAGCCTTCGGAACCAGTGGACCGGAAGGTTATTTCCAGTGCTCAGGCACCGTTGGAACCGAAGGGCGGGCTGGTGGCCCTGTTCGGTTCGCTGGCGCCCAAGGGGGCAATCCTGAAACGCTCTGCGGCCGATAACACGCTGTTTGAAAAGGAAGGCCGGGCTGTCGTTTTCAGTTCGCTGGAAGACCTGGCTGCGCGCATCGATGATCCGGACCTGGATGTCACGGCAGATGATTTTCTGGTGCTGCAGAACGCCGGTCCGACAAGCCCGTCGGGCATGCCGGAGGCCGGCTATCTGCCGATCCCGAAGAAACTGTCGTCAAAAGGCGTCAAGGACATGGTGCGTATTTCCGATGCGCGCATGTCGGGAACGGCGTTTGGCACCATCGTTCTGCACGTCACCCCCGAAGCTGCCCAGGCCGGACCCCTGGCCCTGGTGCAAAATGGCGACAGCGCTTGTCTATCGGTTGAAAACAAGACCATTGACCTGTTGGTGGATGAGCCCGAACTGGAACGTCGCAGGACAGGCTACCAGTCCAGTGCGCGGGATACAGCGACGTTGCGCGGCTATGACAAGCTCTATGCCGAACAGGTGCTGCAGGCCGACGAGGGCTGCGATTTTGCCTTCATGAAGCCGGTGCGGGATGACCGATGACGGCTTCAAATGGGTCGTGCTGTTCGGTTGCTGGTTGCTGTATTTTGTGTTTGGCCTGAGCATAACGAGCCTTGCGCCGCTGGTGCCGGAGATAACCGCTGAACTCAATCTGAGCCTTGCCGACATGGGCATGGTGCTGGGGGCCTGGCAGTTTATCTATATCTTTCTCGCCATCCCGGTCGGCTTCGTTCTGCAGCGGCTGGGTGCCGGTAGAATGCTGGTGCTGGCTGCCGTGATTATTGCGGTGTCCGGTATCTGCCGGTCCCTGGCTGACGGACACTGGTCGCTGCTGTTGGCCGTTGCGCTGTTCGGTCTCGGCGGGCCGATTGTCTCGGCCGGTGTGCCGCAGACGGTTTCAAAATGGTTTTCAGGCAGCCAGCGTGGCCTGGCCATGGGAATCTATATAACCGCGCCGGCGATTGCGGGTATCGTGACGTTTTCCCTGACCCAGAGCTTGCTGCTGCCCGTGCTGGGCGACTGGCGGGCAATTCTGCGGCTTTGGGCAGCTTGTGCGGTGGCTGCCGGGGTCATCTGGCTGCTGATCTGGATAACAGGCAGGCGCATTGCACGCGACCAGACCAGTGCTGGTGAAGCGCCGCGCGGCTACGCGCTGGCCGATGCTGCAGGGCTGTTATCGCATCGCAATACCTGGCTGCTCCTGGCTGTCGGCACAGGGGTGTTCACCATTGATCATGGGCTGCGCAACTGGCTTCCCGAGATTTTGCGGGCGGGCGGCCTGTCGGCTGCCGAGGCCGGTTACCTTGCCTCCATTGCCGTGATCTGCGGCGTGATCGGGGCCCTGGTATTCCCGGCAATGGCGCTGGCCCGACGCCGCCGCAAGGTGCTGGTCTGCATGTTCGTCATGTCGGCCGCCGGCTGCATTGCGCTGCAGGGCTGGTCATATCCATTGCTGGTGGCCGGGTTGATGCTGGTCGGCACTGCCTCTGGCGCAATGATGACGATCAGCATGCTCGCCCTGATCGAGCAGGACTATGTCGGTCCGGAACGGACCGGCATGGCGGGGGGCATCTTTTTCTCGTTTGCCGAGATCGGAGGCGTCTCGGGACCGGTGATGTTTGGTGTGCTGCACGATTATACAGGCGGGTTTCAGGTGTCGCTTTACCTGCTGGCCGGCATCGCGCTGGTGTTGTGCGTGCTTGTACAGGCGCTGCAACCGGTCAGGAAAGCGCTTTAGTCGTCATCCAGTATGCGTTCTGCGGCACCATCGAGGTCGTCATACTGACCGTTGCGCAGGCTCCAGATGAACGCAGCAAGTCCAAGGCAGCCGAGAAACAGCGCGATGGGGATCAGGAATACCAGAAGGTTCATTTCGCGATCTCCCGGTTGGTTGGCGCCGACGGTTGGCGCGTGATGGGCCTCGGCGTGATTGCCGCAGTCTTCGCAGACTGGGGGGTTTCCGCATGCTTCACAAGGTTTAATCGCAAGCTGTTGGAAACGACCGCGATAGACGATGCCGACATTGCAATTGCGGCGATCAGCGGCGTTACATGACCCAGCACCGCAAACGGGATGGCGATGCAATTGTAGCCGATGGCCAGCGCGAAATTCTGCCGCACAATAGTGCTGGTGCGCCGCGCGACCGACAGTGCGGTCATGATTGAAGCCAGGCCCTTGCCGGTGAATACCAGATCGGACGAGGCGCGCCCGATATCCGATCCCGACGCCGGGGCAATGGACACATGCGCTGCACTGAGGGCAGGCGCGTCATTCAGGCCGTCACCGGCATACAGAACCTTGTGACCCTGGCGCTGCAGTTCTTCAATGCGCCTGACCTTGTCAGCCGGTTTCAATCGGGAACGGACATTGGAAATGCCAAGTTGGGCTGCCACGACCTGTACAGGCGCATCGCCGTCGCCGGACAGGATTTCCAGATCGAGCCCGGCTGCCCGCAACGCGGCAATGGTGGGCACAGCATCTGCGCGCAGTGTATCGGACAACCGGAAACTGACCAGTTCACCACCGGCAACCGCAAAACACACCTCACTTTGATCATGGCTGGATGCGGCTGCGTGATGCGTGGTGATCTGTGCGACCCAGTCGCGTCGGCCAAGGCGAATAGGCTTGTTCTTCCAGACGGCTGCGAGGCCAAAGCCGGCATGTTCGGTGACATCGGACAACAGCAGGCCGGCGCGGTTTTCAGCAATGCCCGCCACAGCTTTCGATGCAGGATGAGATGACAGGCTTGCCAGCATGCCGGCCAAAGCGCGATCAGTTTGGCTGCCGCCTTCAATGACAGAGACATGTGGCGTGCCAAGCGTCAATGTGCCGGTCTTGTCGAACACGCCGGTGTCGACCTCGGCCAGCTTCTCCAGCGCTGCGCCATCCTTCACCATGATCCCTGATCGATACAGCCTGTTGGTGGCGACAACCTGGGCAATCGGAACCGCAAGGCCAAGAGCGCACGGACAGGTGATGATCAGCACGGCAATCGATACATATATCGAGGTATGCCAGTCGCCACCGGTTGCAATCATCCAGCCGGCGAAGCTGGCTGCGGCGAGAATATGGACAACGGGAGCATAGATTCGAGCAGCCCTGTCGGCGATGCGAACATAACGGGACTTGCTGTGTTCGGCAGCTTCCATCATGGACACGACTTCCGCGACGAACGACTTGTCAGCGCTCCGGCTGACCCGCAGGGTCAAAGGTCCGGAGAGGTTGAGAACGCCTGATTCAATTTCAAGCCCCGGGGCGGCGGCGACACTGGTGCTTTCACCGGTTACCAGCGCGCGGTCCAGGTCGCTGAACCCGTCGATAACACAACTGTCGACCGGTACGCGTTCTCCGGCTGCAACCAGGATCTCGTCGCCTTCGGACAGTTCAGCGACCAGGACATATGATTGCGCCCCGTCGGCATCCAGGCGGATTGCGCCGGTCGGCACCAGGCGTGACAATTGCAGGACGGCACTGTGGGCCCGCTCGCGCATCATATGGTCCAGGTAGCGGCCAATCAGCAGAAAGAACAGCAGGGTTACTGCTGCATCGAAGTAGGTTTCATGTTGCCCGACGAGGCTTTCATGGACACTCATGCCCAGCGCCAGCAGCACCGCCAGCGAAATGGGCACATCCATGTTGAGGCGTTTGTTGCGCAATGCAGCGATGGCAGAGGTGAAGAACGGCCGCCCGGCAAACAGGCATGCAGGAACCGCGATCAGCCCCGATATCAGCTGGAACAATTGTGCGGTTTCGGCATCCGCGCCGGACCACACCGACACGGACAGCAACATGATGTTGGCTGCAGCAAAACCTGCTACGGCAAGGCTAATCAGCAATTGCCTGCCGGAGTGCCGAGCCGAGGTCGAGACGTCTTCCAGGTCAAACAGCGAAGCCTCGAAGCCAAGCCCGGCGAAAATTTCCAGAAAGTCGATGGGCTGGTCTTCGCAGGGCTGCCATTGTACCGCGACGCGCTTGGTGGACAGATTGGCACGCACGTTTTTGACGCCCGGCAAGTCCGCGAGACCTCGCTCAATGGTGCGAATGCAGCCGACGCAGTGCATGGAAGGCACAATGAAGTCGGTCTGCAGGCTGCCATCGGGCGTGGTGTGAGACGCTGCCAGCAGGCGCTCATGGTCCAGCCGGTGTTTCAGCGCAGCAGATGATGGAACCGAGCTTGCGCTGCAGCAGGTCATTGGCCGGTGTCCGCCTTGATGACGAGGCGGGTGTCGAGGCGATAATCACCCCGGCTGCTCGTGCCGCGTACCGATACCTGCCAGATGCCCGGCTGCAACGGGTCCGTGGCGTGATAAACGCCATTGCCCTGGTGCACCATCACCACCCGGTGATCAGCCTGTTCAAACGCCGGGCGACCGATCTGGACAATTGTGCTGCCCAGCAAAACCGGCTGCCCCGCCTTGTCGGTCAGGGACAGGACAACCGAACCGTCGCGGTAAGAGATAGCGCCGCTCCACCCGCGAGCGGCCTGCACCTTGGCCTGTTCCAGTTCGCGATTGAACGCCTGCGAGGCGACATAGGAGTTCTTGACCACCAGCCCGGTCCAGCTGGTGCTGGCCAGTACCGCCATGGTCAGGTTGACGGCGATGATAACGCCAAAGAATGCCAGCATGGCAAACAGCATGTGACGGCCTGTAAACGGCCTGGGATGTGGCGCCGGTGTCTGCATGAGCTATTGTCCTGTGCCTGAAGGTGCTTCGAACCGCACGTTCGCGGTCACTGTGTCGGCGCTGGCTGTGTCTACAATCTTGAACGCAAAGTCGGATGTCTTCGCGGCAATGGCGTCTTTCGGCAGCGTGACGAAGGCGCGGACATTGCGCAACTGGTTTGCCTTGACATCAAGGATGTCGTCTCCGGTCTGACCCAGGTCGCTTCCCTCGAGCTTCAGGGTTGCTTCGTTCAGCCCGTCTACCGCAATACGGAACGCGCGCGGCTCGGTTCTCATGTTCAGAATCTTGATCTGGTAGCCGTTGCGGATCGACCCGTCGCTGAGACGCACGAACTGCGGGTTGCGGTCATGCAGAACATTCACATCCAGATGACTGCGCATCAGCAGCGCAGCAATCAGTCCGAGGCCGATTGCACCGTAGAGGACAAGGTAAATCAAGGTGCGCACGCGGATCACGTTGCGCCAGTGGAAGTGCTGCACGCCTGCTGCAAGCTTGCTTTCCGGGCGCACCAGCGCCGGCTGAATCGCGGCACCCGGCGCGCCACCCGTGGCCAGCGCCATGTTCTGGTTATAGGTCGACAGCGTCGAATAGGAGATCAGTCCCGTCTCGCGGCCGAGCTTGTCCATCACGCCGTCACACGCATCTATGCACAAGGCGCAGGTGATGCATTCGAGCTGCTGACCGTCGCGAATGTCGATGCCCATGGGGCACACCGCAACGCAGGCATTGCAATCCACACAGTCACCGACGGGGATGCCTTCGGCGATGGCTTTCTTGGTATGGCGCGAGCGAGGCTCGCCACGCCACTCATTGTAGGTGACGGTCAGCGAGTGTTCATCCAGCATGGCCGCCTGGATGCGCGGCCATGGGCACATATAGGTGCAGACCTGTTCGCGCATCAGGCCGCCGAACACGTAGGTGGTGGCTGTCAACACGGCGACAGTTGCATAGGCCACAAAAGCAGCATTGCCGGTCAGGAAATCCTTGAGCAGGGTCGGAGCGTCGGCAAAATAGAAAATCCACGCACCGCCGGTTGCCACCGAAATCAGCAGCCATACGACATGTTTCGCAGTCCTTTTGACCAGTTTCGCGGTCGACCAGGGCGCCGCATCAAGTTTGATGCGGGCATTGCGATCGCCTTCAAAAAACCGTTCAACCACCAGGAACAGATCAACCCACACGGTTTGCGGGCAGGTGTAGCCACACCAGGCGCGACCCACGGTGGACGTCACCAGAAACAGACCGATGCCGGCCATGACCAGCAATCCGGCCACGAAGAAGAATTCATGTGGCCAGATGTCGATGAAGAAGAAATAGAAGCGCCTGCTGGACATGTCGATCAGCACGGCCTGATCAGGGGCAAATTCACCGCGGTCCCAGCGCAGCCAGGGGGTTATGTAATAGATACCCAGGGTTACCGCCATGATCACCCATTTGAGCGAGCGGAATGAACCGCTCGCCCGTTTGGGGTGGATCTTCTGACGTGCCGCGTAGAGCTCGCGCTTGTGCTTGGCGTTGACGGCTTCGGCGTCAAAGGTTTCGACGTTTGTGTCAGATGCCATTTCGGCTAGTGCCCTATATACAGATCAGGACGATTTTTGGTTGGTCCAGCCAAAAATCGTAAACCTGATCGATTCCAAAGTGTTAGAGCAACATGGATTCAGTTGAACCCATGTTGCTCGAGTTACTGGGTCGCAGCCTGTTCGCCGCCACCGAGGCTGTGTACGTAGACGCTCAATTGCCTGACCTCGGCTTCGCTCAACCGCAGTCCCCAGGCCGGCATGACGCCATGCTTTGGCCTGGCAATCTGGGCTGCAATCTGATCGCCGGTGTTGCCGTAAAGCCACAACGCGTCTGCCAGATTGGGTGCGCCAAACTCGCGGCCACCCTTGCCGTCGTCACCGTGGCAGGCGGCACAGTTGTCTGCATAGATGGCGGCACCGCTCTTGGCTGCAATTGCATCATGGTCCTGGGCCGACAATTGCAGCACGTACTGGGTTACATCGGCAATCTGCGGTGTTTCCAATACACCATCACCGAAAGCCGGCATCTGTGAAACGCGCGCATCGTCATCCTCGGCATTGCGAACGCCGTGCCTGATTGTGGTGTAAATCGATTCCAGGTCACCGCCCCAAATCCAGTCATCATCGTTCAGATTGGGATAGCCCGGTGCGCCCTGAGCACCCGATCCATGGCACTGCGAACAGTTGACCTTGTACAGTGAGGATCCACCGGCAACGGCAAACCGGAACAGTTCTTCATTGCTGCGAATGTCCTCGAGACCGGTGCTTTCGATCCTGGACAGCAGACCGGCCTTGGCCGCATCGGCTTGTGCCAGTTCCGCATGCAGGAGCGACCGGTTGGTCTCACCGGAAATGCCCATGGTTGAGCCTTCGAGTAGCGGAATGGCCGGATAGTAGATCACATAGCCGACGGCAAATGCGATGCAGGCGTAAAAGGTCCATAGCCACCAGCGCGGCAACGGGTTGTTGAGTTCCTTGATCCCGTCCCACTCATGGCCGGTTGTCTCGACGCCGGAGACGTCGTCAATTTCACTTTTTGCCATGATCGTCGTCCTCTCTCAAGGGAATCTGTGCGACATCGTCCGCGATTTTTTTCGAGCCGGGCCTGAACGTGAACAACACGATGCCCACGAACAGGACGGTCAGGTAGAGCAATCCCCAGCTATCAGCGAGTTGTCGGAAAGTACTGTAATCCATGAGTTCTTCCTCCTATCGCTGGTTGGCTTGCGAGCTGGCGTCGTACGACTTGAAGTCGACCAGAGTGCCCAGCATCTGCAGGTAGGCCACCATTGCATCCATTTCGGTCAGGGTTGACGGATCGCCGTCAAAATTGCTGACCACGGCTTTCGGGTAGCGCTCCTTGACCGCATCGGCACCGTCACTGTCAGGGTCAGCCTGGGCCGCTGCGTCGGCGGCCGCCTGGTCGATCATTTCCTGGGTATAGGGCACACCGAGTGTGGCGTTGGCTTTCAGGTGTCCGGAAAAGTTGCTGGTGTCGAGCTTTGTCGTGAGCAGGAAACCATAAGTCGGCATGATGGATTCCGGCACCACCGAGCGGGGATCCTTCAGGTGGGCGACATGCCAGTCATCCGAATACCTGCCGCCCACGCGGGCCAGATCAGGCCCGGTTCGTTTTGACCCCCACTGGAACGGGTGGTCATACATGGACTCTGCCGCCAGTGAATAATGGCCATAGCGTTCCACTTCGTCGCGGAACGGCCGGATCATCTGGCTGTGGCACAGGTAACACCCCTCGCGGATGTAGATGTCGCGACCGGCAAGCTCCAGGGGAGAATAGGGCCTGACACCTTCCACCTTCTCAATGGTGTTCTTTACGTAGAACAACGGTGCGATTTCAACGATACCGCCAATCATGACCACCACCAGGGACCCGACCGCCAGCAAAGTTACATTGCGCTCAATGGCGCCGTGTTTGTTGAGGATAGACATTTTCGATGCCCCTTATTCTGCTGGAACCGTTGATGATGTCATGCCGGCAGCTCCCATGGGGACCTCCTTGCGCACATCACCACGAATGGTTCGATAGATGTTGTAGGCCATTACCAGGCCGCCGATCATATACAGGCCACCGCCCAGCGTGCGCATCACGTACTCGGGATGAATGGCGCTGACGCTCTCGACGAACGAGTTTACCAGGAAGCCCTGATCATCATACTCGCGCCACATCAGGCCCTGGGTGATGCCGGCAACCCACAAGACGGCCGCGTAAATCACGATGCCGATGGTGGCCAGCCACAAGTGCCAGTTGACCAGCCGCAACGAATACAACCTGTCGCGGTGCCACAA
>SWCD01024517.1_pt1 | contig 34162 bp, 21 predicted proteins | sample 4693011 | NCBI WGS metagenome assembly SWCD01 (sample SAMN10267278, study PRJNA491770) | bioreactor metagenome | isolation source: DHS bioreactor inoculated with marine | place: Japan: Omine Ridge, Nankai Trough | reverse complement strand
TGGAAGCTGATCGCCGGCGAGAAGCGGCCGGGCGTGGTCATCATCCCGCCGACGCTCTGGCACGGGGCAACCGTCGCCGGTCCGACGAGCGCGGGCTTGCTCTACTTCGTGACGCACGCCTACGACCCGGCGAATCCTGATGAAGATCGCCGGGCGTATGACAGCTTCACTGATTTCAATTGGGCGGTGGCGCACGGGTAATCGACGACCCGTCTTGGAGTTGAGCCCTTGACGTCTGTCTGAGCGAGCCGCCGCGTCCTCGCGAGCGGTCTATCGTGCCCATGGCGGTACAGCAGCGCCATATACCGCGGTCGTGGACGACGCGGCTCGCGCCCCGAAGTCAGACTGATCGCCCATGGTCTACCAGTTGCTGCAGGTTCACTCGCACTCGTAGTCGGCAAGCAGAATGCCCAGATCGGGTTGTCCGACTTCGCCATCGCCGTTGAGGTCAGCGCGGGGATCGAAGAAGGGATCATCCGGCGGCAGTTCGTAGGAAGCGAGCAGCAAGCCGAGGTCGGACTGATCCGTATCGCCATCGCCGTCGATGTCGCCGGTGCAGTCGACCAGGCAGTGCCAGGTGGCGATGCAGCTCACATCCTGTCCTCCCGCCGAAGTGAAGTTGCCGCCGGCAACGAAGTCACCGTTGAAGGCAGCAAGAGCTTCGACCCAGCGGGGGTAGGTGCCGCCCACGCCGGTCTGCCCACCCGAACTGATTGCCTGCCAGGTATCTCCATCCCACCGAGCAATGCTGCTGACGGCTTGCCCGCCTGCGGACCAGAATCTGCCGCCGACGATGAGGTCGCTCTCAAACGGCAAGAGAGAGAGGACGTGGTCACTTACACCGACTTCGTCACCGGAAGCGATTGCGTGCCACTGGGAGCCGTCCCAGCGGGCGATGTGGTTCACTTCCTCTCCTCCCGCCGTGACGAAGTGCCCTCCGGCGATCAGATCGCCGTCATACACCGTCAGGGCATCGACCTTCTGATCCACACCCACCGCTCCGCCGGAGGCGAAGGGCCACCACGAGGAACCATTCCATCGGACGATGTGGTTGACTTCGATGTCTGCCGCCCAAGAGAAGATGCCGCCGACGATCAGGTCGCCGTTGTAGACCCCCAGGCTCTTCACCGCCCCCCCGAAGCCGATGTGTCCATCCGAGTCGAACGCGTGCCAGGCCTCACCGTCCCAGCGCGCGATGTGGTTGACATCCTGGCCGCCCGCCGAATCGAAGTAGCCCCCGGCGATGAGGTCGCCATCGTACACCGTCAGAGCGTCGATCGGTCCATGCACGCCGATCTGGCCACCCGAGGCGAACGAATGCCAAGAGGTGCCGTCCCAGGCGGCGATGGAGTTGACCGTTTGGCCACCCACGAAGGCAATGGAGCCGGCGACAACAAGGACCGGGCCGCTGCCGTCGTCGTAGACGGTGAGAGCTCGTACATCGTGGCCAGCGATGCCAATCTGCCCTTCCGAAACGAGGGGGTGCCAGGCGGTGCCATCCCATCGGGCGATGTAGTTGACTTCCTGATCGTCCACCGTTGTGAAATTGCCCCCGGCGTACAGGTCACCGTTGTACTCGGCGAGGGCGAACACGGAGGGATAGATGACGCCGCCCATACCAGGCTGCCCGATGGTCCCATCCCAGGCGCAAGGTTCATCTGCGGGGGCAATGCTGACAGGGGCAGCGAGCTGCAGCGCCGCCATTATCACGAGTCGTCTGAATCGCATACCGCCTCTCCTCGAGTTCTCCACGCCCCTGGGGCGTCCACTACAGAACACAGCCCGCGCCACACGATGTGCCCCGGAGCCTTGACTGCACCTACCCTACACCCGCATCCGGCGTTCGCCAAACGTATTTCAGACAATGTCAGCCGGATAACACCTGAGGCGACTCCGTACCCGTCAACCGCGCTGAACCGCGGCAGAGCCGCGTCGCTTCATGGGTCGGCGCATCGGCGTGGGGTGGGCACTGCCCATCGCCTGCTTCGCCATTCGCGCTACGCCTCGATCGACGCGCTCGCCGGCGTATAGTTCGGACTCTCACGCGTGATCGTGATGTCGTGCGGGTGGCTCTCGATCATCGAGGCGGCGGTGATGCGGACGAACTTGGCCTTCTCGCGGAACTCATCAATGGAGCCGGCCCCGCAGTAGCCCATCGAGGCGCGGACGCCGCCGGCGAGTTGGTAGACGAAGTCCGACAAGGGACCGCGGTAAGGCACGCGACCCTCCACACCCTCGGGCACGAACTTGGCGGCCTGGGTGTCGGCCTGGCCGTAGCGATCGGCGGAGCCGGCCATCATGGCGCCGGAGGAGCCCATGCCGCGATAGGACTTGTAACGCCGACCCTTGTGAATGACCATGTGCCCGGGCGATTCATCGAGGCCGGCGAAGAGCGAGCCGAGCATGACGCAGTTGGCTCCGGCGGCGAGGGCCTTGGCGATGTCACCGGAGAGGCGAATGCCGCCATCCGCGATGACGGGAATTCCCGCCGAGGTGGCGACGCTGACAGCATTGAGAATCGCGGAGATCTGGGGCACGCCCACGCCGGTCACCACCCGCGTGGTGCAGATGGAGCCGGGTCCGATGCCGACCTTGACGGCGTCCGCGCCGGCGTCGATGAGGTCCTTGGCGCCTTCGGCGGTGGCGATGTTGCCGGCGATGATCTGGATGTCGTACTGCTTCCGCAAGGCCCGCACGGTGTTGATGACGTTGTCAGAGTGGCCGTGCGCGGTGTCGACGACGATGACATCAACGTCGGCCTTGATGAGGGCTTCGGCGCGCTCGAACTGGTTGACGCCGATCGCCGCCCCGACGCGCAGCCGGCCGCGCTTGTCCTTGCAGGCCAGGGGGAACTGGCTGAGGCGATCGATGTCGCGCATGGTCACCATGCCCGCCAGGTGGAACTGCTCATCGACGAGCAGCAGCTTCTCCACCTTGTTGGCGTTCAAGATCGCGGTGGCCTGCTCCAGGGTGGTGTCCGGCGGAGCGGTCACCAGATTCTGCGAGGTCATGAGTTCACGGATGGGCGTGTTGTCATCGTCCACGAACTTGAGGTCACGGCGGGTGAGGATGCCCACGACCTTGCCCCGGCTGCGCAAGTCCTTGTCGCCGTCCTCCGTGATGGGGAAGCCGGAGACGCGGTACTTGGTCATCATGTTGCGCGCCTCGGCGACGGGGCTGTTGGGGCCGAGGGTGATGGGGTCGGTGATGACGCCGTTCTCCGAGCGCTTGACCTTCTCCACCTCGCGGGCCTGGGCGGCGGCGTCGAGATTCTTGTGGATGATGCCGATGCCGCCCTCTTGCGCCAGGGCAATCGCCAGGGCGGACTCGGTGACCGTATCCATGGGGGCGCTGACCAGCGGCATGTTGAGACGGATCGATCGCGTCAGGCTGGCGGACAGATCGGTTTCGGCGGGGAGGACGGACGAGCGCTGCGGGAGGAGCAGCACATCGTCGAACGTGAGGCCATCGGCGATTATCTTTGCGTCCATAGCCGAGTGTGCAACAAGCGCGCCCGCTTGTCAACCAAGGCCCCCGGCCACCCCGGCGAAGGGGGGCCTCAAGCGGCGAGGCGGCCTCAGCGCTGGCGGGCGCGCCGGCCGTCCGGCAGGCCACGTGTGCCCTTCGCCAGGAAGGCCAGGATCTCCCGGATCGGCTGGCTGCCCGTCTCGGCCCGTTCCTGCAGCCGCTCGCGCATGGTCGTCTGGTTCAGGCCCTGGCGGAACATCGTGCGGTAGGCCCAGCGGACATCGTCGATTTCCTCAGCGCTGAAGCCCGACCGCCGCAGCCCCACCAGGTTGGGCCCGCTCGCGGTTGACCGCTCGACGACCGTGAAAAAGGGTGGCATGTCGCGGGTGGCCATCGAGCTGGCCCCCAGCATGGAAAGCCGCCCGATGCGGACGAACTGGTGCACGCCACTGAGGCCGCCCAGCGTGCACTGATCCTCGACCACCACGTGCCCACCCAGGCAGGTGCCGTTGGCGAAGGTATTGCGATCACCGATCACACAGTCGTGGGCGAGGTGGGTGTTCACCATCAGGTAGTTGTCGTTGCCCATCGTCGTCGGGTGATCCATGCCGGATGGAGCATGCATGGTGAAGGACTCGCGGAGGACGTTGTCATCGCCGATCTTGATGCCGGCGGTGGGGGTGCCCTCCTTCCAGCCCCGGATCTGGCCCGGGAAGCCCAGGCAGACAAACGGGTAGATGAGGTTGCGGCAGCCGATCTCGGCGGGGCCTTCGATGTGGACGTTGCCGATCAGGCGGGTGCCGGCTCCGATCCGCACCTTGCCGCTGATGACGCAGTTTCGACCGATCTCGACATCGTCCGCAAGCTGAGCCTGGGGATCGACATCGGCGGTGGGGTGTATGGCGGTCATGGCGGAAAGGCTACACTTGAGCATGGCCCATGCAAAGCAGCCACACCTGAGGAATCGAGACGCGGCGGGTCTGACGGTGTCGGACCTGGGGCGGATCAGCTACGCCCAGGCCTACGCCGAGCAGCGCCGGCTGCAGCAGGCGCTCATCGACGCCCGGGGTGAGAGTGGGGGGGTACTGGGGCATGTGCTGCTCCTGGAGCACGATCCGCCGGTCATCACGGTCAGCAAACGACCCGAGGCGGCCACGCACCTGCTCGCCACGCCCGAATTGCTCGCCAGCCAGGGGATCGAAGTGGCCCAGACCGACCGCGGCGGCGACATCACCTACCACGGTCCGGGCCAGCTCGTGGCCTACGTCATCCTCGATCTCAATCGCCTTAAGCTGAACCTCCGCAGCTACATGCGCTGGCTGGAGCAGATCGTGATCGACACGCTCGCGGAGTTCGACATCGAAGGCGACCGGGACGAATGCGCCACCGGCGTCTGGGTCCAGAAAAAGGTGTCGGATACCTTTTCCGGCGCGGCGGGCTGCGGCGGGCGGTCGACGGCGAAGATCTGCGCCATGGGCGTGCGGGTCTCGCGCTGGGTCTCCATGCACGGCCTGGCGCTCAACGTCGCCCCCAACCTCGATCACTTCCGTCTGATCGTGCCCTGCGGCCTCGCGGGCCGGGCCGTCACCAGCATGCAGCAGGAGCTTGGCGAAGACTGCCCCGATCTGGCGACGGTGAAGTCAGCGCTGGCCGAACAGGCGCTCGCCGCGGTGCGCCAGCGGCTCGGCGACTGACCCCTTTCTCAGTCGTGCTTCGTCCAACTCCAGGCAGCGCTCTGCGGCTCGCCGTCGACTTCACCCTCGATGCGCGCGTGCAGCTCATTGCCGTCGCGCTGGTAGATCACCCGCTGGGGGAAATCGTGGTCAGGGTTCTCGAAGATGACGAGCTTCGCCTCCAGGCGCACGAGTTGGAACGGCGTGGGCGGGTGCCGGCCGCCGGGTGCGGCGAGGTAGGTGATGCCATCCTCCCGGGCTTCGATCCGCAGGAACTCAAAGGCGACGGTCTCGCTCCCGCGCACGGTGCGATTCAAGCCCAGCATGCTCGTGCCGGCCGGCTCCAGCCAGACTTCCTGGGCGAAGGTGTCCCCCGCGCCGGAGCGCCAGTCGCCGACGAGAAACGCCAGCGCCGGGAGCGCTGGCGCTTCGTCGTTGATTTCGTTGCACGGGGCCGGCCGGACCGCCCCGCATCCCGTCCCGCCGGCAAGCCCGAGGGCCAGCAGGGCGCGGAGGGCGAGAGCCTGCGGCATCGGCCCTGGCGACACGTCAGCCCCCTTCGGCGGGCGCGGTGTCAGCACCCGTCGTGGGCTCGGGCGGCTCGGGCAGGTTCATCTCGGCGATGACCGCTTCCGTGAGGTCGATCTCGCCGGGGAAGCGGACGACCGTGCGGGCCAGGATGTTGGTCAGTATCTGGTTGGGGTCCTGCCCCGTGATGGGGAGATCCGAGTCACGCGAGGTGAGGACGAGATCGGCGCCCAGGCGCTCGGCCACGGTGTCGATGGCGGCGGTGATCTTGCCGTACGCCTCGATCATGTACTCACCCTTGGAGATGTTCTGGTCTATGTAGGCCTGGCGCTGCTTCTGCTGGATCGTCTGTTGCAACTGCTGCCCCTGCTGGGCGATGCGGTTGCGCTGGGCCGGATCCGTGGTCATCTCCATGGCGTCCTTCAGCTTCTGCAGATCCTCGCCTTGCCGGAGCAGTTCCTGCTGGTGCCGCTCGAATTGGCCGTTGAGGTCGGCGACGACCTCGGGCTGGAGCATGTACCGCTCCATGACCGTGACCACGTCGCAGATGCCGACCTGGTAGACCTGGGCGTGCGGCGAGGCGCCGGTGCTCAGGCGGTCACCCTTGGCGGAAAGGACGACATCGCTGCCCTCCGCCTGGCGCAGGGCCACGCCGTCCGTCGGGCCGAGCAGTTCCGCCAGCAGGCCGGCGGCGTTGACCGTGCCGGCCAGGGGGGAGCCCAGCACCAGCAGGCCCAGCATCAGCAAGACAGCGTAGACGGCGATTCGTTCCTTGGTCCTCATGCCCATTTCCTTTGCGTTCGGCCCGCTCTTTGCACGTCAGCGGGCGCGGTTCTCGTTCTTCAGACCCTATCCTATACCGAGGCTCATCGTCGCGGGATCGGCGGCTCTGTCGGGAATCTCAGGGAAATGCAGCAGACGCTCACGCAAACTCGTTCAGGCAAGAGCAGACCCCAAGGGGGCCGCGGCCGTCGGCCGGCTCGATTTCGGCTCGTCATCCTGGCCTGCCTGCTCCTGGGGCTGGTGGCGAGGCCCACATCGGCCGCGGACCACCCCTGGCCCGCCCCGCCCGGGCTCGTCGCCTATCTGGCCGCGGACGCCCCGGCTCCGACCTCGCGCCAGGCCTGGTTGATGCTCTCCTCCGCCCTGCGGATCGCCCTGGACAGCGACGCGGTGGACGATGACTTCCTCCCCGCCGTGCAGGGCCTGCTCGCCGCCGGCCAGGTCGGGCAGGGGCCCTACACGCTGGCCCTTCTGGACCTCGCCGTCGAGTTCGACAGCAAGCAGCGGCCGAAGGTGACGGATCTGCAGCTCATCCTGGAACTGCACGGCGAATCGGGCCACCGCGAGGCGCTCAAGGCCCTGCAGTCGATTCTCGATTCCAACGGCGAGGACAAGCCCGGCCGCTCCCAGCAGGCGCTGGAACTGCCCGGCGGTCGGCGGGGCGTGCGCTACCGCATCGAGGGCCAGCCCGCCTGGCGCACGCTCGAGTGGTGTTCGCACGAGGGTGGGTTCGTGGTGGCCTTCGGGCCAGGTACGCTCTCCAAGTGGTTCGAGGCGCAGGCGGCGGCGAAGACAGCAAGCGAGGTGCGGGCGCACCGGGCCGCCATGCGCCGGGCCCGCGCCGAGGAAGGCGTCCAGGCGAGCGAGCGCTTGCTCGAGTTCTACGTCGACATCGACCGGCTGCGGCAGGTCGCCCCGACGCTGTTCCAAGGGAGCATCGTCTACGACACGCTCAACGCCTTGAAGCTGGGCAACTCGCGGTCGTTCCTGCTGCACGGCTCGCGAGCGGATCGCATGCTGTTGCTTGATGCGACCTACGACAGTCGCCGCCGCCCGCCGGGTGAGCCGCTGCGCAGACGGTTGACGTTGTCTTCGTATCCGGAGAAGTCGCTGCGTTTGCCCAAGCCGGATGGATCGTTCGTGCTGGTGGCCGAGCTCGATTGGTGGGAGTCGTACAACTGGGTCATGGACATCGCGACGGCGGTGACGGAGGAGCGGCATCGCGACAAGTTCCTGGCGGACAGACGCCGCTACGAAGAACAGCACGCGGCGCGTCTGTGGCCGACGCTTTCCGCCTTCAAGCCGTATCTCGTCCTCAGCGATGTGCCGCCGCCACCCCTGGCGATCCCGGGCGCTGCGACGGCGTACGTGGAAGTGAAGGACAATCTTCTGACCAGGCGTCTGGACCCGCGCTTCCGCCGACTCTTCGAGAACTTCCAAGGGAAAGAAGCGCGCAAGAGCTGGCGCGACATGCGTGTGCTTTCGCAAGGTGAAGGCTGGGACGAGCGCACGTGGTACGTGCAGCTTGATGAACTGGGCCTGGTGCGCTACCCCGCCTGGGGCTGGGCGGAGCGCTGGCTGGTCATCTCCTGGTCGATCGAGGCGGTGGAGAAGAACCGGGGGTGGCTGGAGTCAAGAGAGAACTGAACCCCACACGCCGTCGGTCTGCGAAGCGACGCGATTTATCGCGGTTCACGGCAAGCGAGATCGCGGTTGAGAGTGGGCGGCGGGGCACTGTGGCCGTCGCGCGGAAACGCGGCGAAGCCGCGTCGCTTCATGGGGTGACTCGTATTAGCGCGGGAGGCTGAACTGCAATCGCCTTGCGAGCTCCTGCAGGACATCCAGTGCTGCACCGGCGATGGGGGTGCCGGGGCCGAAGATGGCCGATGCGCCCAGGCGCTTGAGCTCCTCGTGATCGTCGGGGGGAATCACGCCGCCCACGACGACCATGATGTCCGGCCGACCCAGGTTCCGCAGTTCCGTGACGAGGTTGGGCACCAGCGTCAAGTGACCCGCGGCGAGCGAACTGACGCCCACCACGTGCACATCGTTCTCCACCGCTTGCCGGGCCGATTCCTCCGGCGTCTGGAAGAGCGGCCCGATATCGACATCGAAACCAAGGTCGGCAAAGGCGGTGGCGATGACTTTCTGGCCGCGATCGTGCCCATCCTGCCCCATCTTGGCGACGAGCAAGCGAGGTCGGCGACCCTCCTCTTCCTCAAAGGCCTCGACGGCAGCGCGGACGCGCGCGACTTCCTCGCGCTCGCGGCCCATGGCCCCGAGGTAGACGCCGCGGATGCTCTGGGTGGAGGCGTGATGCCTGCCGTAGGTTGCTTCCAGAGCGCTGCTGATCTCGCCGACGGTGGCGTGAGCCCGCCCTGCCTGGACGGCCAGGTCAAGTAAGTTGCCCTTACCCGACTCCGCGGCCTCGGTCAGGGCGACGAGCGCCCGTTCGACCTGCGCCCCATCGCGCTCGCTCTTGAGCTTCTCCAGGCGGGCGACCTGCTGCTGGCGCACGTCGCGGTTGTCGACCTTCAGCACCTCCAGGGGCTCTTCCGACTCCGGCACATGGCAATTCACGCCGATGATCGGCTGGGCCCCGGAGTCGATGCGAGCCTGGGTGCGGGCGGCGGCCTCCTCGATGCGCATCTTGGGGATGCCGGCCTCGATGGCCTTGGCCATGCCGCCTAGCTCTTCGATCTCGACGAGATGCTCCCAGGCGCGGTGGGCCAGATCGTGGGTGAGCTTCTCGACGAAGAAGCTGCCGCCCCAGGGGTCGATCGTGGCGCAGGTGTCGGTCTCCTGCTGCAGGAAGAGTTGCGTATTGCGGGCGATGCGGGCGGAGAAGTCGGTGGGCAGGGCCAGGGCTTCATCGAGAGCGTTGGTGTGCAGGCTCTGGGTGCCGCCCTGCGTCGCCGCCATGGCTTCGATGCAGGTGCGGGTGACGTTGTTGAAGGCATCCTGGGCGGTGAGCGACCAGCCGGAGGTCTGGCAGTGCGTGCGCAGCGACAGGCTGCGGGGATCCTGGGGATGGAAGGCCTGCATCAGCTTGGCCCAGAGCAGGCGGGCGGCCCGCAGCTTGGCGATCTCCATGAAGAAGTTCATGCCGATGCCGAAGAAGAAGCTGATCCGCGGCGCGAAGGCGTCGATGTCCAGCCCCACGCCCACGCCGGTCCGCACGTATTCAAGGCCGTCCGCCAGGGTGTAGGCGAGTTCCAGGTCGGCGGTGGCCCCGGCTTCCTGCATGTGGTAGCCGCTCACCGAGATGGAGTTGAACTTGGGCATGCGCTCGCTGGTGTAGCGGAAGATGTCCGCGATGATGCGCAGGGAGGGCCCGGGTGGGTAGATGTAGGTGTTGCGCACCATGAACTCTTTGAGGATGTCGTTCTGGATGGTGCCCGCCAGCTTCTCGGGGGCGACGCCTTGCTCTTCCGCCGCCACGATGTAGAGCGCCAGGATGGGCAAGACCGCCCCGTTCATGGTCATGGAGACGCTCATGCGATCCAGCGGGATCTGGTCGAAGAGCACCCGCATGTCGAGGATCGAATCGATCGCCACGCCCGCCATGCCCACATCGCCGACCACGCGCGGGTGATCCGAGTCGTAGCCGCGATGCGTCGCCAGGTCGAAGGCGATCGACAAGCCCTTCTGGCCGGCAGCGAGGTTGCGGCGGTAGAAGGCGTTGCTCTCCTCCGCGGTCGAGAAGCCCGCGTATTGGCGGATGGTCCAGGGGCGGGTCAGGTACATCGTGGGATAGGGCCCGCGCAGGAAGGGCGGCAGGCCGGGCATGGTGTGCAGGTGCTCGACGCCGCGCAGGTCGCGCGGGCCGTAGTGCGGTTTGAGAGCGATGCCTTCGGGCGTCTCGAAGCTGGCGTCGCTGTCGCCGACGGCGGCGGGTTCATCGCCCTGCATGAGGGTGGCGAAGTCGAGGGCGGCGAAGTCGGGAAGCGTGCTCATGCGGCGCCTCCTTGTCCGCTCGGTGCTGCGAGGTCTTCGAACGGCTCCGCCAGTCGCTCCCGGGGCAAGGGCTCGATTCGCGTCGGCTTGGCGCTCACCGATTTGACGCCGATCTCTTCCAGGAAGGCGACGACCTCGCTGGGAAGCTCGCGCACCTGTTCTGGCTCGGCCAAGGGCGTCAGCGGTGGCAACTCTTCGTCGGGGTTGGCAAAGGCGGTCACGCCGGTGATGAGCTGTTCCTTGTTCTCGAGTCGTTGCCGTCGCTCGCGGCGGGCCGGTTCGATCAGTTCGTGGATCAGGCCGGATTGCAGGGCCTGGGCCATGCCGCCCGCCGCCTCGATCTGCTGGAGAATCGCCCAGGCCTTGGCGGCCATGTCGCGGGTGAGACGCTCCAGGAACCAGGCGCCGGCGGCGGGGTCGGCGACCCGATCCAGCCGCGACTCCTGCTGCAGGACACGCTGGGTGTTGCCGGCGACGCGGCGGGCGAAGTCGCTGGCTGCTCCCGAGACGGCGTCATGCGGCGAAGTCGTGATGGCCTCCGCCCCGGCCAGGGCCCCGGCGAGACAGCAGGCGGTGTTTCGCAAGAGGTTCACCCAGGGGTCCCGACGGGTCAGCACCCGCGCCCCGGTCTGCACGTGCAGGCGCAGGCGAGCGGCCTCCAGATCCGCGCCCGCCAGGCCGGCCTGGGCCAGCATCTGCCGCCAGAGCAGTCGGGCAGCCCGCAGCATGGCGGTGGCCTCGAAGAAGCGGCAATCAAGGTGGAAGCTGCACTCGATCTGGCAGGCAGCGTCGCGGAGACTGAACCCCGCCTTCTCCAGCCGCCGCAGGTAGGTCAGGGCCGTCGCCAGGCTGAAGGCAATGTCCTGGCAGGCGGTCGAGCCGGCGAGGTGGTAGGGGCGGTTGCCGGCGCGAGCCGCGCGGAGGCCCGGCCCCGCATCGCGCGCCTGCTGTGCGAAGGCGGCCAGACGATCCAGGGCGACCTCCAGGCCCTCCGCGATTTCGCCGGTCGCCGCCAAGGCCCCCAAGGGGTCGAGTCCCAGTGAGGCCGTGACCGCATCAGGTGCGGAGCCCGGTGCTCGCCGGTCGCGGAGCAAGAGGGCCGCGGCCGACTGCTGCGCCAGCGAGGATCCGGCGTCGGCCTCATCCGTTCGGATTTCCCAAGGGAGGGGGGCGTCGGGCTGGCCCGCCGCCGCCTCCCGGCTGCCGGAGTCGGCCTGGATGTGCAAGGCGCGAATAACCAGGCCGTCTTCGGTCCGGGAGCTGAACTGTTCCGGTGAGGCGTCGGCGCCAAGCGACTGGCGCAAGGCCGTCAGGAAGGCGTCCTCAGTCTGCGGCGGGAAGTCATCGATCAGATTCAGTTCGGGCTGCAACATCGGTGATCGCCCCAAGTCGAAGGAGGTGCGGCATCGCGTCGCACCGGTGGGCTGTGTTCGCTGTGAGCAGTCTACCGGAGAGGCGACCGCCCCGAGTTGCGGGCGAAAGGAGGATGGCCGAGGCTCCTTGTGGGGGCGACGTTGGGAACTGAAAACATAGCTCAAGATGGGTGATGGCGAGACCGATCCGGAGGTGTTCTTGCGACTGATTCTTACCTACGCGAAATCAGTTGATTTGGAGGCTTGGCGAGCAATAAGTCCCCTTTGCCTCCGCTACGATCCATCTTCCTAGAAACGTGCCGTGCGCGCGCACGGAAGTGGAAGGATTCGCTTACACCCAGGCGAGGTATTCCATGAGTGAAGCTCCAACAACGACCGCCAGGAAGATCTGTCAGGCGCACGAAAACAAGCGTGATCGCCTGATGGATATTGTCTTGGCGGTGCATAAGAAGTTCGGCCACGTGAGTGACGAGGTGATGGACGAAATCGCCAGTGCTCTCTGCATGCCCCGCGTGGAGGTGCAGAGCCTGGTCTCGTTCTACGCCTTCTTCTCGCAGGAGCCGAAGGGCAAGGTTGTCATCCGCCTGTGCAACGACGTCATCGATGAGATGGCGGGGTACGACGAGGTCAAGCAGGCCTTCGTGGCGGCCCTGGGCATCGACCTGGGGCAGACCACGCCGGACGGCGGCGTCACCCTGGAGGCGACCCCCTGCATCGGCATGTGCGATCAGGCTCCGGCGGCGATGGTCAACGAGGTGATCGTCACCAACCTGACCCCCGACAAGGCCCGCGAGATCGTCCAGGCTCTCCAGAGCCACGGCGACCCCAGCAGGCTCGTCAAGGAACTGGGCGATGGCAACAACGCCCACGACCTGGTCAAGGCCATGGTCAAGAACAACATCCGCAAGGCCGGGCCGGTCATTTTCAGCCCGGTCAATCGCGGCGAAGCGATGCGCAAGTCGCTGGGCCTGTCTCCCAAGGAAGTCATCCGAGCGGTGAAGACGGCGCGTCTTCGCGGCCGAGGCGGGGCCGGTTTCCCGACCGGTATGAAGTGGGAGTTCACCCGCGACGCCGGGGGCAGCCCCAAGTACATCGCTTGCAACGCCGACGAGGGCGAACCGGGCACCTTCAAGGATCGGGTTCTGCTCACGGAATTGCCCGACCGCGTCTTCGCCGGCATGACCATCGCCGGCTACGCCGTCGGCGCGGAGCACGGCATCCTCTACCTGCGTGGCGAGTACGCCTATCTCCGCGACTTCTTGGAGGAGGTGCTAAGCGAGCGCCGCAAGGATGGTCTGCTCGGGCAGGGCATCCTGGGCAAGGAAGGCTTCAACTTCGACATCCGCATTCAGTTGGGCGCGGGCGCCTATGTCTGCGGCGAGGAAACCGCCCTGCTCAGCTCCTGCGAAGGCCTGCGAGGCGATCCCAAGACCCGCCCGCCCTTCCCCGCTCAGAAGGGCTACCTCGGCAAGCCCACCGTGGTCAACAACGTCGAGACCCTCTGCGCCGTCACCAAGATCATGGAAGATGGCGCCGGCACCTACTCGCACTACGGCACCGAGCAGAGCGCCGGCACCAAGATCCTCAGCATCTCCGGCGACTGCCAGAAGCCCGGCATCTACGAGGTGGAGTTCGGCATCAGCATGCGCGAGATCCTGGAGATGGTCGGTGCGACCGACACCCTCGCCATGCAGATCGGCGGCCCCAGCGGCCAGATGATTGATCCCTCCCAGTTCGATCGCCTGCTCTGCTTTGACGATCTGGCCACGGGTGGGGCGCTTGTCATCTTCAACAAGGGGCGCGACCTGCTCAAGATCGCCGCCGCCTACCTGGAGTTCTTCATCGAGGAGAGCTGCGGCTACTGCACCCCCTGTCGGGTCGGCAACGTGCTGCTCAAGGAGCGGCTGGACAAGGTAATCGACGGCAACGCCGACACGCCCGACCTCGAGTACCTCGAGGGCCTGGGCGCTACGGTCAAGACCTGCAGTCGTTGCGGCCTGGGCCAGACTTCGCCCAATCCGATCCTGTCGACGTTGAAGAACTTCCGCTCGCTCTACGAAGCTCGCCTGCGTGAGGACAAGACGGGCCTGCTGCCCACCTTCGACCTCGCCAAGGCGGTGGCTGAAGGAGAGCGGATCACCGGTCGTCTTTCGGTCCACGCCCACTCGTAACAAAGGATGAGCGATCATGAGTGAGCAAGTCACTTTCACCATTGATGGCAAAGAGATACAGGGCCGACCGGGTCAGACGATCCTGCAAGCGGCCGACGAGGCGGGCGTCTACATCCCCCGCTTGTGCGCCCACAAGGAGCTGACGCCGCACGGCAGTTGTCGCCTGTGCACGGTCATGGTCAACGGCCGGCCCATGTCGGCCTGCACCTCGCCCATCGGCGACGGCATCAACGTCGAGAACGAGACGGACCGCATCGCCCAGATGCGCCGCGACATCATCGACATGCTCTTCGTCGAGGGAAACCACTTCTGTATGTTCTGCGAGAAGAGCGGCAACTGCGAGCTGCAAGCCATGGCTTATCGCTTCGGCATCATGGCCCCGCGCTTCCCCTACCAGTTCCCCAAGCGCCCGATGGAAGCCTGCCACGAGGAGGTCTACCTGGACCACAACCGCTGCATTGTCTGCGGCCGCTGCGTGCGCTCCAGCAAGGAGCTGGACGGCAAGAACGCCTTCGGTTTCCTGAACCGCGGCCCCGAGAAGCGTGTGGGCTACAACGGCAAGGGCCTGGGCGACAGCGGCGTGGCGGCGACGGACAAGGCCGTGCAGAACTGCCCCGTCGGCGCTCTCATGGAGAAGCACCTGGGCTACCAGGTGCCCGTGGGTAAGCGCACCTACGACTTTACCCCCATCGGCTCGGACATCGAGGGGAAGCAGCCCGCCTCCAAGTAAGGAAAGGTCACTAGACGATGGCTAAGCCAAAGATCGCTACCACATCGCTCGCCGGCTGCTTCGGGTGCCACATGTCCCTGTTGGACATTGACGAACGCATCCTTGAGCTGGCGGAGCTTGTCGACTTCGACAAGTCGCCCGTCGATGACATCAAGACCTTCTCCGGCCGCTGCCTGGTCGGGTTGGTCGAGGGCGGCTGCACCAACGAGGAGAACGTGGAAGTCCTGCGGGAGTTCCGCAAGAACTGCGACATCCTCATTTCCATCGGGGAGTGCGCCATCATGGGCGACATCCCCGCCATGCGCAACATGGTGCCGCTGCAGGAGTGCTTCGACGAGGCCTACTTAAACGGGCCGACCGTCTACAACCCCAGCGGCAAGGTGCCGGATAGTCCGGAGATCCCGCTGCTGCTGGATCGGGTCTATCCCTGCCATGAGGTCGTGAAGATCGACTACCACCTGCCGGGTTGCCCGCCGCGCGCGGATCTGCTCTGGGAGGCCTTGGTGGCCCTGCTCACCAACCGGCCCATGGACATCCCTTACGAACTCATCAAGTACGATTGACCCAGACGGGAGATGACACGTGGTTGCGAACAATGATTCAAAACGAATTGTGATTGAGCCCGTGACTCGCGTCGAGGGTCACGGCAAGGTGACCATCCTGCTCGACGACGAGCGGAACGTCACCCAGGCCCGTCTGCACATCGTGGAATTCCGCGGCTTTGAGCGCTTCATCCAGGGTCGGCCCTACTGGGAAATGCCCGTGGTCGTGCAGCGGCTCTGCGGCATCTGCCCGGTCAGCCACCACCTCTGCGCCGCCAAGGCGGTCGATCGTATCGTCGGTGGTGAGAACCTGACCGAGACGGCCCGCAAGATGCGGCTCCTGATGCACTTCGGGCAGTTCTTCCAGTCGCACTCCCTGCACTTCTTCCACCTCGCTTCCCCGGACCTGCTCTTCGGGTTCGACGCCCCGGTGGAGAAGCGGAACGTCTTCGGTGTCGCCGGCGACTTCCCCGACCTCGCCAAGCAGGCCATCCTCATGCGCAAGTACGGCCAGGAGGTCATCCTGCGCACCGCCGGCAAGAAGATCCACGGCACCGGCGCCATCCCCGGCGGCATCAACAAGCACCTCTCCGTCGAGGAACGCGATTACCTGCGCCAGGACATCGATCAGATGATCGCCTGGTCCGAACAGGCCGTCGCCATCGCCAAGGACTACACCGTCAAGAACCTCGATGTCGCCCTCCATTTCGGCAGCTTCGACTCGAACCACGTCGGCCTGGTTCGCGAGGACGGCGCCTTGGAGCTGTACGACGGCGGCCTGCGGGCGATCGACAAGGATGGCAACACCATCTTCGATCACATGGACAACCAGAAGTACCTCGACTTCATCGCCGAGGAGGTTCGTCCCTGGTCCTACATGAAGTTCCCCTTCATCAAGTCGATCGGCCCGGAGAACGGCTGGTACCGCGTCGGGCCGCTGGCACGGATCAACTGCTGCGATTACATCGACACGCCCCTGGCCGAGAAGGCTCGCCAGGAGTTCATGGCGGTCACCGAGGGCAAGCCCAACAACCTGACCCTGGCCTACCACTGGACCCGCTGCATCGAGATCCTGCACTCCGCCGAACGCATGAAGGAACTGCTCGATGACCCCGACCTGCTGAGCGGTGAGCTCACCGTCAAGGGCGCCAAGCGCCACGAAGGCGTCGGCATCATCGAAGCCCCCCCGCGGCACCCTCTTCCACCACTACCGCACCAACGCCAACGACCAGGTCGAAATGTGCAACCTGATCGTCTCCACGACGAGCAACAACGAGCCCATGAACCGGGCCGTGCAGAAGGTCGCCCTCGACCACATCTCCGGCAAGAAGGAAGAGGAGATCACGGACGGCCTGCTCAACCACATCGAGGTCGCCATCCGCGCCTACGATCCCTGCCTGAGCTGCGCCACCCACGCCCTGGGCAAGATGCCCCTGATCGTCAAGCTCGTCGACTCCGGCGGCACGGTGATCGACGAAAAAACGAGAGGCGCGAGTTTCTGATGGCTGAAACGACGGCGAGCGTGCTGGTGATCGGCTACGGCAATCCGGGCAGGCTGGACGACGGCCTCGGCCCGCGCTTGGCGGAGGCGATCGCGGCGCACGACTTGCCCGCCGTGCAGGTTGAATCGAATTACCAGCTCAACGTCGAGGACGCGGCCCTGCTCGCCGAGTACGAGGTGGTGGTCTTCGCCGACGCCCACGTGTCCTGTGCCGATCCTTTCACGTTCCAACGCCTCGAGCCGGCGGCGGAGATCACCTTCACCACGCACAGCGTGGCCCCCGCCTCGCTGTTGGCCTTGGCGCAGGAGACCTTTGACGCCAAGACGATCGGGTTTGTGCTGGGCCTGCGTGGGCATGAGTTCAACGAGTTCGGCGAGACGCTCTCCGCCCCGGCGGAAGCGAACCTACAAGCCGCCCTCGAGTTTCTTCTGCCTCTTCTGCGACAACCAGACATCACCCGTTTCCTGGCAGCCGGCGACGGCGGGGCCACGGAGACGGCCTGTCCATCAACGGTGACTTGAAATGCAAGACGGAAAGCACGTAATCCTCTACGTCGAAGACGACGCCGACCTGCGCGACTCCCTGCGGCTCGTGCTGGAGGCGAACGGCTACAAGATGGTGGAAGCAGGCAGCGCCGAGGACGGGCTGACCGTCTTCAAAGCCGAACAGCCGGACTTCATCATTGTCGACCTGATGATGGAGGAGGTCGACGCCGGCACGAGTCTCGTCAAGGACCTCAAGGTCATGGGATGCAAGGTCCCGGTCTACATGCTCAGCTCCGTGGGCAAGGACCTGGGCAGCACGATCGATCCCCTGCAGCTTGGCCTGAGCGGTGTGTTCCAGAAGCCGGTCGATACCGAGTCGCTGCTCGCCACGCTCAAGACCAAGCTGGGCGGCTGAGCCGTCCCGGGCCGGCCCAGGAACGAGGAGTGAATCCGGCTGCGCGCCTGCCCAGGCGCGCGCCGGTCTTTTTGTGCGCCGGCGCCTGGTCACAGCGCTTGGGGAGGCGCGGAGACTTAAGTCCCCGCACTCGCCTCGGTACAGTGTGGACGCTTCCATCACCGTCACAGGAGTACGACCATGCCGACGCCGCTGCTTCCCTGTCTCGCTCTGGGGCTTCTCGCCACCGTCGCCGGCTCGCTCGGGTGCGCCGTCGCCAAGACGCCGCCACCCGCGCCCTACGGGGCCCTGCCGGAAGCGCGGCACCTGCTCTGGCACGAGCTCGAGTTCTACGGCTTCGTCCACTTCACCACCAACACCTTCACCGACAAGGAGTGGGGGTACGGCGACGAGAGCCCGGCCATCTTCAACCCCACCGACTTCGATGCCGACCAGATCGTCCGCACTTGCGCCGAAGCGGGCATGACCGCCATTATCCCCACCTGCAAGCACCACGACGGCTTCTGCCTGTGGCCCAGCGACTTCACCGATCACGATGTCGCGGCCAGCCCCTGGAAGGACGGCCAGGGCGATCTGCTGCGCGAGATCTCCGACGCCTGCCAACGCTACGGGCTCAAGTTCGGCATCTATCTCTCGCCCTGGGACCGCAACCATCCCCACTACGGCGGGCCGGAGTACATCGAGTATTACCGCAACCAACTGCGAGAACTGCTCACGGAATACGGCCCGATCTTCGAGGTCTGGTGGGACGGGGCCAACGGCGGCGACGGGTACTACGGCGGGGCCCGCGAAACACGCCGCATCGATCGTTCCACCTACTACGGCTGGGACGAGACCACCAAGATCGTGCGCGAATTGCAGCCCGACGCGGTCATCTTCTCCGACGCCGGCGACGTGCGCTGGGTGGGAAACGAACGCGGCATCGCCGGCGACCCTTGCTGGGCGACCTTCTCGCCTCGGCCGCGGCCAGGCGAGAAGAAGGCGGGGCCGGGCACCGTCGAATACAGCACCAGCCCGACCGGCACGCGCGATGGTGCGCGCTGGATGCCCGCCGAGTGCGATGTGTCGATTCGCCCCGGCTGGTTCTACCACGCCAGCCAGGATGAACAGGTCAAGACCCCGGAGCAGTTGGTGGACTTGTACTACGCCTCCATCGGGCGCGGCGGATCGTTCCTGCTCAACATCCCACCCGATCGACGCGGGCGGATCCATGAGAACGATGTCGCTTCCCTGCAGGGCATGCGGCGGATTCTCGATGCGACCTTCGAGGTGGATCTCGCCCAGTCGGCGCGCCTCGCCGCCAGCGCCCAGCGCGGCGAGGGCAAGCACTACGCTCCCCAGAACGTCCTCGACGGCGACACGGACACCTACTGGTCCACGGATGACGGTGTGACGACACCCGAGATCGTGCTGGAGTGGGGCGAGCCCGTGTCGTTCAACGTCGTCAACCTGCGCGAACACCTGCCGCTCGGCCAACGCATCACCGCCTGGGCGCTCGACGCCTGGGAGGACGGCGCGTGGCGCGAGTTCGCGGCCGGCCAGGCCATCGGGGCGCGGCGGCTCTGGCGCGGCGACTTCCAGACGACCACGCGCCTGCGGATTCGCATCACCGAAGCGCCCGTGTGCCCGGCGCTGTGCGAAGTGTCCGTGCACGCGGAGCCCCCGCGCGTGACGATCGTGCCCGAAGCGCGGGTCTTCATTGGGAAGACGCGCGTTGAACTGGAAGCTGAGGCCCCGGGCTGGGCGATTCGCTACACGCTGGACGGCTCGCCGCCGACGCTCGAATCACCCGTGTACCACGGGCCGATCGCGGTGTCGGAGTCGTGCACGCTCCAGGCCGTCGCCTCGCGTGAGGGCGCGCTTAGCCCGCGCATCAGCGAGGTCGAGCTGGTCGGTTACGACGCGGCCAGCCTGCGTGATTCCATCGTTTTTGTGCGGCCTCCCGACCGGGGCTTGGCGTACGCCTGCTACGAAGCCGGCTGGCAAACGCTGGACCAGATGCGGGAGCGCCAGCCGACGCAGACCGGCCTGTGTGAGGAAATCGACCTCCGCGTACGCTCGCGCGATGAACACATCGCCGTCTCCTACACGGGCTTTCTCCAGGTCCCCAGGGATGGCATCTACGAGTTCGCCACCGCCAGCGACGATGGCAGTCGCCTCTTCCTGCACGGCGATCTGGTCGTCGAAAACGACGGCTTGCACGGCATGGTGCGGCAAAGCGGTTCGGTCGGCCTCAAGGCGGGCTACCATCCGATTCGTGTCGAGTGGTTCAACGCCACCGGCGGGCTCGGGCTGAGAGTCGAGTACGCCGGCCCGGGAATCGAGATGCAAGCGATCCCAAGGGAAGCGCTCTACCGGTAGGGATGCCGCATCTAGAGCGTTTTGTGTTCATTCGTAGCGGCGTGCCTGGATTCGAGGCGGTGGGGCGGGCGTCTCGCCCGCCGGAAACACCGTTTCGACACCGACGTCGGCGGGCGGGACGCCCGCCCCACCCCACGGTAGTGGATCACGGATGCTACAAGCGAGTGCAAAACGCTCTAGCGGCGCGGGCTTGCCCCGCGTTTTGTGATGAGGACCGCGTCAAGCCCGGGCTGAACCCCGCCGCGAAATGAGCTGGAACAGCGTCGATGCCATCGGCGGCTTTAGGAGGGAGCCGTCGGCAGGCTGAGGAAGAAGGTGCTGCCCTTGCCGGGTTGGCTGTGCACGCCGACGCTGCCGCCGTGCGCTTCCACGATGCGCCGCACGATCGAGAGGCCCAGCCCCGTGCCTTCCGCTTTGGCGGCTTCACCCTTGCGGACGCGGACGAACTCGTTGAAGAGCCGCTGGCTGTCCTCAGCGGAGATGCCGATGCCGGTGTCTTCGACCTCGATGCAGACGACGCCCTCCCGGCCCAGGCAGCGCACCCGGATCTCGCCTTGCGGTGGGGTGTACTTGATGGCGTTGGTGATGTAGTTGAGGATCGCTTCCCGCAAGAGTCGACGCACGCCGCGCACCTGCGGCAGCCTGCCGACCGCGGAGACCTCCAGCGTGAGTCGATGTTGGCGCTGCCCCGCCAGATCCTGGTTTTCCTCGACGAGTTCGCGGGCCATCGCCTCCAGGTTGAGTTGCTCGGCTTGCTGGCTCAGGTCGGTGTTCTCCAGCGAGGCCAGCGTCTGCAGATCCTGCAGGAAGTCCTTGAGTCCGCCCAGACGCTTCAAGCTGCGATCGACCCACTCGGTCTGCTTCTCCGTCATTTCGCCCAGCAAGCCCGAGCGTAAGTTGCCCAGCAAACCGGCGACGGCGGCGACGGGCGCCTTGAGGTCGTGCAGGGCGATGTGCAGGAAGTCCCGCCGCATGTTGGAGAGGCGGTCGAGTTCGGCGTTGGTGCGGCGGAGCACCTTCTCGTCGCGGCGCAGCATGCCGGTGAGCCCCAGCACCAGGAAGAACGTCAGGCCGAACAAGGTGCCATAGACGAGCAACACGGTGAGGGCGAAGCGGCCATCCATCTCGGAGGGGCCGGCGATGGCGCCGACAGGCGTGTTGGTGGGAATCAGGTGTTGCCACTCGCCGAGGACCAGACCGCCGAGCAGCAGATAGGCGAGCCCCAGGCTGAGTCCGGCGACGCGCCGCGGCAAGAGGATGCAACTGAGAATGATGTGCAGCAGATAGAAGGCCAGGAAGGGCGAGCGCGCCCCGCCCAGCAGCCAAACCGCAATCGTCAAGGCCAGGAAGTCCAGCACGATGGTGGCGTACATGACTTCGCTGAGGAATCGGTAGGAACCTGCCGAGCGTTCCGGAGCGCGGTAGGAGCGTGAGATGAACCAGGCGACGGCGTTGTAGGCGACGATGGCGAAGGCCACGCCCAGCAGGGCGCTTACGTTCAGGTCCTCAATGCCGACGATGTGCCTGCCAAAGTAGGCCCCGGCGACGATGGTGAAGGCGACGATGAGACGCACCCAGGTGTGCAAATACAGACGACTGCCCAAGAGGCGCGTGAAGGAAAGCTGGGGCAGGTCGCCTTCGAGGGGGCGATCCAGCGAGCCGGCGGGTTGAACCAGGTTCCGTGGCGCCATCATGCATCCCGGAGATTCTGAGGCTGCACCGTCAGACTGTCTCATGATAATAGATGCGGGCCCTGCTGTAGGCGCTTACGAACTTCAAACCGAAGCGGCGGATGCGACGTCAGGGCCGTCGCTACAATCGAGTCGCGAGCGATACCCCTTGCTTGGGGGACGGAGACGCGTCGATGAAACCCAACAGGGCCGCCTACTCACTCGGTTCTATGACTCTGGTGCTGTCGATGGCGGGCCTCTGCTGCGGGCAGACGATTCACCTCGCCCCCGACGGCGACGACGCGGCCGTGGGCAGCGCCGAAGCGCCTCTGGCGAGCCTGGAAAGAGCCTTGACGCTGCTGCCCGGCCAGCGAACCGCTGATCCCGTGACCGACGGCCGGCCGGCTCGGAGCACGGCGCCGACGATCCTGCTGCATGAAGGTGATTACTTTCTCAGCGCGCCACTGCGTCTTACCGACCGCGACTCGGGCCGGGCTGAGGCGTACTTGACCATCACCTCCGCGCCGGGTGAGCGCGCGCGACTCATCGGCGGCGTGCGCCTGGATCCTGCCGCCTTCCTGCCTGTCGAAGATCCTCAGATGCGAAGCCGCATCATCGATGAGTCGGTTCGGCCCTTGGTGCGCTGCTGCGATCTGCGCCGGGCTGGGATCTCCCGCTTCGACGCGGTTCCGCCCCGAGGCATGCACCACGCCGTCCAGCCGGCCCCCATGGAACTCTTCTTGGATGGCGTCGCCATGACCGTCGCCCGCTGGCCCAACGAGGGCTTCGTGCACACCGGCGCAGCCATCGACAGCGGTTCCATTCCGCGCGACGGGGAGACGGACAACCGCGCCCCCGTCTTTCGCTTCGAGAACGAACGACTCGCACGCTGGCAGCAGGCGACCGACGCCTTCGCCTACGGCTACTGGAAGTGGGATTGGGCCGATGAGGCGATCCGCCTGGCCGACGTCGATGCCGAGGCGGGCACCATCACGCTGGCCCGGCCGCACACCTACGGCGTCGTCGGCGGTCGGCCGTTCTACGTGGAGAACCTGCTCGAGGAAATCGACGCGCCGGGCGAGTACTACATCGATCGCGCTGCGGGGCTTCTCTACCTCCTGCCGCCACACGACCTGGAAGACAGCGAGATCGTTCTCTCAACGGTGGCCGAACCCCTGCTCGACCTGAAGGACGCTTCGCATGTTCGCATCCGCGGCCTCGACCTGCTGGCGACGCGCGGCGACGCCATTCGCATCGAGGGCGGGGAGAACGTCGAGATCGTCGGTTGCCGACTGCACCACCTCGGCAATCGCGCTGTGGTCGTGAGTGGCGGCAAGGAACACACCGTCCGAAGCTGCGACATCTACGACACCGGCGAGGGTGGCATCAGCCTGACCGGTGGCGATCGACGCACGCTCACGCCCGCCGGCCACGCCGCCGTCAACAACGACATTCATCACTTCAACCGGCGCACCAGCACCTACCGCCCGGGGGTGTCACTGAACGGCGTGGGCAACGTCGCCAGCCACAACCACATCCACGACGCTCCGCATTCCGCCATCATCTTCGGCGGCAACGATCACCGCATCGAATACAACGAGATCGACCAGGTTCTGCTCCGCACCGGCGACGGCGGGGCGGTCTACACCGGCCGCGACTGGACCACGCGCGGACATGTGATTCGCAACAACTACTTCCACGACCTGCATGGTGAGCGCAAGTGGGAGAACGCCGTCTACATCGACGACATGGCCTGCGGCACTACGATCGTTGCTAACATCTTCCATCGCTGCCACTGGGGCATGCTGCTCGGCGGTGGGCGCGACCTGGTCGTCGAGGGCAATCTCTTTGTCGACTGCTCGCTGGCGGTGCATCTCGACGCCCGCGGCCTGGGTTGGGCGAGCCGCATGGACGGGACCATGCGCCAGCGCCTGGAGGCGATGCCCTACCGGGAGGAACCCTGGTGCATCCGCTATCCGGCGCTGGTTGGCATTCTCGACGATGAACCGATGACGCCCAAGCACAACACGCTGCGGGGCAACCTGCTGGTGCGCTCGGGCAAGATCGACGCCGACCTCGCCGCCGCGGCCCGGAAGCATGGCGTCCTCGAGGGCAATCTCAGCGTCGCAGACGATCCCGACTTCTTCACGCTGATCGACGGCCTCCTCGCCTTCAGTGATGAGGTCGTTGATCTGCCGGGACTGCTTGACTTCCAGCCGCCGCCGTTGGCGGAGATGGGACTGATTCCCGATGAGTACCGCGCTCAGGACGGCGAACTGATCCTGCATGCCACGCCATGATGGCATGAGCCCCGGGTGCCTCCTCGCACACCCTTTGCTCTGTCCACGTCGGACGCTGACACGATCAGCGTACCCCCAGTTTCGGTGTGTTTGGCGGAGCCTCTCTTGACCGCGCGACCCAAGCCCTAGAATAGTCGGATGTCATGGATCGAGGCGGGACTTCACCCGGCCTAGCGGTGGATAACTACTCTGGAGAAAGCGAGGTTCGCTGATGGCAACCGGTGAGACAAGTCAGATATTACGCGGCGCGGTAGTAGTCGCGAGCTGCGCGGCCACGTCGCTGCAACTCCTGGGGGGGGATGGGTCGATCGTTGCGTGGGGTGACAACTACTACGGACAGTGCACGGTACCCCTGCCAAACAGCGACTATAAGGTGATCTCGACACGCCATGTACATTGCCTGTCCCTTCGAGCCAACGGTAGTGCGGAGGGTTGGGGTTACAACTGGTATGGACAATGCGATCCCCCAGACCCGAATGAGGGTTTCCTCGATGTGACGGCGGGGGCTTACCACAGTGTCGTGCTATTGGCTGACGGATCAGTGTACTCATGGGGGGGGGAATGACTATGGGCAATGCGACCCACCGACACCCAACGAAGACTTTAGAGAGATCGATGCAGGAGGGCTCTTCACGCTTGGGCTAAAGAGTGATGGCTCGATTGTGGGGTGGGGTGACGGCAGTCATGGCCAACTCAACCCGCCTGACCCGAACTCGGGATTTCGCATGATCGCCGCTGGCGCGGCCCATAGCCTCGGCTTGAAGAAGGACGGATCGATACGGGCGTGGGGATACGACTACTGGGGGCAGTGCAGAGTTCCCTCGCCGAACTCCGGATTCGTGGCAGTCGCTGCTGGCTCAAGTCACAGCCTCGGCCTAAAGGCTGATGGCTCGATTGTTGTTTGGGGTGACAATGTCTATGGGCAATGCGATGTGCCGGAGCCAAATACAGGTTTCGTCTCTATCGCAGGTGGGACGTGGCACAGCCTCGGGCTGAAGAGAGACGGGTCAGTTGTGGCATGGGGCCGAAACCACAAGGGACAGTGCAATGTCCCGCTACCGAACAGCGGTTTCATGTCAATTGCGGCTGGAGAGAACCACAGTCTCGGCCTGCAGAGGGGGCAGGGGCCGGATTGCCCGGAAGATCTTGATCACGACTCATTCGTTGGACAGAGTGACCTTGGTCTGCTTCTTGCGTCGTATCTGGTTGATGGGGGGGGGGACATAGATGGCGATGGAGATACCGATCAGGTGGATCTTGGGCTGATGCTCGATATGTACGGACACTCATGCCCGTAGCCCGGTATCGGGATATCGCCTGAGTCGCCGCTACGTGCGTGGCGTCTCTCGGTTTCACCTTCGCTGTCTGACACCTCCTGCGACGAGTCTCAGAACAGCGGGTATGCCTCGCGGAAGCGTCGCAGCAGCCAGCGTTCTTCGTAGTCGACCCAGGTGTCCAGACCCATGTCCCGGAGCAGGTCGAGACGCTTCTCGTAGGCTTCGCGATCGAGCTTGTTATCGCTGATCTTGCCGGCCAGGAGTGAAAGGGCGGTGTTCTGGTGGCCGCGCAGAAAGGCATCGGCGAGGCGCAGGTCGAAGCAGCCCTCGCTGTCCCAGTCGGTCCAGCGCTTCAGCTCTTCGATGGCGTCCACATAGGCAGCGAAAGCCTCACCCTCGGCGGCGCCGTCGCAGCGCTCGCCGAGCAGCTCCACCCGAACCTTCAACGCCTCAATCAGCGCCTCGCGCTCGGCTTGCCGCTGCTCATGTTCGGCGTCGTCTTGGTGGTTGTTGACGCCGAAGTGGGCGGCGAGGGCGGTTTGATCAATCGCGCTGACGATGTCATCCGCGCTGTCGAGCACAGCGTCGTTGTCCAACTCGGCAGCGTCCTGCCGCCACTTGAGTTGCATCTTGAGAAGCGGCAGGTGGCCGGGAAAATCCGCCTTGAGGGTGGCGAAGTCAGCGGCGATCGTCTCGGCGTCCGCGTCGGCGTCGATCTCCTCCTGCAGCGCTTCGAGGCGCTCGTCGCGGGCGATCTCCTCGGACGTCGGCTCCTCTTCGACCGCCTCCTCCGCCGACTCGCGGGGCTTGTCCTTGGCGACGGGCTCCGCGGCGGGGAGGTAGACCAGCGGGTAGCCGCCGGGTCGGCGACCGGGGCCGAACTGGGCCTCCTCGCGGGCGCCGATCGTGTAGGTGCCGATCAGCACATCCCCTTCCTGGACCAGGCCGGGCAGGGCGTCCGCTTGCGGGACGGCGGCGTAGACGCGCCGGCGCTGGCCGGACTCAAGCACGCCGGCCGCGCTGGCGCCGCCGTGGGCGTGGGCGGCGCCGGGATGCCCGTAGAAGTCGACGCCGATCGATCCGGGCAGGCGAATCTCCAGGGCCAGGGCCAAGTCCTTGATCTTCTCCAGTTCCTTCGGGTTGTCGTGACGCACGTGGTAGCGCAGACGGTACTCGCCGGCGTCCAGCGTGATGACATCGTCGTTGCCGCATTGGGCGTCGACCACGCGCTTGTTGCTGTCGAAGACAATCCACAACATCGACTCGTAGTCCTCCCAGGCCTGGGGCAACTCGCCGATCGCCGGCTTCACGGCGAGGCTGGTCCGCTCGTCAAGCGAGAAGTCGTAGTCGCAGATGAGGCGATAGGTGCCCCGGCCGTCGGGAAGCAGGTCCCGCTGGTCGCGCAGCGGCTCGATCGTCGTCTCGACGGGACGGATGGTGCGGCGAACGTGGGTGAGCGTGCCGCGCGGATCGATATGCTGCCGCCCCAGGTCGGCCCGCAGGTCGAGCGGCTCGATGGTGGTGGCGCCGTTCAAGACGAGCGGCGCGGAGGTGGGCGTGACGCCATGGAAGCGCACATCGATCTCGAAGTCGCCTTCGCCGAGGCTGGACCAGTACTGGGCCGCCGCGACTTCCAGCGTGCCGCCCCCCTCGACGGGGATGGTGCGCAGGGCCTCCTGGTTGTCGTCGAAGGTGATGTAGTGGGTGCCGTAGTGATCGTCGTAGGCCCGATCGTCGAGCAACTGCAACGTCTGCAGCACCAGCAGGCGATTCGTGTCAACGTCGCGGCGGGTGAGGTGAATGTCCGCCCAGGTCGCCCCGCGCGGCACCTCGATGAAGAGGCGCTCGATGCGGCCGGCCTCGGTGGGCAGACGCCGCTGGAAGGACCAGTCTCGTTCGTTCACCCGCTCCGTGCGAATCACGCTGACAGGCACGCGGAAGACCGGCCCCATCTCCGGTTGCCTGGCGTCGAAGGCCAGGACCTCGGCATAGTGCGCCCCGGGGTCCAGATCGGTCGGGTCGATTTCGACACGGAAGCGCCGGCCGCCGTGCATCATCCGCAAGGTGTCGGAGACGGTCACCCAATCCTCCGTTGCCTCGAGCTCAAGTTGCATCTCGAAGTTGACCTTGTCACGGTTGTCCGCTTTCTTGGGGAAGATCGCGTCGACGTTGACTCGCACCAGAGCCGGTTCGTTGTTCTCGAAAGGTTCGCGCAGGTAGATGCCGCGCCCGCCCTCACGCTCTTCGACGCTGACCCGGTAGCGCACGTTCTCGTCAATCGAATCGTCGTGACGGACCAAGTGCTCCCAGGCCCGATCGACCTGCAGCATGCCCGGGCCCTGGGCGAAGACATCGACGCCTTCGACGGGCTCGGCGGTGTTGATCATGGCGCGGCGGATGCTGTGTGGCGAGTAGTCGCGCTCTTCCGCCTTCATGCCGGAAACGAGCAGAGCCAGGCCGCCGCAGGCGTTGGGGGCGGCCATGGAGGTGCCGTTCATCAGCATGTTCTGCTGCAAGTTCCAGTTGGGCACGGGGGAGATGGCCCCGCCCGGGGCGCTGATGTCCACGCCCAGGGCCCCGTCCACGCAAGGGCCGTTGCTGGTCCAGGTGTAGTTCACATCGTGGTGCGGCTCACGCACCGAATACTGGGCTCGCATCATCTCGGGCGAAATGGCGGCGGCGACGGAGATAAGGGCGTCGGTGGTGCCGCCGGGGTTGCCGATGGTGGAGATGCAGGGACCGTCGTTGCCGGCGCTGGCGACGAAGATGACGCCGTGGTCGTTGACGATCTCGCTCAGCAGGTCGCCGACGCGGCCCTCATCGGCGAAGGCGCTGGGCCCGCCGTAGCTCATGTTGATCAGGTCGCAATCGTTGTCGAGGACAGCGCGCAGGCCGCGGATCTCGCCGGTGCCGACCGATTCGGAACCGAGACGGGTGTCGCCGATCTTGACGGAGACGATCTGGGCCCCGGGGGCCATGCCGTTCATCTCCGGCTCATCGGGGCGATAGGCCGCCACGATGCCGGCCACGTGCGTGCCGTGTGAACCGGCGTCGGCGACGATGGAGAGGATGTCGCCGTCCTCGTAGATGTTCAGGGCGAAATTCAGCAGGTCCTCCTCGCCGAACGTCGCGTACTGGCGCTCGCGGCGGAAGTTGGTCATGGCTTTCTCGTCAGCGAAGTCGCCGTCCTCATCGGTGTCGACGGCGGCGCGCCAGACCTCGCCATCGTGGAAGACGAGACAGTCGAAGAGGGGGCCGGGATCGTCGTAGCTGCCCCACATCGCCTCAAGCTGGTCGAAGCGAGCTTGCAGGTCGTCGCGCTCCATTTGTACGTCGTCGTCGAGCTTGCCGTCGTGGGCAGCGTCAAACTCGACGAGCAGCGCCCGGGCCTCCGCCAGGGCGTTCGCCTGCTCGTCGGCGAGGTCGCGGCGATGCTCCCGCCTCAGCCGACCCACCAGGCCACCCGGGAAGATCTCGTAGCCGGCTTTCATGCCCAGGCGATACTCGCCGGTCGGGTTGGTCCAGGCGGGGTCGGGATGCAGGGTGCGTCCGGTGAGACCCGTCAGTGTGCCCTCGTCGTTGAGCGTGGCGACCGTGGTGGTGTCGACATCACCACTGCCCGAGGCGTCAACGAGGTCAACGATCTTGGGCTCGCCCTGGGGCGTGGTCTGCAGGCCGAGCGCCCCGGGATCGACGCCGGTGTCGAAAATGGCGACGATCACGCCGCGGCCGTCGTAGTCCGGATAATCAGCGAGGAAGCGATCCACGCCCGTCTCCGCCTTGGGCATGAGGGCGGCGGGGGCGCGGCGCTCGCCTTCCGGTTGCCCCGATGAGAAGGCCCCCAGGGCGGGATCGAGGCTGACAGTTGTCAGCGGCGTTGAGCAAGCAGACAAGCCCAGAAGACCAAGCAGTAGCAACGACTGACGTATCACGACATCTCTCCATTCTCACGGCAGCATCGCGCCCGTCCGAGTGAACGGCGCCATGCGGTGTGTTTGCCCTAATTGTATTCGACCGCTGGGGCCGGTCGGAGTTGCGAAACCGCGCTTATTGCGGCTTGCGAATGGTCACGTCTTTGAGCTCGAAACCTTCGGGGCTGCGGAGCCGGCAGGCCGCCTCCCAGCCGCCGGCGCCCTGGACGATCTTGAGCAGCAAGCGGTTCGTCCCGCGCTTGAGGGTGACGAGGGCGGTGTCCGAGTTGAGCGTCAGGCCGCGAGCGACCATGTTGCTGTGCACGACCTCGCCGTTGAGCCAGACCTTGATGCCGTCATCGCTGCCCATCTGCAGGCGGGCCTGCTGCTGCTTGGGTGAGACGATCTCAACGAAGAGGTACCCGGCGCAGTTGCTGCCGGCTTCGATCTTGTTCAGGTCGATTCGGCCCGGCGCTGCAATGGCGTCCGCGGGAAGCTCACGCCAGCCGGTGAAGCCGGCCGACTCCGGCGGGAAGGCGGTGTCGAAGATCACGTTGGCGCTGGTCTGCGGCTTGGTGTGCGGGCCGGAGTAGACGAAGTCGGTGATGAAACCACGGTTGCGCTGAATGGCGTCGATCGTCTGCCCGGCTTGCTCTTGCAAGGCGCTGTCGGCGGGGGCGTATTCGAGCGCCTTCTCCACCGCTGCCAGGGCCCGGCGCTCGTGATCGGGGCCGATCTTCGCGGCGACGCTAAGGATCGCCTGCGTGGCGGCGGCCCGCAGGCTGCGCTCTTCCAGGTAGCGCTCCGCCACCTCGAGCACCGCCGGGTGCGGTACGGCAGTCAGCGCCTCCAGCACCTGCTCCGTCTGGGCGTTCGTCTTGGCGAGCGCCAGGAGACGCTGGTACAGCCGGACGTCCTCGGCGGCCGGCCGATCGCTGGGCAGCGACACGACGCGAATGTAACCGGCGAAGGCGATGTCGCGATGCCGCTCCGGACCGGAGACGACGACGCTGAGCAGATCCTCCGCGGAGCCGGCGTCGCGCCAGCCGGCCAGGGCTCGAATCGCAGCGTCGGCGACTTCACCGTCCGAGCCGGCATAGGTCCGACGCACCGCCTTCAAGGCCGTCTCGCCCCCGATGGCCCCGAGCACGCGCAGCAGTTCCCCCTGGGCGGCGGGGCGAGCTTCCGGAAGTGTCCGCGTCAGCAGAGTGACGCAGGCTTCCCCGTCAGCCCCGCGCTCGCAGCAGGCGATAATGGCGTCGCCGGCGGCGGCGCGCTCATCTGCGGGACGAGCGCCGAGCAGCAGCCGCACACACGCGCTCACCTGCTCCGCGCCGCCCAATTGTCCGATCACCTCGTAGGCCGCCAACCGCACCTCGCCGCTCTCGTCCGAGCCGGCGACCTGCAGCAATGCATCCACGCTGCCCAAGGCCCGGCGAGCCGCCAGGGTGCGAACCAAGCCGACTCGGCCGGCAGCATCCGTGTCCGCCATCACCGCCACGATGGCCGTGTCCACATCGTTGCCCCGCAGCCGTTCCAGGCTGGTCTGCGCTTCGGTTGAACCCTGGGAGACGAGGCCCGCCAGAACCGGCACCGAGGAGGCGTCGCCGAGTTGCCCAATCGCCAGGATCGCCGCCTGCTTGACGCCGCGGTTGCCCGAGGTCAGGCGCTTGCTGATGGCGGGCAGGGCTGCCTTGTCGCCGCGATCGGCAAGGGCGGTGATGAGATCCGCCTGGGCCCGCAAGGGCAGATCGCCCAACTGAATGGAGAGCACCTGCGTCACCGTCTCGCCCGGCATGATGCGCACAAGCTGCAGCGAGGTCTCACGAATGATGCCGGTCTCGCTGCTGATGTTGCGGACCAGATTGGGCACGGTCTTGAGCGGCGAAGTCATGGCCAAACCGCGCAGGCCCGCCAGGCGATGCTTCATCTCCATGGTGCTGTTGTGCAGCCGCGTGTACATCGCGTCGGCTTCATCTCGCTTGCCTTCGGCGGCCAGCGACTCGGCGCAGCGAGCCATGGCTTGGTAGCAAGCCTCCAGGCGCGCCGGCGACTGTGCCCGGCGAGCCTGCGAAGACAACTCCTCAAGAGCCGCCTTGCCTTCCAGACCGCCCAGGCGTCCCACCGCTTCCGCCAGGGCTATCGCTGTCGCCTCGTCAGCGCGCTCCGCCAAGGCCATGAGCGGTTCCATCGCCCCGCGCCGGCCGCGCTGTCCCAGCGAGTTGATCACGCCGATCCGCAGCTCGCCCGTGAGTTCCTTCAGCGCCTGCCGCAGGGCCTCATCCGCCGCCGGGCTGTCCAGGCGCTCGAGAGTGTACCGGGCCATGTGCGAGAGCTGCTCGTCGGCAAGCAGTCCGCGGACCGCCGCCACGCTGGCATCGCCGCCAATGAGCGAAAGCTGCCGGCAGACAAAGGCCTTGACGTCGTAGCTCACGTTGCCCTGCAACAACCCGATGAGTTCCTCTTCCAACGCCCGTCGCTGGGCGGGGCGGTCGGCAGCGGCGAAGACGGCCCGTTCGAGCACCGTCAGAGGCAGCCGACTGTCACCGAAGCTGTAGCCCTCGGCGTCGGCGAAAGCCTGGGCCAGGTCGCCCTCGATGGCGCCGCCATCTTCGCTGGGGGCGGCGTCGGCTGGCAGGTCTCCCAGCGCGAACTGAATGCCCGCCAGGTAGTGCTCCAGGATCGGCTTGTTCCAGAAAATGTCGTGCCGATGCCCCAGCGAGCAGTAGAACACCCGGCCCTCGCCGTAGTCCCGCACCCAACTCACGGCAAAGTCGCCATCGTCGCGGTGAATGCCGTTCTTGTTCATGTTCGTCTTCTTGACGTCCAGGCTGGCGAGGATGCGCAGGTTCTCCCGCGAATAAGGCTCCTTGAACTGGTAGATCTCGTCAGCGACGACGAACTCGCGTCCCAGGGGTGCTGCGATCGGGTGCCCCGGTTCATCGATCTTCAGCGTCACCTCTTCGTTCCAGGGGTGGCCGTTGAAGTAACCGCCCATGATCTCGCCGAACTGCGGCCAGTCGTAGAAGCAGTCGGTGGCGGCGTGAACGCCGACGATCCCGCCGCCGCCGTAGACGAAGTTGATCAGGCTCTCGCGCAGCAGCGGATCGGTGAAGAGCGTGCCGGTGGCGTTGTTGAAGAGGATGGCGTCGTACTGGGCCAGGCTCGCCGGGGCGAAGACGGCGGGATCGGTGCTGACCGTGGCCGTGTAGGCGCCCGTGGTCTCACCCAGACGGACCAAGGCGTATTCGCCGTAGGGCACCGCACTGTGGGCGAAGCCCTGGCAGAGACTGAAGACGAGCAGCTTCCGCTCCGTGCGCGGATTCACCAGCGGCTTCGTGGGTAGGGCGGCGTCGATCTTCGCCTGGTCCGCCGCGGGAATCTCCGCCCGCGCTACCTGCGGCGACAGCGCCCCACACACACAAATAAGGGACAGGAGAGTCAGCAGGGTTCGTCCACTTCTGCGTTGCATCGTTCAATCCTCGTCTACGGTTTGAACCGTCTGAATCAGCGTCTTCTTGGTCGGCGTCAGGAGAGGCGCCAAGGCTCGCGCAGGGCGCGATCCTTCAGACGCTCCGCCGCCGGGTCGTTCACGAAGGTCTCGGTGTCGGGATTCCAGCGCACCTTGCGCCCCAGCTTCATGGCGATGTTGCCCAGGTGCGCCACGGTGATGGTGCGGTGGGCCTGCTCGATGGGGGCGATCGGTTCCCGCCGCGTCTTCACGCAGTCGAGGAAATTGCGATGGTGCCCCGGCGAGGTAAGCAAGTGCACCTCGCCCGGTCCGAAACGCTCCTCGAGCAGCGATTTGGGCTCGGCGTCGATGCGGCTGCGATTCACGAAGACCCAGCCGTCCTCGCCTTCGAACTTCACGCCGTTCTCGAAGCCGTTGGTGATGGTGATCTCCACGCCCGTAGCGTAAGTGGCGACGAAGCGGTAGTTGGTGGCGGCGTCCCACAAGCCCTCCGCCGGGAACTCGCCGACGCCTTCCACCGACGTCGGGCCGGTGTGCGTCAGGCCCAATCCCCAGTGGGCGATGTCGATGTGGTGCGCCCCCCAGTCCGTCACCTGCCCGCCGGAGTAATCGAGAATCCAGCGGAAGTTCCAGTGCGTGCGCCCCTCGCAATACGGCCGCCAGGGCGCGGGACCGAGCCAGAAGTCGTAGTCGAATCCCTCGGGTACGGCGGCGGGCGGCTTGGCGCCGGTGCTCGGGCCCGTGGGCAGGCCGCAGGTCACTCGATGTACTTTGCCGATGCGGCCGTTGCGCACGAGTTCGCAGGCGTGGCGGAACTGCCAACTGCTGCGCTGCTGGCTGCCCGTCTGGAACACCCGTTGGTAGCGGCGGACGTTGTCGCTCATGACGCGGCCTTGGGCGATGGTCAGGCTCAGCGGCTTCTCGCCGTAAATGTCCTTGCCGGCCTTGGCGGCGGCGCTGACCACCAGCCCGTGCCAGTGATCGGGCGTGGCCTGGATGACGGCGTCGATGTCGTCGCGGGCCAGGAGCTCCCGGTAATCGTGGTAGCCGTCGCAGCCCTTGTACTCGCCCGTGGCGCTCTGGCTCGCGTAGTGCTTCTCCACCCGCTGCCGAGTCGCCTCGCGATGGCCGCTGTCCGGATCACAGACGGCGAGGACCTGCACCTCCGCCTGGCCCAGGAAGGCGCCGAGGTCGGCGTTGCCCATGCCGCCGCAGCCGATCACCCCCATGGTCAGGCGGTTGCTCGGCCGCACCTGGGCCGCCCCGGCGAGCGAGGGAAGCACCCACGGCGCGACGGCGGCCCCCGCCCCGGTACGCAGGACGAACTGACGACGTGTGAGGCTGGACTGCCTGCTCATCGATTGTGCTCCAGTACGGCAGAGGGCCCGGCCTTGACGCGGCCAAGCTTCCGAAAGACGCTCTCTATTGTCGCGATCTCACCCCGCCCAACAAGGCCGATGGGTCTCATGCAGGCCTTCATTTCCACGTCAACGCACCAGCCGCGACCGCCCAACAACGAGCCGCGACCGCCCAACAACGAGCCG
>SWCD01023897.1_pt1 | contig 34165 bp, 31 predicted proteins | sample 4693011 | NCBI WGS metagenome assembly SWCD01 (sample SAMN10267278, study PRJNA491770) | bioreactor metagenome | isolation source: DHS bioreactor inoculated with marine | place: Japan: Omine Ridge, Nankai Trough | reverse complement strand
TCAACAGCCTGAAATTTTTTTCGATATTCTTCAAAATCCATTATTGCTCCAAAATCTAATCGACACTCTACCCCATCTCCGCCCGTACCGTCTCATATAAACTTTCCGCCTTTAGATCAGCTAAGGAGTAACAAGGAGATCCCAAATGGTTCGCCAAGCCTTGCGCCAAGCCTTGGTCAAACGCCGCATGTTCCATGTTGATCACCACACTGCGGATATTCGCCGCAGCGATCTGTTCTGCCAAATCATGCGCCTCTTTCTGTGGGGCGATCTCGCCCGACATTGATACATTTCCCGCCCCATCGGTCAGCAAGATCATCAAGGGCAACACATCAGGATGAGTCAACTTATCTCGTTTGATCACTTCAAGCGTCAGGTACAAACCTGCCGAAAGCGGTGTTTTTCCACCCACCGGAATATCTTGCAAAGCCCGTTGCGCCAATTGCACAGAGTTCGTCGGGGAAAGCACCAGATTCGCCCGGTCTTTTTGGAATACGACCAAGCCCACCCGGTCACGCCGTTGGTAGGCATCCGTCAATAAGGATAGGATCGCACCCTTAGTCGCCGCCATACGTTCCGCCACCGCCATCGACCAAGAAGCATCCACCACAAAGATCACCAAGTTCGCTGTCAACCGCACCCGCACTTTGCGCTGTAGATCTTGCTTTTTAATCGCAAAGGCCAGCTTCTTTTCTTTGCGTTCCTCTTCCCGTCGTTTCTGGTAGGGTGCCGCTGCCCGAATCGTCGCATCAAATGCAATATCGTCCGTCCGTCCCATCGCCGGGCGCGCCTGAATATATCGCCCGCGCTTCATTTCCGTGCGCGTCCGTGATCGACGCCCACTTTGTTTACGAGTTAATTTGTCTAATTGATTGTCTAATCTGCGTGGCGTAAACGTCTCGCCAGATTGCACCTTCTGTCCCCCGTCCCACCAATACGCATCCCCACTATCAAAAACCTCTTGAGGCCCCGCTTCCGCTGGGGCCTGCTCAGGAGCATTTTCTGTTATTCGGCTATCTGCGCTTTTTTTTTATCTCCCGATTCTTTCTCACTTGCTTCCTGATCTTGATCTTCTCCAGCCCCCTCACCTTGCATCTCCCCTTGAAGACTTTCGATCTGTTCATGAAGCTGCTCCATCGTCATTTCAGACTGATGGAAAGGCCCACGTTTGATCCGATGTGGCAACGCCAGTTCTGCTGCGATCGCAATATCCAGATCATTGATCGACTTGCGTCCCTCAAAAGCCGCATGCGCTCTCGCCGCTTTCAAGATCACCAAATCTGCCCGATGTCCGTCTACATTTAAAGATGCCGTCAAAGAAGCGATCGAGATCAGATCTCGACTGCTATATTGCACCTCACCAACCAAATTTCGTGCTTTCGAAATTTTATCCGCAAGTTCTTTTTCTTTCGGTGCCCATACTTTATTGAATTTTTCGGCATCCGCTTCAAAGCCCAAATTACGTTCCATGATCGCCACCCGATCACGTGCATCTCGAATCCCGCGTATATCCACAGATAGAGCAAAACGATCCAACAACTGCGGTCGCAAATCGCCCTCTTCCGGGTTCATCGTTCCGATCAAAATAAACCGAGCAGGATGCGTAAAGGATATACCCTCCCGCTCCACGATATTGACACCCATTGCCGCAGAGTCAAGTAGCACATCCACCACATGGTCATCTAAAAGATTAACTTCATCGATATATAACAAACCGCGGTTGGCAGAAGCCAAAACGCCCGGCTCAAAATGCTTTTTCCCTTCGGTGATCGCTTTTTCAATATCCAAAGAACCCACTACCCGGTCTTCAGTCGCGCTCACCGGCAGATCAATAAAAGGCACTTTTCGTTCTTCGACCTTCAGATCTCCCTTACCCTCACCATTTTCTTTCGCCCAATCAGACCAATTATTAGGATCGTTCGGGTCATCGTTAAAGGGTGAACCAGAAATTACATTAATATCTGGGAGCAAAGCGGCCAAGGCCCTGGCAGCAGTAGATTTTGCCGTGCCGCGTTCACCACGGATTAAAACACCACCAATTCTTGGGTCAATGGCATTAAGCACTAATGAACGCATCATGCGTTTTTGTCCGACGATTGCTGTGAAGGGGAAAATAGCTCGCATACTACCTACTCTTTAGATATTTTTATCAAAAATTACGTGATTTGATCCTATAAAAAAAAGACATTTTATCAATATATCAATAATTTTGCATTTCTCGATAAAAATGCGGGTATTGACCGACCAAATGTCTCCTAAATTTGCGTTTCCAATCTTATCACAAAGGTTGTCAACTTGCATCTTAAGATTTATAATCACCCCTATCTTGTTAAATGGAGTATAAGTCGGATATGAATCAAAACGACGCCCAAAACGGGCAGAACCTAGTTGAAGAAGAAGATATGGAGGCAGAAAACGAAGAACTTTCAATGGAAGAGTTGTTAGCGCAGAGTGATTTTAGCCTCAACTTACCCAAGCAAGGCCAAGTTCGCCAAGGAATGATTGCGAGTGTTGCAGATGATGAGATCCTTGTCAGCATCGGCACCAAGTCAGAAGGTGTCATTCCCGGACGTGAACTCAGCCAGCTCAGTGATGAAGCTAGAGCCGCACTTGTTGTCGGTGAAGAGATCACTGTCTACGTTGTAAGCCCCGAAAGCCGTCAAGGAACCTTGATGCTTTCGATCTTGCGAGCAAAAGAAGAAGACGATTGGAACAAAGCAGAGGAACTCTTAGGTTCCAAAGAAGGCTATGAAAGTACCATCTCTGGTTTTAACAAAGGTGGACTGATCGTCAACGTCGGTTATCTGCGTGGTTTCGTACCTGCGTCTCAGGTTAGCCTGACTCGTCGTATGAGCTATAAAGGGGATACTCCCGAACAAAGATGGAGCGGAATGGTTGGAGAACCGATCGTGGTTCGCGTGATCGAAGTCGATCGACAACGCCGCCGCTTGATCATTTCCGAACGTGCTGCCGCACAAGAATCCCGCGAAACATTAAAAGAACGCCTCTTAGAAGGTTTGACAGAAGGTGAAGAACGCAAAGGTCGCGTCACCAGCCTCGCAGAATTTGGTGCCTTCGTAAACATTAATGGCGCCGATGGCCTCGTCCATCTTTCTGAAATTTCCTGGGAAAGAATTGATCATCCAAGTGAAGTCCTCGAAGTCGGTCAAGAAGTAGATGTAAAGATTATTAGCATCGATCGAGAACGAAAACGAATTGGCCTTTCCATTCGCCAATTACAAGAAGACCCTTGGAAAGATTATTTAGAACAATATGAAGTCGGGCAATTGATCGAAGGTGAAATTACCCGCCTTACAAAATTTGGTGCCTTTGCCAAGATCGATGAAAATCTTGAAGGCTTGATCCATGTATCCGAATTAAGTGACCGCCGCATCGAACACCCCAAAGAGATATTAGATGTAGGCGACAAAGTTACCCTTCGGATCATCAAAGTAGATACCTCCCGCCGCCGAATTGGTTTGAGCTTACGCAAAGTCGAATCAATGAAATATTCGGATATGGATTGGGAACTTGCTTTAGCTGGGATCAACGATGAAGATGGCGCTGAAAAAGTTGTTGAAAAAGCCACCGAAGAGGCAACCGCTGAAGTAGAAGAAACAACCGAAGAAGCCACGGAAGAGGCAGTTGAAGAAGTTGTTGCCGAAGCCGAAGAAGTCGTCGAAGAGGCAGTTGAAGAAGTTGTTGCTGAAGCCGAAGAAGTCGTCGAAGAGGCAGTTGAAGAAGTTGTTGCCGAAGCCGAAGAAGCCGAGGAAGAAACAACCGAAGACTAAGATACACCTTTATCAATCATTTAAAGGTCTATCCTTAGCGATAGACCTTTTTTATTTACCTTCAATCGAAAATCTTAGAAATTTGTAAGCATTTCCGTTCAGACATGATTCTTTGGTAGAATTGTGTTTTAATAAAAGTATAGTAATAAAGCAGGAAATAATTATCGACCAAAATTGGTCTTATTTCTATAGATAGGAACGAATTTGTTTAGGAGGCCGCATTGTCTGGTCTAGAAAAGTTTACACAAAGAGCAAGGCGAGTATTGAGCTTAGCCCATCAAGAGGCCGAGCAACTACGCCATAATTACATAGGCACCGAACACTTACTCCTCGGGTTGATTCGAGAAGAAGGTGGCGTTGCCGCAAGAGTCTTACGCGAATTAGGATTAGAGACAACCAGGATCACTGAGATCGTCAAACGCCTTTCCCAACCGGGTGAAGAAGAGACCGAAAACATCGATCTTTCCCCCGGTACCCAAGAAGTTTTGCAATATGCCATCGAAGAAGCCGAAAAGCTCGGCAACAGCTATGTCAGCACCGAGCATTTATTGCTAGGTCTAGTACGCTATACCGACGGCATTGCCCTCAATGTCTTGCGAAAGTTAGGCGTAACCCCCGAGCAGATTCGTCGTCAAACCCGAAGAATTCTTCAATCAGGAGCTTCTTCTGCCAGTCGGCGTCCCCAAAAATCTCGACCAGGGGCTCGAAGTCGCTCTGCAAAATCCGATCCCAAATCTCCAATGGTAGACCAACTCGCCACCGACCTCACCGCCTTAGCTGAGGAAGGGAAATTAGACCCCGTGATTGGCCGTCAAATGGAGATCGAACGGGTCATCCAGATCTTGGCCCGCCGTACTAAAAACAACCCCGCCCTCATGGGTGAACCCGGTGTCGGTAAAACCGCTATTGTCGAAGGGCTTGCCCAACGCATCATCGAAGGCGATGTCCCCGCCCCGCTATTAGGTAAACAGGTTCTACGTCTAGATGTAGGATCCCTGGTTGCCGGAACAATGTACCGTGGTCAGTTTGAAGAACGTCTCAAAAAAGTCATCGACGAATTAAAGATTTCTGGCGCGATCCTGTTTATCGACGAAGTACATATGATCGTTGGGGCCGGTGCTGCCGGGTCCTCGGTCGATGCCGCCAATATCCTTAAACCAGCGCTCTCTCGTGGTGAATTACAAGTGATCGGCGCTACAACACTAGACGAATACCGCAAACATATTGAAAGTGATTCCGCCCTCGAACGAAGATTCCAACCGATCTTAGTTGAAGAACCAAGCATCGAAGAAACGATCGATATCCTCAAGGGGGTTCGGAGCGCTTACGAAGAACATCATCGCTTAAATATTACCGATGAAGCTCTCGAAGCCGCCGCTCAACTTTCTGCACGCTATGTCACCGAACGATTTTTACCAGACAAAGCAATCGACCTGATCGACGAATCTGGCTCTCGAGTACGGATGTATAAAAGCCCAGCTGCAGATAAAGCCAAAGAATTAACCCTTGAGCTAAAAGAGCTGAAGACCAAACAAGTATCCTTATCAGAACAAGAAAATCTTGAAGAACTTGACGCCTTAAAATTGCGCCAAGAAGAAGTAGAAGCTGAACTTGAAAAACTCCGCACCAGTTGGGATCGTGCAACCAGCCCATCCGTTACCGAAGAAGATATTGCAGAACTGGTTGCCATGTGGACCGGCATTCCCGTGATGCAGATCGCTCAAGAAGAAACCGATCGCTTGCTAGATATGGAAGAAGACCTCGGCAAAGTCATCGTTGGCCAAGAAGAAGCCATCGTCGCCATTTCCAAAGCAGTTCGAAGAGCACGTGCCGGTATGAAAGATCCTGCACGTCCCATCGGTTCCTTTGTATTCCTCGGCCCCACCGGTGTTGGCAAAACAGAACTAACCAAAGCCCTCGCCAAACTAATGTTTGGCAGTGAAGAAGCCCTGATCCAATTGGATATGTCCGAATTTATGGAACGCCACAGCGTCAGTCGCTTAGTTGGTGCCCCTCCCGGATATGTCGGCTATGAAGAAGCCGGACAACTTACCGAAGCCCTTCGCCGCCGCCCCTATTCGATCGTCGTCTTTGATGAGATCGAAAAGGCTCATCCCGAAGCACATAATATGCTCTTGCAGATTATGGAAGAAGGACATCTATCCGATGCCCGCGGTCGCAAAGTCGATTTCCGCAACGCCATTATCGTCATGACCTCCAATGTCGGTGCCGACATGATCATGCGCCAAGGTTCTCTCGGCTTCAACCTCAAAGTTGAAGAAGAAGTAGAAGAGAAAATAGCCTATCGCGATATGCGCAAAAAGCTAACCGAATCCCTTCGTAGAGTCTTCCGCCCTGAATTCATCAACCGTGTCGATTCCGTGATCGTCTTCCGTGCCCTCACCCCCGCCAATATCCAAGAGATCGTTTCTCTTGAATTAAAAAAGGTGGCTGAACGTCTGGTTGAGCATGAAATTCGACTCCAACCCACCGATGCTGCCGTCGAGCTCCTAGCCGAACTTGGCTACGACCGAGAATATGGCGCGCGCCCCCTCAAACGAATCATCCAACAAAAAGTTGAAGATGCACTCTCCGACGCCCTTTTGGGCGGCGAGATTGAAGACGGTGACCTCGTCATCCTCGATACCGAAATGGGCGAAGATGCCCCCGACATCATCATCAAACGTGCTGAATCAGAGGAAGAAGGGGAAGTTGCCGCCCCAGCATAATATCAACAGGTTTAATTCAAAACAGGTCTGGTATATACCGGACCTGTATTTTTTTGCTGTTGCAGGTCGGTTTCCTCGCTCATCTTCAAATATTTCTCCCCAAAGACTTAATTTTATTTACATAACAAACGCCAATCTCCTTAGCGATTATTATCTTGTTCACAAATATTGGTAGAGTATTTAACTTCTAGTTGACCAGCTAATCTAACTGGAAAAATTTGCATTGGCCTGATTAATAACATTAAAACTGGATCGGGTTTCGGGGAAATCATCAATAATACCTGCTGTTTTAGAGTCCTAATATATTTCAACAAAAAACACCTAATTCGGAATATTATGGGGTCAAATTGTTAGTTATTTGAAAGGTATTACAAGAATATTTAGAGTAATATATTCGCATATAAATGATGTTTGAGGAGAAATATCTATTCGTGTGCAAAAAACTTTGTCATCGTTGATCAATGAGGGTGGCGTTGCCACAAGATCAGACCATACATCTCTTTGAGATACACCCTGCCTGTACAGGCAACATTCATCACGATGTCAGTCTTCGGATGCAACAAGCGTCCGAGAAATTTTTAAATTAATATGGCAATATAAAAAGAAGCAATTCAATACAATTATCGGTAGTTGGAGAAAAAATGTATAAAATATCCATTAATTTTAAAAAAATATTAACCCTGATGATAGTAGCAATACTATTAGTTTTTATGCCAATTCAAACCGGAAAAGCTGCCAATTTATCTGCTGGGACTGCCGAAGAATTGATTGCCGCCATTAATATCGCAAATGGCAATTCCGAAGGTGATGTGATAACACTGACTGCAAACATTACACTTTTTGCCCCCGACAACACAACAGGTGGTGCCAACGGATTACCTAGCGTCGCTTCTGTAATTACTATTGAGGGTGCTGGTTTTACGATCGAACGCAACCCTAACTATACTACCTGCGAAAACAATGATCACAATCCCATTCAAGACTTCCGTATTTTACATGTAGGATCAACTGGGGAATTAAGCTTAAATGATGTAACAATAAAAAATGGCTGCGCAAATGATACTTCTATTGACTGGGACAACCAGGGAGGGGGAATCCGGGTTCAAAGTGGGAAGATCACACTCATTAATCAGACTGTTTTTACTGGCAATATGGCAACTAGTAAAGGAGCTGGAATTCATATAAAAGACGGTTCTATCACGACCATTAGTAACAGCACCTTTTCTGATAATTTTGCAAAAAACTCAGGAGCGGGCATTTACATTATTAATAGCCCAGTCACCACCATCCATAAGTCCATCTTTTCAAACGGTTCAACGCAATATGATGACGGCGGTGGAATATATCTGGAATCTGGCACAATTGCAACAATTAGCGATTCCACCTTTTCAAACAATTCTATTGGGGGGGATGGAAGCGGGATATTTAATCGTACTGGAACAATAACCAAGATCATCAATTGTACCTTTTCAAATAATTTTGCGGACTATGATGGTGGGGGGATATATAACCAGGAAACAATTACAGAGATTAGTAACAGTACTTTTTATGAAAATGAAGCTAATGACGGCGCTGGAATTTACAATACCGATATTATCACCAATATTAATAAAAGCATCTTTACTGGTAACGAGGCATCTGATGAAGGTGGTGCGATAAAAAATAATTCAGCAACAATTGGAACTATCATCGATTCGACCTTTTCTGGTAATTCTGCAAATTATCGGGGCGGCGCGATCGACAACGGTGGTCAAATTGGTTCCATCAGTAATAGTGTCTTCTCAGGCAATTCAACACCCAAAAATGGTGGGGCAATTTACAATAAGAAAACAATTACTGCCATCACCAATGTTACTTTAACAAATAACTCAGCGACTCTTGCAGGTGGTGGAATATATAACAGCTCATTTAATAGTTCAGAGGGGGATGATCCGGCCACTATTACCACGATCAATAATGTCACAATCACTGACAATTCAGCAGGTGAAGGTGGCGGAATATATGGCAATTCTCCAGAAGGAGAAGGTGTCATTACCACCATGTCTAACACAATCATTGCAAATAACCCATCTGGTGGAAATTGCACTGGCACTGCACCTACAACCCCCATAAAAAATATAACTGACAGCTCCGGATGCTGGGGTTGGGCAAACACTGAACTTGTCGTCGCGACACACCTGGGAGCCCTTGCCGATAATGGTGGTCCAACAAAAACTCTCTCCCTCATCGAAACTGACCCGGCAAATCCTACAATAGACACTGGTGATAATGCTTCTTGCGAAAGCACTGACCAGCGAGGGGTCACACGCCCACAAGGCGCAGATTGTGACATCGGTGCATATGAAACAGGCGCTTCCATTCTAACTGTCACCAACACCACCCCCTCAATTGGAGCCCTTCTGACCAGTGTGACTAACATCGATGTCATTTTTAGTGAATCACCTATCATTGACAATAGCTCTAAATCTGCCACTTACATTGACAATTATCTTCTAGTTAAACGTAGCAATCCCACCTTTGAAACCCAATCTTGTTCTGGTGGTCTTCAATCTGGCGATGTCAAACAAACCATTGCTTCTATCGTATACAATGCAACGTCAGATACTGCTACCCTCAACCTTGCCAGCGCGCTGACAGACGGCATCTATCGTCTCTTTATTTGTGGGACAACCTCCATTTGGAGCTCAGCTGGATTAGAATTAAACAACGGGGTGAACGATACGACTGTAGATTTCACTATCGGATCTCCTGAAACCTCACCTTTGCCTGCATCTGGCTTCCCTCTCGGACACATCACCTCTCTCCCAACGCAACCTGTCACGAAAGATTATTCAGAAACCGCGATGGTTCTTGAAATTCCCTCTATAAATACCAGCATGCCTATCGTCGGGGTACCCCTGACCGAAAACAATTGGGATGTCACCTGGCTCGGCAATAGTGCAGGGTATTTGGCGGGATCCTCTTTCCCCACATGGGCAGGCAACACCGTGCTCACTGGTCATGCTTGGGACGCAAACAACAACTCTGGTCCTTTTGCCAACCTCAAAGACCTAAAATATGGCGATCTTTTTTTCATCCACGCCTTTGGGCAAACATATACATATCAAGTTCGCTCTCAATCCTTACTTTTACCTAACCAAACCGAGAAGGTTTTTCAACATGAAGAAATTGACTGGGTCACATTATTAACTTGTGAACTCTATAACCCATTATCAGGAGAATATATCTTCCGCCGCATGGTTCGCGCGGTGCTGGTAAATGTAAAATAAATATACAAAGATATAATCACTAATAGGCGGTGCAAGCAAAGATGCCCCCGATAGCATCATCATTTGTGCTGAATCAGGGGAAGAAGGGGAAGTCGCCGCCCCAGCGTAAAACGAATTGATTAAAATTAAAAAGATGTTGCTTTCGCCATACCTTTTTTTGTATTATAGAATCGGAGTTTTCTAAATCCACGGGGTTAGGCTAGCTTTTCATTTGTTTTTATAATTAAATTTATGGCCAAAAGAAACAAATCTTTTTTCAAATGCATGGTATGTTCCGGTGGATAGAAGAATAGTTATAAAAACAGCAAGAAATGTCACCAAGACACTAGGGAGGTCATGGAAACTTGGCAGTTTTTTAAAGATCAGATCATGTAAAAAACCATTTATAAATTGATGGAAGATATATATACCGAAAGAAATGGTTCCAATAATTTTTAGTACTTTATTACGAAGGATCCGAGACAATACAAATTTTTTGTCAATGATTGCTAAAAATAGAAGAATCGTATAAAACAACCCAAATGTGAATAAATGATTGAGCGTTCCAACTTCTTCAGTAAAACTGCCACAGAGTAGAAAAATAAAAATCAATAAAAGGGCTGATTTTACCCATATTATATAACCTTGAATAAATTCCATAATTTTTGATGACCGAATAATCACTGCCAATAAAGATCCTAAAAATAGAGAGTCCATCCGCCAGGGAGTTAGAACAAACCCAAAGTGACCCCCACTTCCTATCGTTGCCCGCAATATTAACGGAATACTAATAAAAAATATAAAATTTAAAGGCAATCGTTTTGGATGGCTAAACCGCACCAAAAGAGGGAGAATTAAATAGAATTGCTCTTCTATTGCCAACGACCATGTTACAGCCAAATATTCATTGCCAAATGTGCCATGTAGCGCCATCGTAAAGTTTTGAAGAAAAAGCAAATACGGTGAAAAGGGTATTGTATTAGAGAATAAACCTGGACTAAAAATCCCCCAACTGGATTCGTACTTTTGAATTACAAAGAATACCAAAAGAAAAAAGAAATATAAAGGGAATATTCGATTAATTCTGCGAAAATAAAATATTTTAAAATAATTTTTTGAATCCCGCTTATCAATTAATATACCCGTAATGAGAAATCCGGATAAAACAAAGAATAAATCTACCCCACTCCATCCCTTACTGAATATTTGGCGAACAAACAAAAATCCCGGGCCAGCATCGGGAGGAATGGATACCGAAATATAATGATAGGCAAGAACGAGCAAGATTGCCATTCCTCGAATGCCGTCCAACTCAGGGATTCGCTTTGCTTTATTATTACTTATCTGGTTTTCTTCAAGCTCTTCCACATATCCGCCTATTGGATTGTATTATTTTCCAGCCTTTATCTAACCCATTATATCTTTTCTATTCTATTTCAAATCCAATAATTCGAATCTTAAGGTATTAAATTTTAAAGGACTGGCCATTGCCAGTCCTTTTTGTTTTCCAATATTGAAAATCAACACGTCGTTATTATTTTTACTCGGAATCCATAAATCCGAAAGGTATTACACTCTTAGCAACCCGCGGAATCCCCTTGCACCATAAAACGATTGCGCACCATTATGGTAAACAAATACTGTGTCATATCGTCGATCAGCAAAAAGAGCACCCCCCAGTTCCCGGATATTTTCCGGTGTTTCTACCCAGCTCGATGTCTTCAAATCAAATCCCCCCAATTCCTGTAACCCTCGATATTCGTCTATCGTAAGCAGCCTAATTCCCATTTCCGTCGCTAAGTCAACCGCATTTCCTCCCGGAAAAATCCCTTTCTTATTCCTTTCCGCTTCCCCCTTTCGGTCATAACAGATACTCCGTCGGTCAGGGGTCTCATTTGAGCAGTCGTAAAAAATGAATTCTCCTGTCTTTTTATCATAGCCAACCACATCCGGTTCACCACCTGTGCTTTCCATGCCAAATAAGGACAATAATTTTTCCGGGTGAGCATTTAATTTTGCTTGTATTTTGGACCATTCCAGACCCTTATGCCGATCCATCTTTTCCCCAAAACGATCCTTCAAGGTTTCAAGAAGGTACTTCCCCTGCTCTTTTGAAATTTCTAATGGAATCTCAACTTTTGGAATCGCACGCCCATTCCCTTTGCTTGGTTTTTTTGCCATGATTGAATTCCTTTTCAATGTCAACAATATCTTTCAATTAATATTTACGGAATTATGCTTACCCTTTTAATTCCTTCACCTGCTCATTCAATATCAGAGGAAGGAATATTATACATTTAATGTCATGAGTAAAGGACAGGCAATAATTAAAAACCCCTCACCCATGCCCTCCTCGGTGGCGAGATCGCAGACAGCGACCTCGTTATTCTTGACATTCAAATGGGCAAAAATGGTAACCAAATTTACAGTGGGCAATTCTGTCCCAAAAATTCTATTGCCTTAAAAATATACGGATAAATTGGGCAAGATATGTGTGATAAACTAAAACGTTTTATTCCTTTCAAGAAAAAAGTTTTTAGCACCAAGGGTGGTAAAAATTTTCTTGATCTTCAACAATAATTATTTTAGATATATCCATTCATAGGAGTTATTAATGCTCATTCACAGCAGGTTTAAATTTTTCCAAATTATTCTTATACTCATGCTCAGCACAGTGGCATGTAATATGCCTGGATCTTCGATCTCTGACCTAGATGAAAAAAATATTGCCAATACCGCGCAAGATACAGAGAATTTCATTGCATCCGAGGACCTTACATTAGAGAGTGCAACACCGGATGAATTTATAGAAGCATGTGGGCAAGCAGGGGGGCGCGTTCAACAGTTGGGTGCAGGCTGGGCTTGTAATTTTGAAACAGGTCAAGATATCGTTTGTGACATTGAAGGACACTGCACCTTTGGGCAAGTCCCAGATATTGTGGTGGCGAACTATGCTGCTGTAGCGCCTCCTGCATTAGAGGAAATCATTATCCCCGAAGATTTTGCCGCCTCGTGTGAAGATTCGGGCGGTTCTTTTTTTAGCTGGGGTGTTGGAGTTGGCTGTGATTTTGAGGAAACCATCGATGTCTTTTGCGGTCCTGAAGATGGTGCCTGCGGGCTGGGTTGGGTTGTTGAAATCCCCCCATCAAGCAATGGCGTCTCCCTTTCCGAAGTTGAGAACGGGGTTGTTCCAGCAACCATGTTTGCTCCAGCTTTTGTTCAAGGTGAACCTGTCGGGGACAAAATAATTGGGGATCCCTTGGTTGAATTTGTTCTAGAACGCAAAGTTATTCTAAACATATTTGAACAGCAGACAACTGGAAATCTCCTTGGTGTTGCATTAACAAGTGATGATGACGATGAAGTTGAAGAAGAGGACGATTTCCCTCAAGGAGCTATAGATCTTTGTACGGCTGCGGGAGGAACTGCAAATCATGTAGTTCATGGTGATAGTAATTTAGACTATGTTGTATGTGATTACAATGATGGTAAAGCGGATGTGATTTGCGATAATTGGGGTTGCTATCCTGATCCAGAATTCGAAGGCATTATAAATGAGTTTAGCTTTGATAAATTTGAAGAGGCATTCACTGCTACCCAGGTTCACATTATTTTAGCAGGTGCTTCCGATCTGGCTCCTGATATTAATGGTCTTGAACGAGATTGGAACCAACTCTACACCTCAGTTATTGAAATGAATGGGATTGTTCCGCGAGGTAATAACGTTTCCTCATATTATTTCACTCTCCCTGGCACTGTTTCTATTTTCCCCAACGGGGAAAATACGGATGCACCTCCAGCCAATGGAATACGACTTGTATTTGATTCTGTTGCTAATATTGACAGTCCTACTAGCGGGTTATGCGATGCCCTTCCCCCCTCCCCTATCCCCTGTATAGAACCGATAGTAGTAGGGCTAATGCTTCCAATATCAGAACTAGTTTATTATGTTGAGCCATCCACGCTCCCCATGCCTGAACTTTTCACAGGAATTGAAATATTTGAATTGCGCACCGCCTCATCCGTTTCCACCCCAGAAAGCAATGCAATTCTATCAATAACACCAACCTCTATTATTGATAAATTGGAACCTGTAACTGCTGCTGAAGAAGCAAATTGTCGAAGCGGCCCAGGGTCTGTTTATCCCATTATCGGCATATTGGTTCCTGAGGAAGAAGTAACTGTTTTAGGTAGAAATGAACAAGGAGATTGGGCATTTGTTATGCGGAGCGAGGGAAGTCAATGTTGGGTATGGGAAGGAAAATTAACTGAAGATTCGGATTTTTCGGATTCAGAAATAATGCCTGATCCACCAACCCCCACACCTCCACCAACATTTACACCTACCTTGGTTCCACCTCCAACGGCCACCTCCACCAGCGCTCCCTCTGACCCTCAAAATGCAAGTATTTCCGGGACAGTCTTTAAAGATGTCGCCCCCTTAGGTAGTATGGATGGATCAGATACCGGGTATAGTGGCATTTCTGTAACTTTAGGCGCAGGATCCTGCAGCTCCTCTGGTCTAGCAAGTACAAATACAAACGGCAGCGGCGCTTTCAGTTTTTCTGGGTTGTCAGCCGGAACGTATTGCCTGAAAATTGTTCACCCCACAGCAGGCTCTTGCCCACGCTGGGATCATGCTTCCACCCCAACAATTTTTACATTAACCTTATCCGCAGGCGAATCAGTTTCCAGGACCATTGGTTTCGACAATTCTGCTTGCGCTGTTGATTAAAAAATGAATTAAATTCTTATAACGAGGTAAAGACAGGAATTGAACCCTGGTCCGCGAGGCCAGAGGTTCAATTCCTCTATGCTGAAGTGGTCGAAGATGCCCCCGACACCATCTCCAAACGGGCCGAATCCGAAGAAGAAGATCTGGAAACCCCAACATAACCTAAACAGAATTAATCTAAAACAGCCCCAAACTTGACCAATACTGTCATAATTGATACCATTCTTTTATGAAACAAAAACTAGTTTTTCCCATGTTACTTATAATACTTTTAACCCTGTCTATTACCGGATGTGCCTCCTCCTCCAATGATGCAAATCAGGTCAACCAGCCTAGCAATTCAGACGGCAGTGAAGAAATGATATTCTCTGAAAACGAGATTGATTCAGATGATGCTGTTGAAGAAATGGTTTTTGAAGACAGTGAGGGTAAATTAATTACCGATAGTAACACCCCGCCAGCTGGAACATGGCTTTGGACCAACTCCCTACCAATTTACGAGGGTTGCCCAGTATCCATGTCTAATGCGGTTCCCCCACTTGACCCCCCCGTGGAAGTACAAATTGAGTTATTTGAAAACGGGGAAATTCTAATGATTCACACGGATACGGGTGCTGTCGAACTCCAACGATCTTCATTTTCTGAGACTGCCTCTATCTACGAAGCTTTGGTTGAAATTCCGATTATCGATGGCGAGGATCTCACAGTGGACTATTTCCTCGATTTTAATATTTTTGAGGATGCAGATATTGGGGGCACTTTGACCACTATTCTCCCTGAATTTGAAACCTGTATAGTTATCCGAGGGTTTAGTGCGGTTTATTTAGGAGAATAATTTCAAAATTTCGCCATTATTCTACATTTTGATAAACTTCTATAAGCTTGTGATTCTGGTCCGCGAGGCCAGAGGTTCAAATCCTCGATGCTGAAATGGGCGAACTTGCCCCTGATAGCTTCATCAAACGTGCTAAATCCGAGGAAGAAGGGGAAATCGCCACCTCGGTATATCGAACTTATTTAATCCCAAACAAATGCCAATATAATGGGGGTTGTTATCCTGTATATTGGTTATTATTTATTTAATCATATGTGGAGGGTGATAAAGGCAAATTACAAAAAATGCAACAATTTGTATGGACTGATCATGTTATCCTATCTTCCTCTAACCGAAAACCTCTCATTAAGAAAAACTATAATTATATCTTTTCACTATTTTGCATTTTTTAAATATCGAAATTATTGCCATTGCCTATGTATTCTTTAAATTTATAATATATACTATGGTTACCTTAATTTTTTCGGGAGGAATAAAGCTTTCAATTGCAGTAATCTTAGCAATAATGTTATTTCTAAGTAATTCCAATTTTTAGTCAAAAGGACTTGAAATTATCTATTATGTTTACAGGACTAAAAAAACTAATCGAAAGATATATCTTTTTTCTCAGCAAAGTGATTGTTCATCAAAACGAAAAAAAAGATATGGATGGAAATTTACTAGGGACCGAAATAACTTCTAAAAGAGGACTTACAAGTTTTATCTCCGAGCCCAAAAATGAAACTACAAATATTGAGGAAGCAACTGAAAAACCTGAAACCTAACCACAAAAATATTCAAGAATACATCTAGTAAAGGTAATTTATTATGGGAAATAGGAAAGACAATTTTACAACGCCAACACTACTGGTGAACATATCAAAACTAAAAGAGAGGTATGCTCACTTTTCAAAATTTGGAATTGTTCATTACCCTGTAAAAACTAATGATCATCCAAAAATTATTTCTATGCTACATGATATGGGTTGTTCGTTTGAAGTGGACAGCATAGCACACATTAGGACATTGTCTGAATTGGGAGTAAAAATGTCAAATGTGCTTTTCTCTATTCCTGTAAAATCACTGAGAGAAATAAATGAGGCCATTGAATTGGGGGTTACTAGATTTGTCGTAGATACCGAAACTGAATTTTTGAAAATTTTTAATGCTGGCAAACATATTTCTTTAGAATTCATGATAAGGCTTTCGATTTCCGGCATTATTGGCATAGAAACCGATAATCTAAATAAGTGGGGATTGAAAATTGAAGGAGCAAAAAAACTAGCAACTAATATTATTGAATCAAATTCAAAGCTTTTAGGGTTTAGTTTTTATCTTCCCCAAAATGTATATTCGTCTGAAAATTTCTCAAAAGTTGCGACTGCTTATGCTCACCATTTATCCAAGATTGATTTTGAGGTTATAAATATTGGTGGCGGGTTAGACGATAGTGATTCGGGGGAATTCCTTCAAAAAGTATTAGCATTAAAAGAATCGCTAGGAGCAAAATTAGTTTATTTGGAACCAGGCAGAAACCTTATAAATCCATCGGTTGACATTCTTTCTTCTGTTATTGCAAAAGTAAAACGAAATGGAGATACTTGGCTCTATATTGATGTTGGAATTTATTCAGGTCTTATTGACAAATTGATCAATAATCGATATTTCGATATTAGGCTGTTTGGAGAGTCAAATGAAATGCCTCCTGATAGAAACAATAAGCAACAATACAAAATATCCGGGCCTACCTCAGATACACTTGATTTCATAGGAACATATTCATTTAATAAAAAAGTAGAAGCGGGGGATTACCTAGTAATAAAAAATTCTGGAGCATACTCCTATGTATTTAACACTACTTTTGACAAAAATGAATATTCGCTTGAAATTATCTCAGATGAAATAGGGGATTAAAATGATAAGGAAAATATTTACCCATAAGATACGTCGGTTTTTGGTAATCATAATTCCCTCAATTCTATCCGCTCTATTATTCTGGTTAGACAACGCAGATATTACATTGCCAAAATATGCCCTCCCGTTTGGATTTGTTGCAGTGTTTGGTTTATATTATTTAGTTGATAATTGGAATAGGCATGTCTTAGATATTAATGTGGTGGATAAACTCAGAAAAATAATAAATTCCACTTCAAGGGATAATTCTCAAATCACGACAATCAAAAATTTTCTTGGTGAAACTGAAGAAGAAAAACTAGATAACGGAGATATAGTTTATATATTAACAAATTCTATTCGCCATTATGATACTTCGCCTGCCGCCATCAATGTTATTGCAAAGAATCTTTCTGAAAGTGTCAAATATGTTTATTTTGTAAAATTTGATGACTATAGTGAATTTGAGCAAGAAAAGTCGGAGTTCATTACATTGCTAACTAGACATAAGGCAATTACAAATAACACAATCTTGGATAAATATCTTGTTTTCATAGGAATTCCAGATCCATCAATCTACAACTTTGCAATAGTAATAAATAGGGGAGCCACAATTGGTTACTGGTATCAAACAATTCCCGATGAAAATGAGATTGACAAAAACAGTTTAGTGATTACAACTTTAAATCCAGACAACACCACCAGTTTATTGAATATATTCAAAATGCTTGAATCAAATGGAAAGCCAGTAAATACCTTTGCCTCATAAATAAATCGTCTTGAAAAAAACATTCTGACCATTTTAAAATGTTGACTTAAAAGAAGATTTGTATCAGCAAAGACAGAAAAAAAAATAACTACCTGAATAAACAGGGTATATTTCTGACCCTCGTTTCCTCCAACACACCTTCCAACTCTTGTTATTATAGAACTTATGTGCTATAATTACAATTAAGAATACTGGGAACACCTTTTGGGGCGGACAAAAACATCAAAATCACCAGAAAATACAATTTCCTACAATCAATAAAGCTTGATTTCCCACAGCTTACGGTATAATATAGAACAAACGTTTTGTATACCAAGGATCTAATCATGGCAAAAGCACGCACAGTCTACATCTGCCAAGAATGCGGCCGGCAGTCCCCCAAAGAAATGGGACGCTGTCCCCAATGTGGGGAATACAACACCATGGTCGGCGAGATCGTCGAGCCTAAAAGTAGCGCAAAAAAATCCACCCCTCGCGGTCTCAGCGGTCGCTCCACCCCCCGCAAACTATCCCAGATCACCGGTGACATGGAAGAACGCATGCCCCTCTCCATCGGCGAATTTGCCCGCGTGTTGGGTGGCGGCATCGTGCACGGCTCCGTCGTCCTCATCGGTGGCGATCCGGGTATCGGCAAATCAACGCTCCTCTTGCAAGCCGCCATGGCCCTCGCCAAAAATCAAAAAGTGCTCTATGTCTCTGGCGAAGAATCAGAGCACCAGATCAAAATGCGCGCCGTCCGTCTCACCAAGGGAGAGAAAGAAACCACCCCCTTGCCCGACAACTTACTCCTCGTCACCGAAACCAACCTAGAGGTCATCCTAGAGCATGTGGATGCAGTTGCCCCACCCGTCCTCATCGTCGACTCCATCCAAACCACCTACACCACCGAATCAGATTCCTCGGCTGGTTCAGTCACCCAAGTCCGAGAATGTTCCTCCCGTCTGCGCGAATTAGCCAAGAACAATGGCATTGCCGTATTCCTCATCGGCCACGTCACCAAAGACGGCGCTATCGCCGGTCCTCGTGTCCTCGAGCATATCGTCGACACCGTTCTCTATTTAGAAGGAGATCGTTTTGGCGCATACCGCCTCCTCCGTTCGGTCAAAAATCGTTTTGGCGCTACCTCCGAAGTAGGCGTCTTCGAAATGCAAGAACGCGGCATGGTCGAAGTCAGCAACCCCTCCGAAGCATTCCTAGCCGAACGCATGGCCAATGCTCCCGGCTCCGCAATTGCCGTCACCATGGAAGGCACCCGCCCGCTATTGGTCGAAGTGCAGGGCCTCACCAGCCCCACCTCCTTTGGCAATCCGCGCCGCACCGCCAATGGTGTCGATTTCAACCGCCTACTCCTCATATCTGCCGTACTCACTCGTCGCATCGGTGTGCGCCTCTCAGACCAAGATGCCTTCGTCAATGTCATCGGCGGCCTAAAGATCGGTGAACCTGCTGCCGACTTAGCCGTGGCGGTCGCCATCGCTTCATCTATGAGAGACCAACCCGTCAAAGCCGACACGGTGCTGATCGGGGAAGTCGGGCTCTCTGGAGAATTACGTCAAGTCAGTCAAATGCCCGCCCGTCTGCATGAAGCCGCCAAATTAGGGTTCAAAACAGCCATAGTGCCCAAGCGCATCCGCAAGGGAGAGCCCTGGCCCAAAGAAATCCAGATCATCGAAGCCCGCACACTGGGGCAAGCATTAGACAAAGCCTTAATCAGTACTTAGTACTTCCGATTAATAGAGAAGGAGTAGACCAATCATTTTCGGCAGGTCACATTTAAATCACACCACTATAGAGCAAAATCAATCGCTATTTTAGGAGATATCAAGTCTTTCTAGGCCAATAACTTGACCGGTTATAAAATGGGGTGTAAAGTTTGGGGGAATTCTAAAACAGGGTATCAATATGACAACATTGGTAATGACAGAAAAACAAAAATATAACTTTGGGCACCTTAATAAAGACGCCTTTTGGTGGGGGATTTTAGGCGGGTCGACCTTAGGGTTTATCTCCATTTACTTAGCTCGCCTAGGTGCAACTCCCCAGCAGTTAGGGTTATTGGCTGCGGGCCCAGCCGTGATCAACCTTCTTATTTCATTACCAGCCGGCAACTACTTAAAGGAAATAAGTCTTTTCAAAGCCACCTTTTGGACAAGTCTAGCCTTTCGTTTGGGATATTTGATTTTAGTTCCCCTCCCCATAATCTTTTCCAACAAAGATCAAATCTGGATTGTAATCCTTGTCTACCTAATTGCCGCAATCCCCGGCACAATATTAGCAATAAGTTTCAATGCGCTTTTTGCAGACATCGTTGAACCAAAATGGCGTCCCACGGTTGTTGGGAAACGAAACGCATTACTGTCATTAAGTTTAATGATTAGCACACTATTAAGCGGTTTTTTACTAGACAACTTGGTCTTCCCCTTCAATTACCAAGTTGTATTTGCCATCGGGACCATCGGGGCATTGATGAGTAGTTATCATTTATTCCGCTTCAAGCCCGTTTCCAAGATTCCTGAAAGGATTGGCCGCCCCCTACTTGACCTTGCGCGGCCAGGAAATGCGCGGCTAGGAAAAGGAAACCGAAAATTTGGCGGAACCCGCTATTTAACACGGATCAAAAATGGAGATTGGCTGATGCTGGATCTATTAAAGGGTCCTTTTGGAAAATTTTTACTTGCCTACCTCTTCTTTTACATCTTCCAATATTTACCCGCCCCACTCTTCCCAATTTATTTAGTCCACGATCTAGGTTTGAGCGATGGCACGATCAGCATTGCCGCAGCATTTTTCTATGGCGCGATGCTTTTACTTTCGCTGGCATTGAGCAAAATAATTGGCAATTTGGGTAACAAAAAATCAATTCTTTTAAGCTCAATGAGTTTTGGGTTATTCCCATTAATGATCGTTATTTGGCCAGGGACCGCCATGATCTTGATCGCCCATATTGTTGGAGGAATGTCCTGGGGTTTCGCTGGAGGCGTCATAACCAACAATCTAATGGATAAGGTGCCTGAAGACAATCGTCCACCCCACATGGCCCTAAACCACGTAGCAGTCAATATTGGGATATTGGTGGGGTCAATGTTGGGTCCGCTACTTGGCAATCTAACCGGTATCCGGACGGCAATAATTATCAGTGGGGTTCTTCGTGTTTTGGCTGGTGTCTTATTAGGTGCATGGAGCTAATGCATTATTAAAAGCTATTTCCGCAAGGGAGAACCCTGGCCCAAAGAAATTCAGATCATCGAGACCCGCACGCTTGGGCAAGCATTAGACCAAGCCTTAATAAAAGGATAATTTATAGGAAAAATGGGGGCATTATGTTATATACTAAAAGAAATACTGTCAAAAAAAAGACCGCTTACATCAAGCTTTCAAGGAAGCCCAAAATGAAAAGTACGCATTATTCCAGAACCTGGAAGTTATTAGGATTTATACTTTTAATATTCATATCCACATCGGCCTGTGGCGTCACAGAAAATCCCGCGCCTTCTCAAGCACCAGAGTCAATCCCTTCACCCCCGCCCACAACAGACCCCTCCATTTATCCCAATGCAGGCCTTGAACCCTCTGGCCCTGCGGTATCAGAGTACGGTCCTTGGGTCTTCTATCAAACAGACCCCCAACACCGTGGCGGCAATTTCGCTTACCAATTGGCAAATGGCTCAGAAGAAAAACTCCTCGATGACCCCGCCTACATGGGAGATTTTGAACTATTTTTAAATGGGGCCTTTGACCGAATCATACTACCCTCTCCCGCCGGAGATCAAGTAGCCTTTTATGTCACCAAAGACCATAAAGCCCAGGTTTGGGTTTTAGATCTTGTCAAGAATGCAATTACTGCAAAGATCGATTTGTTTTTAACTGAAACAGATGCAGATCCCAAAACTATCCTCAGTAATTATTTATGGCGCCATAAAATGATGCAGTGGTCGCCCGACGGCAATTTTTTAGCTCTAGCTGCCAATTTGCAAAGCTCCGAACACAGTTTGCTCCTCTATGATTTTACTGCGCATGAGATCAGCACCCTAGCTGGGCATAAACAGCATATTGGCTTGATCGATTGGTCTCCAGACAGCCATTCGGTCGTCTATGTCACCCTGCCCACACTTGGCCCCACCGTGACGAATTCCTTTGTTTGGGCAGCGACCATTGAAGGGCAATACCTCCCCATTGTAGATATGTCCCCCGCATACATGGTGCAGAGCCTTGGCTGGATGGATTTTGGAAAAGTTTTGATCGAAGATCTTCAATGGGAACATCCCCCAACAAATAAACGAATTTTAGATGTTAATTCAGGAAGGGTTACTGCAGTTTTTTATGAGTTCACCACCAACGCATATCTTCTCCCCGATTGGCAACTACTCTTCGCTAATATATATGAAGGAAGCATTTATTTCCCCGAAGCCCCTACCGAAATGGAGCAAGGCATCTATATTAAACAACTAGGGGATGGAGATTTAAACCTAATCATCCCCAGCAAGACAGCCCACATGGTCGATTGGTATCCTGAGATTGAAAAGTTCTTGGTCTTTGATGGGTCCTCAGCCTTCCTTTACAACCTCAATGGTGAGATTGCATGGGAACCTCCCCAAACCCGTAATATCTTCCCCTCCCCCGATGGAAACTATGTCCTAATTGGCAGTGACCCCCTCCTGGAAATTTATACCCCCTCAGGAGAGTTGCTTTGGTCCACACCTGCCAGCGGCACCGACAGATTACATTGGCTGCCCGATTCAAGTGGTTTTTACCACTTTGGCGATTCAGACCTAGGTGTTTTTGTCAGCCTATACACCGAAAATAGCACTTGGGAAGCCGAGATTTTGGACAACGTGATCTGGACAGGCTACGAGTATCAGTATTTTATTGTGGAATAAGTGAATGGTGAAATCTAAGGTAAAAGAGACAATACTCGACATCAATATGAAATCGGACAGTACAGAAATTCCCGTTTTTTCAATTGGCGACATTCCTATACATGGCGACAAAGTGCTCTCGCCCATGGATGGATATTCTGACCAACCATTTCGCGGGCTGGTGCGCCAAATGGGGTCTGCCATGAGTTATACAGAATTCGTTAGCTGTATCGATGTCACTTTAAACCGCAGATTCACCGATTGGCGCTTGACTTATGAAGATGTTGAACGCCCCGTTGTGTTTCAGATCTATGATGATGACCCCGACAGAATGTTAATGGCTGCCCAAATATTAGAGGAGCAGAATCCCGACATCATCGATGTAAACCTGGGATGCTCAGCAAAAGCCGTGGCGGGGCGAGGAGCAGGGGCGGGGTTGCTAAAAACGCCACATAAGATCGAAGAGATTTTCAAAAAACTTACCCAAAATTTATCCGTACCCGTTACGGCCAAGATCCGCATTGGTTGGGATGAGGAAAGTCTAAATTATTTAGAGGTCGCCAAGATCATTGAAGACAATGGTGGGCAAATGATTGCCGTGCATGGCCGCACAAAAGAGCAGGGTTACGGCGGCAAAGCCAATTGGGATGCAATCGCTGAAGTTAAACAAGCCGTCGGTATTCCAGTGATCGGCAATGGGGACATATCTTCTGTTGCAGACATCTCAGCAATGAAGGTGCATACAAATTGTGATGCAGTAATGATCGGCCGAGCCGCGATTGGAAATCCCTGGATCTTCTCAGGATTAGACCGAGAACAAGTTGCCCCCGCCCAGGTCAAGAAAACAATGATCGAGCACCTTGAGAGGATGATAAACTTCTATGGAGAGGATGTGGGGCTTAAGCGATTCCGAAAACATGCTAAACAATATATGAGCCCTGTTTCACTCACACGAGAACAACGAAAAGAAATCTTTACAGCAAAAACAGCCGAGGAATTCTCGGAACTTTTAGATCAAATGCTTATCGCAAGTTAATCCTTTGGAGAGGAGAATAATATGAAAAGGAAGTTTAAACTTATCAGCTTTATTCTAATATTGGTTCTGTCAGCCCTGGCCTGCAATTTGCCCGGGCAAAACAGCGCAGAAGAAAAAAGGTTAGATGATGAAAGTTTGAAAACAAGTGTCGCACTGACGATTGAAGCAGCGGACCCAGATAACCCTGTGGCCCCCGCCAACACAGCAGAACCGGGCGCAGATAACACCTTCGAACCAGATGCTCTCACAATAACAGCTGAACCAACTGCCACACCGACCGAAACCCAGGAACCCACCCCAACAGCTTCTCCAACGTCTCCTGCTGGAGACCCGAAATTGACATTAGGGGATCCCGATTTCCGAGACCAATTTAACTCTGGCTCCAATTGGACCGTACACAATGAAGCCTCGTCAACTACCGAAATTAAAAACGGCAGGTTTTACTTTACCAAACATGTGCCTTCCCCTTACTCTGATGAATGGCTATTTACCTGGCCGCAGATCAAAGATTTCTACCTCGAAGTCACCGCGGTGACCCCTGATACCTGCACCGGAAAAGATCGCTTTGGACTCATCTTCCGTGCCCCAACCTATAATAAAGGTTATATTTTTTACCTGGCCTGCGATGGCACCTATATGCTCAACTTCTGGAATGGGACGAATATGGTCAGTCTAAAAGATTGGACCTCTGCCAGTGAAATTGAAGCTGGCGCGAACAAGGCAAACCGATTGGGCGTTAAAACAGATGACAATGATATTTCCCTATATGTAAATGGAAAATTCCTAGTTGCCATTGAAGACAATTCACAAATCGAAGAAGGATATTTTGGTTTTGTGATCACCGGAGCCAACACGGCAGAATTCACAGTCACATTCGATGAACTGATGTATTGGGAATAAATTGGGTTATATCGATTAGATCAATAAATAAAAAGACCGCTCAGTAATTTTTATTGAGCGGTCTTTTTGATTCTTAGTGACTAACTAATTTAGAAAAGGCTTACGGTATAGAATGCGGCGAGGGCAAAGAGGATATGACCGATCAATCCACCAATAAAGGACATCATACCGCCATTTTTGGTCATGTAGAATCCGCCGTCCATACCGGGCATGACACCCATCATAAATCCGACGACTAGCCAATGCACGGCACCCAAGATGGCTGCATTTAAGAAGGAATCAAAGAAACCAGAATAGAAATAGACAAAAACAAAAATGATGCCCATTACAAGGTGCATCATCCATCCAACTGCTTGGTTTCCTTTTCCAAACTTACTTGAAAGCATGCCGACAATATCCATCTTAGGCATACCCATTTTTGGTGCAAGCACCATAACCATGGTCATGACCAAAGTGCCAACAATTCCTGCAATTACATAATTCATAATAGCGTCCTCCCGCTGTGATAAAGAATATGGTGTTTCGTTTGCAATACTCTTTGGATGCGAATATCTATGCATTCTTACCTAAATCTATAAACTTTGGGGGTAAGGTTGTTTTTGGTGACCCTATCTATATAACTAAGAGCGATAGTTACATTCAATCTTTTTTCATGATCTTCAATTCTCCTTGATTGATAGCTTTGAATAGACAGATTGGTTTTTAGAAAAGAACAACCCCCAAAAAGGGTTGTTCTTTTTGTGTATAATCAGAGCATCTGTTTTCCTTTTCAATCATCCGTTCAATATAAGAAACCTTATGGAAATACTCTCCTCTCAACTTAATTCTAGCGACCCCGATTTCAAAAAAAATCAAGAGCACCACAAGTCTCTCGCAAAAGACCTTCGATCTAGATTGAGGGTGGTTAATGGCGGGGGTGGACCGAGCCGTGTGAAACGGCACGAGAAACGGGGGAAGCTCTTTGTGCGAGATCGGATCAACAAATTATTAGATGCAGGATCCCCTTTTTTAGAACTCTCAGCTTTAGCTGCGAATGAACTTTATGATGGCAATGCGCATGGGGCAGGGATCGTGACGGGCATTGGCAGAGTAATGGGGAAAGAAGTAATGATCGTGGCAAATGATGCGACCGTGAAGGGCGGCTCCTATTATCCGATGACCGTTAAAAAACATTTGCGGGCGCAAGAAATTGCCGAAGAAAACCATCTTCCATGTATCTACCTTGTTGATTCTGGGGGTGCATTTTTGCCGATGCAAGATGAAGTATTCCCAGATAGCAATCATTTTGGCAGGATCTTTTATAACCAAGCGCAAATGAGCGCCAAGGGAATTCCTCAGATCGCTTCTGTGATGGGTTCATGTACGGCGGGGGGTGCTTATGTGCCGGCAATGAGCGACGAATCGATCATCGTGAAGGGCACTGGCACAATCTTTTTGGGTGGACCGCCTCTGGTAAAAGCCGCTACAGGAGAGGATATCTCTGCCGAGGAACTGGGGGGCGCAGACGTGCATACGCGTTTTTCGGGCGTGGCAGATCATTTGGCAGAGGATGATGCACATGCCTTGGAAATTTGCAGAGATATTGTAGAAACCCTTAATTATCAAAAATCCTTGTCGGTGGAAGTTCAACTCCCCGAAGAACCCCTTTATGAATCTGATGAGATCTATGGCGTTTTACCCAAATCCTTCAGGGAAAGCTATGATGTACGAGAGATTATCACCCGGCTGGTAGACGGCAGCAAATTCCGAGAGTTTAAGACGCTCTACGGGACGACCTTGGTTTGCGGCTTTGCTAATATTGAAGGGTATCCGGTGGGAATCATCGCCAATAACGGCATTCTTTTTAGCGAAAGCGCATTAAAGGGTACCCACTTTATTGAACTCTGCGAGCAGCGAGGAATTCCACTTCTATTCTTGCAAAATATTACGGGTTTTATGGTTGGGAGCGAATATGAAAAGGGGGGCATTGCCAAAGATGGAGCTAAACTTGTGCATGCGGTGGCTACTGCTACTGTGCCCAAATTAACTGTGATCATCGGCGGTTCTTTTGGGGCCGGAAATTATGGGATGGCGGGGAGAGGGTACAGCCCGCGCTTTTTGTGGATGTGGCCCAATGCAAGGATTAGCGTGATGGGGGGAGAGCAGGCAGCGAAAGTGATGCTGACAATCAAACAAGATCAATTGGCAAAAGAAGAAAAGCCCCCGCTCACTGAAAAAGAGTCTGAGGACTTAATCAATCCCATCCGGGATAAATATGAAAAAGAAGGCAGTCCGTATTACTCCACAGCGCGTCTTTGGGATGACGGCGTGATTGACCCTGCAGAAACCCGCCAAGTATTAGGGTTGGCCCTATCTGTCGTACTAAAAGCACCGCGCAAAGGTGAGGGTTTCGGTATTTTCAGGATGTGATGAAAGACTGAGTGTATATGAATGCTTGGGAAGAAAAAGTTCGCCAAAAATTAATAGCTACTTCTGTAAATGACGCAGATTTCAATCAACTCCGAAAAGAATGGCGCTTTACTGGGAATTATAAAGATCATGGGAAAGCAAAGGCAAGTTGCGAACTCTGCGGAAATACTGGGCTTAGACATCATTATTTGATCGCTAACAAGCAAACGGGGGAAGCCCTTTGGGTGGGCTCGCAATGTATATTGAATTTTGATGAAAGCATCTATGGGGAAGTCAAGAAAGTTCGGCGAACGAAACAAAAAGAATTCCAAAAGCAAATAGATGGGGACTTATTGGACAAGATCATGCCCCCGATTGTTGCATTATATGATCGCCTGCCGAGAGATCGTCAGCGAAATTTACATTGGGTTGTCGGGAAATTTAGACGGCGTAGCGGATTTTCACCTGCTGACTTGACAAAGGTATTTAATGCCCTCGAGAGAGAAGAAATCAAATACCCAAAAGAAAGTTTCCCGGTGATTATCCGCTCAAAACAAGACAAGATTGAGATGCTGGGGTTGAGGAAAAACGATTTACAAAGTATTTGGGTTTGTTTGACGGAGGAGCAAAGAAAGAATATTCTTAAAGCATAAGACCACCAAGTTATAGCTTGGTGGTCTTTAATTAGCTTATTGGTTTTTATGCGCTTAGATCAAATGGACCTAAATCCTCATCCTCGTCAAAATCATCTTCGTCTTCAAAATCTGCATCATCAAAATCTTCTTCATCATCAAAGATTTCGTTTTCATCTTGAAAAGTGAATTCGTATTCGACTTCGTCTTCGGGTAAGCGCACCCAAAGCAATAGTAACTGTCCATCATTGCCGTCGGCGGAACGAGCCGCCACGATCGGCACTTCCATGGTTAAGCCCGCGGAATCTCGAAACTCAAGATTGATCGGTTCACGGCTATTCCATGCTCGGTAACAGCGTTCTACAAGCGCTTGTCCGTTAAAAGTTCTTAGGCGGGTCACAGCCACATTTGCCAAAGTAGGACCTTCAATGATCCCGTTTGCCCAAACATCATTTACCAGTTCAAAAGTGGGGGTTGGCCCCTCAATAATTGTAATTTTTTCGTCTTTCATTGTTTCCTCATGTGCTTAATTATTAAACACTTTTGAACATCTTACCACAAAGGATTTGTTCATGCGGATGCTTTAATATAAATTTAATATTTGCATTATTTTACCGATTCGCATCAAAGGGTATAATTTCAATCTCAAAGGAGAACCCTATGTTCAAGCTAATTATCCTCGTGGAGCCGCAAGAAGATTGGCTGCAATTTGAGCAGGCTTGGCCTCAATTTTTAGCAGTTGCCGAAAAGATGCCCGGCCTTCAGCGCGAAGTCAATAGCCCAATCTATACCACCATCCACGGGAACAATGAAGTGGCGATGATCCATGAGCTTTATTTTAATTCTCAGGATGATCTACGCTTGGCAATGACCTCGGATGAAGGTAAAGAGGCGGGGAAAATATTGCAGATCATCACTAAGGGCAAGGTAACCCTATTATTTGCCGACCATTTAGAAGATGAACTCAAGAATATTGCGGCACTAAAAAAACCTGAAATTGAAGGACCTCCTGGTGATAAAGCTTAGTCCTTTTGGGGTGGAAGATCTTGATGCCTATCTCCAAAGAGAGGGTATTGCGGGTGAAATGATGATCTTGACCTCCCCTACACCTACCGTGGAAACTGCCGCAAATGCCTTGGGCGTTGAACCCGATCAAATCGTCAAATCGATCCTGTTTATGATTAACGAAAATCCTGTTTTAGCCCTGGGCTGTGGGTTGGACCTGATAGACCGTCGCCTGATTGGAAAACATTTTCAAGTGGGCAGAAAGAAAGTAAAAATGGCAGATGCGGAGGCTGTAATTAAATATTGTGGATACCCCATTGGCACTGTCCCCCCGATCGGCCATCGACAGCCCATCCTGACCCTGATGGATGAAAAGATACTGGCGCATGAAGTTGTCTATGTGGGGGGCGGGGCAGATAATGCGATGCTAAAAATGAAAGCAATGGATGTTCAGATATATGCCAATGCAACCGTATTGAATCTTAGCTCCCCAAAGAAACCAACTCAAGGAAAATAAATTGACCTTTAAACCAATTCCATTAAACCCGAAGAAGTCGCGCAATTTATGGGTGTACATCGTGATCACACTACTGATCTTAGGCGTTGTAGGTTTATTTGCCTATCGCTATTTTTTCTCTTCTGGATCTCGTCGATGGCTAGATTTTTCGGCATTTAAGCAAGACCGTGATGATTATGCGGAGATCCTCTTGCTCCCAGGGATGCGGTGTGGGGATGCGCCCTTTGCTTTCCCAACTACGGGAGCAATATTTGGACTTTGGAGTCAGTCCTATAGACCAGGCCATATTCATGCGGGTTTAGATATTTTTTCGGGGACCGAACCGGGGGTTACGCCTATCTATGCGGCTTACCCGGGCTTCTTGACTCGCAAGGCGGATTGGATATCGACGGTGATCATTCGCCATCCTAACGACCCCTTAGAACCCAGCAGACAAATATGGACCTATTACACACATATGGCGGATGATCAAGGGGAGGAAAGTTTCATCTCTTCAGAATTTCCTCCTGGAACAAATGAAGTTTATGTGGAGGCAGGGCAGTTTATAGGTTATCAAGGTAATTATTCTGGGAATCCAGACAATCCTACTGGCCTTCATTTACATTTTTCTGTTGTAAAGGATGATGGAAATGGCTCATTCCTTAATGAACTTGAAATAAAGAATACGTATGACCCCTCCCCCTATTTGAATTTAGCGGTTAATCATAATGATAATCCTGAATCTTTCCCAATTTGCCAGGATGAAATTACATTTGAAAATTGGGACCTGGTAGTAGAGCATGAATGACCTAAAAGATAAAGTCGTATTGATCACGGGTGCGGGTCAAGGGTTTGGGGTAGCCATGCTCCCCACGCTGGCAGCACAGGGCGCGATCATTGCGGCAAACGATCTCACCACGATCAACCTTGATTCGCCAATTGCACAAATCGTTGAAGAAGGTGGGCAGGCCAAGGCTTACGATACGGATGTTTGTAAAAAATTAGCGCTGCAAACAATGCTTGGCGATGTTTTAGAGGATTTTAGCAGGATCGATATATTGATCAACCATGCCAGTGTGCAGCCGAGAATGCCGATCCTTGAAATGGATGAATGGGATTGGCGGCGCACCTTAGATGTCAACCTGACCGCCACTTTTTTGGCAACCCAGAGCGTCGGTCGAATTATGCGGGAACAAGGTGGGGGGGTAATATTAAATGTGGGGCCAGTGGAGAATGAAGAGGGATTAGACAAAAGAAGTGCTTATTTATCCTCTAAAGCGGGAATCGAATCTTTTACTAAAGTGGCTGCTTCCGAGTTGAAGGAGCATCATGTTATTGTAAATGCGATCCTGCCCCAAAAGTCAAATTTGGAAGAGAGCGTTCAAGCTGCAATTGAGTTAATTCTAAGCGATCAAACAGGTCAAGTTATTAAAATAGAGAGAAAAAACAATTCTGCCGTATAATTAAATAGGTCTGGATTAGGAGCAAAAAATGTCAGAATATTCTTCCATCCTTGTAGAAATAATAGAAAATGTTGGGTTGATCCGCTTAAATCGCCCACGCGCCTTTAATGCACTCAATACTGAATTAATCACTGAATTGGTCGATGCGTTAGAAAAATTTGATCAGGGGGATGAAGTGGGGGCGATGGTGATCACGGGAAATGATAAAGTGTTTGCTGCAGGTGCCGACATCAAAGAAATGGCCGAATCAACGATCGTTGATCGGATTAAAAATGATGCCATAGCGATCTTATCTAAGGTCGGACAGATCAAAAAACCGATCATCGCGGCTATCTCGGGGTGGGCGTTGGGCGGAGGCTGTGAACTTGCAATGGCCTGCGATATGATCATTGCTTCTGAGACTGCTCAATTTGGGCAGCCCGAGATCAATCTTGGGGTGATCCCCGGCGCAGGAGGGACCCAAAGGCTAACCAGAATCGTTGGGAAAGCGATCGCCATGGAAATGATCTTAAACGACCGCCGGTTAAATGCGACAGAAGCCCTGCAGTTGGGGTTGATAAACCGAATCGTGCCGGTAGAGCTCTATCTAGAAGAAGCCTTGAAATTGGCACAGGAGATCGCTGTGCGAGCCCCTATTGCCGTTCAATTTGCAAAGAAGGCGATCAATCAAGCCTACGAAAGCTCCTTATCAGATGGCCTGGAAGACGAACGCCAAGCATTTTATCTGTTATTTGGCACCGAAGACCAAAAAGAAGGAATGCGCGCATTTGCAAAAAAACGAACCCCGAATTGGTTGGGGAAATAAGCATATTCAGAAGATTGGATGATTGATTTTCTGATTATAAAACTAGGTTAATGCAAAATTTCCGGGATCTTGTCCTTGCCCTTCGGCAATTAGATATAGATGGCAGCCGACCAGTGATCGCCCATGCTTCCCTCTCCTCATTTGGATATGTCAATGGAGGGGCGAAGGCCGTGTTGGGGGCATTAACGCATCATTTCAAGTCAGTGATCATGCCCACATTCACCTATAAAACGATGGTCGTACCGGGTTCTGGTCCGCCAAATAATGCAATAAAATATGGCAGTCTTGGTGATCTAAACAAAATGACCCGATATTTTTACCCTGATATGCCTGCGGACAAGCTGATGGGGGCAGTGCCAGAATTGCTTCGGAAACAGCCAGGAGCAAGCCGGTCTTTTCACCCAATCTTGTCTTTTTCGGGGATAAATGCGAAGGAGATCCTTGAACAGCAAACCCTTAAACATCCCCTTGCGCCGATCGCAAAATTAGCAGACATGGACTCGTGGGTCTTGTTGTTGGGGGTCGGTCAAAAAGCGAATACAAGTATTCATCTGGGGGAACGGCTTGCGGGAAGAAAAACTTTTATGCGCTGGGCTTTAGTGCCAGACCTTGTGGTGGAATGCCCAGGATTCCCGTCTTGCTCAGACGGCTTTGAAGCGATCGAAACACATATCCAACCGATTGTTCGAAAAAAACGAGTTGGGAAAGCTTTAGTTCAGGCAATTCCGCTGGCTGAACTGATCAAAATTACCAGGAAATTGATCGAGGAAGATCCCATCGCGCTTCTTTGTGATAATTTTTATTGTGAGCGCTGCAAGGCGGTTCGCGCCGAAATTGCCTACAAATTGCTCAACGACTAAATTATTCATTCATTGTTCTAATCCCTTTTTTCTACAAAACATTGATGGCCGTTCTTGCGTACCTGTTCCCCCTAAACAGGGTTATTAAGTGAAACTTGTTATCCCGAGGAGGATATTCTTATGCTTTATGCAATTATTGCTATTCTTTGTGGTTTACTGCTTCTCTCAAACTATTTTCCAAAAGTTGCCTCATCCCTAAAACCGATCGAAGGCATCGTTGGATTGATCGCATTGGTGGTCGGTTTCCTGGGCTTGCTCGGAGGTTTCACGCTGGTCAATGTCACATTGGTACTTGCTGGAATTATTTTGTCGGTTAGTTTGCTCCCAGCTCTTGGAAAATTAGCAAGCACCCTCGCCCCGATGCGCACAGTGTTGGGGGTTATTTCATTGGTTGTCGGCATAATTAATCTGTTGTAATCTGATCAGGTTATATTTAGAAGGCTTTGCCTTTGGGCAGAGCCTTTTTTTGTATATTTTTCAATGTAAAATATATGCATGAAGAATAACGAGATCCTTTTCATTGAATCTCTGGCAGCCAATGCCTGGCAGGCTGAAACCTCAAAGGCATTAGACGGCTGGCTGATGCGCTATTCACGGGGGATCACACGACGCGGAAACTCAGTGCTTCCTCAAGACGATCATGGCCAGGTTGAATTAGACAAGAAAATTGATACAGCAGAAGTCTTTTTTGCAGAAAGGGGGCAGCCCTCTATTTTTCAAATGACCGATGCTGCACTTCCAGAAAGTCTTTATCAAAACCTAAAAAATCGAGGATATAAGGATAACTTTTTCACTCAGGTTCAAACGGCAGCCCCTGAAGTTATATTGAAAAATACGATCCGTAATTCGGTTTTTACTGTGGGCATGGACAATAAGCCCACTCAAGAATGGTTGGCTGTATATGATGAATCAAACCATTATTCAAACCTGAGTGCAGAAGTCAGAAAAAATATCTTGGAGAAAATTCCCGGCTCGGCAGGTTTCTTCGTCCTTAAGGATGGCAATCAAATCTCTGCCATTGGGCTGGGCGTAATCGAAGGATCCTATATGGGTATCTACTGCATGGTGACCCCAAAGGCATATCGCAGGCAGGGGGCGGCAACAGAAATGCTTCATTGTTTAGCCAAATGGGCCGGAAATAATTCTGTAGATCACATATATTTACAAGTGATGGAAAACAATAAGCCCGCAATGGCCTTATATAATAATGCGGGATTTAAAAAACAATACCGCTATTGGTATTCTGAAAAAGACGTATGAAACCAAAACAAAGTATTCGACCTTTTCCAATTTCCCGTCAGGCGATCTCAGATTTTAATCGGCTGGCAAAAGAAAAGAATCTGATTCATGGGATGAGTTCGTTCGATGTCACCCAGGCACGCAATATCATTAAAACTTATGAAGTAAAAACGGGAGAAAAACTTTCCTTTACCGCGTACATTCTCTTTTGCATGGCGAAAGCCATAGATCAAAACAAGAACCTGCAGGGCTATCGAAAAGGTCGAAGAAAAATCGTTATATTTGAGGACGTGGATGTCACCACGATCATTGAAATTGAATTAGAAAAAAAACGTTATCCCCTGGCTCATATTCTTCGTGGAGCGAACCACCGAGATGTAAAAAGTCTCCATGACGAAATTCGGCGCGTACAAAGTAACCGAGAGAGCAGCCGCAGTATGGGCTATTGGAAATTTATGAAATATTTCCTTCGGCTTCCGTGGTTTATTCGCCGCCTTTTCTATAAA
>SWCD01012073.1_pt1 | contig 34428 bp, 31 predicted proteins | sample 4693011 | NCBI WGS metagenome assembly SWCD01 (sample SAMN10267278, study PRJNA491770) | bioreactor metagenome | isolation source: DHS bioreactor inoculated with marine | place: Japan: Omine Ridge, Nankai Trough | reverse complement strand
TTTTTTTTTGCTGGAACTGGTCAAGAAACTCGTCCAGGCTCTGCTCGGAGCCATTTTCAAAATCGATGAAAGCCAGGTTCAGCATATACTCATCCTGTGACATCCTCTGAACTGACATTATGCGGCAGTTGGCATATAACTTTTTATGTTCATTATCGATCGGCAGGTCTGTGATCGCTTTTAGACGAATATGGCTGATTGCATGGCTTTGAATACCGCGAGGTTCAATCTCTTCGGTTACCCATGTATCACAGATGATCTGCAGGCCACTGCTGGAAATATTACGGGTAGCCACTGTCAGTATGCTGCCGTTTTCCATCAACAGGTCTGCGGAGAGTTCTATTTCGTAACGTGGCGACTGTCTTCTTTCTGAAACGCCGGGTATATCTAAAATCATGATAAAAAAATATAGTTATCTTGTTTCAGCGATTGTAGTAAAAAAAATAATTTATGTGGCATTTTATCAACAAATACGCACTTTTTGTGACTTATAGTCATGTTTCATCGGTTTTTTACGGGTTTATTGTCTTTCTAATGTGATAATATCCGCCTGCTAAATTTGCGGTGACAGAGCAGTTTTCAGGGTAGATGTCGCTACTATCATAAATCAAAAATTTAATTGGGGATGACCGTTATGCCAGAAGATAAAATAAATGAAACACTGTCAATGCTAGATAAGATCGATATCCAGCAACTGATAGAGACCTATGTTTTGCCGTGGAGCATAAACATTGTGATGGCGCTGGCGATATTTTTTATCGGTAAATTCATTGTCGGTATACTGGTAAAATTTGCCAAGAAGTTAATGGGTAAAGCAAAAGTTGACACTATCCTTGTCAATTTTATCGCTTCGATAATTAAGACTGTATTATTACTGTTTGTTGTTATCGCGGCACTGGATCAGCTTGGAGTTGATACTACCTCGATGATCGCCTTGATCGGTGCTGCAGGTCTGGCAATTGGTTTAGCACTACAGGGTACGCTGCAGAACCTGGCGTCAGGCGTCATGCTGATCATCTTCCGACCCTTCAGTGACGGCGACTTCATCGAAGCCGCCGGTGTTTCAGGTGTGGTCGAGCAGATTGGTATATTCAGCATCACCATGCGCACAGGTGATAACCGCGAGATCATTATTCCAAACGGCGAGGTTTATGGTGGCACTATCACTAATAACTCGCGCCGCGAAACGCGACGTGTCGATATGGTTTTTGGTATCGGTTATGACGATGACCTGTTGAAAGCAAAAGATATTATCAAGAAAATACTGTCTGAAGACGAACGTATACTTGATGATCCGGCGCCTGCAGTCGTCGTCGGTGAGCTTGCAGACAGCAGCGTTAACTTCAATGTTCGTCCATGGTGTAAAACTGCAGATTACTGGGGTGTTTATAGCGACGTGCACGAAAAGATAAAACTGACGTTTGATGCTGAAGGTATCTCGATCCCATATCCGCAGATGGATATCCATCAGGATAAAGCTGCCTAGTCAGCATAAAAAGTAATTTATAGAAAATGTTAGTAAAGGAAAAATAATGAAGAAAAGATATAACGTAATGCTTCTGGCAGGACTGGTAGCTGTCACAGCTAACGTCTCGGCAGCCGATGAAGCTGAGAAGAAAGCCAAGTCACCCTGGAAGAGTTCGGTCGAACTCGGTTTCATAAAAACCACGGGTAATACCGAGACGCAGACAACAGCATTGAAAGCTGACGTTTCGTATGAAGTCGAGAAGTGGCGACATACTGGTCATGCTGAAGGTTACGGACAGGAGTCGCAAGACGAGACCACCGGTGAAACAGTCGTTTCGGCAGAGCGATATGAGCTCATAGGCAAGTCAGACTACAAGTTTACTGAACATGACTATGCATTCGGTCAGATTAAGCTGAAGAAGGATCGCTTCAGCGGCTTCGAGTATGAGAACTCGGCATCAGCCGGTTATGGTCGAAAAGTGATAAAGCAGGATGACATGGAACTGGATCTCGAGATCGGTCCTGGTGTCAGGTTCTACAAGCCGGATAATGCAGACTCTGAAACCGAGGCATTATTAGTGCTGGCTGGCAAGTACTGGTGGGCTATTACTGATAACTCTAAATTCACACAGGAACTGAACTTCGATATCGGCGAAGAATACACCGAGAGCAAGTCGGTGACAGGTGTTCAGGCGAACATCAACAAGACGCTTGCACTTAAGTTCACCTACACTGTAAGACATAAGTCAGACGTGCCTGATCCGGCGACTACGGAAAAAACAGACACCGAAGCAGCGATGACCCTGGTCTATAATTTCTAACAGACCGGCATGCAGAAAAAAAGCACTCCATCAGGAGTGCTTTTTTTTGCTCTAAACTTTTCCTTAGTGGGCGGTCAGCTCTTGCAGGTCAGAACCTGAACCCCAGGCCTGCAAACACTTCACCCTGCAGGAACATATTGCCATTGATCGCGATGGCGCAGCCGCCATTACAGAAGATGGCAGAATTATTGTTATACAGGGTGGCAAGGCCGCGTGTTTCCAGTCGCAGTGATATACGGTCGGTCATCGGCCATTTCAAGCCGATACCGATACTGAGCGAAGCCCTGAGGTCAGATTGGGCGCCGGTATAGTCAGGGCTGAGGTAGCTGAAGCCGAGGCCGCCGCTGACAAAGGTCTTCAGTTTATCTTCATCACTGATAGGCGCTGTGCCACCAAAGTGCAGGTAATCGATGGTCAGCGGGATGTCGGCACTGTTGTTCGGTGCCGGTGTACTGATAGTGATCGAATTCAGATTGGTGGACTGGTGGCTGTAATAAACTTCAAAGTTCTTGCCCCGTTCATATGGCCAGCTGAGGATAAGGCCATAGATGTCAGAGCTTTCGAGCGTGTGCATGGTGTCGTCTACGGTATCGATAAATTCACCGCCGCCACGGAAACCGAGCAGCGGGATCACTTCGACCGAATAGAGATTGTTGCTGAAGAAAAGCAGTGCAAGTAATAAGTATCTGTTTAATATTTTCATATCTCGGTCTGTTGGTTATTGTTATAGAGTGACAGTGATCTTTGACGATGCGTCCATGGCTTTTTGCCTGGCAGCTTCTACCGTGTTATCGCGAGCCAGGGTGACGCCCATGCGGCGCTGTCCGCTGACTTCCGGTTTGCCGAATAATCGTAGCTGGGTATTTGGCTGGCCCAGCGCCTGATCGATACCGATGAAGCTTACATGGTCCGACTCGCCGCTGACCAGGATTACGCTGCTGGCACTCGGTCCATGAAAAGTTATTTCGGGAATCGGTAAACCGAGTATGGCGCGAGCATGCAGGGCAAACTGTGACTGGTCCTGCGATATCATCGTCACCATGCCGGTATCATGTGGTCTGGGTGAGACTTCGCTGAATATCACCTCATCTCCCCTGATGAACAGTTCGACACCGAAGATGCCGCGGCCACCGAGCGCATCGGTTATCTTTGTTGCCATGTCGCGGGCTTTTTCTATCGCACTATCAGACATGGCTTGCGGCTGCCATGACTGCCGGTAATCTCCATCGACCTGGATATGGCCGATAGGCTCGCAGAAACTGGTACCGCCGATATGGCGCACCGTAAGCTGTGTTATCTCGTAGTCAAAATCGACAAAGCCTTCAACAATCACTTTGCCGGCGCCGGTGCGGCCGCCTTGCTGGGCATAATCCCAGGCGGTATCGATATCGGCTTCGCTCTTGACGGTACTCTGTCCCTTGCCGGAAGAACTCATGATCGGTTTAACCACACAGGGGATGCCGATGACCTTTATCGCATCGTCAAATTCTGCGCGGCTGTTGGCAAACCGGTAGGGGGAGGTGGTCAGCCCAAGTTCTTCTGCAGCCAGTCGTCGTATGCCTTCCCGGTTCATGGTGAGGCTGGCTGCCCTGGCCGTCGGTATCACGGTAAAGCCTTCGCTCTCCAGTTCGAGCAGCGTATCGGTGGCGATGGCTTCGATCTCCGGAACGATATAATCCGGCTTTTCGCTTTCGATGATCCTGCGCAGTGCTTCACCATCGAGCATGGAGATGGCATGGCTGCGGTGTGCTACCTGCATCGCGGGAGAGTTTTCATAACGATCGACGACGATAACCTCGACACCATAACGCTGCAGCTCGATGACGACTTCTTTGCCAAGCTCGCCGCCACCACAGAATAATACTTTTGTCGCGGTTTTTGATAGGGGGGTGCCGATCGATGTCATTTAGAATGCTCTTAGAATTACGAGTGAGAAGTATATCCTTATTGAAGTATTTTGAGAAACATAAGCTCTGGGTATAGGGGGACTGAGGGTTTGGTGTTTAGTATTTACCTTGTTCTATATTTAGGGTTTGTGGTTCTCGCACCACGGGCGAGGTACTCATTCTAAGTTTACTCGTTTCTGTTGTTAACGTTGCTTAGGTACTTATTTTTTACCCGTGAGTTTCGCCTTTTACGGCGAGTCACTTTTTTACATCAGCTAAAAAAAGTAACCAAAAAAAGCCGTCGCTACGCCTGGCGCCCCGTAAAAAGCACGGGGTTCCCATTGCCGTGCCGCCGGTATCATGCTGTGAAAAAACTCGCAAAGAACGCTCAGACAGTTTTCACAGAAAACCCATGATATCGGCAGCACAGCAATGGCTTGGCTGATGCGAGAGAGTCAAAAACCAGAATCCAGAAACAAATAAACAAATAAACAAATAAACAAAGGAGTAGCACAACACTAAATGCAGACACTGTTTTTGTTTTTGCCCTTGACCCTCAATCCACCTTAGCAAGCCAATGAGGCAGTGGCAGTATCATGGGCTATCTGTGCCAGCTGTCTGAGCGCACGTGCATTTCAGTGTGTGCGAGTTGACGTGCATGGATGCACTAATGTCGCAAGCGCAGGAAGCGCAAGAGCGACCTGGCGTAGCATGATAATGGTGCTGTCTCAATGGGAACCCCTGCTTTATAGGGGCGCAGCTGACGTGGCGGCCTTTTACAAAACACGTCCTGTGTTTTGCCCTTCGGGCCAGCCAAATAACGGCTGTTCAATTTTGCTCCTTGCAAAATTAGTCTGGTCACTCTTTGTGGCTGTTGACAAAGAGTACCTCGCCCGCGGTGCGAGAACCGCAAAAGCCTGAACAAAAATCAGTCGTAAATATTAAGAAATAATAAAGTATCAGCGAAACTCACGGGTAAAAAATAAGTACCTAAGCAGCGTCAAAAAGAGAACTATCGAAAACGTGAACGAGGCCCTCGCCGCAGTGCGAGAACTACAATGACAGAAAAAAACAGTACATTCATCGCTGGCACCTGGAACAATAAAAAGTTGAACGTGCCTGTTGCGTAAACTGTTTGATCGGCTCACCGCAAGCACTGCATGGCTCGCCGGTAAGGCCATAGACGAGCAGCTTCTGCGCGAAGTAGCCGGGCTGGCCATCCTCTGCGGTAAAATCTTTCAAGGTAGTACCGCCCTGTTCGATAGAGTCACGCAGCGTTGTTTTTATCGCTGTTACCAGTTTTTCCATCCGTACCAGCGAGACGCTTCCGGCTTTTCTTTTCGGGTTTATCCTTGCCTTGAACAGGGATTCGCTGGCATAGATGTTACCGACGCCGACGACGATGTGGCTGTTCATGATGAGTGTTTTTATCGAACAGCTGCGTTTGCTGGCTCTGCTATGCAGGTAGCCGGCATCGAATGCATCGTCCAGTGGTTCGGGTCCCAACGGGCTGATGAGCTTATGATCATTGATATCACCGGGCTGCCATAATACACAGCCAAACTTCCTTGGGTCGCGCAGCCGTAATATCTTTTTACTGGAGACGATGATATCGATGTGGTCATGTTTCCCCGGCGCGGTTTTGCCAGTACAGATACGCAGGCTGCCGGACATACCGAGGTGGATGATGATGTTGCCGTTATCAAGTTTCAGGTAGATATATTTTGCGCGTCGGCAGACCTCGCGGATCTTCTGGCCTTTGACCAGAGACGGCAGGTCTTCAGGGATCGGCCAGCGCAAGCTGTGCTCACGGATGATGACGTCACTTATTTTTTTGCCGTACAGGTACGGTTCGATGCCGCGACGGCTGGTCTCGACTTCCGGCAACTCGGGCATATCAGGGGTGGATCTCTATGGTTTTCTGGCGACGGGGATATCTATATTTCAGGATTAGATATCGTCACGTTCGATCTCATCTGTATCGACCTGGCCGCTGATACGGCGACGGACATGGGACCAGGAGACGCCGATGCTCAATACGCTGGCGAGCATGATCGCGACGATATAACTGATAACACGCTGGTTGTCAGCCGACAGTCCGATGACATCGATGATCAGCCATATCGCAAGCCCGAAAAAGGCAGAGGCCAGTATGATACCGATAAAACCGAGTGAGCCCATGGTTGCGCGCAATAATATGATCCAGCAGATCAGCAGGATGACACCGACAAAGGCCTTGAACACGGTGAACGTAGGAAACTCTTCGGCTATCCAGTGATAGTAGGATACGCCTTCAGGGTTATAAGTCGCGAAGACCACGATGATTGCGAAAACGAAACGTACCAGGAAGCTGTCCCAGCCAAAATGTCTACTTGTTGCCATTAGTTCTACCCTTAAAAGATTTCGCTACATTATACGTTCTTGTCACGGTATTTAAAAAGATTATGAACTCCAGGTTATCATCTTATTGCGGCACAATAAGCTTTTCGTAAGCCTCGATATCGAGATGATATTCCAGCCCGAGTTCAGGGCGGGCCAGGATGAGCCAGGGGTCAGTATCTGTAATGACGAAGCTGATCGGCTGTTGTTCGTCCTGCAGGTAGATAAACACTTCGCCGAGCTGCTCTCTTTCCAGGTAACTGTGCACACCGAATGCCTGGTCGTGCAGCCAGTGATCGATGGTCTCATTGATGCGGTCAGCACTGATGCCGATATTGCTCTGCCATAATCCCGCGTCATCCCGAGCGATGGTCTGGTTCAGCAGGATCAGTTTATCGATGCGGCTGTCTTGCGGCAGCAGCTTAAGCGATACCAGGGTACCGAAGTGTGAGCTCAATAACGGGTAATACACATCCTCGATGGTATAGATGGTGTTACCCAGCTCCAGGTAGCGTAATTCGGTAGCCGGGTTAACTATGCCGAAAGCGATGCTGAGCTCATCGAACCTTATCGCGGTAGCGGGCTCTTCCAGCCCTATGTTACCCAGATTCATCTCGCCTGCAGGATAGCTGCTATGTACCGGAGCGCTGAGCAGTTCCAGTACCGAGTTGATACGACTGTCGTTCGCGGCGATGTTTACCGGTTGCGTTATCTGCCAGTGATCGTCTGCCTGTTTTTCTATGACCGTGGTGTTGCTGTTGTGCCGGATACTGATCGAGCTGATATCGGCGGCATCGAGAACGCTGAGCCTGTCCAGTTCGGTCTGCGGTTGTTCACTGAAGAAGATGATCGAGGCCAGGGCGATAACGACGATGAACAGGACCAGGTTAAGAATGTTATTTTTATTCATATTGGCGGCCTTGTTGTTAACGCTTCTTGCGAACGTACCAGATACGGAAACCGATGAGCAACAATATTATCGGGATGACCAGGAAGAAGCCGAAACCGATGACGACCAGCTGGCTGTCATCCAGTGTCAGTTTCGTATCTGCAGCAGGTTTGACCTCAACAGAGATGAAATCATCATCCCCGATCAGCCAGTTAAAGATATTCAGGCCCATGTTGAGGTTGGCACCGGCACCGATATAACTGTCAGCTAAAAAATCGCTGTCACCGGTAACGACCATGCGCTGAGAACCGGCAGCTACAGCAGTTGTATCCTGCTCTGCTCCTGGGTCTGCCCTGGGTCTATGCAGCGCCACGGCCATAGTCACCGGCCCGGCGATATCGCCTTCACTGCTGTTGAAAACCATCTCTTTTTTCAGGCCACCTGCCTCGCTCCAGCTCTTAGCCGTGGAATTGAACAGCGCTTCTGCCTGCCAGTTGTTCACCGTGTTCTCATTGCTCAACGGGCTGATACCGCGTGCCAGCGGAAACAGCGTGTTATAACGGATGGTGTTAGTGATGATGTGCGGGAAGTACTCGGTCACCGGGATGATGGCGGGATGCTCGATATTCAGCGTCTGGCGCAACTCCTGGTTGTTATCGATGATGATACCGTCCTGCAGTTGCAGGCCGAACGAGGTGGCTATCTTGTCGAGGCCATAGAGCTCACCGGGGTCGGTCAGCCATAACAGGTTGCCGCCATCATTGATGTATCTCTCTATCTGTTCGACTTCACCGGACAGGTACGGGTTTGATGGTGCGGCGATGACCAGCAGTTTGGTGTTTTCAGGCAGGCTGTTCTCCAGCAGGTTTACCGTCTGCAGGTTGAAACCCATATCAGTCAACTGGGCCTTCAGTGTCGCATAAGCGCGGTTATCGCTGCCGTCGATATCGCGTTCACCATGGCCGCTGAGAAAAACGACCTGCTGGTTATCGCGCCGGTTCAGGCGCAGCAGGGCATTGCTTATGGCCTGTTCGCTCAGGGAGTCGATATGTTCCATGCGGTCGTTGTAATAGAGCACGAAGGCAAACGGTTTGTTCATCACCACGCCGTCTTTCTCGACCTGCTGGATGTCGATATCAGGGTTCAGCAGGCGCAGTTCGAAGTCCGGTTTGACGCGCTGATAACGCGAGATGATCTCGCTGATCGCCTGCCTGGTTACGTCATCGGTGGTATAGGCATTAACAGTAACCGGCCTGTCCAGGGTGTTGAGCAGGTCGACGCTGTTAGCAGATAAAGAGTGGCGCTGGTTTGCAGTGAGGTCAAACTGGACACTGTAGTGGTTGCTGATCCATGCCAGCATACCGATACCGCTGATAAACAGCAGCAGAAAAATTAATTTCTGGATGCTGAGCTGCAGACGGGACTGATCTGAAAGTTTCATGGTGGGTTAAAAGGCTATTAACCACAGAGGCACAGAGAGCACAGAGTTTTTTGATGTTACATCCACGCCGACGGCGTGGAAAAAACAACATATTTTTCTCTGTGTACTCTGTGTACTCTGTGCCTCTGTGGTTTTCTTTAGTTTTTCCATCATCATGCCTGCAAGCGCTGTGTTTCGAGCTGCCTTATCGCCAGCACGATAAACCCGATAATAAATAACAGGAAGTAAGTGATGTCGCGAGTGTTCAATATGCCGCGCAGCAGCGGTGAAAAGTGAGTGTGCAGCGACAGGTAATTTAGAACATTGGTGCCACCATCTGCGGCTGTACTGGTATTGAGCAGCCATAAAAAGAGTAACAGGCCAAAGGTGCTGATCGCGGCGATCATCGGGTTATCGGTAAGCGAAGACATATAGACCCCGGCTGCACTGAACGCTGCCAGCATCAGGAACAGTCCCAGCAGGCCGGAGAATATTTTCGTAAGATCCAGTTCGGTACCGAGCGACAGCGACAATGGCATCAGTGTTATCAACGCCAGTAAAACGATGATGAAAAACAGCAGACCGAGATACTTGCCGATGACGATCTCGCTGATACTGATCGGTGAACTGAGCAGCAGGCTGATGGTGCTGTTGCGTCTCTCTTCGCTGATCAGGCGCATGGTCAGCAGCGGCATCACCATCAACAGGATGATGCTGGCTGCTTCGAACAGCGGGCTGGCGATCAGGTCGGTAACGCCGGGTGCGTTCTTTATCGTGGTAAGTTCAGACTGGATACTGAAGAAGTAATCCATGGAAGTGAAAAACGACCAGGCCAGTATCACCTGTATCACCGCCAGTATCACCCACGCCAGCGGCGAATAGAACATGCTGTAAAACTCGCGTTTCGCGATGGTCAGTATCATGCTGGACTCTCGCTCATGGTGTCTTTATCCATGGTGATATCGCCGGTCGTAAGATCGATGAATATCTGTTCCAGCGAGGTCTGTCGTGGTGCAAAACGGGTCAGTCCCCATCGCTGTTGCACGATATATTCTGACAGCTGTTCAGCATCTAATTCACTGTCAGCGATAAAGTTATTCGTATCGACCTGTTGTATCGTAGTGAACGCATCATGAGCGGCAAGGGTTTCAAGGTCGACCGTAGAGGCCAGAGAAATTTCATATTGCGTGCTCTGCCTGTTCAGCAGCTCATCGATGCCGGAACTGTAGACCAGCTTGCCCTGGTTGATGATCTGTACCCGGCTGCACACCGCCTGCACTTCGGGAAGGATGTGCGTGCACAGGATGATGCCATGCGTCTCGCCCAGCGTCTTGATGAGCTGGCGTATCTCCAGGATCTGGATCGGGTCGAGGCCGACGGTGGGTTCATCGAGGATGATTACCGGCGGTGAATGCAGGATCGCCTGCGCGATGCCGACACGCTGCTGGTAACCTTTCGACAGGTTGCGGATCAGGCGCTGGCGGACATCACCCAGGCCGCAGCGATCTATGGCCGAGTCGCACACACTGTTGAGCTGTGATTTACTGACCAGGTGCAGCCGGCCGCAGAACTGCAAATACTCGCTTACCGTCATCTCTTTATATAGTGGCGGGTTTTCCGGCAGGTAACCTAGAGACGCTTTTGCTGCTTTCGGCTTATCCAGCAAGTCGATACCGTTGATACTTATCTCACCGAAAGTCGGCGCCAGGTTGCCGCTCAGCATCTGCATGGTAGAAGACTTGCCGGCGCCATTGGGACCAAGGAAGCCGAGGATGTCACCGGCCTGCAGTTCAAAGCTGATGTTATCGACCGCGCAGAAATCACCGTAGCGGCGGGTCAGGTTGTTTACCGTGATAAGCGATGACATGGGGCGTTATTATTACTGAATTACGAGAGCATGCAAGTAAAACTTAATAGCCATAAATGCAAACAGCATGAACCACTGAGGCACAGAGGGCACAGAGGGCTCAGAGTTTTTATTTGTTCTGCTACGCCTGCGGCGTAGCGAGACCCAAGGTTGCTTTTCTCTGTGCTCTCTGTGTCTCTGTGGTTAAAAGCTTTTATAATACGCCACATGGCAAAATTCCTCGGCGTCGATACTGGCGGTACCTTTACTGATTTCATCCTGTTCGACGATAAATCTAAATCGATCCAGATACACAAAGTGCTGTCTACGCCGGATGCTCCCGAGCGGGCGATATTGCAGGGTATCGACGAACTCGAGCTGGATACCTGCAATCTCACCGTCATCCACGGCTCCACGGTAGCGACCAATGCCGTGCTCGAAGGCAAGGGCGTACGCACGGCCTATATCACTAACAGGGGGCTGGCGGATGTTCTCACTATCGGTCGCCAGGCGCGTGAGGAGCTATATAATTTAACTCCGATAAAGAAACCGCCGCTGATCGAGAGGGAGCTGTGCCTCGAAGTGGACTCACGCCTCAGTGCACAGGGCGAGCACCTGCAGCAGCTTGATGAGCAGGACCTGTCAGTGCTGACCGAACAGCTGCAGGCACTGGCACCCAAAGCGGTTGCCATCAACCTGCTGTTCTCGTTTTTCGATGACAGTGAAGAACTCAGGATCGAGAAGGCCATCGCTGACATGGCTGGCAGTGAGATATTCATCAGCCGTTCTTCGGATGTGCTGCCGGAATACAAGGAGTTCGAGCGCGGCATGACCACCGCCTTGAATGCCAAGGTAGGGCCGTTGATGCAGGGGTATCTGCATCGCCTGGAAGATGAACTCAGCGATCACGGCAAACAGGACGTGTCGTTATCCATCATGCAGAGTTCGGGCGGTACCACCAGTGCCGGGCAGGCAGGACGCTACCCGGTCAACCTGCTGCTGTCAGGCCCTGCGGGCGGGCTCAGAGGTGCACAGTATGTCGCCGCTGAGTCTGGCGAAGAGCAGCTGCTGTCGTTCGATATGGGCGGCACCTCGACCGATGTCTCCATCATCGACCGGGAGATCGGATTTACCACAGGGGCAAAGATCGGTGGTCACCCGGTCGCAGTACCGATGGTGGATATGCATACCATCGGTGCCGGCGGCGGTTCGATCGCGCGGCTCGATGCCGGTGGTCTGCTGCTGGTCGGTCCGGAGTCGGCCGGTGCTTCACCGGGACCGGCCTGTTATGGCAAAAGTGGCCGCTTACCAACGGTGACCGATGCCAATGTCGTGCTGGGGCGGTTATTGCCGCAGAATTTTCTCGGTGGTGGCATGCAGCTGGATAGAGCTGCAGCAGACGAGGCGGTCAATACGATTGCCGAACCATTAGGCTTAAGTATCGAGCAGGCGGCAAGGGGTATCATCGACGTGGTGAATGATCATATGGTCCGGGCGCTGCGTGTCATGTCGGTGGAGCGAGGCGAAGATCCGAAAGATTTTACCCTGGTGTCATTCGGCGGCGCCGGCGGCCTGCATGTCTGTGCGCTGGCAGAAGAACTGGAGATGAGCAAAGCACTGGTGCCGGTAAATGCAGGTGTGTTGTCTGCTCTCGGCATGCTGGCAGCCGAAGCCAGCCGTGAACGCTCGCGCACCATCAACAGGCCGTTGAAAGATTGTGAAGCAGAAAATATCGATTCTATATTCGAAGAACTTCTGGCACATGCCATAGAGGAACTGGGTACCGATGCGGCTGACATAAAGACGGTGCTGACAGTGGATGTACGTTACCAGGGGCAGAGTAATGCACTCAACCTGCCATGGCAGGATTTGCGGGCTATCGAAAAAGCATTCCACCAGAAACATAAAGACAGTTACGGCCACGACCTGGCTATCGATATCGAACTGGTCAACCTGCGGGTACGTGTTATCGAACAGCAGCAGGCATTCGAGCTGCCGGTGTGGCAACCGTGGCAAGAGCTTGAAACCACAGAAACGACGATGCCCGGTATCGAGCGAGCAGTCCGTGTAATAAACCGGGCAGGCCTGAAGGTCGGGCAGAAGATAGACGGACCGGCATTGATCACCGAGGTCAGCGCGACTACCTGGTTAGCCGATAACTGGTCGGCCGTGGTTGATGACAAGGGCAGTCTTAACCTGAGTACCAGTCAGTAGATACTCTCGGAACAATTTTTTATGGCTTTGTTAGCGGCCATGCTTCATGGTTTAATGTCGCCTCGCTTTTAGATATCGGAGCTCTTCATGAGTGACACAGCAGAACTGTTGATCGGCGGTAACAACAACGGCCATTTCACGATGGATGCAGCCATGGCCAACCGCCATGGCATGATCGCCGGTGCAACCGGAACCGGTAAAACGATAACACTGCAGAACCTGGCCGAGAGTTTTTCACGCCTGGGAGTTCCGGTTTTTCTCGCCGATGTGAAAGGCGATCTTTCCGGCATGGCCGCGCCCGGTAAACCGCATGCGAAGATCGACGCACGGGTCAAACAGCTGGCTATCGAGAACTTCCAGTTCCGGCCTGTGCCAACGGTGTTCTGGGACCTGTTCGGAATCAAAGGCCACAACATCCGCACCACCATCTCTGATATGGGGCCGCTGCTGCTGTCCAGCCTGCTGGAACTGAATGACACCCAGAGCGGAATCCTGTATTCCTGTTTCAAGCTCGCCGATGACGACGGCCTGTTGTTGCTCGATTTTAAAGACCTGCGGGCGATGCTGGTATGGATGGCTGATCATGCAAAAGAACTCAAGGGAGAATACGGCAACATCTCCTCTGCAAGCATCGGCGCGATCCAGCGAAAGCTGCTGATACTGGAAGAGCAGGGCGCGGAGAATTTCTTCAATGAACCGGCGGTTGAGCTGGAAGACCTGATGAAGACAGACTTCTCGGGTAACGGCGTGGTCAACGTTCTCGACGTGAGCACACTGATCCACCAGTCACCGCGTTTATATGCCTGCTTTCTCATCTGGTTGCTCGCCGAGCTGTTCGAGAACCTGCCGGAAGTGGGCGATGCCGACCGGCCGAAGTTTGTCCTGTTCTTCGATGAAGCACATCTTATCTTCGACGATGCGCCCGATGCCCTGGTCGACAAGATAGAACAGGTGGTCAGGCTGATCCGCTCCAAAGGTGTCGGTGTGTATTTCGTCAGCCAGAGCCCGATGGACATACCCGAAGATATCCTCGGACAGCTGGGCATGAAGATACAGCATGCGCTGCGCGCCTTTACGCCGAAAGATAAACGCGTAGTGAAAGCAGCGGCTTCGTCATTCAGGCCGAATCCGCAGATCGATACAGAACAGCTGATCACCGAGCTCGGTGTCGGCGAAGCCCTGGTCTCGGTACTGGATGCAGATGGCAAGCCGACGCCGGTCGAACACGTCTATATCAAACCGCCAGAGTCACGTGTCGGACCGCTGACGAAAAAGGAACGCGCGGAACACCTGTCGCGCTCACCTTATAAAGGCCGCTATGATGAGGTCGTCGATCGTGAGTCTGCTTACGAGATGTTAAAAGCCAAAGCGGAGAAGGTGGCGGCTGCTGCCGAGGCAGCGAAGAGTAAAGAAACCACGACAGCAAAAAGACGCAGCACGCGTCAGTCACCGATGGAAGCGATGGTGAGCAGTGCTGCGAGAAGCATGGGCAGCCAGATAGGGCGGCAGATCATGCGCGGTATCCTCGGTTCCCTGTTCGGACGCCGTTAACTCTCAAACAGTCACGTCTGCTCAGGAAGCGCTGTCCGGGTCCTGCTTGTCAGTGTCGCTCGATGATTTCCTGTTCGGCGACATCACTGCATGCAGTCTGCGCCTGCGCAGTACATCTGCCATGCCCTGCCAGGCTATCGAGCTCAACAGTCCGGCGATGATGGAGAGCACGATGTAATGCGCTTGCCATATGAAAACATATGAGGCTTTCAGGTAGCCGGATTTCATCATGTCGAAAGACAGTTGAAAGTTGTTCAACAGGTCATCCATCTCTGCAGGCATCATAGTGCCCAGCGATGCCGGGTGTTTATCGATCAGAAACCACAGCGCCCAGCCGATGATGAACATGATGATTGAATGGTTAAGCATTGCGTCTCGAGCGGGTAATTACAAAAGCTGCCTATTATAAACGTTAAAACGGCTCATGCTTTAGCTGTAACATATCCGTTAACCGGGTCGTTTTCCTGGCTAATGTAAAGATATTGATGAGCAGGCTTTCCAGTTGCTCGATGTCCGGCTTGCCGGATATTTATTCCTCTTGCGGTGAAGAACCGAATATATCAGCTTCTTCCTTCACGTAATTATAAACCCGGTTACCCTGCCCGGAATTTGCGATCACGATACTTAAGGAGCCATCACCATTCAGGTCGCCCAGTGCGACAGACTGGCTGATGTCTGTACCCAGTGACTCTTCGCTTTGTGTGAATGTGCCAGAACCGTTATTGGTGTAGATCAGGTTGCCCTGGCCTGAGTTGACCACTACCATATCGAGATCGCCATCAGCATCGGTGTCACCCAGTGCGATGTCCTGGCTATCATTGGTACCCAGAGACTGCCCGGAATCACTGAAGCCACCCAGGCCATTATTGATATAGACCCGGTTACCTTCGTTCTCGTTGGCGACCACGATATCGAGGTCGCCATCACCATCGATATCTCCCAGTGCCAGGGCGTTGCTATCGTATTCTCCCAGCAGTGCACCGGAATCGTAGAAGCTGCCGAAGCCGTCATTGATGTAGACAAGGTTAGGCTGTCCCTGGTTAGCGATAACCATGTCGATATAACCATCGTTATCGATATCACCCAGTACCACGTCGCGGCTATCGTTATCTGCCAGTAACTGGCCAGAATCACTGAAATTGCCGATACCGTCATTCAGGTAGATCAGGTTCGCCTGCTCCTGGTTGGCGACCACCAGGTCAAGATCACCATCGAGCTCGATATCCCCGAGTGCTAGCGAGTAGCTGTCATTGTCTGAAAGGGCCTGCCCCGAGTCGCTGAAGTTGCCGTCACCATCATTAAGATAGATAAGGTTTGCCTGGTTCTGATTAGCGACCACCATATCCAGGTCACCGTCGCCATCGACATCGGCCAGGGCGACAGATTCACTGCTGTCTTCACCGAGTGACTGGCCTGAATCGGTAAAGACACCCTCGCCATCGTTAACATAGATACGGTTAGCCTGGTTCAGGTTGGCAACCACCATATCAAGATCGCCATCAGCATCGACATCACCGAGTGCCACAGAACGGCTATTGTATGTGCCCAGTGATTGCTCAGAATCGACATAGCTTCCGCCGCAGCCGGTCAGCAGCGCGCTTATGGCAAATGCGCCCAGTATTTTGGGGTAGTAGCATTTTTTCATCTGGCGGGTTCTCATGATAAATAGTTTACGCGCCTGTATATTCAGCGTCCTTAATATATATCATGTATCTATTAAAACTCATCTTACAATAAAAAAAAGGCCAGGATTATATCCTGACCCTTTAAGGCTAAGCATGGGCTAAGATTGTGAAACCTGGATTCAGCTTTCCAGCATGACGATCAGGCTGGTCGTCAAGACACCGGAAAGTGCTGTCAGTAACCATTTTACTTTCTCGAAGGCTCGTTTGCTGAGTCTGTCTATCATTCTGGTAATCATCAGTATTCCTCCTACGCGGTTGCTGCTAATGGTAGTTCGACCTCACTGGTGGCAAATGTTTCCAGCTTCTCAAAAAATGTTTTGTGATCGATATAGTGTGCACCGTCACACGAGAAGTTCATACCGATCAGGCCGTTCACCCGGTTGATCGAGCCATTGCGCATATAGATCGTCTGGTCTGTCTTACGCAGGCGTTTGAACTCGTTCAGTATGTCGATGGTACATTCCGCGTCGATCAACGGTTGCAGGTGCTCGATGTTGCAGTCACGAAACTGGTCGAGAAATCCCGGATCGAGCACCTCTTCGAGCACGAAGACGCGATAACGAAATGCATCATCGGCAAACCAGCAGGTTAACTGGCTGGATGAGTAATGCACCTTGACATGAAACGCGCCCTTGAATGTTAACAGTGCATAGACGATCTCGTGGATCCTGTCCAGCTGGGAGTCGAACAGGCTTTCGATACGGCTCTGTTGGAACAGAAAATTCCTAACTGAAGGATCCCCTTTAACTTGTAACCATTTATTTGGCATGACTATTTCCTCTCCTGATCCTGCTGTTTTAATAGTGCCTCTGTATACCAAAAAGGCGGTTTATTTATTCGTGCTCTTCGTTACATATAAAACTGTTTTCTAGACCTTGTTGTTACAAACGGGGCTGTCACTGAAGCACAGTGACAGCACATTGCTGTCGCTCAGGTCGGCACCCAGGTAGAGTGCAGACTGCTGTAAAAAACGAGAACGAATGTGTCTGTACAAAGCATAGTCCTGGGCGCTGCCCTGGTTTAACAGGCTGGCGTAGACGTTTGAAGACACCTTGTTGTCGCGGGTTATTGCTGAATTGTTATTTATCATATTCTTATCCTCGCTATTTTTATCAAGTTAATGTCTCTGCTCTGGTCACCGGTATATGGTTGATCCGGTGTGTTTTTAATACCTGAGTATTTCACTCGGGATTTAAGTATAGTGAAATAGACGATAAATAATAATTGATATTCATAATGGTTATCATAGAATAGTACCTATGGTAAAAACTCAGGTAGGACAACTCGCCAGACGTATCAGCATGCGCCAGCTGCAGGTGTTCGAGACGGTTGCCCGTCTGCTCAGCTACACCCGCGCGGCCGAGGAGCTTTTCCTGTCACAGCCGACGGTTTCCATGCAGATCAAGAAACTGGAAACCGATATCGGACTGCCGTTGACCGAGCAGATCGGTAAAAAGATCTCGCTCACCGACGCCGGTCTCGCGCTGTACCAGGCATCGAAGGATATCCTCGACACACTGGGTCGTTTCGAGATGCAGATCGATGACCAGAAAGGTCTGCGCACCGGCCAGCTGCGTATCGCCGCGGTGACCACGGCTAACTACTTCGCACCGCGCCTGATCGGTAAATTTACACAGGATTACCCGGGCATAAACATCGCGCTGGAAGTCGGCAACCGTGAGCAGATCCTCGACAGGATGAGTAAGAATATGGATGATCTCTACCTGGTGGGTAAGCCGCCGAAATCCAGCGAGCTGGAGTTTCAGCCATACCTGGAAAACCCGATGGCAGTGATTGCGCCGGTTGATCACCCGCTGGCCAGCCGTGAATCCGTTACCCTGGCAGACATCGCCAATGAACCGTTCATTATTCGTGAACGAGGCTCTGGCACCCGTATAGCGGTGGAGAACCTGTTTGCCGAAGCCGGTCACACGCTCAATATACGGATGGAGCTGGGCAGTAATGAATCGATAAAGCAGGGTACCACCGGTGGGCTCGGTCTGGCGCTCATCTCGCTGCATACCCTCACCAGTGGTGATTTCACCGAGCTCGCCATACTCAACGTCGAAGGTTTCCCGATCTCATGGCAATGGTATGTCGGCCATCCACGAGGAAAACGCCTGTCTGTCGTCGCAAAGGCATTTATCGACTTTATGTACGAAGAAGGGCCTTCCCTGTTGCCTGAAAACATGCGTAGCTACGCATCGATATGAAAACAGTATTATCTTATGTACTCGCGATAGCAGCATCTGCCATGATCGCCATGAACAGCCCTGTCCATGCGCAAAGAATTGAGCCGCGTGCCTATATCAATGCGCCGGTAGGCATAAATTTTCTCGCCACTGGTTATCTGAACTCAAGCGGCGCACTGTTATTTGACCCCGCGATACCGGTCACTGATGCCGATGCCAATGTCGACATGGCGATGATCGGTTATGTGCGTACGCTGGATATTGCGGGCAAGTCTGCCAAAGCCGGTGTAATTGTGCCGTATGCATCACTGAAAGCCGATGGCTATCTCGAAGGTAATTTTGTCACGCGTGAGCAGACAGGATTCGCTGACCCGGCATTTTACCTGTCGGTTAATCTCTATGGCGCACCTGCACTGTCGTTGAAAGAGTTCATGGATTATCAGCAGGATACGATCATCGGTCTTACTTTCAGGCTCACCGCACCGGCAGGTGCTTACCAGAGAGAGAAACTGATCAATATAGGGACCAACCGCTGGTCATTCGAACCCGAGCTCGGTATTTCAAAGGCGATAGGGCGGTGGACCATCGAGGGTGCGGCAGCGGTGGTCTTCTATACCGATAACGATGAGTTCGATACCGATCAAAGTCGTCAGCAGGAACCGATCTACTCGACACAGTTCAACCTGAGTTATACCTTTGAGAACAAAATGTGGGCCTCTATCGGTGCCACCTATTACACCGGTGGCCGTACCACGATCGAAGGCGTTGACAAGGATGACCTGCAGCGCAACTGGCGGACAGGCCTTACCCTGGCGATCCCTGTCAATCGCAGGAACAGTATCAAGCTGCTCGCTCAAAGTGGTGTCAGCACCCGTACCGGTACCGATTACGACACGCTGGGTCTGTTCTGGCAGTATCGCTGGGGCGGTGGAATATAAAAATATTAAACTCCCTCTCTCTCATTAAAACTCTCTCTCCCTCCGGGAGAGGGCTGGGGTGAGGGCGGGTGAGTGAGGGCCAGTAACAGGCATCAATAAATCATTACTACCGTTTTACCTTGACCGGCATGTTTTGTCTTAATGAAGCCATCCGTTGAAAACCTGTTACACTTTTGCTGGTTGATAATAATAAAAGATAGATAAACAACAAATAAGTATGGAGGATAGTCATGGATCGTAAAAAAATTAAGGTGTTCTTTATCTGCCTGGCAGCGTCTGCCCTGAGCATGCCCGGTACGGCTTTGGCGGGTACTGAAAGCGGCCTGTATATCGGCGCCGGTGCGGGCAACGCCACGGTAAAACAATCCGGCCTGGATGAAAGTGATTCAGCGTACAAGCTGTTTACCGGATACAACATCGGTTTTATCCCCCTCGTTGATCTTGCTATGGAAATTTCTTATGTCGATTTCGGTAAACCGGAAAATTCTACCGGTAGTGTCGAGCTGAGCGGTGTCGATGCATTCGGACTGGCGGGTTACAGTTTTGGGCCGTTCGGCGTATTTGCCAAGGCGGGTATTATCAGCTGGAGTTCCGATGCAAGCTTTGGCGGTAGCACGATCTCTGATTCGGGAACAGATACCGCCTACGGTGTCGGTGCAAGGTTTGCCATCGGTTCCTTTGCCGTGCGTGCAGAATACGAATTGTTTGATCTCGATGACGCCGACCTCGATATGGTTTCGGTCAGCGGTGTTTTTACCTTTTAATACGCGGAATGTTCCACCTGCTTTGATGACGGCTCCGCAAGGAGCCGTTTTTATCTGCGGTTAATGACGATTTACAAATATGCTGCTGCTAATGATGACATAGATAATCAACCCTAATGCTATGACCTGCAGCAGAACTGGCGAACAGGTCTACCCCTGGCGATACCGATAAATCGCAGGAACAGTATAAAATTCTCGCTCACAGTGGTGTCACCACCCGTACCGGTACCGATTACGTCACACTGGGTATTTCTGGCAGTATCGCTGGGGCGGAGCTTTATAATATAAAAGCAAAAAAGAGGGCAGACCAGTTTAGCATTCAATCGATCTGTCCTCTTGAGCTCTTCGGTTGAAAACAGCGTTACCAGTGATAACCGGCAGTAATTCCTGCATTCACGCCGCCGGTTTCACGTTCTTTATCGAACAGTGTTACTTCGGCTTTCGAGTAGCGAACATCCAGTCCTATATTAAAACTGGGGGTAACGGCATAATAGGTGCCTGCGCCGACCCACCCGCCGACTGTGCGATCATCATCTTCGACCGATATACCGCTATTCTCGTTCTCAAGCATCGCAGAAACAAGTGCAACCCCACCACCTACATACGGACTGAATGAAGAGTTTTGCAGGGTAAATACTTTTCTCGCGCCGAGGTGTATTTCCAGAGTACCGCCGGTGTCATCAATTATGCCGCTTTCATGAGTGGTACCGGACATAAGCAGGTCAGCAGCGATACTGACTGGCCAGCTCTGTTTTCTGAAATCAGATATCACGCCTACAGAGCCTTGTGAATCGAGATTTGGCCAGTCGTCACTATCCACAGATTTGTGCCCCAGGTAACCGCCGACGTTGCCCGTCCAGTTATCGGCCTGTGCGTCATCAGCATGAGCAGCAGGTATAGCCATAAAAAGTAGTGCTGATAGTGCAGTGCTTGTTATAGTAGAAACAGTTGTTAAAGTTTTCATAAGTGACCCCCTTGTGTCAAAAAGTGCATTGAGTGTGTCCCAGTGCTTGATTGAAAGTTTAGGGGTTACTTCCGTCTCGTCTGTTGCTAATGTGTATGAGATTTGTATCAGAATGTAACGCTCAGGTTATCCTCTTCCGGCCTGTTACATTCTGTTACAAAAGGACAACAGACTGACAACATTTGAAGCAGGGTCAGCTGACTATAATGACAGCATGCAAACTGAGATAAGGTGAATAACGTGTCTACCAACGCTTCTACCAATGCGGGTAACAAAGCTGATACCAGGGCCGCTTCGGCTGATGACGCTCTGAAAATATTGCTTGTCGAAGACGATACCCGGCTCTCGGCACTTATCCAGGAATATCTTCAGAAACAATCCATGATCGTTTCCATCGAGCATCGTGGAGACCTGGCATGTGATCGCATCATTGACGAGTCCCCCGACCTTGTCATACTGGATCTTATGTTGCCTGGTCTGGATGGACTGGAAGTGTGCAAGGCCGTACGCCCAAAATATGCAGGGCCTATTATGATGTTAACTGCACGAGATGAGGATATAGACCAGGTGGTCGGGCTGGAGATAGGCGCCGATGATTACGTCACCAAACCGGTACAGCCAAGGGTATTGCTGGCACGCATCCGGGCTCTGATACGTCGTTTCTCTAATACCGCATCGACACAGCAGGAATCACAGCTGAAAAAAAACGAGTACAGTTACGGCTGCTTCAGCATCAGTGCCGCCGCGCGTGAAGCATGGCTGCATGGTGAGGTGCTTGATTTGACGACCAATGATTTTGACCTGTTGTGGTTGCTGGCCAGCAATCCGGGCGAAGTGTTTACACGCGATAATATTCTGGAAAGCTTACGTGGTATAGATTATGACGGTATAGACCGTTCGGTCGATATACGTATCTCCCGCTTACGTAAAAAGCTGGGCGATGACACCAGTCATCCTCTGCGTATCAAAACCATACGCGGTAAAGGCTATCTCTTCGTTAAAGAAGCCTGGGGCGAGTAAAAGCTGTGGGACGATTATTTCTAAAGCTATACTCATTCATCGCAGTCGCTGGTATCGTGTTTTTTATCGGTGTCGCTAACGTGGAAAATATTTTACATGGGACGTTAGAGTATCATTTTGGAAACCTCGCACAGGGAACCTATTATCTTCTGGAAAAGCGACTGCAAGATGAGCCGCAAGAACAATGGCCAGAGATCCTGGCAGAGATCAACCAGGGAGGCGGTTATCGGATCGAGGTATTGCCGATCGAATCCTTGTCTCTGTCACCGGCAGCAATGGAACGGTTAAAACAGGGAGCCGTGGTGGTATCTAATGTACATAAAGCCAAATATACCTATAAGCGCCTGGGTGATAGTCAATGGGTATTACAGGTTCCCTTTGAACAGTCGCAATATCAGCATGCACAACGACTGGCCAATAGCACGTTCAACCTGATCGAAAAAAGTTTGCATGACGAGCCGATAAGCAACTGGCCAGCGACCGTTGAAGAGTTAAATCGACACTTTCGTTTTCCAGTTACTCTTATCGAACAAGATAACGATGAAGTCCTCAGCAGTGAATCAGAGAAGCTGGAGAGTAGAGAGATCATCGTCTATGACTATGAAGACGTTGAAGAACTGTTCTATCGAAAGATAAACAACTCGCCATACATTATTAGATTAGGACCATTTACTGAACCACTAACACTGGATTATCTGCAGACCATGCTGCTGCTGGCATTTTCGATACTGGTTGCACTGGCAGTACTATTCTGGGTCTATCCTTTATGGCGAGATCTCAAGCGCCTGGGTTTAAGCGCCAGGGCATTCGGGGAGGGAGACTTCAGCGCGCGAGCAGTGCCTCGCAAGCATTCAGCCTTATATCGCCTGGCGGGAACATTCAATTCAATGGCGGACCGTATCCAGGGGCTTATCTCATCTCATAAAGAACTCACCAATGCCGTCTCGCATGAACTCAGAACACCGATAGCGAGACTGCGTTTCGGTATGGAGATGCTGGAGACTTCAACGGAAGAAAACGACAGGAAACGCTTTATAGAGAGTATGAATAACGATATCGATGAGCTGGATCAGCTCGTTGCTGAATTGCTTACCTATGCGCGGTTTGACAGGGACAGGCCTGAGCTGGAGTTTCAACGCCTGGAGATTTATCCCTGGTTACACGAAGTGGTACGACAGGAAAAAATGGGCGTAGACGATCTTGCTATTGATTTTGAAATCAAGGCAAGGAACCTTAAGTACGCACGTTTCGATCCACAGTTAATGGCAAGGGCGCTAGGCAACCTGCTACAAAATGCAAAGCGTTATGCACGAAGTGAGATAAAGGTAATCTTCTCAACAGATAATGGCTACTACCAGCTGAAGGTTGATGACGATGGTCCTGGTATTCCCGAAGATAAGCGTGAGCATATATTTGATGCATTCAGGCGGCTTGATGCCAGCCGCGACCGTGGTACAGGCGGTTATGGCCTGGGGCTATCGATCGTTCAGCGTATTGCTTATTGGCATGGTGGTGATGTCAGCGTTACAGACTCAGCGTCAGGTGGTGCCAGCTTGATAATTCGCTGGCCGGAAGAGCAGACTCAAGTCGGCAAGCAGGGCATAAGTTAAAACAGGTTAATCTCTATGTTATTGACCTGACACATGTTTTCCCTGATATTTATATGTAAAACTATTCTTCACTGCTGAAATAATTCAGGATGAACGAATGACCGAGTCAGCTGACAAGCTCGACAATCCCGTGAACAAAGAAGTCGTGTTCCACGTACATGGCGTCACCAAGGTCTACCAGATGGGTGAGGTGCAGGTGCATGCGCTGCGCGGTATCGATCTCGACCTGTACAAAGGCGAGTTCGCGGTGTTGCTGGGTGCTTCAGGCAGCGGTAAGTCGACATTGCTGAACATCCTCGGCGGGCTGGATTCACCTACCGATGGTCACGTGCAATATGCTGGCGGTGACCTGACCCGGGCCAGCGAAAGAGAGCTGACACAGTACCGGCGTTACCATGTCGGTTTCGTGTTCCAGTTCTACAACCTCATCCCCAGCCTGACGGCACTGGAAAACATCGCCGTGGTCACCGAGATCGCGAAATCACCGATGCAGCCGGAAGAGGCGCTGAAGCTGGTCGGCCTGGGTGACCGGGTGCACCATTTCCCGGCGCAGCTCTCCGGCGGTGAGCAGCAGCGTGTTGCTATCGCCCGCGCTATCGCGAAAAATCCTGACGTGCTGTTATGCGACGAGCCCACCGGCGCGCTCGATTCCAAAACTGGTATCGTCGTGCTGGAAGCGCTGCAGCGGGTCAACCTGGAACTGGGCACCACCACCGCGGTCATCACCCACAACGCCGGCATCGCGCAGATGGCCGACCGGGTGATCCATCTCGCCGACGGCCGCATCAGCCAGGTCGATGTCAACGAGACCCGTGTCGATCCGAGCCAGCTGAGCTGGTGAGGGCGGTGTGATATGGCGATGATGCAGGCACTCGACATAAAACTCTGGCGCGAATTATGGGACATGCGCATGCAGGCGCTGGCCATCGCCATGGTCATTGTCAGCGGCGTCGGCATCTTCATCATGTCACTGAGCACGCTCGACTCTCTCTATGAGACCCGCGAAACCTATTACCGCGACCATCACTTCGCGCACGTCTTTGCCGGGCTGAAACGCGCACCGCTGTCACTGGCAAAACGCATCGAAGAGATTCCCGGCGTCGACAAGGTCGAGACCCGCGTGATCGCCTATGTGAACATCGACGTCGAAGGTTTCGAAGACCCGGTCAGCGGCCATATCCTGTCGCTGCCCGATAACAGCCGCGGCCTGCTCAACCAGATCTACCTGCGCAATGGCCGCCTGCCGGAACCGGGTCATGATAACGAGATTGTGCTCAGCGAAGAGTTTGCCGACGCTCACGAACTGCAGCCCGGCGACAAGATCAGTGTCACCATCAACGGCCGGCGCAAGGCACTCACCATCGTCGGTACCGCGCTGTCGCCGGAATATATCTACCAGATCGCGCCCGGTGCCATGTTCCCCGATCCTCTGCACTACGGCATACTGTGGATAGCGCGGCAGCCGCTGTCTACGGCGTACGACATGGAAGGCGCATTCAACAATATCGCCCTGACCCTGAGTCGTATCATGCCCAGTGGAGCTAACGAGCAGACGGTGATCGACCGCGTCGATGACATCCTGAAAGATTACGGCGGCATCGGCACCATCGGCCGCAAGGACCAGTTCTCCAACCGTTTCCTCACCGAAGAGCTGAAACAGCAGCGCACCATCGCCACCATCTTCCCGGTGATCTTTTTCGGCGTCGCCGCGTTCCTGCTCAACGTCGTCATCAGCCGTCTCATCAGCCTGCAGCGCGAAGAGGTCGCCACGCTGAAAGCCTTCGGTTACAGCGATCTCGCCATCGGCCTGCATTACATCAAGCTGGTGCTGCTCATCGTCAGTCTCGGCGTCATCATCGGTATCGGTGTCGGTATCTGGATGGGCAAGGGCATGAGCAACATCTACATGGAGATGTACAGCCTGCCGTACATGATCTACACACTCAAGCCGCAGGTCATCATCGCCGCCGCGCTGATCAGTATGATGGTCGCGGTGATGGGTACGCTGTACGCGGTCTATACCGCGGCAAGGCTACCGCCGGCGCAGGCGATGCAGCCGGAACTGCCGGCAAAATATCACACCACGCTGGTCGAGCGTCTGGGCCTGCAGCGCTGGCTGTCACAGCCCACGCGTATGATCCTGCGCCATATCGAACGCCGCCCGCTGAAGTCGCTGATGACCATGCTCGGCATCGCCATGGCCTGCGGCATCATGATGGTCAGCGGTTTCCAGGAAGGCGCCATCAACCACATGGTCGAGGTACAGTACGGTATGAGCCAGCGCGAAGACATGATCGCTATCTATACCGAACCGGCATCGAAGCGTTCGCTGTATTCACTGCAGAGTTTGCAGGGCGTGGAACATGCCGAAGGTTTTCGCCTGGTGCCAGCAAACTTCAGGTTTGAACACCGTTTCTATCGCACCGCCCTGCACGGCTTCGAACCCGAAGGCAGTCTCTACCGGCTGCTCGATACCGATCTCAATATCATCGATCTGCCAGAAGACGGCATCATCCTCACCGATTACCTGGCCGAGCTGCTGCACATAAAAACCGGTGACATGCTCACCATCGAAGTGCTGGAAGGGCAGCGCGTAACCGTGCAGGTACCGGTCGCCGGAACCGCCAAACAGTATTTGGGCGTCAACGGCTACATGCGCCTGGAGTCGCTTAATGCCCTGCTGAAAGAAGGCTATGCACTGACCGGCGCGCTGCTGAAAGTCGATGACCGCTACACGCGCGATGTCTACGCCGAGCTCAAGGAGATGCCGCGCATCGCCGGCGTGGTCGAGCATGACACAGCGATCAAGTCGTTCTACGACACCATCGCCGAGACCATCCTGTTCTTTACCTTCATCACCACGCTGCTCGGTTCCAGCATCGCCTTCGGGGTTATCTATAACAGCATGCGCATCGCACTGTCCGAGCGCAACCGCGAACTGGCCAGCCTGCGCGTGCTCGGTTTCGAACGCAAAGAAGTCGCTTACATATTACTGGGTGAACTGGCGCTGTTCACCTTTTTCGCTATCCCGCTGGGTTTTCTCATCGGTTATGGTCTGTGTGCCTACATGGCCTTCCAGTTCGATAGCGACCTTTACCGTATACCGCTGGTTCTGGGCATGAATGTCTATGCCTTTTCAGCGCTGGTGGTTTTACTGTCATCAATCGTTTCTGCCATAATGATCTGGCGCAACCTGGCCGATCTCGATATGGTCGCCGTACTCAAGAGCAAGGAGTAAGTCATGTCCGCGTTAATAACTATGCCTGTGCGAAAACATCCTGTCATCACGTCTATCACGGTGCTCATCGTCGTGCTGCTGATCTGGGGTTTCTGGCCGCAGCCGGTGTTCGTCGAAGCCATCGCAGCAAAACGCGCACCGCTCACTATCACCATCGAAGAAGAAGGCCGCACCCGCGTGGTCGACCGCTACGTCATCTCGGCACCGGTCGATGGCGTTACCTGCCGGCAGGACCTCGATGTCGGTGATGAAGTAACGCAGGGCCAGGTGCTGCTGGGTATCACACCGCTGGAATCGCAGGTGCTCGATCCGCGCAGCCGGGCACAGGCTAAAGCACAGGTCGCCGCCGCAGAATCGGCATTGCATGCTGCCGAACAGCAGGCAGAAGCGGCAGAGGCTTCCGCCAAACTCGCCGTGATAGAACACAAACGCCTGAAACCGCTGGTGGCAAAAGGCGTGATCTCTACCGATGAATATGACAAGGCGGCCACCCAGGTAGAGACCACCGCGGCAGCACAGCGCTCGGCTGACTTCCAGGTCGAAGTTGCAAGCTACGAGCTGCAGGCAGCGAAGACCGTACTCGAATACACCGCCGCCGCAGGTAAGGGTGAACCAGCAGAACGCATACCGGTGGTCTCACCGATCGATGGCAAGGTGCTAAAAGTGACACGCGAATGCGAAGGCCCGGTACGCACCGGCGACAGCCTGCTCGAAGTCGGCGACCCGACCGTGCTTGAAGTCGAAGTCGATGTGCTCTCCGCTGATGCGGTCAAGATCAAGCCGGGCATGAAAGTCCTGTTCGAACGCTGGGGCGGCGAACAGCCGCTGGAAGGTATCGTACGCATCATCGAACCGGTAGGTTTTTTAAAGATCTCCGCCCTGGGGGTAGAAGAACAGCGGGTATGGATTATTTCCGATTTCACCTCACCGGCAGAAGACTGGCAGCGTGTGGGTGACGGTTACCGGGTAGAAGCGAAGTTTATCCTGTGGCATGAGGATGATGTGTTGCAGGTGCCTGCCAGTAGCCTGTTCCGTTATAAAGAAGGCTGGGCGGTGTTTGTTGTGAAGAATAATCATGCTGAACGGAGAGTGGTTGAGGTTGGGCAGCGGAATGGGTTGGTTGCGCAGATACTTGATGGGGTTAGTGAGGGTGAGGGAGTTGTTAATCATCCGAGTGATGATGTTGAGGATGGGGTTCGGGTTACTGGGAGGTTGTAGAAGGTAGCCTTGCATTGAATAAGGAATAAGGGTAAAAAAGAACTCCATCCATTGTTAAAGGATTAACGAAGCCAGAAGCAACCGTATATTTGCTTTTAGGCCACCTGATAAAATATCAAATGATTGGTTTAATTAATTACGCATTTTATATATTGCCTAAAAACTGTTTGTTAAATAAGTCTTTTAGGCTTTCTGATTGTAGTTAAATTTCATGGATGAAAGCAATGCTAGAAACAAGAAAAATATTTATTGATACACAATGCTTTGTTAAAGCTGGCCTTCATTTTGATAGTCCAGCATTAAAATCATTTAGAAAATATTGTGAGAATGACGAGTTATTCCACGTTACAACTAGCGTTGTTGAAAGAGAAGTAGACGCAAAAATACAAATCTCAGTTAAAGAGGCTCTAAGCGCAATGCAAACCTTTAGACGCAAGGCTCGTCTTTTGTCTTCACTTGATGATGAACAAATAAAAGCACTCTTCGAAGAAATACCAGAGGCGGAAATATACAAAAAAGCAGGTGATGTCTTTGAAGAATTTATGAGAGGATGTAAAACAGAGTTGATAGAAGCAGATCAAGTTGATGCTGAAGATGTTCTAGCTCTATATTTTGATAAAAAGCCCCCATTCGGTGATGGAAAGAAAAAATGTGAATTCCCTGATGCTTTATCTCTTTACACTCTAAAAACATATCTAGAACCAGAAGAAAAAATATATGTAATATCTGATGACGGTGATTTGATATCATTTTGTGAATCTGACACACAACTAATTTCAGTTGATTCGCTAGATAAAGTTCTGGATCTGTATAGTCAACATACAAACACACGAACTAATCAAGTTAAGCAATATTTTGTTACTAATGTCGCATTAATAAAAGATAAGATTAAAGAGCGACTCGAAGAATGTGAAGTTTATAATTCTTCAACTTGGGAAGATGCCGAAGTTGAAGGAAATCTAGCCGTTACGCATTTAGGTGATGTAGATGTTGCCGTTATATTTATAGACGATGAAGAAAGCCAAGTAACTTTTGATATTGATGTTGAGTTTGAGGTTACTGTTACGGGCCCTAATTTTAACGATGGCATATACGACAAAGAAGATGGTCGTGTATATACTTTTGGAAGTACTACACGCACAAGTACCATATCAACAACATATACTGTAGAAGTATGGATATCTTATGAATTCGAAAACAGCAATCTAGAAAATGTTGAAATAGAAAGCATTTATATCGCTGGTGTCTCGGATGGTATTGAAGTCGATGTCGAAGAAAACGAGGACGAGTGGTATTAAAAATTAACAAGTAGCTCAAGCGTACGTAACAAACACGCCGCTTAGCAAAACGTTAGATGCTAAAGGAATTAATATGCCAGTAAGTGCCAAAGGGAAACGATTCCCCATTGAAATAACAGCTGTCTCATGGGTGGACTTGCTAGGGTATGGGAGCATGCTAGAACAAAGTCATTTTAATCCTACACACTCAAGCTCCATTGAGGCTGTTAAAAGGTTGCAACGATTTCAGAAACAAGTGGCTGGTATGGCAAATAGCTATATGAAGGCATTAATTGTCAACGATGGTGTGGCATTTGTTCGTCAGTTATCACCTAGAACGACCTCAGTAACATACGATTTTCTTACCAGATCATATAATGCTTTTAAAGAAATAAATTCACTAGATCTTGGCGAAGGTTACCCAGGTGCCCGCATGGTTCTTGCTACCGGCCCGAGAATGAGAGTTGATGGCACTATAAGACATAGCGAGACACACCTTGAAAGTTTAATACAAAGGTTAGATGATGGTGTAATTGAGCCAAAACAAGCTTTGAGAGAAGCATTCGCAGCCATGCATGTAACTGGCTCGGTTCCGGAGCTACAAGCTAATTTTGCATTTACTCGAGCATACTTAGCAGATGAGATTGGAAGCAAAGGAGGATTTGGTGGTGCAAATATGTTCGTTGATAAAGTTATTTTTGACAGTGGTATCCCACCATGGGTTGAATACGACGAAACCATCGAGATGGATTCTCATGGAATAAAAGCAAGTTTTATAAAAATAAAAAGTATAGACATAGAGCAAGGTGGGCAAATGAATCAAAGTGGAGTAAGGGCTGCCGATAGTATTGCAGACGCTCTCTCGGTGTCATACAGATGACATCTAACAAATCACTCCACTGGAATTTCAACCATTAGGGCGCAAACAAATTAATGCGGAACAACTTATGAACAGAATTGATCGGGCTGAAATATTGGGGTTTTGGGGTAACAGGGGGATCGTTATTGATTTCCACTCCGATGTGAATTTTTTTATTGGCGTTAACGGATCTGGAAAAACAACGGTAATAAATATTATTGCGGCTGCTTTGTCTGCTGACTTTACCACTTTGGATCGACTGCCATTCCAAAAGCTCAAGCTAGAGTTATCTGAAGTTGGCGGGCGAAAAAAACCTAGCATTGAGGTTGAAAAAGTAGAAAATGAAGATACACCTTATTCGAGCATCGTATATAGAGTAAAAGAAAAGGCCTCTGAAAAATACAAAGAATACTCACTTGATGAATTCGAAGAAGAAGCTCTTCTCCGAAGGCGAATACCGCCAAGGCAGTTCAGGACGTTTATGCGGCAACGCATGAATCGCGGGATCTTGGCCAGACTCGAGTCAATTGCTAACGTTAGCTGGCTGTCAATACACCGTGCGTCTGCGTCCCGTTTTTCTTCTGAAGAAGAAAGCTATGAATCCTCAGTAGATCAAAAGCTAGAAGAACTCAGCAATGATTTGGGTAAGTATTTCTCGGTTCTGTCAGCAAAAGTCTCAGACGAGATCGCGGAATTTCAACGTAGCATAATTTCTTCTTTGCTAACTGAGCAGACAGAATCCGCAGTTTTTTCTCTCGTTCTTTCTTTTGATCTTGAAGAGGAAAAGCAGGCTCTCTTCGATATTTTTGAAAAATTGAAAATAGGTGGCAGAAGCCCAAAAAGTCGTATAGATAAACATTTCGTTGAAGTAAACCGTGCGCGTGAAAAACTGTCAGAAAACGAAGGGCTAGACCTAAACGACTTGATGACTTTAGTTAACTCTTATCGCAGTCATAGAGTTGTCGATAACTGGAACGATTTGCTGGAAAAACAGGCAGAAATACTAGCACCTAAGGCTACGCTTATTGACGTCTTAAATGGGCTGTTTGAACGGAAGAAGATAAGTATAAATGAAAAAAATGAAATTGAAGCAACAACGGATTCTGGAAAGAAGTTAAATGTAAGGGGGTTATCCTCTGGAGAAAAACAACTAATAATTATTTTAGGTGAAGCGCTTCTGCAGAAAGAGTCTCCGTGGATCTACATAGCTGATGAGCCAGAACTATCACTTCATGTTCGGTGGCAGGAGAAGCTCATCGAGAACCTAAGGCGTATTAATCCAAAAGCACAAATCATATGTGCAACGCATTCTCCAGATGTTGTTAGTTCATTCTCAAAAAATGTCTTTGATATGGAGTTAATGATCAAATGACATTTCGACGATCAACTTCAGGTTTAAATAATTTGTGCCTTTTTTATCGTGTTGATGCAGTTGTGTATCTCGAAGGTGGTAACAGTCTCACAAGAGAGGAAGTGGAAAACGGCGTATTTAGCGCATCCACGGATGACATACGGTATTGGCAAGCATTATTTGGCTTCTATAGGCCTGATAAAAACTTTAAGTTCTGTTCAGTTGGATCAAAGGAAACAGCCAAAAGCATAGCTGAAGACATCGTTCAGGGACGTGTTCACAATATTATAGTGGCAATGGATAGGGACTTTGACGGTATCAATGGCAGAATGATTAGCAATACAAATGTAATATATACATTTGGTTATAGCTGGGAAAATGATGCTTGGGCGCCAGCTTCGGTTCTGGAAGCCTACTGTCTAATGTCAGGTTCTTGTAGAACTGGTATGCAGTCACAAAAAGAACTAGTCGAAAAGTTTTTTACAAATTGTTCTCACCAACTTTGGGGGGCAGTTCGTATTGACGCGGTGTTAAGCCAGCACGGTAATTCTTTGTTCCGTAGAAATAGTTACATGCGTTATATAGATGTAGCGCGATCAGGATATCCACGTGTCAATCGTCAAGAGATTAGACACTCGCTAAAAGGCGCAAGAGAGCTCATTGGTAAGCCACTAGTTAGAAGAAGCAATTTTGATACTTCTCCACTCATCGATTGTTATGGCCACCTCCTTGCAGAGTTCGCATACAGAATATTGAAGTATCTCCTAGAGAATGTTAGCCGTTTACCGAAAATACCAAAAAGCTACGCAATTTCAGTCGTGGTTGAAAAGTTCGCCCAATTGTTGCGAGATGGCTATTTCCCGGAATTAAGAGACCATTATGACGCGGAATTTGCACGTGTGTTGCCCTAACAATCGGCTAGAATAAATGAGAAATTAAAGGGGTTAAAGGGATTAAATTTTAACTGTTTAAATGAGGGCTTTGACCCCTTTAATTTTTTTGACGAGATTGACTAGAAGTTAGATTGGGTTCACACTCTTGCGATAACTTACAAAATGACAATATAACAGCGGAGGTTTGGATGTTACAGTTAAGAAATATTTTTACAGTAGCTCTACTAGTAATATTAGTAACTGGTTGTACAACTAGTCTCAAAGTTACAAAACTAAATGATGATACTAATATTGATATAAATGGGGTTATTTACTACTTACCAAAATCTTCATTTCAAATAGCTGTCAAACGTGTTTTAAATGAATGTCCTTATGTTTATAAAGACAAGATTTTTATTAAGTTTACTAATTCTGTTGAAGTGGCCTATTCGACAGTAAGTGATTTAGATAATGCATATGTCATAGATTATAATTCTTTAAGTGCGGCATCAAAAGATTATGATCTTGAAATTAATTTATATGGAAATGGGACGTTAAAATCAATTAATTCATCATCGTCTGACAAGACCGGTGAAATAATATCTTCTGTAGCGAAATCCCTTGCTGTGCTTGCACTAATAAATACAACAGGTGGTGCTGCGTTAGTTCCAGCATCAGTGCCAGAAGCTGAACCAGGTATTTTAGAGAAAGAGAAAGAAGAGCCTTTATTAATCCAGTTGTGTTCCGACGATGTTTTGAATGCTTTGGCTAATCAAGAGACGGCTACAAAAAATGCAAAAAAAGCAAATGTAAAGCTGGCTGCTAAATTAGCTGAATTAAAAAAACTAGTAACGACAATTGATGCGATAGGTGTAAAGAAAACAAGTCCAGCCTATAAGAAAAAGTTAAAGGAGTTGGCGGTATTGCATGAAGATAGTGAGGCTAAGAATAAGATATTGGCTGATATTACAAAACAACTAACTTTGACTTCATCCTATCAAGTAAATGGTATAACAAATAAAGCTAAAGAGTTACATATTTCTAGGAAAGAATTGATTGATAGTGGTTGGATAACGGATAAAGAATATACTAATGCTTCTGAAATTGGTCTCAGGTTATTCAAATTATATTTTAAACTTGATAGTGCATACATAGCTGAAGCAAAACCAGAACTAAAACTAGAATCTGCAGATAAAAAATCTAAAGCCAATCTAAAGGCTGAATCACTTTATGATTCTGAATATGAAATGGAAGTCGATGAAGGTAATGAAGTAGAGGGATCTGGAATTTACTACCAACAAGGTGCAAATATAAGAATTCAGATTTGCTCAGAAGTGAATTGTTCAGATAAAAAACCATACTTTAATAAAATTATATATGCATCGGACGCTGGTAGAGTAGCACGGCTACCCTTTAAGAACGGTGCATTTCAGGATAACAGTTTTGAGGCCAAGTTTAGTGACAAAGGCATGCTTGAGTATGTGAAGTTCAGTTCAAGTTCATCAGCTGAGAAGGCTGCAAGTACCTTAAATGACGTTGTTGATACCTACGGAGACTATAAAGCTAAGCGTAGTGTTTATGATAAATCTGAGATCGATGCGGCGAAGGCTAAAGCTGCAGAAGATGAAGTTAAAGAAATTACAAACTTAGATCAACAAATAGCTATTCTTACAAAGACTCAAGAACTTGAGGCACTTAATGAACAAGCTAATGCGGCAATAGATAAATTAAAAAGAGAGCTAGAATTGAAGCAATTATTAAAGTCAATTGATGATATGACTCCAAGTAAGGCAGCTGAAGAGCTAGCCAGGCTCCAAATTGAAGTTGAAATCAGTAAATTGCTCAAAGAGTTAAAAGCGTTAAAAGTGGCTGATTAGTCACGAAAATAAGTGGGGTCAGATGAAATAAGTGGGGTCAGAGTGAAGCGCCCCAAGTTTCATAGAGCCAGGGTTAAGCAACAGTCCGCA
>SWCD01023171.1_pt1 | contig 34550 bp, 27 predicted proteins | sample 4693011 | NCBI WGS metagenome assembly SWCD01 (sample SAMN10267278, study PRJNA491770) | bioreactor metagenome | isolation source: DHS bioreactor inoculated with marine | place: Japan: Omine Ridge, Nankai Trough | reverse complement strand
TTTTTTTGGGAAAAGAGGAAGTTTGCTAGCTAAATGGGTTCCTTACCTCCATGATGTTGCATTTCAAAATCATGTTTTATCCAAAGCTTTCCCTGAAACATCGATTAATAATTACCTAATGTTGGCAGATAAAAATGCAGTATGCACGACAAATGGTTTGAATCAAAAATTTCGTATTTCACGAGATGAGAATAACAGGAAAGGAATCACTGTAAGCAATACGCTAAACGACGAAGATTTATCTTACAAAGTATTGATACAGGTACCTGTTGATAAAGAGGTTAACTATATACATGAGCAGAAATCAAGTAATGGAGAAAGTTTTGATTCTATAGTTAATGATTTATCTAATAGTTATGTATCAGATCAAAAAGTTTCCGCGACCATTGGTTCTAAATGTAAAAAATGTGAATTCAGATGTACCGCAGATGATGAGGCGACAGGGTTAAGGAATGGCTTCAAAGAATGCTGGAGTGAGTGCCTAGGATGGACAGATTCTGATTTTGATGAGCCTACAGTGCTCGACATTTCAAATTATAGAAGTGTTGACAAAATGCTTGCAGCCGGAAAAATTAAATTTAGCGATTTGTCAAAAGAAGACTTAAACGTTAAAAGTGATAACAAGCCTGGGTTAAGTAATTCAGAAAGGCAATGGCTACAAGTAAATATGGGGCTTAATGATTGTAATGATATATATATTGATTCAGATGGAATGAAATCAGAACTAGATAGTTGGGTTTTTCCATTGCATTTTATAGATTTTGAAACATCAACAGTGGCTTTGCCTCTTTTAGAAGGGCGTAAGCCCTACGAGGGAATTGCTTTTCAATTTTCTCACCATGTTTATCATGAAAACGGTGAGATTGAGCACAGCAGCCAGTACCTCAATACAGAGCAGGGGGTGTTCCCGAATTTTGAATTTGTAAGAGCTTTAAAGAAATCACTCGAAAATGATAATGGATCCATATTTCGCTATGCAGATCATGAAAACAGTTATCTAAATCTTATTTATAAACAGCTCCAAGAGCTATCTGATGAAATTTCTGATGCAGGTGAACTAAGTGAATTCATCAAATCTATTACTCACTCTACAGACTCATCATCGGAAAAATGGGTTGGTGATAGGGATATGATTGATATGCTGAAAGTGGTCAAGAGATATTATTACAATTCAGCTACAAACGGGTCAAATTCAATTAAGGATGTTTTACCTGCCATATTAAATAGTTCTCAACATCTACAGGAGAAATATAGCCAGCCAATTTATGGTTCAGAGAATCGCATAAAAAGCCTTAATTTTAATGACTGGTCATGGGTAGAGGTAAAAGATGGGGAAGTTGTTGACCCATACAAAAAATTACCAAAATTGTTTGCCGATGTTTCTGATAAGAATATAAACCTACTGTTTAACGAGGATGAATTAGCAAGTGGTGGTGCCGCATTAACTGCCTATGCAAAACTTCAATTTGAAGATGTAAGTGATTACGAAAGGAATGAGCTAGAGAAAGGGTTGCTTAAATATTGCGAGTTAGACACATTTGCAATGGTAATGATTTATGAAGCATGGGTTGATATGTTAAACAATTAAATGTGCCAGGAAAATCTCCGGGTATAGTGTACCTATTAGCCACCGGACTGAGTGAACCTCCCCCAGTTTAGCGGATACTTTGGTTAACCAAAATCCGCTATCAGGTTTAAAATCTGTTGTAAATATTTTTTACCTTCTTCAGTATCCGTACCTGTGCGCAGATAAGCAGGGATACATTCTAGGAACTCTGCCTTTGAACATGGCAAATGATTCAAAAGAGCTTCAGTCATCGCAGGTCTAAGTAAACGACTACCATCATCCGTTTCCGGCATTTCTTTGCGTATAACGTCATTGTCAAATTCTTTCAAACGCGTTTTTAAATCAACTTCATAATCACCTGAAGAAGTCACATATGACGGTGCCGTTTCTTCTATGACATCTTCTTGATTTATAAAATCAGCTTGAGTCATTTCATTTATGGCTATTCTTTCAAGCTCATTCTCTTCAACAGACTCATCCATCTCAATTGCTGCTGTCTTTAACTGCTCTAATTCCTGCAATATTGGTTGCAACTGTGCTTGCGGATTTTTAAACCAATCTGTTGACCATATACGACGAATACGCCAACCCAAATTCTCCAATATGTCTTGGCGTAGGCGGTCACGATCGCGTGTTGATTTAGCCGAGTGATAAGTTGCACCATCACATTCCACGCCCATTAAAAAACGGCCCGGCTGCCCAGGGTCTCTTACCGCTAAATCAAGAAAATATCCTGCCACTCCTAATTGTGGTTCACACTCATAGCCTTTGTCTGCTAATGCTCTCATTACAGATATCTCAAAATCACTGTCTGCAGGCCGCCCTGTATGCTGCGTATGATGTAGGTGCCCAGTCTCGCAGTATTCAAGAAATGCTCTTAGTGCCTTAACACCACGACTACTACGCTCGCTTACAAGAACATCACCAGGCCCCATTGAAGAGAATATATGCATTCTTTTCTTAGATCTTGTAAACAAAACATTCAATCGCCTCCAGCCAACGTTTGAGTTGATTGGACCAAAACGTTGCATAGTCCTCCCTCCTACCTGCTCTGGACCATAAGTCATAGATATAATAATGACATCGCGCTCATCACCCTGAACATTCTCGAGATTCTTAATGAATAATGGGTCATCCATAACCTGAATTTTTTCACAGGCTAGTTGCAGGATTGGGTCTTCTTTTACTTTTTGGTCCCACTGCCGCTCTATTTCATCGCGCTGTTCAGAGCTCATTGCCACAATCCCGACAGATTCATCCGGATGATTTGTTATTTGTAGTGCAAGCTCATTTACAAGCTCTTGCGCTTCTTCAACATTACGCCTCGTATGAAAACGACCTCTCGCAACACGAGTGAAACGTATACCAAATTCATCAGTCTCCTGAAATGGTGACGGGAACAGAATCAAGTTCGAATCGTAAAAATTTTGATTAGAAAAAGCAATTAGTGACTCATGTCGCGATCTATAATGCCACCTTAAACGTCTAGTTGTGAACATTGGAATCACAGACTCTAAAATACTTTCTGAATCTTCAAGAGCGACTGCATCAGGATTATCATTATTATTTAGAACTTTTGTGAAAAAACTCGTTGGTGGTAATTGCTTCGGATCACCTACGACTACTAATCTATCACCGCGTGCTATAGCGCCTAAAGCATCTTCAGGACGAATCTGTGAGGCCTCGTCCATCACAATCAAATCAAATTTAAACTGACCAGGTTTCAAATATTGCGCAACAGACATGGGACTCATCATAAAACATGGCTTCAACGTTTGTATTGATGCACCAGCTCGATCAATAAGTCTACGAACAGCTATATGGCGAGACTTTTTGCCAGCCTCATGTTTAATAAGTGATATTTCAGTGTAACTTGACACACGGCCGGAGGCATTTCCTATCGGAGGCATTTCTCTTGAAGCTTTAAAAGCAATCTTTTCACGCTGCAACTTCATCAATTTTCGATCATATTCCTGAAATTTTTCTCGAATCGCCATCTGCTCCAACCCGCTGAAATTGGCAAGACTCTTATTTTCAGAAAGCACCTCCTCTGCAAGCTGATGATACAAAACCAATTGAACAATCTCGTTCAGATCTTTAGCCTGAATTTTCTCTGACTCCAACCCGGATATAATATTATCCAAGCCATCCGAATACAGCTTTTTCTTAAGACGAACATAATCAAGCCAAGTGTTTAACCAATTTGGATTAGATAATGCAGACTGGTTCCGCACAACTAATGACTTCACAGCACTACCGCAAAGCTCAGTCCACTCTAAATAATCAACTTCACCTTCCTCTAAAAAGGTTTTCGCACTAGAACTTTGTTGTTTAAATAAATCAGATAGCACTTGATGGCTATCAATTAGCTCAACATATCTACTTTCGGTTGGCTCAGCGAAAAGTGAATTTTTCAAAGCCTCACTGAAAGATATCACGTTAACAATATCCAAGGTTCTTTTAGCAGAGCTTAAGTATTGCTCCGAGTACTCGCCAGGCTGGATAGACAATGGAAGAGGCTCTGGCACCAGCTGGTTAACCATTGGATTACTGTTCCACGATTTCACATTAGATTGCAAAGCAACCATTCGATCATAATATTCCTTGACCGTTTTCAGAGTTACTTTCTCTTGAGTTACAATACGAGTTAAAGAATTAATATTTTTTGAAAGAACTCGAGTCAACTCTAATAACGGATTATTCTCATCATCTAATCTGCTATCACTCTTTTTTATCGGGTGAAACTCAGTATATCGTGACGATAATGCGTCAATCTCATTAAGTAAATCTTTTACCATGCTTAATAATCCATGATTAGCTGCATCTTGAACGCCTATCGCAAGATTTCTATCCATATGTAACAATGAATTCCCGATAGAAACTCGATTTCCAAAGCCGATTCCGTATTCCTTCCTTATTGATTGGTACCACGAACGTAAATTAATGATTCTATCTAGCGGTGTATCTACACCTTTATACAAATCATCTAATAACGGATCCTCACTATTTATACTGTCAATTTTTTCAACGCCCTCTGTATAATTAACGAGTGTTGGCAATAGTGAAAAAATATACTTTTTGTTTGGTTTTGCTTCTGATGACAGGGCCAATACCTCTCTGCGCGCATGGCGCCACTCTGCAGAAAACACGCTAAAAAACCCGGCATTTTCTATAATTGACTGGTATTTTTTAAGGTCCACACATTGTGGTAAACGATGCAAACTAAAGGCTTTCATCAATTCCTGATGCATAGGCGTTAGTTCACGCAAGGTATCAGTTAATTTACCTAATAAGCTATCGATATCTGAATTATCATAAAGATCATCGCGATGGCGCCATAGATCAGGCTCTAAACCATTAATTGCATTGATAAGGATTACGAATTCTTCTAACCCCCCTTTCGTAATCTCAAAACACACACTGAGCTCAGTTGGCAGGCTAGGTGTAATTTTTTCAAAAAACTGCTTAATTTTTATAACCAACTCATTTAGTCGAACAGACTTATCCTTATCTTCAGCAATACTCATTAATGAAACCTCGAGATCAAGGCCTAAATCATTAAATTCATTTAACGAGTCGCCAAGGGTTAGCACTGCATCTTTTTCATGAACCTTAGCCGGAGAAATTATTTCGCTAATATGTGTGACCTGTTCATGAATCTCAATATAGTCATCCAGCATAGATTTAAAATCATCTTTACATGCTGATATTTCTTCAATATTAGCTATTAACTCCCCACCCTGTAAATCTTTAAGCATCCCTAGTTGCTTAATGCAATTCTGAATATCATCTAAATGTGTATCGAGATTCACATTTAACTCTAGCAGCTCTACACTCCTCCCCCATTCACCACTTAATGCTGCAAGGTCGTTATTCCATAATTCAAGCGCTTTGTCTAATGCCTCAAGCTGATACCCCATCAAATCAGAGTTATGAATACCGTACCAATAATGCTTTGCAATAACGCCGTCCTGCGCCTGAGAGGCAACTTGACCATATATATTAGCAAGCATATCTGCAGAATCTAATATCTCTTTTTGCCTTACTGTAGATAATGACTTCCCATCAACACCAGAAATTTTCAAAACCTCAGGATCAATTCCATATTGTTCACGGTAACGTGTTGCTTTATTCAAAATCTGATGAACCGTCATACCCGTCTCTTTCCATATACTATTGATCTCCTCTACATAGCTACTTAACTTATGCTTTAAATCCTCATAGCGTTCTACATCTGCATCAATACCCTCCGGTGACCGATACTGACTTTGTTTGTTTAATCTCTCCACCAAGTCTTGAAGTATTTTAAGCTTATGAGTTTTATGGCTATGTAACTCTAAACAGAAATCACCTAAACCCACTTTATCCAATCTATTCTTAACCACATTAAGTGCAGCCATTTTTTCAGCAACAAATAATACTTTTTGTCCATTAGCTATACTCGCTGCAATTAGATTTGTAATTGTTTGCGACTTCCCTGATCCTGGAGGACCCTCAATAACAATACTCTTACCACTGACAGCATCTATAAGTGCACTATGTTGCGAGCTATCAGCATCATAAATTAACGGAAAGTGTTCATGCGCGTTATCAACACTATCAATTGAATACTCTTCAGCATATGAAACCTCTCCTCCACTGTTTTCAGTATTGCCTCCACCAAAAAACATTTGAATTAATGGATGCGTATCAATACGTGCACTATCTGGCCAATTATCAGGATTAAGATCCTGATACATAGCTTGCTTAGAAAAATTTAGAAGGACTAACGAAACTTGCCGACGTATTTTCCAACGAGGCTGCTGTCTTAAAATAGTATTTTTTATGAGGTTAAAATAGTCTTCAGGCGTAGAATCTTCGCCTACTAACGGAAGAACCAAACCGAAATTATGATCTAGTAATTCACGCAACGTTATATTTGACAGCAATCCATCGTCTTTCATGGTCAGCGAATAACGATAAACACCTTGAGAACTATCAAGTTTTTCCCTTTCTACTCTTACTGGGATAGTAAATAGAGGTGAATATCGCTCAATATCAGAATCACGACTTTCGTACCACTGTAAAAACCCCATTGCCAAATACAAAATATTACTACCGCTTTCTTCTATGGCAGTTTCTGCTCGCCCACGAATACTTCTTAGGCGTGACTCTAATTCTGGTGCATAAAATAATGTTTGCAGTTTCGTATCATGGTGCCTGCTTTCACCATCTTGGCTGACTTCAGCCACTGGCAAATCATACTTTGTATCTAAACCCAGATATTTGGCCCATTGATCAGCAGTTGGGTAATCTTTGGCTAGTTCACAAACACCATTTTCCCCCTCAACCATGTACCCTGTTTCAATCAACTCTTTTTCCGTAGGCTCAGGCACAGGAATAAAAGTGAAAGTTTTTCCTGATTCTAAAACTTGATATATCTGATCTGGTAGCTCATCTATAATACGGACACAACTTGCTTTAGGGTGTTTATAATTTAATAAAGCATTTCGCCCGCTTAGATCTAGTAACTTCTTACGTACAGATTCAAGTGAATCAAAAGCAAATGCATTGTCATGCTCTTCCATCGGAATAGTCTCAGCATCAATTTCAACTTCCTCAGTATCATTACTTTCTTCAAAATCAGGCATTAACAACTTCCCATTTAGGCCACACAAAAAAACATATTACTAAACAATATCAAATATTTAGGTAATTTACTAACACATACTGACCAACACACAACTTCAACCACTATAAGCCAGTTCCTCATCATCGAGGTGCTGGCTTTTTTCATTTATGGAGCCCCCAATTATGCAATACATCAACCACTGGCCGGACCCAGCCGAACCGGCATTACCGGAACCCGTCTCTCGAGATTTATTCGAACAACTCCTAGAGCCATTCCAAGACAAATCGTCAGCAAAATCATTCTGGAACGAAACCTCTTCCACCCTCATCATCCTGAACCCCACCGACACCATTGAAGAGCTTCATCGAGACTCATCATGGAATCAAATTGAGTTCGCACTGACGTACCCGGAATACACCGTGCCACTGTCCAATGGATACGTGTTATCCGTGACCATAGTGAACGACTCAGGCAGCGGAATTTTTCTGGTCATCCCTCCTGAGCTGTCACACATCATGTCCATAGGAGTCGATAATCCATGAGTAAAATCATTCGACGCGCCCTGAAGATCTTGGAAGCCAGGATGACCCGAGAAACGGATTTTTTCACCAACCCCGAAGACACAAAAAATTACCTGCGACTGAAACTAGGCGGTAAGGAACGCGAGGTATTCGCCGTGATGTATCTCAGCAACCGCAATCAATTAATTTCATATGAAGAACTATTCCACGGAACCATCGACGGTGCCACCGTGCACGTCAGGGAAATAGTGAAGCTGGGGTTGTCGCTGAATGCCGCTTCCATCATCTGTGCACACAATCACCCGTCTGGCGTATGCGAACCATCACATGCCGATGAAATGATCACAAAGCGCATAAAGGATGCCTGTGCTCTGATGGAGATTAAAGTGCTGGATCACCTGATTGTCTCAGGGACGGATGCGGTGTCATTGGCTGAGAGAGGGTTGATTTAACACTGACGGAGCACAACGCTCAATAGACTAAGGAAGCCCGCCTTACCGCAACTCCCCTTCAGAGTGTTTTCTATGTCTGTTGTCGGTCATGAACGGAAGTTGGCTATGATGAGATTGATTGTCAGTTCACAATCAACAACAAACATTATTCATGTTGATACAACTCGTCGGGGCCACCGAAATCATTGTGCTGCCAATTATCTCTTTCGGCCTGCAAATGCTCTTCATTTGCCATTTCAATACTATTTGATCTCGATAGTTCTTCGTCATTATTGATTGCAGTCGAATACTTATCCCTTGATGCATTTTGTGTGGTCTTATTAGTGACCTCATTAGCACGCAGAACTTCGATACGTTGCCGCGCGTTATCTCTTTTCGTTAACCACTCATTGATAAGAACTTGTTCTGCATTGTTTTTATCTAATATTTTCGCTTGTAAATTACAATACTCTGCACGGTATGAAAGGAAGCTTACATCGTCTATTATTTCGTCATCAAGGCTAGAATCATAACGGTATTGCTCTAATCGTTCCATACGCATCATAAACAAAGCTTCTTTATTTGCGTTTAGTTTATTCTTGAGATCAAAAATTTCATTGTGTTGTGCTTCCTGTATTTGGCAGTTAAGCATGTCCTGATTCTCGACTAGTGTTTTATAATGCTTTTGATAATCTTGCGCCTGAAACACTGAATAGTAATACCTTTCGTCAGACAAACCAGGGATAGAGTTTAAATCTTTAAATACCGCTTCTGTGACTGACCGAATTACCTTTCGGTAGTGTGCTTTTATTGCCATAGATGTATCTTGATCATGCACGGCTAATTTGCTTATGACGTTGTTTGCATCCAGAGCAAGCATTTTGCGATAGCGAGTTAGTGCTATAGCACATAATTGAATAGCTTTTTCTCCAAGACCTATGGATATCATTTTTGCACTAAATGGGGCTGGATGAGTTATGTCTAATAGCGCAAGGCGACTAACTGTTAAACCAAAAGCTACATTTTCATCAAGTTCGTGACGTTCATCTATGAGTGATTTTATGTGATCTAAAACAATCAGTCGAAAAAAGTTGAAAAAATCAGTTTTTGAAGACACTGGCAGTGTTCTTACGTGATTTAACTTTCCTTCATCAATCATTTTATAATCACCTTCTTCGTATTATTTTTAATGTGTGGTACTCGCATACAACATTATGCAGGATGAAACTTCACCACGTTACCAAAACCCAATAGATCTTCTGCTTTTTGCCTAGCGTCGCTCTCTGTGTATGCCGATACATGTACGGTGCGTCCGTTTTGATCAACAGCAATATAAGTAACTAGTTGTGGAGACATATACGCATCTTTATTTATAATAATGAGTAATGAGTTTAACAATAATTGCACATGATTGTTGATAGTCCACCTGGGGCGACTACAACCTGTCATATTAAGTAATCCAACTATGGTTTGCGCCCAACCAGGTATCTTATATAGATAAACACACGAACCACTAAACATCATTTCTGAAGGCCACTCGGTCTCAACACTTTTTCAAAACAAATCCACGGCCATCGCCGGCCACACAACCCTTTACATAAACAATTGGAGAAATAATCATGATGACATTCTCGTCACCTGCGGACCTGTCACGTCTGCAACAAACCGATCCAACAACACCAGTGATCAACAAACTGGCCAACGGCCTCTTCTCGGACACCGACAACAACGATCCTGTCACCGTCGCCCTGATGGAATCTCATGATGACGACCACCCACTCGCTGATCTGTGCAGTGCGGAGGACGTCACTCTGGAGGGCATCATCGAACGAGAGAACGTGTTCATGATCGTCCTACAGACAGATTACGGCTACGGCATCGTGCTGGTGATTCCCGACGAGGACTGGCTGACCGGCGAGTTACATCAATGCGTCGAAGAAAATCTTTATAACTAACACAACGGAGAAATTCATGACGAAAAAGACAGTAAAGAAAAAAGCAGCACCGAAGAAAACACCACCTAAGAAAACCACCGGAATAAAAGTATCAAATAAAGCCGAAGAGCCGTCTTTAAAAATCATAAAGACCGGTTCGTGTTCAACAATTTCTAACAAGAGCACCTTGAAATATAACGTCGGCGTCAACGATGAAGGTCACATGAACATCCGCGTGCTGAGCAACACAGGCGGTGGTTTCTTCAGCAACGAATGGGTATCGCTGGACAGCATAACTGCCGTTCTCGGCGAAGTGCCCGGTGACCATCCCATTACGTCCATAAACTTAATACCTCTCTTCAAAGGCAAAAGCGTGAACACGCCGGGTTATCTGCTGGCCGTACTGTTGAATGAAAAAATGCTGAAGCCATTTGAGGACAAGAAGCGGCAATTCACTTACACCGGCGCGAAAACACTTTCGACCAAACCCTCTAAACGTAAGGCTTCCAAGTAACTGTACGTTAGACTTACTTACGGAGGGTCCATCCCCGCATAGCCCCCCACAGCAACGTTTCTTTTCGCTGACTCCACAATACCGGCCGATACCCGACCCTGCGGACACGATTTCGCCAACATTTCACAACAACAGGAGGTGCCCATAACTGTTGCCACTTTAACAATCTTGGTGGTGCTGTCACTTCTGTACAGCCCAGCAAAAGTTCTGGCAGTGATATTCCTGTTACTGCTGATCTACTCAAACCCTTTTCCTTCTCTGCTGACACTGGCAGTTCTTTTACCCGTTTATTACTACTTCTATAGGAGAAAATGATTATGAATACACCTGAAGTCTACATTCTAGATGCCCTTGAACAGGTCATGGGCTGGGATCTTCCCGACGACGACATAGCCAATGCCGTCAATGCACAAGCAAGGCTAATGGCTGGCGGACTTGACCAATACGAAGGCAACACCATCATCAACAGCCATTAATCGACACACTCACCAAAAGTCATGAAGCCATTTCGGTTGATTGGCTTTTGGTGTCATGCCCATTTATTTTTTCAATCTATTTAAAAAGGTAACCACATGATCTTTTATTTTATCGGCGCTTTACTGATTTGCTTCGCACTCTTTAGGCTAGGTTTCTATGCCGCCATAATTTCGTTGATTTCTACAGGGGGCAAAGTCATTGCTGTGTTGCTATTTTTTGGTGCACTTATCTTGTTGTATAGGAGGTATAGAGGAACTCCTAAGCAACTAAGGCTACCGAAATCTCTTGATAAATAATTCGGGGAAGGACCCATAATTCGGTCAAAGGTGAGCCCCTAGCAACACCTCTTCCAAGAGGCCTAACGATAGTAAGCCGATGATATGTATCGAAACTCATAAAGGCGTCACCAGCGAAGTTCATTACGGAATTAAAAACTGCTCACTGTCACGCTGATCATCATCGCATTGATCATGCTGCACTCCTTGCTGTGTATGCGCTATAGACAATCGACACGCATTCTTAATCCGCCAAAACACTCAGCTCAATAACTCTTGCCTACTATGAGAGAAAAACCCATGCAGACCTGGCCAACCGTCGCCCCGATTCTGGAACTGACGCCACCAACTCATTGAAAAACATGGGAAAGCGTCGGTTCGTCGGTTGCGTCGGTTTTTTGCCTGAACATTTATTTTTTCACCTGAAGGGATTTCTGAGGACATTTTGGGAGACTCGGGAAAAGTTTCTCGAGATAAACTGACGAAACCGACGAAACCGACGCCGGGCCATAAAATTCAAGTAGTTACTCGGCGACGGTTCCGCGACGGGGGCGACGGTTGTGAGGCCAGCCTTTGGCTACTTGTTCACTACACCCCACAAGTCTAAGATTGTCATGGACCAAATATTATCAGCCATTAAATCAAAGGCCATACATGACAACGAAGAGCACACCCCTAGCTGACCTTGACTGGCACACTTTTTCACGTACTAAGGCCAAATCAAAATACATATCTATATATTTTGCAATCGCAGTAATATTGAATAAAGAGAAAAGTCTAAAATCATATCTATCTCAATATTATAAGCGCCTAAACGAAGCAGAATATGATCAAGCTTATATTCTCCTTTCTGAAGATCGTGATGGCATTGTAGAATACTCTCAAGATGATCCAAATAAAACGAATGACATATTTGATTTTGTCTGCTTGCCTGATACACCCTATTCTCGTGGTGAGTATCTCAGACGTCTAGATATAACACGCACACGGGTGTGCGAGCTTATAGGCCCTCCGGTTTCTATAATATATTTACTACTACAAACGGAAATCGAGAAATACAAACGCAATAAAAATAAATCCTCACGCCACATCATCACCAAACCAATTGATGGGTATAGTCTCTATTACATTGATCGTAATTTCTTAAAGAAATGGAAATCCTTATCGATGATCAAGGAGATTGGCCTTCTTGACAAACGCATATATACATTAGTCAAAGAAAGAGCGGATTTAGAGGATAACAGAAAAAAAAGTTTTGGCATGCTGACATATATACTGACGAAGGTACCGGCCTTTAAGCACAAACGACATATGGTCAAATTCACCAGAGGCAAAAATAAAACCATCTGCCATCAATGCATCTATGATTTTTTTGTAGATGTTTTTTCTGATGAGTATGGTCACGTAGAAAAGATCGATAGAACATACCCTGCGGACAGCACATTCAAAAAAAATATCAAAGAAATGCATAAGTATTTTAAAGATAAAGTAATTCACCAAAAATAAGGCTAATTCACACTTATTTTTGTAACGCCATATTTAGATTATTTATTAAATACCTCCTTATTATCAAAGACATATATCGTCATCTCTGCATTTACATCGACCTTAACTTACAAGAATAATTTTTATTTTTTGTAATTTCAAATTTACCTTTTCTTATTTGGCTAAATAAAGCTGCCACTCGATTGAGTGCTTTTATTAACCATACGGAGAAGTTCAATATGAAATTTTTAGACAAAAACCCTGATTCAGCACCAGTAGTTGACACTTACTTAGAGTACACCACCAACCCTCTCCAAGAGATCATCCTAACTAAGATCGGGCTGACCATAATGCATACATCTGATTTTGCTCGTGGCACAAATGATGAAGTGTATCTCATCATGCCTAATGCAGACTCACAGCAATACTTACCTGTATTCTCAAATGAAGTTAATGCCGTCATCTACTGGCTTGGCTTAATTTGTGGTGTGAAGCTGGAAGCACATGAGATAAACAAGGTAATCAACCAACTTACCCATCATGTCATTTGCGAGGGCTGTGGTGCCACTTTCCTGGATGATGATTTCCAGGCAATGGCGGTTAGTCAATAATGGAATTACCTCCTGATAAAAAATCGGGACGGGACATCAAGGTGAACAATGTAGTATCACTGTCAGAGGCGGCCAGGGAGGCCGCCGCTGCTGATAAAACAAAAGTACCTGATGAAACCGTCGGAACTGACGCCAATTCACAAAACACTGATTTAACACCGGTCTCTCCATCGACAGTATTCATGGTCAATGATGATACGCATCATGAACTCAGGTTGCACATCGGAGAAGCCGAGTTGGTGCTGGGGAAATCCGGCGATACTCACATAAAGTTAAATCACAATGGCAACCCATATCTACTGTGTGTGGGCTCAAAAAAGAGTGATCATTTTATTCGCCAGATCGCCAAGAGACGCAACATCATACTCACTGCAAGTAATCTCAAGGAAATCAATGAAACACTAAGAGCTTACGCTGAAACGGAATTACAGCACGTTGATGTATATTTAAGGGTTGCACCTTATCAAAACGGCATTGAAATAGATCTGGGTGACGATGATCATACTCGTGTAAGGATAACGCCGGGTAAGGTTGAGCAGGTGGCCTATGGCTCTGAGACACTATTTTACAGGTCAAATGTAACACTGCCATTCGTGAAACCCGCAAAAAAAGGTAATTGGAAAAAACTTAAAAAATATCTGAAAAACATCAGACCTGAACTACAGATTCTACTGATTGGATGGATAAGCTATACATTGGCTCACCCAAAGGTCAGTACCACAAATTATGTCATTCTGGCACTTATAGGTGGACAGGGCACCGGTAAGAGTTTCTTGTGCAAACTAATTGCCCGCCTGACTGACCCGAGTCAGGTGGGTCTTCAGATCCTGTCGAAAAACACCACGGATCTTGTGGTCGCGGCTCAAAACGCACATGTATTATTTTATGACAATATCAGGCAAATAGCTGAAACCATATCTGATGCATGCTGCGTGTGCGCCACAGGCGGATCGCTGAGCAAAAGAAAGTTATATACCGATAGTGAACAATCTATAAGTATCTTACATGCGGCTATGGTTTTGAACGGCATATTCGACTTCATCACTCAGTCTGACCTTGCACAGAGGTCTTTAACGATTCATCTATCAGATATGAATGAATCTGACCGCATGTCTGAACGAGATCTGGAAGAACAGTTGGAACAGGACATGCCTGAAATATTACAGGGTCTGTTTGAGTTGATAGCTGAAATCTTCAAGCATCTACCGGAAGCTGAAGTGATTCACCCTGAAAGAATGATCGACTTTTCTAAATGGCTGTCAGCGATGGAAATGGTTAACGGGGCTCCAGCAGGTGTTTACCAAGAAGTCTACAGCGAGTGTTTGAAAGAAGCTCAGTTGAATAGTTTACTCGAGAACCCTTTGGCAGCTGCTGTCTATCAGTTTGCGGATCGACTAGATAAGTATTGGCAAGGTCGACCCAGTGAACTACTGCACGAGTTGAATGATGGTGCCGCTTACAGTGCACAGAGATCGGTTGACTGGCCGAAAAGCCCTGAATCACTATCCAAGCGCTTAAAAGTATTATGTGCACCACTGAAGTCTCAAGGGGTGTTAATTGAGTTCACGCGCTCGAAACATCGCCAGATAATTATCGCCACAACCAGAACAGGGGAGCCATTTTGATATGGAAGACTTAGACGGTTTTATCATTGAGCACGTAACCACCAGAATAAATATTCTGAAAAAACTTGATCCCAATAAATTATATATAACTGCGGAATTGTGCACTGACTTCTGGGAGGATTTTATTGGACAGCATACCGTCATTGGTAAGCGCATTAAGGCGCTATCAGAAAATGGGCAATTACCAATCGAGGCTGACGATCGTACATCATGTAATAAGTGGCTGTACAGGCTTAGGTAATTCCTCTTTAAACAACAATACCGGATGGCCTTGGATGGGTTTCCGGGCTTTATCAGATTCAAACAGGTATTAAATTATGAAGGTTAAATTAAATCAGAAATATATAGATAAAAAATTGATATGCCCTGATGGGCGAAAGCAAATAGAGTTCGTCGATACCGAATTACCTGGCCTATATGTTTTGGTCAGTAGCGTCAGTCCAGGCATCGGCACCTATTACGTGAGATACAAGAACGAGGTGGGTAAGACTTGTCATAAAAAAATTGCGCGCACCGACATCATGAGTCTTAAAGACGCTCGTGATCATGCAAAGGTACTTAAACTGGAAATCGCACAAGGTAAAGATCCACAGGCTGATACCAAAAAAAAGCGCAATGAAATGACTTATAGCGAGTTCATGGAAGAGCATTACCTACCATACGTCTCTGCCCGGCTTCGGTCTGCGAAAGGCTACAAGCAAATGTACCATACCCACCTAAAACAAGCGTTCGGTGAAATGCGGGTGAGCCAGATCACACGGAGGCAAGTCCAGATGTTCCATGACGAGCTAAGAGCACAAGGCTTGGCCAATGCAACATGTAACCGTTATCTCGCCTTAATCAAATCGAGTTTCAATACAGGCATCAAAATCATGGAAGTCATCGATACACGGAATCCAGGTGAGGGGCTTAAGATGTATGATGAGGTTGGCCGAGTAAGATTTCTCAGTGAAGAAGAACTAACAAGACTATTGCCAATGCTGATCGATGATGGCGGACCGATATCAAAAATAATCAGATTTTTATTAGCGACAGGCCTTCGCCTTAGCGAGGGACTAAATGCCCGCTGGTCAGAGATTGATCTGAATAACAGGGTATTGGTAATACCGGCCACACGCAGCAAGTCGAAGAAGACTGACAGTATACCGCTCAACGATACTGCTATCCAAGTTCTGGAGGAATGTGATAAGAGCCTACCCTATCCTTTCGCCAACCCCAACACGAAAAAGCCCTATGTATCAATTAAAAAGGGATTCAAAAAATTAATGGACAGGGCTGAAATTGAAAATTTTCGAATTCACGATTTGCGTCATAGCTGCGCTTCGGTGCTCATAAATGCCGGCGGTTCACTCTATGAAGTACAGGCTATCCTCAGGCACAGCTCCAGCCAGGTCACGGAGAAGTACGCACACTTATCCAAGCAAACCGTGATGGCGGCGTCTGACACGATATCGGATCAGCTCATGCGTGCAGCAGGGAATCAATAGGTAATAGCTTCAGAGACAAGGATGTCTCTCTTCTTAGGTCTCACTGCATTGCGCGGTGGGCCATCATTCTCATTGCAAAAACATGGTAAATTGCTAATTATCAATGGGAGAACGAGGTCAACCTGTAAATGTATAACGTGATACGGGAACTCGTTAATTAAACTATCATGCTAAATAATAGGAATTAATATGAAAAAAATATATTTAATAATTTTAAGCAGTATTCTAATTTCTGCTTGTACACCAAAGAATGTATACATATCTGACATAGATGTCGAACGCAAAACAAGCAGTAATTCAACAAGACTCGAGCGCATCGTTAGTGAAGATAAATTCAAAGATGCAATTTTGGGTGTGGCTGTACTGACTGGGATAGATGAAAGTGGGAAAAATTACGTGGCTTTAGCCCCAAACCCTAATCGTGGTACTTATATCTCTGATATAGCACCGAGTATGATTAGAGCTCTAGAAATAAAAGAAGCTAGAGAGCTTCTTAAAGCAATCACATTCGCAATAGAAAACTATGACGCAAAAGTAAATGAGTTACAGTCAATAAACTCTAGCTTTCAGTCATATCTCCAATCAAAGACGGTACTACTCCAAGGCCAGTATATATCACCTATACTGAGTAATTTTTTAACATTCACATTTGTAAATGTTAAAAATGGTGCCGAGGCAAACATGTACTTTACTAATCTCAGCAGTCAAGCAAATAGTGTTCGCTCTGCTAAAAAACTCAGCAAGGAAAAGTTAATACATCTAAGTTCTTTGTTAAGCACTGCTATAACCAAAATTGACATAGAAAAATAATCAAACATAAAAATGTATGACGTGACACGCCGCCTTATCAATTAAACTGTCGGACATAAAAAACTATGAGACATGCATGAGAGATACCTGTCAGAGTTGAGCCACTGCACCTTACCCACACATCCCATCAAGTCTCATCGATACAAAACAGCTCGGAGAGTGCAATTCTTTCACAAGAAATGAACGGAAATTGGGGAGAGCTCACACTCGGAGATCGACCGCCGAAACCTCGCGGCGACCCTACCGCCGACGCCCCCAGAGTTCTCCAGTGCGCCCGCCTCCGGCGGCGTTATAGCATCACGCTATCGTTATTGGATACCAGCTGTCGGACATCACCAGTCCCCCTTGGCGTCTACTTGAGTGAGGACTCGAGGCTCCTAAGCTTGGTCAGCCGACGCATGATCTCGGCGTCCCAGTATTCAAATTCTTTCTGCCGCTTGGCTTTATATTCCTCTACGTTGCCGAACTTGCTCTTCCATCTGTAGATAGTACGCTCGTTGACGCCGTGGCTGCGGGCTAGGTCAGGCACCGAGGCACCGGCCTCGTGCTCTTTCAGTATTGAGAATATCTGCTCTTCGGTATAACGTTTGCGTTTCATATCGTGACCTCACAGGGTCTAATATACAGGAAAATCTCACATCGCTCATGGCTTGAAATTCGGGGGTACGGTCATCGCGCCCCCACCGCCGACGACCCCAGAGTTCGCCAGAGTGCCCGCCTCCGGGAAAACTTCGGCCGGGGCATGCGACACTCACGACCACCCCCTCGGTTGCAGAGACGGTAAGCCTGGGCGACTCGGGTCGAGGTGATTTTTTAGGATAGGACCCGACCTTCAGACCCAACATTTGACCTTTTTTATTCAATCATCTCGGTGAACACTTTTGCCAATATAAAATATTGTTCAAGTTGATCTGCTTATAAACTTTCATAGTATTCAATGAATGCTTTGAATGCGGCTATGCTTTCTATGGTGGCAACATAGTTTGCCTTGTGAATCCCACCAGTAAATACTCGATCTAGCGCTGTAGAAACGTCCTTACCTGTAATTCGTTCAACATTATTGATGCCAGCAATGGATGGCGGTTCTTTATCTACACGGACATACAAGCCTTTTGTCGTCCTTGGATTAAAAGCAAACTCTGTCCTTTTCGCTGAATTAAGTTTGTAACTCCAAAACTTATCAGTGTTATCTTTTCTGTGGAGAGCAACTTTATCCTCAATAGTTGCGAGAAAAACAGCAGCTTCTTTCCCATTGATATTCATCATGACTCCTAATTATTTAATTTACACATATTATACTCAGTTATATCAATACTCTACTCATGAAAAAATAGGCAATGTGCATTTTGCTATTGATTGTCCAACATCTGGTTTCTAATCTACAGCATCACTTAAACGAAACGGAGAAACGACATGAAGAATTTAGATACACTCTACCCAAAATACTTTGAATATCGCAAACAAGTGTCTACTTTGGACACAGCACATGGTTGGCATGATGAGATGCGAATTATGGCCGGGAACGGCTATGAGATTTGCTATGCCCCTTTTGATTTTATTAATGATAAAGCGAAAGTAGTAATTGTTGGCATAACACCAGGCGAGCAGCAAGCTATGTTGGCACTCAATGCCATGAAAACTCACATAGCAGAAGGTCTGGATGATTACTCTGTTCTACGCTTGGCAAAACATAAGGCAAGCTTCGGTGGCACCATGCGTTCAAATCTGGTGGCCATGCTTGATCATATCGGTCTGGCGGATCTACTTGATATTAAATCTTGTGCTGAATTCTTCGAGCCAGACTCTGAACTAGCTCATTTCACCTCAGTATTACGGTATCCAACATTCTACCAAGCACATGACGGTGCAGAACTTGTTAACTATAACGGACAGAACGGATCACTACGTAACCCAGACACCGAAGATATGATGGATAGATATTTTGGAAATGAGATCACACTGATACCTGATGCATTGTACATTCCATTAGGACCTAAAGTAACAACTGTACTACGGCATTATATTGGTACACGGCAATTAGATGAGAGCCAAGTACTTGACGGGCTGCCACACCCATCTGGTGCAAATGCAGAACGGATTTCTTATTTCACTGGTAAAAAGAGCGCAGCTGATTGTTCAATAAAGACTAACACGGACAAAATCGATGCCTCAAAAAATAAATTGCTTGAAAAACTCGCTGTGGATATTTTCCGTGCAAAACATATAGAAACTATCAATTAATTGTAATGTCTCTTGTTAGTGTTTGGGCGGTCTTCGGATCGCCCTTTTTTAAACAAAATCTTTACTGCAAACACTGCATATTGATAATGATATTTCTACAAACAATACTTAATACTATACACATGAAATGTAATAGACTATTTTTTTGATAAAAAGCTTAAGAGTTAATTAATGAAAATACAAATCATCGGTGCTTTAGGGCGTGTTACCGGGTCAGCGACTGTCCTCGAACACGATAACATGCAATTTATTGTCGACTACGGGATGGAACAAGGTGAATTACCTCTTGTTGATATCGATCTATTTGATGTGGTAGATATTGATAGGCTCAAGGCCGTTTTCCTTACGCATTCACACCTTGATCATTGCGGATTAATACCACTACTTTATAAAAAAGGTTATACGGGCCCTGTTATTTCAACAAAGGCTACATCACAGCTAGCTCCACTCATTATGTGGGATAGTGTAAAAATTGGAGCGCCGTATATAGGCGATGATATAAACCTTATTAACTGGATTACTCCTGATACTTTCAGTGGATTTAATTGGGGAAAACCCATCACGCTAACATCTACTGGATTAAAGTATTACTTTCAATCAAATGCACATATATTAGGTTCAGTATCTATTGGCATTAGATGGATATCCACCACTTCTGGAAAGACTAAAGAAATATTATTTTCAAGCGATGTAGGTTGTAATGCTGGCCCATCATATTTGAGCATACTAAACAACACGGTTATGCCACCACATACGTCCGTTGACTATTTAGTTTGCGAGTCAACTTATGGTGGTCGCACGAGAACGAACTCACCTACTAGCCACTCAGAACGACTTGAATCACTACATAAAGCACTGAAGCAGACTGTGCTAGCAAACAAAGGAAACCTATTTATTCCAGCATTCAGTCTCCATAGAACACAGGAGATAATTTTTGACTTATACCTACTGTCTAAAACATGTAAGACAGGGTCTGATAATAAACCACAGATATGTGTTTTAGTAGACTCCCCTTTAGGAAATAAGGTCTCCGAGATATATCGAAAAAGGATCGATGATTTTATAGGTAGCTCATATGGTATTTACCAAAATATTAGACTTGAAACCCTTAACCATCTAAACATTAAACCCAAAAATTTGCGCAAGTTATTTAGCAACATGTATGGCTATGCTACCTTTACTGTTGAATACATATATAAGCGTGGACAAGCAGATAAACAAAAACGGACTTATAATGACTTTGAAGATGAAAACATCAAGATCAAAACATTATCAAACGGCCATATCATTGGTAGAACATACCCACCTAAAAATGACAACCTAATTATTATTGCATCGTCAGGCATGATGGCTGATGGCCCAATGAAAAGCTGGATTCCAGAGATAATTACTAACGAAAAAGCAACCATTGCAGTTACTGGTTACCAGGCAGAGGGGTCTATTGGAAACAAACTTATCTCAATGGTTAACGGTGAAGGAGGGAGTAAATATATCTCATTAGGTGATGACTTGTTTACACCTGATGATATAAAGTGCAAATTAATTACAATCGACGGTTATTCAGGCCATGCTGACCATGATGCGCTAGTTAACTATGCAACATCAGGGCTAAACTCAGAGTCAGCTGTTAATAGGACTGTAATATTAAATCACGGCTCCAACACGGCACGAAGATCACTATCAACTTCTCTAACAGAAAAATTTTCTAATTTAAAAGTAATTATGCCTGAACACGATACAGGTTGGATTTCATTGTAGGCGTCTAAAAACATATCAACCGCAGAGTCTGCTTCATTACTAGTGCCATTATGGAGACGGCAGGTTTTCAGACGGTAAGCGATATTTCCGGGCGTAGAACCCGCCGCGACCCCACCGCCGAGGACCCCAGAGTCCGCGAGAGCGCCCGTCTCCGGAAAAATTTCGGCCGGGACATGCGACACCCATGGCGGCCTTTTCGCTCTCAGAAACGGCGAGTCTGGGCAACTCAACTGAAAAACGAATTTACAATAAAGTATCAACCGATAAAAACACCCAGCGACACGAACCAGAAGCTTATCTTTTCTTCTTATATTAAGGCTTCGAGCTCTTTAAATCGTTCTTTTGGATCGATATCTAGTAGTTCTTTATCACACTCTACTAATTTCTAGTTATCGTTCTTTATATACCATTCTGAGTCACGATTCACCAAACTAACAAATCGCCTGCCGCCATAACCACCCATCCTATTTTTCCCTTGTACCTCAATACAAGCATTGGTTCCATATTTGTTGACGATCAGGCTACGAAATTTTAAAGAATCCAGATCATAGGCATATTTTTTTTTACAGCATCCTCAATCTGGGAAGCGTCGCTAGAACAGCCTCCCATTATTAGCACAATCAAAATAATTGAAACTTATTTAACAACGGCACCCATACTATCTACTAAAAAACATTCTGCCCCATTTATTATTATTTAAAAATCAGAAGAACTCATCCTGCTCGGCCTGAAATTTCCGTGTGAGACACGCTTAAGAGTGTAGGTCTGCACAGCATAAGCTACACCGTTACCGCGATATTCGGCAATGTATTTCGTAAACTTTGGATCTTTTGAAGCCTGCATATTGATTAAGAAACGATCGCAACTGTTACTATAATCAGAGCCAGTGGCATACTGAAATTGGTAATTACCTTCTGGCACACTGGTACTTGCTGATTGATTAGCTCTAACGTAGAAAGCTACAACTGTTTTGTTGCTTCTATTTTTCAATTTAACGAGAGCATCGGCGCCAGGATTATTATTTACTATCAGCTTGTGCTTACCCGTTGCAGTTCGAGTTAATATCGAACCATTCGCAGGTCGTACCACCCCCTTTTTACGGCAATCATTTATGTAACCAGTTTCACCATCACCATGCGCAATGTATCTATTACTCACATAGCCTTCCAAAGCTCGACCTTTGGCTCGAATATACGACCATTTTTGATTACCTTTCGCTTTGTCCTGATACACTTCTTGATAGTGTTTCAATTTACCTACAATCGGAGCCTGTGCATTGGGTTGTTCGCGCACATTCAAGGCGCTACTAGTTACATGCATTAGCGGATTTTGTTTTGGTTTTGGGGCTGATAGAGGCCGATCACTATCTGAACCAAAAAACCAAATTAGGGCAACCACCAGACATACAGCAATAAAACCAGCCGGCCAATAACCATCAGGCGTAGTGTTGTTTTTGCTGGCTGTAGAATTTGGCTGCTTTGCACTATGCTGCCGATTTCCCTTTGTAGGTGTAAAATCACTGTGCCGACCATCCCAGTGCCCTGTTTCAGTAAGATCGAGTTCTGCACGGATTTTTCCAATGAGTTCCAGGTTTTGATGTGTACGGTCATAGACACCTTTCCGACCGGTATGTAGTAATACATATTCACCAGTTTGCTTATCCTTGCTTGATGAATGGGCGATGGCATTCTTAATCATAGCCTCATCATTAACATATGGCTTCAGCCCATACTTTGCGTATAGATCTTTCAATTCGAAAGCACCTTATAAGCTTCTTGTATCCTGATAAACATAGCATGAGCGGCGTCAGCCGCATCAGGACCAAGTGAGCTGAATCGATCTGGGTGATGGGCATGCACCAGTCGTTTATACGCACGTCGAATATCATCTTGTGTAGCATTGAGCTTGAGCCCGAGTATGACAAAAGCTTCGCCGTGACTCATACCAGAATGAGGTCTGCGTTGCCGTTTTTCATTATGAGACTGTTGACGCTTCTTCTGTTTTGATTTCCACCATGTGATAGAGCTTGGATCCCCCGGATTCGGAAGCTCTTTCCCAGTCATTTCTTTATACAGAGTTTTGAGTCGAACTGGTGAGTAATTCACTAGGTCAGCTATTAAGTGCAATATTTGAATCTCAGAAATTGCCAATCTGTTGTCGGCTATAGCAATACTGATTGAGATCATCAACAAAGATTCTTTCAACGATTCATCAAGTGCATTTTTGATTGCATCACAGACAACTATGAAGCTCCCTAAATCTTGTCGGTCAATAATGTTCTTTAATTGTGAGTAGGTGTCGTGATTAGCAGACTCCATATGCTTGAATAGGAAATCACGTTCGTGTTCATGAATCTCTCCATCAGAGGAGGCTATCCATAGCAGAATTAAGCTTACACAAAGGTGAAGCTGATTCTCAGACCGACGCATAAGTGGCAGAATTAGAGGTTCCATTGACTGCATCCTAACAAGATTCTGCGGTACAGCATAGGACGGCAATAAACTGGGAGGGATCGCGGAAATTTGAAGTGAATCGCGTAATTTGTCGCCTCAACCCCGCCGCCACACTCACAGAGATGGCTAGTCTGGGCAGCTGAGACCGAAGTGGATTTTCAAAAATAATTCATGATATATTTTGTCCTACCTAGCTTGCCATATAGCATTTTAAATTCAACCTTATCGCTATAGTAGACATACAGCAATCAATACCAGAAGCATTATTTCATCGTGGCTTCCAAATTTGGTCGTAAATTTCACCTTCTTCTATAAGTTCTCTTTCTATAGTTGAGTAGTCTTCAAATATATCCATCATGACCCTAACTCTTAGTAACTCATCCGTAAGTTCATAATTATCATCAGAAGTTACAACTACAATATTTCGTGATATCAACCAATCCATATCATCTTTATTTATTTTCTTTATTGTTTCTTGGACGTCAGACTTTCCAGGGAACTTACCACCCATCATTTCAAGCAATAAAAGATATGAATCAAAAAATCCATCTGCTTTCATATCGTGTATAAGCGATTCGTAAACAGGAGCTCTCTTTTGATAACAAATTTTTTCTAATGAACCAACTAAATCTGCATTATCTATTACTCCATCAGGATTATTGTACTCATGTTCAACAACATGTGAACCTAAGAGCTGTAGCAAATGCGGATGCCCACCAGATAACTGGACAATTCTATCTACAGCATCAGGATTGATATTCATTGGCACACCTACATCATGGCTACTTTTTGCAGCAATGCTAAATTTATCATCCATAAAATCTCGAGCTTCCTCGATAGAAAACGGCTTTAAATTAATAGTTTCATATATGAATCTTATTATTCCCTGATCTTCAGAAACCATTTTTTCTACAAAGGGACTTACCCCTGCAAAAATAAATCGGATATTGTTTATACCACTTAGTTGAGCTTTAGTTAATACCTGCCTGAATAATCGAGCTACGGCGGGGGCACATTTTTCAGTTTCATCTATTCCTATAATGAGATAACCACCATCAACAAGAAAATTTTTGAACGCACTATCTTCAAGTATTTTATTTAATGCAGCCAAGTGCCTCCCCTCTTGAAACAACGTATATGCAGCCTTAGAAGTATATTGAATAATATCAGGTATACCTACTTTCAATTCACTTGATGCCGAATCAATATCCACCAACTCTTCAAGAACCATTCGAGCAGCATCTTCAACTGTTTTTATGTCGCCATGCCCAACAACAATTTTACATGTAGAAACTTCGTCTGAATCAAACCCATCCATATGAAGTAGCGTTCTTGATAATAGTGAAGACTTTCCTACGCCGAACGAGCCCTGGATAGCTATAGATCCTTGCTTTATAAGCCGACTAAGAGCGCTAATTTCATGTGCTCGACCATAGAAATCATCTGGATTACTTACAATGTCGCCAGGTTTGAAAGGGTTCTTCATTATTGTTTTTTTAATAGAGTTAAAAAGTCTCTGGACTTTATCAATTGGAGCACGTTGTGACAAATATAGTTATATTTTACCAAGGCCACAAACTAATAAAATCCAACCTCACTAAAATATGCCATTTCATTAAATCCAACTGTTCCTACCTCTTCAAACGTAATCACTTCGGAGTTTGCAGTTAGTGGTAACACAACTAGACAAGCAGATAATAAATAATTACGCATTAGCCTTTCTCATTGCTACACCAATCAATCCAAGTAAACCTGAACCGAATAGCCAGAAGGTTGCGGGGACAGGAACTACGGCAGGACGATATAAGAATGAACCAGTCTTAGCATGGGCAGTTGATATATCAATCTTAGCTATACCTGTTGCCAAAGAGTCATATCCTTGATTCCTACCCATATATACTGCATTAGGTACTCCATTGATATCATAGGTTCTCTCAGACGAGGTGTAACATGTCTTCCCCGTACCGCATTCATCAGTTTCACCATACCAGCCAAATGCCAGCGAGTACCCATCGTAATATACTGTAGAGAAATCAACTAAAAGTAAATCTTTAATCACACCATCAGCTGGCTCGGTATATGTGACTCCAAAGTCATCTAATAAATTAACCACACCGTTTATTGAGTTACTATCACCGTGCCAATAACTAAGACCATCCCAAGGCGCGTATGACAAAAACAAGTCTTCAATTAATTTTCTTGAGGCATACTGATACCCATATAGCGCATCATTTGAATCTGCCAACCTTAATTCAACTTGAGCGCGACTAAGCCCCTGTGTCTCTGTTAACTTCAACCACTCGTAATCAACACCGTTAAGCGTATTTATCACAACTGCATTCACACTGGTGGATAAAGCTAACGTTGTTGCAGCCAATGCAATTGATTTGTAACCCATTTTTCCCTTCCTATATTTTTATTCATTTAATTAAGCACAAGACATATGCAATTATCATGCTGATATTGATATGTCACACGTTTACAGTCACTTAGATGTATTCTTGATTATTACTAAGGTGGGATAGTGTAAAGAATGATGCACAGTGTTCGGGATTAATTACAGATTAACGAATGACCGCTACGAGTGACGAGTTCAACCGGTCGACGCAACATTTATTATTTAGATCAAACGATCATCCAATCGGATCCAGAGGGCACCAGAGTGAGCGACACCGTTCAAAATCCAATTTTCAAAAACTTTTCGGGACAGGTTCGAGTTCGGGTCAGGTTCGATCGGGCGGTATTCCTTGCCACTGCTGACTTTCAACAAATGAGAAATACAAAATTGGAATCAATTTCAGTCAGATAGGATGGCTGAGGTTCGGGATAGGCTCGGGTTTCGGGTGTTCGAGAAACTCACATCAAAAACACCCTTAGAAATCTTCAACTTATTCCAATAGAATCAAAGAGTTACATCGACTCATAATCGGCAGGTCGAAGGTTCGAGTCCTTCCAGGCCCACCATTTATTCCCTTTAGATTCATCCGCTTACGTGATTTTTATGCGTGGACCCACGGACTATAAGTCGGAGGGTCTGAGGCCATAGCTTCTGACTCCATTATTTATTTCTTATGAATTCATACACTTATAGAAACACCTATGACTGGAGCCATTGACTATTGGCCCAATTGGGACTCACAGGGCACACACAACGAGAAACGTAATGATGATAGATCATTTATAAACCCATTCCTGATCAACAAAGCGCCCGCTTTCTCTTAGGGCGGGAATGAGCTTTTCATCGGCATAAACACAGCGAGTTTCGCCAGCTTGCTTCTGTCCCTGTTTACTGGTGGCCTCTGGTGTATGCCCACCACCGCTTATTAATAATTCGAGCATCGGCTGATAACCATACTGCCAGGCTTCGATAGTTTCAAAACGGCATTTTAGATTAGCTAGTATATCCATGCCTGCATAATCGAGATCACCCCAGAAATAAACAGGCCAATTATTCTGGCAGCCATCAAACCACCAGTTTAAAAATTGTTCCTGAAAATTATTGCTACCTTGTCCATGAAAGTGCAGAGAAACTCCTTCTGGCTTTCTAATTCTTTGCGCACTTAGTTTGAATCCTGCACTGTAGACTAGCGCCAGGTTATCCAGTGCCCTGGGCACAGCCCTTATTGCCTGTGTATAACTGTCCTGATTTTCAATAAACAGAATGCCTTGAATTTCTTCCGGCAGGTAAACACTGACAATGACTGGTCGAGTTGTTATTTTCAGCTGGGGATATAACTGAAAGATCAGCTCCTGCCTGCCATCGAGAAACTTGGAATCCTGCCAGAAACAACGTGCACTGAGATTTCTTAAGGTTAATTCATCATTGATGTATTTATTAATTTCCAGGAAACCTTCAATAATATCGCCTGGAGTTTTTCCAGGCACCAGAATTTTGCTGCCATTCAAACGAGTGACATCACTAGGGAATTTGCTTTTATAATGTTCTACCGCTTTTTGCCAGAGCTGGAAATAGGATTCCTGCAGAGGTCGACTTAACCATTCTCGCAATATTGTTTCTGATTGCGGCAAAAACCTTATTCTTGCATTGGTATAAACAGGGTCATGATGACTACGTTTTTTGTTTTCGTGAAAACTAAATATGGGGTTTGGCTGATCAAATAGGGTTTCTAACAAACTCCAGACCAGATCTGAGTTTTCACTAAACCCAAACAATTCCGGCAATGTTTTTTTATTGAGTGTTAAACCTATTTTAGAGTCGGTTTTTTTATCTCGCCTGTTAATAACAGTATGCAACAGGCGCTCTATACCTGGCTGCTCCTGTAACCAAGGAGGTCTGAACTGACGATCCATGTCAGCATTATCAGACATCTGCAAAGCCTTCCATAAAGTCCATTTCCGCCTGTTTATATTCTGTTCTTCGATGATTTGCCCAGAGTGCTTTAATATTTTTCTGGTTGCACTGTTTTCTATCGACCCAGACACGGGTATTCAACTGCCCCCTTAGGGTTTCGCTCGGGCATTTTGCGAAAACAAATTCATTACTAATCAGATCCATAAACGGCCCGCTCTTACTCGACGGCATAATGAAAATCAGTTGCAGACCTAGGCTACGTGTTAAATAGTCGATCACTTCACGCGAACGGGATTCGTCCATTTTTGAGAATGCTTCATCGACCAGCACCATGCGTAGATGATTCGCGCCTTCAGAAAAGCGGAATGCCGAGGTGATAGCTGCGGAGCGAATAATATAAGCCGGAGTTTCTAACTGCCCTCCACTACCGGTGCCATATTCGCTAAGCGCGATAGGCTCTTTGCCTTCGACTTCTTTGTAGATTTCGTAACGTCGGTAGTTACGGTAATCAGCGATACGTTCCAGTTCTTTTAAGGCTTTGTTTTCGTCATCATCCAGCAACATACTCATTAACTGGGTTCTGACCTTTTCTGATTTTTCAGACAGCGGCATATCAAACAGATCAACATCGTCAGCCAGCGTTGGTTGATTGATGATCTCTTCAAAGAAACGCGCATACTCACGATATTCAGGCATCCATTTACTGTCGAAGCGGAAACTTTCCTGGTCCGCGCCAAACTTGTGATGCTGAAGCTCTTTGTTCAATAATTCGATTTGTCGCTTGCCGCTGCTTACCGCCTGATGAATGGTGTGACACAAATGCGTGACGAATGCATTATTGAAACTACCTTTCAATACCGTCAATTCTTTATGCTTCTCAACCAGAATATTATTCTTCAAACGGTTATAAATAAGATCAAGTTGTTTGTGAACATTGCAGATCAGGGCAAATAAATCCTGATCATAACTGCCTGAATAATTTTCATAGATAACCGTATCCGGTGGTCGACAGTCATCATTATGCTGCTGAATTGATTTCGCCATTTTGCGTTCCAATTCATGCAGACTGGTTTCTGCCTGCTGGCGAAAATTGCTAGCAATCCGTTCATTTAAGTCTTTAGCTTCCTTATCAGCCTGTTCCAGTTTCTTCTCAACATCAAACTCTGACCATTGCGTAACAATGTCTCTCATATTTTGCTCGCACTGCTCGACAAGCTCCTGTGTTTTCTCCTGCAAATCTGACAGTTTTTTACACTTGCCATCTTCGATTTGTATTTGAATTTCCAACTCACCTTTTTTCTCTAACAAGCTACCGTGCAACTGCTGCCATTGCCACTCCTGTTGTTTTAAGTCTTCTAGTTTCTGTTCAAGCTCCTGGTGTTCAGACAAATCTAACTGAGCCAGTAAATTCTCCACGGTCTGAATTTCGCGCTGCTCGGTCATGATGGCTGACAAAGTTTCGGCATAGCTCAATTTTTTCAGCGCACGTACGCTATCCTGCACCCGCGCCAGTTGTTGCATTTGATCATTGGCCACTTTCCATTCGCTGGTTAGCGTTTCCAGTTCATGCTGCTTGGCTTTCAAAGCACGCTGGCGCGCACCGGCACCAAACACCAACTCGGTGTCGGCGATATCACAACGCCACATACTGTAGCCACCCGACGCCATACCGTCTTCGGTCAAACCTCGTCCAGTCGATTTTAATTCCTCAGCAGAATCCACCATCACCACTGAGCCATAACTGGCGGTCAAATAAACCATGGCGGTTGAATGAGAGAAATCCAGCACTTCAATAATCGAATTTTTATTTCGACGGTTTCGCTCGCAGTCACGTCGCGCCTTGCTTCCCTGAATCACCCGCGCTTTATTATCGCGACCGGGTAACTGGCGAATAATAGAAATCGCCTCGGCCTCATAAGCTTCATCGACGATGATAGAAAAACGCGCACCACCCAGATAACCTTCAATCGCCATCTGCCAGCGATCATCTTTGACCTCGACGTGATCGCATAGAACTCGAGGATCGGCCTCGGGACAAGCCAGCTTTATCGCCTCAATCGAACGTTGCACAAAAGCGGGATAACTCACCTTCTGTTGCTGCAAACGCTCGATTTCGTGCTGCTTCTGCTTGCGCCTCTGACTGAACTTTTCATAAGTACTCAGCATTTTATGCGCTTCACCGCTCAGCTGTTCGAAACGGCTTTGGTTATCATCGGCTTCACGCCAGTATTGGTAATAGCGGTTATGTAAATTCTGCGCCTGAGCTACATGATCAAGGTGCAATTCCAGCGAAGCTAAATCGTCAGTTAAATCTTTTTGCAGGATGGCGTGAATATCAACATCACCCTTACCGCCGAACTGCAGCAACTCGTTAATCAATGCCAAATTTTCAAGGTCACTAAACTGCGGTAGATGCTGTTTTAACTCGGGCGTTTGAAACTCGCGGCTTAATGATTCGACCTGCCGGATATTGATTTCCTGTTCCGCATCCTGAATCAGCAATTGTTTCGCCGTGGTCATCAGCTGATTTTGACGTTGTTCGAGTTGATGCTCTAATTCATCCTTTTGTTTGAGCGAGCTAATACCCAGACGTTGCGCTTCCAGCTGCACTAACTGGTCGTGCACCTGCGTTAAACGCTGCTGAGCTTCGAGCGATTCCGCTTCATTTTCTCTGGACTGATTGCGGTATTGTTTTCGTAGCCTGTTTGCATTTAAATATTCGTGCTGGCGCAAACCGTGTTCGTGCATGGCCAGGGTGTAATCCAGAGTATTGAGCTCTATCCATTGATCGACATAAGCCACCGCATGCTGTTCTGCCTGCTGCAATATTTCGATCGACTTCACCAGTTGACCGGCATCGCGCTCCATCGAGTGAATGATTTTTAACTGGCTGGAAATAGAACGAATGGCATCACCCAGATCTCTCTTTTCAAGAATCTCTTCGGAGACAAAACGGTCAATACTATTCACCGGTTTATATGCCATGAAACGCGAAAAGGCTTTTGCTGCATTTATCGCCTCCTGTTCAGAAACTGAATCTTTTTTACCTTGCAAGGCTCCGTATAAACGGCGCAGGTAGAGACGTTTTTTAGTGCCGTATTTTTCAACGTGGCGTTGACCAAATTCCTGAATAAACAGATTGGTTAACTTATCCATGGGCACGATGTATTCACCGGCTTTATCTTTTCGAATTAACTTATCAATCGACAGCTCTACGCCCGGCAAAATTAAAAACAACAGCGCTTCCTGCTGCGCCGCCATCTGCTTGCCGGTTTGATCCAGCCAGGCGCGCACTGAAATCAGTGCGGTAAACGGTTCTGCGCTTTCGCCTTTGGTCGGATAAAACACCGCTGCAAGATAACCATCGACAGCATCAAAGGGGCGAGCATAACTGCCGTCATCACAACCCAGCACATAAGAAGCGAGTGTGCGTACGCGTTTACCGCCCCGCCCTTTTTGCGTAGTTTCGTCCTGCCCCGGATTATACTGAAACAGGTTCTCGTGGGCAGCGGTCATGATGGTCTGAATGGCATCACCAACCGTAGTTTTACCCGAGCCGCTGCCGCCGGATAATAAATTGACCGGCCCCATTTCAAACTCAATGTTAGGAATGTTTCCCCAGTTGATAAAAATAAATTTTTTTAGAAACATGGTGACTATTCCAGTTCTTCTTCAGTTTGGTTTTGGCTGGCGGTTTCTTCCGGTGAAGATTCCAAAGCCTGTATCGCTTCATCATTAACAAAGTTAACAATCATTGGATGAATTTTGAACCAGGCTTCTGATTTCAAAATATCTTCTTCGTGACGATATTCAATCAAACGTAATTTCCGACAACGCTTGAACAACTGCTGGCGTTCACTGCTTTTTTCCGGAAGGGAGCGTCCAATAATATTTTTCATGGCGATACTAATCGCTTCGAACGATTCGGTAACATAGCCCTGATCATCGACCTGCGCCTCGCGCAAGGCTTTATCGTATTGCAGGCGTAAAACTAAAATTAGCGCTACTTCCTGCTGGCTCAAACGATCACGCAGGCTGCCAGAAAAAGCAGCCTCTTCCGCGCCTTCCATACCCGGCACCTGACTGGCTGGCGGGTACAATCGAATGTATTCAAATCGCGTATCGTGAAAAACACGAATACCGGTCATCGCCAGATATTCTTTAACCAGATTGGGGATGCGCATGTAGCGATCATAAAGCTGTTGTTCAACCTGACTTTCGTGACGGCACAAGACGCTGTAATTTAACAGGCGAATAATGAGTTCACGAAATTCACTCAGGCTGAGATTTTCTTTTTCCAGCTGCTGTTCAACGATGTCAGTTAACATATTGGATTAATAACCTATTGTTCTTTTTCGAGCAACTCGATAATAAATTCATCGCTCTGATGATAATATTCATTGCTGATAGTTTGCTGATTAAAACGAAGCTGAAAAGCGAACTCGGTGGAGCCGTTACCCGCCGAGGCAATTTCAATCGCGTGCGCCGCCATTAATAAATCACGCGCGTTATTCACCGGCAAATGCTGGCTGTGTATGCGATGGCCTTTTTTAAGTGCCTCAACCACGTACAGGATTTGATCCTGGCTATTTACCTGAAAGGCTTTTTGCAGAACCTGTTCGATAAAGATTGTTTTTCGCGATTCATGATCGACCTGTTGTTGGTTTTCTACCGTGGTATTGACCACACGCCGGGTCGCTGTGTTGTGCATTTTTAAACTGGCAGGATCGACAAAACCCAGCGACAAATCCGGCATCGCTTCTGCCATAACTGCTAAGCGACTCTGCTTTTCCCGTTCCGGCATCTCAGCCAGCGACTGACATAGCGCAGGCAAACCGCCCTGATTGCCATAACTACTGTAACTCAGCTGGCGAATAATCATATCGGCGCGACGTGTAAAATTATGCAGCGCCTGGCGCAAGGCTGGCAGCATGATTTCACTGGCGCTGTGCATACGCGCTTCGATGCCATCCAGAATCCGCAAGTAGACCGAAGCGTTATCGGCGGTGCGTAACTCGGGTGCCATTTTGCGTAAAGCACCTTCTGCCTGCGCCTTGAAATCTTTTTGCTTACGCTTAGCCTTGCGAATGAGCTGCTGAATTTCTTCACGGTGTTTTTCCACGCTGTCCGCCGAAAGACGAATCGCCAGATCAGGCATAAAGCGCTGTTCCATAAACTCAAAAAAGCCATCGCTGGCCTGCTGGATCAGCTGCTGCGCTTCCACGTCTTCGACTAGCTGTCGCTTGCGCTCATCCAGCTCTGCGATCACATCACTGAAATCACTGATGATTCGAGCCGAGGCTTCATAGGCATCGAGCAAATCGTAAACATCGCCCCGATCGAGAAATGATTGCAGCGCATTGCGGGTATTTCGTGTATTGCGGTGACGGGTGCGAAAACCCGCGCTGGCGGTCTCCACCATGGGCTGGGTGAACAATCGCCCAATACGACTGAAGCCATAGGTGCTCTGAAAACTGGCATCATCGGCGTGGCGCTCCAGCCAGCCATGCTCCAGCAGCAGCTTACGCACCCAGTGTGCCTGCTCGCGCTCATTTTTACTGGCGGCGCTGTATTCGTTTTCATCGTCCTCATCCAGCACCGGCGCGCGCGCAATCGCCTCCTGAAAGGTCTCCAGCAACTGCTCCAGCGTGAAAGCCTGAGAATAATCCGCTTGATCTCCATACAAACGCGCATACAAAATTCGCAGGCATTCCATCACCTGTTCACGGTATTTACCAGAAAAGGGACGAAAGAAATGTTTACGATTTTCTATGAAAAACATGGATTAAATTGTACTTCATTATAAATAATAGGTGACACATCGAGCAATTAAATTAACATACTATCCAGTAATCTGATTGTATTCGATGGAAATATAGTCATCACCGAAGTCTAACTTATAGATATAAAAAGTTTTTGATCAGGCTGATTCTGACAGAATACCTGATTGTTAAATTGCAATGAAAAATGAGACAAAAGCAGCTAAAGGAACATTAGGGGACGAACATTAGCACGAACATTAGGGGACAGACCACGGTTTTCCACATAACAGATAAACCCGTCAATCCATGATAACAGTCATGGGGTCAAACAGTCATGGGGTCAACAGTCATGGGGTCAGGCCTTACATTTCACACACGCCACAACATATCATGAGACCATGTTTGACATAATGACGAATTATTTATAACTTTGATGCAATATTTTTTCTCCAAAGGACTGGAAGATGGCAAGACCATTACGAATAGAATTTGCAGGCGCGCTCTATCACATTACCTCACGTGGCAATGCACGCGAGAATATTTACCGTGACAATTCGGATCGCGATAGTTTTCTTGAGCTGTTACATAAAACAAACATGCGACACGACTGGATATGCCACGCATATTGTCTGATGTCGAATCATTATCACCTACTGATTGAAACAAGAAAACCAAC
>SWCD01024261.1_pt1 | contig 34775 bp, 38 predicted proteins | sample 4693011 | NCBI WGS metagenome assembly SWCD01 (sample SAMN10267278, study PRJNA491770) | bioreactor metagenome | isolation source: DHS bioreactor inoculated with marine | place: Japan: Omine Ridge, Nankai Trough | reverse complement strand
ATTGCATCAGCCTTTTCAGCGATTGCGGTGTCTATTCAGAAACTTAAATTAACTCAGTGAGGATATTATGGGAAACATCTTAAGACATATAAAGCACTTCTCACGTAACGAGGATGGTGTGGCGACACTTGAATTTGTAATCGCATTTCCGTTTGTGTTCGCGATGATCGTCGCTACGTTTGACGCCGGTCTTTTGATGATGAAATATGTTGTGTTGGAAAACGCACTTGACCGCGTTGTACGTGATGTGCGCCTAACCGGCATTGCTAACGGTCAAGCAGGGGTGACTTTCTTTAAACAGGAAGTTTGCACTATAGCCCAACTGATCAAAGACTGTCAGACCAATCTGCATGTTGAAATGACCCCGATTGATACATCATCAACTTTCAACCCATCTGCTGTGACCTGTGTCGACCGTAACGCAAACAATCCCCCTGCCACAACATTTACGACAGGTGCACCCGATGATATTGTTTATATCCGCGCCTGTTTGGTTGTGGATCGTTATTTCCCCAGTGCTTTGAGTGGTATTTTTACTGTTGATGCCTCTGGTGGCATTCAACTGATTGCTGATTCAGCTTATGTCGTGGAGCCATTATAATGACCTTATTGAAAAAACTATTAAGTAATTTCAAACGTAATGAACGTGGTGTCATAACGCTTGAGATGATTATCATGATGCCGTTGATGGTTCTTTGGATCGTTGGCAGCAACTCATTCTTTGATGCGTTCAAGACGTATCTTCGGGCGTCAAAGGCCACTTACACCGCTGTTGATCTGATCTCGCGCCAGTCTACAGTCGGGCCAACATACGTCGCTAATGTTGGTACTATATTCGAGTCAATTGTCGATGCGGACGGAGCAAGTTCCGAAGTTATTATTTCCAGTATCCGCATGTGGAATGATGCATTGCAGATAGAATGGTCGCAAAATGCCAACGGTAACCCCGGTATGACCAATGCAAATCAAATTCCATTGGCATATATACCCAACCTTCAAAACGGTGAGGCTATTGTTTTGATACAGTCAAGCGTGCCATTCATCCCGATACATTCATGGGGAAATTTGACCGCAAAAACATTTACAAACACTGTCGCGGTAACACCTAGATTTGATGTTATGGTCGGGTATGACAATGCTTTTTAGAAGTGTTGTAATCTGAAGGTATTTTACCTGATTTAAATAAAAAGGCCTCCGATTGCTCGGAGGTCTTTTTTATTGGCGCGGCACTAAAGCGGGACATGTGTGGACCTTGTTCCGTTATTGGGGAGTAGTCATGTCAGGTTCCACAATCTGTGTAATCAGACGCAACACATTTGGCGACTAGAGCATCTACTTTCTCCTGGTGGCTTGGATTAGAGGCATGCTTTGCGATCATGTCTGCATTCTCTGCTATGGCGCGTTCGTCACCGTTCATAGCAGATATCGCCATCCACATACTCGCTAACACCGGATCACTTTTGACCGCGTAACTAATGGTGTAGTTCTTAGATACATAATACTGACCAAACGCACTACCTTGTGTGGCAGTTTTGACGAAATATTTATGAGCTGTTTTTGGCTCCCAGATGCCCAGCTCGCCTCGGTCATATATCAGACCTAGCACATTGGTGGCTTCTATATCACCTGCCTCTGACATCTCTTCCCAAGCGGATATTGGAATCTTATCCGTAAATACACCTGTGACGTATTTATCAAATGTGTCTTTTACTTCACCAGCGTTGGCAGCGGTTGTTGCTGTTAACCCCACGAGAAGTGCCGCGGTAAACATTTTCAGTTTAGTAAACATGGTCGCTTTCCGTTCTAAGGTTTCGATACAACATATATATTTAGCCCTTTTCATATATCAAGATACTTACCTATGGTTAACTTATGCATATGAAATAGGGTAAGTAGCCTATGTAGACTTTCAATACCGCGGCAAATGTTTCCCATCAGGACCCGGATGAATTAGTCTATCGACATTCGAATACGATGTAAGTTTGGGCACCTTGCCACAAGGGATGTTCACACTAATCACTGTACATGGGAATACCTAAAAACGAAACAAGGGTTGCAACTATAATTGCAACCCTTTGTTTTTGTTGGAGCGGGCGAAGAGATTCGAACTCTCGACCCTAACCTTGGCAAGGTTATGCTCTACCCCTGAGCTACGCCCGCGTCCATAATGGCGGTTTATACACCTAACCAAAGTCGCTGCAAGGATAAAATCTGTAGTTTTCAGCATTTTCTCAATGTAAGAACATTTTGTGAACAACGCTTTTACTTTCCGCTGTTTGGGTTTAATGTGCGCACATGAACGAGTGGGATGAAATGGATACATTTGAGCAAGCTGAAAGCCGCAGCCTTTCGCAAATGGCGATGGGGGCGCGCACGGCACCTTATCTGGACGGGCTGAACCCAGAACAACGCCAGGCGGTGGAAACACTGGATGGGCCGGTGTTGATGCTTGCCGGGGCAGGCACGGGGAAAACCAAAGCTCTAACCACGCGCATCGTGCATCTGCTGAATACAGGTTGCGCGCGCCCGAACCAGATACTTGCGGTGACATTCACCAACAAAGCCGCACGCGAGATGAAAAATCGCGTGGGCGGTATGCTGGGTGAAGCGGTTGAAGGTATGCCGTGGATGGGTACGTTCCATTCGCTATGTGTGAAAATCCTGCGCCGCCACGCGGAGCTGGTGGGGTTGAAATCGAACTTCACCATTCTGGACACGGATGATCAAATCCGGTTGATGAAGCAATTGATCCGCGCGGATAATATCGACGATAAACGCTGGCCTGCACGCCTACTGGGCGGGTTGATAGACAACTGGAAAAACCGCGCATGGACGCCGGATAAAGTGCCGGCGGGCGAACATGCTGCCTTTAACAACAAAGGCGTTGATTTATATGCCCTGTATCAACAGCGGTTAAAAACCCAGAACGCGGCTGATTTTGGCGATCTGTTGTTGCATGTGGTCACGATCTTTCAGGCCCACCCCGACATTCTGCGCAAATACCAAAGCTGGTTTCGCTACATTCTGGTGGACGAGTATCAAGACACCAATGTCGCGCAATACCTGTGGCTGCGTTTGTTGGCGTCCACGCATAAGAACATCTGTTGTGTCGGCGACGATGACCAATCGATTTACGGCTGGCGCGGGGCCGAGGTGGGCAATATCCTGCGGTTTGAAAAAGATTTCCCGGGCGCCCATGTGGTGCGTCTGGAGCAGAACTACCGGTCTACCCATCATATACTGGGTGCAGCGTCTGGTGTGATCAGCGGCAATGAAAACCGTCTGGGAAAAACCCTTTGGACGGCAAAAAAAGATGGTGATCAGGTGCGACTGATCGGCCACTGGGACGGCGAAGAAGAGGCGCGCTGGATTGGCGAAGAGGTCGAAAACTTCCAACGTGGCACCCGTGGTCACGACCCGATGTCGCTGGATGATATGGCCATTCTCGTGCGTGCCAGTCACCAAATGCGCGCCTTTGAAGATCGGTTCCTGACCATTGGCCTGCCTTACCGTGTGATCGGTGGGCCGCGTTTTTATGAACGTATGGAAATCCGCGATGCGATGGCTTATTTCCGCGTCGCTGTATCGAATGAAGATGGGCTGGCGTTTGAACGGATTGTAAATACACCAAAACGCGGTATCGGCGATAAAGCACAACAGATGATCAACCAGACGGCGCGCGAAAACGGTGTCTCCTTATTGGAGGGTGCGCGGCTTTTGGTGGAAGCAGGCGGGCTGCCCTCTAAACCGCGCAATGCGTTGAAACAACTGGTGGATGGCTTTGACCGCTGGTCGCTGGCGATTCAGGCAGGCACCCAAAGCCATATCGAAATTGCCGAAACCATTCTGGAAGAAAGCGGTTACACCGACCATTGGCGCAATGATAAAACGCCCGAAGGGCCGGGACGGTTGGAAAACCTCAAGGAATTGGTCAAGGCGTTGGAAGAATTTGAAAACCTGCAAGGGTTTTTGGAACATGTCAGTCTGATTATGGAAAACGAACAGGAAGCGGACGTAGAGAAAGTTACCATTATGACCCTGCATGCTGCCAAAGGCCTGGAATTTCCCGCCGTCTTTCTGCCCGGCTGGGAAGACGGATTATTCCCGTCGCAACGGTCTATGGATGAATCAGGGCAAAAAGGCGTCGAGGAAGAGCGCCGTCTGGCCTATGTGGGAATCACACGGGCTGAAGAGTTCTGTACAATCAGCTTTGCCACCAACCGCAGGGTATACGGGCAGTGGCAGTCATCTATGCCATCGCGCTTTATTGATGAATTGCCGGCAAAACATGTCGAAGTGCTGACACCACCCGGCCTGCATGGCGGTGCAGGTGCAATGTCGTCTGATCTGGCCGATAAAGCGGCACGTGCGGACGCCTATAATTCCCCCGGCTGGCGGCGTATGCAGGCACGCAATGCACAATATACACCGTCAGTTGCACCCAAACCCAAGCGTCTGATTATCGACGCCGAAGAATTGCCGGATTTTGCTATCGGAGATCGCGTATCACATCCCAAATACGCTCAAGGCACTGTGATCGGTGTTGAGGGGGATAAACTGTCGATCGTGTTTGACGGCGGTGGTGCCAAGAAAATTCTGGCCAGTTTTGTGACAATGCAGGATGAAGTACCGTTTTAACAAAAAAACGGCGTCGCTGGGAGGGGCGACGCCGTTTCAGGCAACACGATCTAATGGGAGAATTAGATCGGTATTCTGTAGCGTTTTGACTTAATGTCGAAACGCTTTAGTAACCGTACACGGCTTCTATTGCAGAAGCCTTAATGCCTGAACGATTTAGGCCCAGATCATCCAGCTCGCGAACTGTCAATTTTCCCAGTTCTGAAACTGTTTTTCTGTAGGCGCGGTAGTTTGCGAAATCTGCCATCAGTGTTGCGATAGTTGCAGACATGCGGTGTGCAACGGGGGTGTGAATTGTGTTTGTCAGGAATGCCATTGGCTTGCTCCATATATGTGTATCTGTTGGCGTTTATCTATTCTTTTATAAAACATTTTAAACCGCTGATATTGCATGCCCGCCATGCATTTGATGCATGAGCTGTGTGGTATAATAATATGATTAAAAAGAAAAAAACGACGTCACAAGGGAGGAGATGTGACGCCGTTTTATATCTTTGGGTCAGGTTCCAAGGGAGGAAGGAACTGTGCCCAAGGGTCGAAGGGTCTAAGGGGGAGGAATACCCTTCGCTTGCGTTTAATATAGATTTTTGTGCAGTGCACTAAAAGGGTAAATTTTGCATTTCGGATATGCGTTTAATGCATGGCTTTTGCTGCCTAGTTGCGCGGCTTGGAACTTGGGCAGATCGCATCGCTGTTTTGGTCGGGATGCGCATTGGGGCAGAACAATTGCAAATTCTGCACGGTAAACGCGCCGATAGCTTTTTGGCCTTCATCGGAAACCATCCAATTTGAAAAGCTGCGGGCCATGTCAATTTTCACATGGGCGTGCTTTGCAGGATTCACCAGAATAATGCCATAAGGATTGAACAGCGTCTCATCGCCCGATAGCAACATGCCCAGATCGCCTTTGTTGCCAAAAGACAGCCATGTGCCGCGATCCGACAGGGTATAGGCATTCACAGAAGACGCCATGTTCAGTGCAGCGCCCATCCCGGCGCCGATGTCGCGGTACCAGTTACCTGCCGGCATAATGCCGGCCTTTGCCCAAAGGTCTTTTTCGCGTTTGTGTGTGCCGCTTTCATCACCACGCGAAATAAACAGGGATTGCGTTTCACTGATTGCCATTAACCCGCCACTGGCATTGGTTTGGTTTGAAACTACGGCAGGATCGGACTTGGGCCCAACGATAACAAAGTCATTATACATCACATCGCGCCGCTCTATGCCGTAGCCACCATCGACAAAGGCATCTTCGGACGGGCGGTGGTGTACCAACAGCACATCCGCATCACCATTTTTGGCGATTGTGATAGCTTGCCCGGTCCCCACCGAAATCACCCGCACTTCGATACCGGTTTTCGCCGTGAACAAGGGTAAAAGATAGTCATATAAGCCGGAGTTCTGTGTCGATGTTGTGGACGCGAGCGTAATGAACCGATCACCTGCATGTACTGCTGTTGATAGTGTTGTGATCAGCAGTGCTAAGATAATGCGTATCATAAATCACCACTGAGATAAGCTTGGGCCTGTGGGGTTGCAGGTTTTGCAAAGAATTCATCAGCTGGCCCATGTTCCAGCAATTGTCCGGCTTCGATGAATAAAACCACATCTGCAAGTCGTTTGGCCTGTGCCAGATCATGGGTCGAGATGAACACACTGCCGCCGTCTGAAATAAATGTGCGGATCATGGCTTCGATCAGTTTGGTAGATGCAGGATCAAGATTGGAACAAGGCTCATCAAGCAGTAACACCGCGGGCTTTGTGATCAGTGCGCGTGCAATGGCCATGCGCTGGGCCTCGCCGCCCGACAGGCTGGCGGCTGGCTGATCCGCAAGCGGTGCAAGATGGGACAGCTTTAGCATCTCATCAATTGCACGCTTTTGATCTTGGGTATTCTCACGGGTTAATGTTAGCGGATAGGCCAGATTTGCGCGCACAGACCGGCGTAAAACAATCGGGGTTTGAAACACATATCCACGCGTTAACTTGTTTCTTTGGGCGGAAATCCCGTTCCATGTGACTAATCCCATATCAGGTTTGATCACCCCGTGAATAAGCGACAGCAACAGGCTTTTCCCTGCGCCATTGGGGCCAAGGATCGCGTTAACACTCTTGTTTTCTTGCATAAAACTAATGTCATGCAATAGGGGTGCACCGTCAACGCTATAGGATACATTGGTGAGTTTCAGCGCAGCCATTATCGTTTCACCTGATATTTTCGGCCAAAGCTGCTGATCCAGTGGATTGCTGTATTGATTGTGACCGCGATACTTAGCAAAATAATACCAAGGGCCAAGGCCAGTTCCAGATTACCCTTAGAGGTTTCCAGTGCAATTGTTGTGGTCATCACGCGGGTAAATCCCGCGATATTGCCGCCGACGATGATAACTGCGCCAACCTCGGCCAAGGCACGACCAAAGCCTGCCAACAACCCGGTAACAACCGCAAAACGAGCGTCCCATATCAGGGTTTTCAACCGTTGCAGGGGGCTGACATCCCAGGCGTCCAGTAGATTTTTATAGTCACGGTCCAATGGCAGAATGGCTTCACGTGTCAGGGCCAAAACGATGGGAAATATCAATACGGATTGCGCCATGATCATCGCCGTTGGCGTGAACAGGATACCGTATGACCCCAAGGGGCCGGCCCTTGACAGCAACAGATAGATAATCAGTCCCACTACTACGGGTGGCAGGGCCATCATGGATGTGGAAATGACGACCAGAACCTGTCGCAAAGGAAATTGCCAGATCGCAAGGGCTGTGCCCAGGGGAATGGCAAAAAGCGACGCGATCAATGTGGCCGTCAAGCTGACGCGCAGCGACAGGCCCACAACAGCCATCAATTCCGCGTCCGCAGACAACACCAATTCGGCGGCTTGCCCAAATATTGTCATGGCCTCTAGCGTCTTTCCCTGATTGCACTTGCTCTTTGCCCGTGAATGCTAAATTTAAGGGCGATAGCATGTGATGCGCAAGCTGAAAAGAGAAGGTCACCTGAAATGAGCCTAAGTCGCGAAGATATATTAAACGCTTTGAAAACCGTCAGACAACCCGATGGGCAGGATATTGTATCCGCAGACCTGATCCGCGCGTTAAAGATCGAAGGCGGTTCTGTGCAGTTTATCCTGGAAGTTGCCCCGAAAGACGGCCCCGCTATGGCCCCTGTACGCGCGGCGGCGGAAGCGGCCGTGCAGGCGCTTGACGGTGTCAGTTCCGTGTCGGTTATGTTGACCGCACATAGTGACGCACCAAAACCGCCGCCGCCTAATTTAAAGCTTGGCGGTCACCCGAAACCTGCCGCCGACAAAGCACCTGTTGCAGGTGTTGATCGCATTTTGGCGATAGCATCAGGCAAGGGCGGGGTGGGTAAATCAACTGTGTCCAGTAATCTTGCTGTAGCCTTGGCAAAACAGGGCCGTCGCGTGGGGCTTCTGGATGCTGATATTTACGGACCAAGCCAACCGCGTATGATGGGGATGTCAAAACGCCCGGCCTCGCCCGACGGCAAGACAATTATTCCGCTTCATGCGCACGGTGTGACTTTCATGTCCATCGGTCTGATGCTGAAAGAGGATGAAGCCGTGGTTTGGCGTGGCCCGATGTTGATGGGTGCTTTGCAGCAAATGCTTGGACAGGTTGAATGGGGCGAATTGGACGTGCTGATTGTCGATTTGCCACCCGGAACTGGTGATGTGCAACTGACTTTGGCGCAAAAATCGCATGTGACAGGTGCGATTGTGGTGTCCACGCCGCAAGATGTGGCCCTTCTGGATGCACGCAAAGCTATCAATATGTTTGAGAAAACGAAAACACCTGTCTTGGGTATGATCGAGAATATGTCCAGTTATCATTGCCCGAATTGCGGCCATGAGGCGCATATTTTCGGCCATGGCGGTGCCAAAGCGGATGCAGAACGTCTGGGGCTACCCTTCTTTGGTGAAATCCCGCTGGAGTTGGATATTCGACTATCCGGTGATGGCGGAACACCGATTGCGGCAACAGATCATCCGATTGCAGATGTATATGCAAGCATTGCCACCCGGCTGATCAAAGGCGGCATGGCATGAAGGGGGTATTGAACAAGGATCAGATCGCCGCACTTGGCATTGCAGGTGGCTGGACCATGGGACTGCCGGATTTTGTACGTTACGGTGATCTGGACACATATAATCACGTCAATAACAAGGTCTACCACGCATGGTTTGAAAATATACGGGTGCTTTATGTCCGTAGTCTTGGTGTCGATTTTGAAGCCGGCATGGAGATCAAGCCTGTGGTGCGTTCGGCCAACATCATATTTAATGCACCGATGTTTCAGGACGAAGAGTATATCACGCTTTGCCGTATCTCGCGTCTTGGGCGCACAAGCTTTACCATTGATTATGCCGTGTGGGTTGCTGGTGTACTGCGGGTCACGGGGGATTCGGTTATGGTTATGGTCAATGCTGATGCATCTGCGGCGGTTCCGGTGCCGGATAATTTGCGCGAAATCATGATTAACCACGATGGTGCAGTAACTGCATAGTCGCGTTTGGGCTTTTTTGTCGCGACCGTTATAGAATAAGGGTGCAATACGTTTCAGATTTTTAGAATGATGTAGAATAATTTGAAACGGAGTTTGTAATGACCTCGCAATCCCATTTGATAGATCTCGACCAATATCCTGTTCACCAACGCTCATCAAAAACCTACCAATCTTTACTGGAGCAGGTGCGCGACGATCTTGCGACAGACGGGTGTTCCGTATTAAAAGGGTTTTTGACAGCGGCGGGTGTAAAAGCGCTCTGTAAAGAGGCAGACGAAGTCAGCGGGCAGGGCCATAAATCCTTTAACAGCACAAACCCGTATTTCAGCAAAGACGACCCCACCCTTGCCGCGGATCACCCCGCACGTCAGTTCTTTGACCGCTCGAATGCGTTTATTTCGGCCGATAATTTCCAACCCACCGGCCCGTTGCGGTTGATACATGACACCAAAGGATTCGATGGCTTTATCCAAGACTGCCTGCAAGAAGAACAATTCTATCGCTACGCCGATCCTCTGGCAGATGTAATTGTGAATATGGCCGAAGAGGGCAATGGTTTTCCGTGGCATTTCGATACCAATAATTTCACTGTGACGCTTGCAATCCAAAATGCCGAATGTGGCGGTGCGTTCGAATACGCGCCAAACATTCGTGCGGGTGGCGAGAATTTTGAAGAGGTTTCACGGGTTCTGGCAGGCACATCCGACAAGGTAAAAAGTCTGAACCTTGAGCCGGGTGATTTACAACTTTTTCGGGGTCGCTATTCATTGCACCGCGTTGCCCCCTTAACGGGCAATCGCCCGCGCTTTGTGGCGATTTTCTCATACGTGGATCAACCTGATATGGTGGGAGCACCCGAACGGACAGAACAACTTTATGGCAAAGTCCTGCCGATCCATTTTGAGCGGGCTGGGTTAAGGACAGACACCTATTTGGATTAGCTGAAAAACTATGTATTGGCTTCTTTCTGAACATATGTGAACTTGGACTTTCACCGCACCACAAATCGAAATGATATGGACATCCTATGGACACGCTTGATGCAACGGGTTGCGCAAAAACGATGATGGCTATCGTTACCACCGGAAATGGCGGCTATGAAAAGCTTGAATATCGCGAAGTACCAATTCCAGTACCGGACCCGGGAGAGGTATTGCTTCGGGTGCTTGCTGCAGGCGTCAACAATACTGAAATCAACACGCGCCTTGGGTGGTATTCGTCGAGCGTAACCACAGACACAGGCGCGACCTCTGAAAGTCAGCAAAGCCATGCAGAACAGAAAGTGGATGGAGGTTGGAATGCAGCAACGCCGTTTCCACTAATTCAGGGCACCGATTGTTGTGGTCAAGTCGTTCAAGCGGGTGAAGGGGTTGCCGATCACCTGATTGGCAAACGGGTTATTGTCAGAGCCTGTATGCGTCCCAATGGATACGATACTATGGATAACGTCTGGATGGCGTCCGACTTTGACGGGGCATTTGCGGAATATGTTAAAGTCCCCCACACTGAGGTCTTTCCCATTACATGTGATTGGTCGAATGAAGAACTTGCAACAATTCCATGCGCCTACGGTACTGCAGAAAATATGCTGCACCGCGCACAGGTTGGCACCGATTGCCGCGTGTTGGTAGCAGGCGCATCCGGTGGAGTGGGTTCTGCAACTGTGCAGCTTGCAAAACGTCGGGGCGCACATGTCACTGCGATTACCAGCAAAGCAAAAGTTGAACAGCTCCGTAAACTTGGTGCAGATATTATTGTTGAACGCGGTAGTGATTTAGTAAGTGAACTTGGGGAAAACACTATCGACGTGGTTGTGGACAATGTTGCAGGGCCAGAGTTTCCAAAAATGCTCAAAGTTCTCAAACGTGGTGGTCGCTTTGTTTCATCCGGCGCCATTGCCGGCCCGATTGTCAGTCTGGATATGCGCGACATGTACCTGAAAGATATTACCTTGATTGGGTGTACCGCATGGGATGAGCCGGTCTTTCCCAATTTGGTTAACTATATTGAACAAAACGAAATTCGCCCCATCCTTGCGAAAGTGTTTCCGCTTGATCAGATCGCTCAGGCACAACAAGAATTCATCGAGAAATCACATTTTGGTAACTTTGTTCTTGTTCCCCCAAATTCACAAGCCTGAAGGCATTGTGGTTACTGATATTAGGCAGCTATCAGATATTCCAAAGCATTATTGCAAAGCTTGCATATTTTTACGGCTTCCCCTTGACTCAAGACACAGACCGAGTAGAAGGCCATTTCATAGATATTCGCAGGGTGACCTGCAGCACGGAGAAAAACCATGGCGAAGCCAACAACCATCAAAATCCGCCTGAACTCGACTGCGGACACAGGCCACTTTTATGTGACCAAGAAAAACGCACGTACAATGACCGAAAAAATGGTCGTCAACAAATATGACCCGGTTGTACGTAAACACGTTCCTTACAAAGAAGGCAAAATCAAGTAGTCTTGATTTCAGCTATCTTAGAATGAAGGGCGGCCCGTGGGTCGCCTTTTTGTTTTTTGGAGGACAGATATGCAAAGGGTAATGATTGTTGGCGGACCGGGTTCCGGCAAAAGCACATTGGCGCGTATGCTTGGCGAAATAACAAACCTGCCAGTATATCATATGGATCATATCCATTGGAAATCCGGCTGGGTGGAACGTGCCGCAGATGAAAAACATCCGTTGATTGCCGAAATACAAGCGCGGGATCAGTGGATTTTCGAAGGTAATCATTCACGCAGTTACAATGAGCGCATAGTCCGTGCAGACACATTCATCTGGCTGGACATGGGCTTTGCTTTACGCTTCTGCCGCATCATTCGGCGCACATTGTTTGGATTGGGCCGCAATCGGCCAGATTTACCTGATGGTTGCCCTGAACATATTGGGCGCGAAAGCTTGATGTTCTGGCGTTGGGCATGGGATACACGCCACAGTCACCGTGATAAATTACTTGCAATAATGGATGCACCGCCCGCGCATGTAACTGTGCATCATCTGACCAGTTTACGCACAGTGCAGGCTTATCTGTGCAGTTTAGAACGCGAGCGCACGCAACAGCGCCAAGAGCGCGAATAGATATGCGATATATGTCAGCATCATCCCGTAAAACCGAAACCGCCAATGTGTACCGTCAAAGCTGAAATAGGTTGCGTGCATCAAACGGCCTGCGATCAGGACTATTGCGATGATCAACGCGTATGTACTGCCTTGCAGATATTCGACCAGCCCCAACAGGATCAGGGCCATCGGGATTTGTTCGGTTGCATTTCCGTGACCGCGTATCTTTTTGATAGTGATTTTGTCCGCATTGTCACCAAGGACGATGTGCTTGCTGCGGCGTTCAGATGAAACCCGGTAAGCCAAAAACAACAAAAGTGCGCCTAATATCAAAGATGACCATGCGGTGATGTAAAGTGGAAAATCAATCATGTTATATCCTTATAAAAAAGCCGAGGCACATGGCCCCGGCTGATGGTTTTAATTGTAGCGTTGTTTAGTTACGGTTACCCATGAACTGCAACAGGAACATGAACATGTTGATGAAGTCCAAATACAGGCTTAATGCGCCCATAATAGCGGCCTTACCCAACCATTCTGTCTGACCTGTTGAGGCCATTTGGATGTATGTAGTCTTGATTTTTTGCGTGTCATAAGCGGTTAAGCCTGCGAAAATCAGAACACCAATACCGGAAACAGCAAATTGGATTGCAGGGGATTGCAGCCAAATGTTCACAATCATCGCAACGATCAGACCGATCACACCCATAATCAGGAAGCTGCCCCAACCGGAAATGTCTTTCTTGGTGGTGTAACCCCACAAAGAAAGGCCGGCAAAAGCGATAGCTGTCACAAAGAATGTGTTGGCGATGGAAATGCCTGTGTAAACTGCAAAAATCCAGGAAATGGACAAGCCCATCAGTCCTGCAAATGTAAAGAACACCATCCGTGCGGTATTTTCAGACATGCGGTTGATGCCTGCGCCAAAGGCAAAGACGACAAGAAGCGGTGCAAACATGATGATATAACGTACCGGGCTGGTAAACATGGTTTCCAGCAATCCTGGCGATAATAGCATAGTATCCTGGCCAATGCGTGCTGATGCCAAGTCAGAACCAACCACATAAGCAACAAGTCCGGTAAGGACCATTGCGAAGGACATCAGTCCATATACGCGATTCATGTGGGCGCGTAGCCCTACGTCAATTGCAGATGTTTGAACACCTGCGCCCGCTCGGCGGACTGTATCATATTCAGCCATTTGTTATCTCCTCGATAAAATACCTGCGTGTCCGCAGGTTTGCGGCACTATCACAGTTTAATATGGCTAAATAGTTGGGGTTTTCAAGGTAAATACACACATACTTCTTCAAAAACGCGTGCATTTTACCGTTTTTTAAGGCGCGCCACTTGGGAAGAGGTCGGCGCGCCTTGGGCAATCATATTCTTCGGCTAGTTATGCCCAAATTGATTTGCTATATTCTTTAGTTGCATCTTCGCGGCTTAGGCCAACATCGCTTAGCTGTTCATCAGTCAATGAATATAGGGCTTTGCGTTGTTTGCGCAACTCAAGTGCTGCATGAATGCGAGCAATGATTGAAGGACGTTGAACCGCTGTGTTAAAGCCTGTGTCTGTGTAATATGTCATGATGTGATCCTTTCCGTTTTGTTATGTGATCATGTTGTTTCATCAATTCTCTTGATGTGTATGCCAAATTATGTTTCATTTGTGAAACGAATGATTGTTGTGTAACCCATCAAGGATTGTGATATGATACGAAATCTGGATTTAACCGCCCTACGCTCTTTTGTGACCGTTGCCGAAACAGGGGGGGTAACACGCGCCGCAGAACGTTTGCACCTGACACAATCGGCGGTGTCGATGCAACTGAAACGTCTTGAAGAATCGATGGGGCTATCGCTTTTGGATCGAACAGGGCGCGGGATTGCACTGACGCAACAGGGCGAATTGCTGCTGAGTTACGCAAAACGTCTGCTGGCGATAAATGATGAGGCATGGGGGCGCCTGACGTCCGATGATTTTGAGGACGAAATTGTTTTGGGTGTGCCACACGATATTGTCTATCCACATATCCCGAAAGTGCTGAAACGTTTTGCCGCCGAATTCCCGCGCGTCAAGGTGCAGCTTTTGTCGTCATATACGTTGGATCTGAAAAAGAGACTGCAACAGGGAGAGGCTGATCTGATACTGGGCACGGAAGTAGAATGTCCTGTGGGTGCGATTAGTGTCGGTCGGGCGCAATTGGCGTGGTTTGGGGCAGAAGGTGGTCGGGTGTGGAAAAAGCAACCGCTTGCCATGGCCTATGAAAACCATTGCCTGTTTCGCAACTTTGCAGTTGGGGCACTGGATAAGGCAGGCATTTCATGGGAGCTGGTGGTGAATACCAACCACGCTAAAACCGTTGAAGCCAGTGTAAGTGCCGATTTGGCGGTGCATGCCTGTTTGGTTGGTTGCCAAGTCAGCGATTGGGTAGAAGTGCCCGAAGAGGCCGGCTTGCCCGCATTGCCAGAGTTTCAAATCACCATGGAAAAAGCCGGTTCTGCTAACCCCGTACTGATTGATCGCCTGGCCGCGCTAATAACGCAGGCCTATGCTAATCAGGAAACACGCAGCCGTCCGCAACATTTGCAGGCTGTATAGATTACTGTACCCGTAAGTGCCCGGCTTTGCCGTGCCAGAAACCGTTGGCAAAGGGCGCAGGTATATCAAGCCAGATATAATTTATAAAAATTTATCTGAATGAATGAGACAATAATGGATACACTGGTTAATATGGTCGAAATACATGCAGGATAATAAGATGATAACCAAAGATCAGATCGCAGAATTCCAACGTGACGGGGTGGTGCTGATAAAAGGCGCCTTTACTGACTGGGTCGATGTGATGCGTGAAGGTGTTACGCGCAATATGGCAAACCCGTCGGAATATGCCTCTGAAAATGCGGTGGGTGCGGGGCAGGGCCGGTTCTTTGATGATTATTGCAATTGGGAACGCATCCCTGAATATGAACGTATTATCCGCGAAAGCCCTGCAGCAGAGCTTGCCGCTAAAGCAATGCAGTCCCAAACCGCACAATTTTTCCACGATCACGTGCTGGTCAAGGAAAGCGGCACCCCAAAACCCACGCCGTGGCATCAAGACGGGCCTTATTACTTTGTCGAAGGACAGCAGACTGTCAGCATGTGGATGCCGCTTGATCCTGTGAAGGATGCAAGTTTACGCCTGCTTGCCGGTTCGCATAAATGGGAAAAAATGGTGCGCCCTGTCAGTTGGGCTGACAACAGCGATTTTTATGACAGTGATGAAGATTGGACACCTGTGCCGGACCCGGACGCAGATCCTGCCAACAACCGCATAGTAGAGTGGCAGATGGAACCGGGTGACGCGGTATTGTTTGATTACCGCACCGTACATGGCGCACGTGGCAATCCCAAAGGTGGGCGCCGCCGAGCATTGTCATTGCGCTGGGTTGGAGATGACGCGCGTTATGTGGAGCGCGCAGGGCGTACATCTCCGCCATATCCGGGGCATGATATGACCAACGGTCAACGCTTGCGGGAAGACTGGTTTCCCGTCATTTGGGGTGAGGGTTAAAGGACTTAACCCGCGCCTCAATAATAAACTCCTGCCCCCAGCCACTGATCGCCGCCAAAACCGGTTGCAACGATTTACCCTTATCGGTCAGATCATATTCCACCTTTGGCGGCACCTGCGGGTAGACGGTTCTGCGAACTAACCCATCGGCTTCTAATTCTCGCAGTTGTTTGGTCAGGGTGCGCGGCGACACCTTGCACAAAAGCCGTGCCAGCTCATTATAACGTCTGGTCTGTTCTCCAAGACGAAACAGGATGACGCTTTTCCATTTGCCGCCGATGATATCTAGCGTCGCTTCAATCGGGCAATCTACTACATCGTTCAATCTATGGCGCTGTTTTCGCATATTACACTATCCTATATGCATGTATAAGCATTATTTGTGCATACTTACATAATATCGCATGAAGCGGTAGGGGTGTTTTCATCAACTGAAAAACATAAGGAAACACCTGTTATGACATCGGAATTATATTGGTTAACCCTGTCCATCGCATCTATCGGATTGCTGTGGATACCTTACTTACTGCAACTCATCGCCCAACTTGGCATGGTCGGTGCAATTTGGGATCCCACAGGGGCACACCCCCATGAAGCAGACTGGGCGCTGCGGGCCAAGCGCGCGCATTACAATGCGATTGAAAATATTGCTGTGTTTGCACCTTTAACCCTGATGGTGGTGATGCTTGAGCTGAATGACGAGCTGACCGCAATGGCGGCGCTAATCTATTTTGTGGTGCGTCTTGCCCATTACTTTATCTATATCGCAGCTTTACCCGTTATCAGATCTGCTGCGTTCTTCATTGGGTTTTTATGCCAGATGGCAATGGCAGGGCGGCTTTTGGGGCTGCTGTAGTCTAGATATGACTTTTGCCCCGTCACCCTTTTTGGCTGGTGGGGTTTTCGTGTCAATCGGGTGTCTGAGTTATAAAAGAAGCAGGCCTGCCAATTTTAGTTATATTGCCGTATTATGATTCTACCCATGAACCTGTTATTAACTGCTAAGTCTGTTAGTTTTCATATTTGACGATATTTTGCGCCCTTTAAAAACCCGTGAACTATTTTTTACATCGTGGATAGATATACACTGCGGTTTTTTATGATTGTGTAATCTATGCAGCGAAGACACCACTACCACCATTATTTAATAGCCATTACGGCAGGCGTTTTGGATCGTTTAGTGACCACCCATTCGCGGTAGGAAATAAAGCTGACAGCGGCAATGATAACGCCACCCCCCAGCAACACCCAGAAATCGACGGCCTCGCCAAACATCACGGCCCCCAGAATTGTGGCCCAGACCAATTGCAAGAAGGTAACTGGTTGGGTCACCATTAACGGGGCTGCGTGTAGCGCCTTGGTCATGGTGAAATGCCCGGCCGTGGCAAAAACCGCGACCAGACCCAACCACATCACTTCCGTCAGTGTCGGCGTTTGCCAGACCGCATAGGCAAAGGGTGCAAGGCCGATCGTGACGAACAGCGATAGCATGCCGACGATAACCGTTGGGCTTTCGTCTTTGCTCAGGCTTTTGGCGATAAGGTAAGATATGGCAAAAAGCGGTGCCGACAGAACTTGCGCCATTTGGCCCATTGAAATCTCGTGCAGACCCGGTCGCAGGATTATCATAGCCCCCACAAAGGCCGCGATCACCGCGATGATGCGCCGTGCGGCCATGCGTTCACCGAAAAACACAGCAGCCCCGATAGTAATATAGATCGGGGCGGTATACCCGATTGCGGTGACTTCGGCGATGGGGATATGTGCCATGGCATAGAACCAAAGCATAACCCCGATAGCATGGGTCAGACCGCGTAAGCTGTAGATCGCCAACGATTTGCGCTTGATGCCGTTTGCAAACGTGGCGCGGATAAACGGTAGCATAATCAACAGACCAAAAGCATACCGGATAAAGGCCGCCTCGGGGGCAGGCACGTTCGAGCCTATGTAACGTACAACCCCAATGACCAGAACGAACAAGAACCCAGTCAGTGCCATCCAAGATATACCGACCCATGGCGGGCTGTATTCAGGATGCGTGTTTGCTTGGGCGGGCATATCGTTTCATCCGGTGATTGGCTTGGGCCACCCAAACCGACATTTAAGTGATGTGCAAGTTTAAAGAGAAGTTATTTTGTGCATATAGCCAATAAAAATTAAGCAAAAGGCAACATCCAATATCGCTTACGCACAGCGCTGTGTAAAACACAAAAAAGTAGTATTTCAATGATTGTTCTGTATGTTCAATTTCAAATGATATGAGTTAAAACAAAATGGCAGTTAAATCTGAATCAAGTCCGAAAAGCATTACAATAGTTGTCCCGATACTCAACGAGGAAGCGGCATTACCTTTGTATTTCGATACAATGGCCGATGAAATTTCGAAGATCAAAGAACGATCAAAAGTTGATCTGTCATTTACTCTGCTTTTCGTGAATGACGGCAGTATGGATGCTAGTGAGTTCATTATTCGAAATGCGAAAAAAGAGCATTACGATGTTCAATTGGTTAATTTTTCTCGAAATTTTGGCAAAGAAAAAGCACTGTATGCCGGTATGACCTATGCGCAAGGGGATGCTGTAATCCCAATGGATGTAGATCTGCAAGATGCGCCTGAAGTAATCGAGAAACTCATTGATCGTTGGCTGGACGGTGTGCAAATTGTCAATGCCAAACGCGTTTCACGTACTGAAGATATTTGGTGGAAAAGGGTGACTGCGAATTTGTTCTATAAGGTTTTCAATCTGTTTTCGGAAAAACCAATTCCTGAAAATGTTGGTGATTTCCGCCTATTGGATCGTCAGGTTGTGGATGCGTTTAATCAGATCGGTGATCAAAAGCGGTTTAACAAAGAGATATTTTCCTGGGTAGGATTCCAGACCGAGGAAGTTGAATTTGATCGTCCGCAACGCAGTAAAGGCGAGGGAAAATGGTCTTTTTGGAAGTTGTGGAATTTTGCCTTGGACGGGATATTTTCCGCAAGTACATTACCGCTGCGCTTTTGGAGTTACATCGGGTTTCTGATATCCCTAGTCGCATTTGTTTATGTGCTGTTTGTTATCATATACACACTTGTCATAGGACGTGATTTGCCAGGTTACAGCTCAACCATTGTGATGATCTTGGGGTTTGGTGGTTTAAACCTGTTGTCTCTGGGGATTTTGGGGGAATATATTGGCCGCATATACACAGAAGTACGCAATCGTCCCTCTTTTATTGTGAGCTCTACTTTTGGAATGGATGATAACGAATAATGGATGAAGAAGCTTACGCCCGTATGGGCACACAAGAGGAAAATCATTGGTGGTTTGCAGCGCGCCGGCAAATCGTAGCGCGCCTGATATCAAAATACTGCACCTTACCAAGCGACCCCCAAATCCTTGAAGCAGGTTGCGGTACTGGTGGTAATCTGAAGTTACTTAATTCCTTTGGAAAACTGGATGCTTTCGAATTTGATGAGACAAGTCGGAATACTGCACAAAAAAAATCAGGAATGATAATTCCTTTCGGGGCATTGCCAGATGAAGCACCATTCCTGGGTAAAAAATACGACCTGATCGTTTTGCTGGATGTTCTGGAACACATCGGGCCTGATCAGGCGTCTTTGGCGGCATTGGACGATAAGTTGAAAGATGGCGGACGTATATTAGTCACTGTTCCTGCCATGCCGTGGCTTTGGTCTAAGCATGATGAGGTACATCACCATTTTCGCCGGTATACACGGAATTCTTTGCGTATGGTTGCGCAGGCGGCCGGATTGGAAGTTGTGCGAACCGGCTATTTTAATTTTTTGCTATTTCCTTTGGCCGTCATCAAAAGATTGTCGGATTATTTATTATCATCCACTGATCCGGATGATAAAATACCCGGACCTTGGTTGAATTCATTTTTGTTCCGTATATTTCGTATTGAAAGACATTTAATAGGTGCAATTCCTATGCCATGGGGCTTGTCGCTGTTTACAATACTTAAAAAACAGAGCGATTGAAATGTTCCAACAAATTCGCCGCTTTGGTGTTATCGGCCTATTGGCTACAGCGATCCACATTACAGTGGCATATTTTGCCGAACGATTAGGGTCCTTATCGCCTCAACTTGCCAATCTATCGGGATTTAGTGCTGCATTCTTGGTCTCGTATTTCGGCCACATGCAATATACATTTCAACCACAAGGAAGTTCAGACCGGTATTTTCGCCGGTTCCTAATTCTTTCAATCATAAGCTTTTTGATAAGTTCTTATTTGGTATTTGCCTTAACCGTAGAACTTGGTGTGGATTTCATGTGGGCCTTAGCATCGGTGGCCGTGATTGTGCCAAGCAGTAATTTTATTGTGGCAAAGTTCTGGGCCTTTACGGAAATGACATCAGATGAGGATGACCAGTATGGGCCGCTCGTTTTATTTGGCATCTTTCTGCAATTGGTTGCCTATTTCTGGTTTCAGTCACTTGTAGATTTAAACCACGACACCGCCTGGTATCTGGTTGCAACACAGAAATGGTTGGATGGTGCGCGGCTATATACGGATATCATAGAGGTAAATCCGCCTTGGGGGTTTTACTGGACAGTGCCGGCGATATGGCTTTCAAAGCTTACGGCGCTTGATAAACAACTAAGTTTTCTTGTTTTTATCGGATTTCTTTCTGCCATCAGTTTTCTAAGTGTTTGGGACAGCATCAAACGTATTCCGGATTTAACAATAACCAGAAAAATTGTTTATGCAGAGTTGGTTGTGATCGGTGTGCTTTGGTTTACAACGCCACAAGTGGGACAACGCGAACATATATTGATCCTGTGTTTCCTACCTTATGTATTTAATGTTTTCGCCGAGGCACATGGCGTTTCATTCAGCAAAAAACGCCGTATCATTTTAGCCATTCTGGCTTTGTCGGGTATAATGTTGAAACCTTATTTTGTTATGTTTCCTCTAGCGGTTTCAATATATGAAGCAGTAGTCGCGCGATCTTTCAGGCCGGTTATAAAACTTGAAAATTGGATAATTGGCATAGGTTGCTTGCTATATGTCCTGTTCGTATATCTGGTGCATCCGGAATATTTCACTTTCCTGCTGCCGATTGCCTTTACGGTTTATGGCGCAGTTGGAGGGACGGTTGATCAGGTTCTATCCGCTTTACCTGTCGTAGTAATATTATGGTTACTGATTACGATCTTTCTTTGGTTGCTTGAAAAAGACCAACAAAAAGGAGCGGCTTTATTCGCAATTACAGCCTTGGGCGGTGCCGCTAGTTTTTATTTGCAATTCACCGGTTTTGAGTATCACACTTACCCGTTCTTTATTTTTGCATTTCTTTTCTTTTCATTCATCCTGATGACCCCCGGAAAGCGCATCATGCTTTATTGCTTTGCAATTGCGGGGATTTTGGCATCGGTATATTTTGGGCCTAGACCGTCACGCTATCAAAACGATTTTAGCATAGATATTTTGCAACATATTGAAAATGCTCCCAAAGATAGTGTTGTTATGATTTTGTCGACAAATGTATATGCAGGTTTCCCACTTGTTCTTACCAAAGAATGGGCTTGGGCAAGCCGATTTCCCACTCAATGGTTACTGCCCGGGGCGCTGGATAACGTAGTAAGGTTGGATTGTGATGTAGACCCCGTGAAATGTAAGCAAAATAATGATATTATCAACTATGCACGTCATGCAAATATTGAGGATATAAAGAAATATAATCCCGATTATATTATAATTGATAGCCGCAAGAACAAATCATATATAAATGACCCAAACTTTGACTATATCGCTTTTTTATCCGAAGACCCTTCTTTTGCAGATATATGGGAAAACTACGAACAGTCGGCTGAAACAAAATTTTTCACAATTTGGGCAAAGTAAAATTATCAAGTGCCTGAGCGTGCATCCCATTCTAATCCAATGATTGATAATTAGATGCACCCACGCCGAGAACACACTCTGGCGCAGGCTTATTGATTATCGCGCGAAACCACCTAGCAGCTCCATATGGACAGCGCCTAGTCCAGCTAATGCTACGCGCGCTTCGCTACTTGGGTCGCCGTACACGGTCAATCTTGTGGGTGCTACCATCCCTAAAAACCGTTCGGCAAATTTCGCACCGAAGTTTCCAAGGTGGGTCATCGTCGCGGCACTATCACTATAACGTTCATATATGTGGCAGTGTTTGTCGTCGCCGCTGATAAACCATTCGTAATTCAGCGCGTCTGGCTCGTTGGCTTTTGTGGCGGTGACCATTTCAGCCATCAATGCTTTGAAATCGTCGCTCTTGCCGTCATTGATATCGAGCTCCAGTATCCAACTTACGTTATTGTTTATCATGCTATTCCCATTTCGATGTGTTTTGTCAGGGCAACGCTAATCCTTCATCAAGTATCTGTCTATACTCTGTTCCGGTTTGCTGTGGCTTGGGAATTGGCCTTCTTGTTGATGAGGCTATCTCAGAGATTGCTCTTTTTTACTAGCCATTCACCCCTATCTGGTCTAAGGGCGCGTGAAACACCCAACACCCCCTAAAAGGCGCGTATCATGGATTTACGAAATATTGCTATTATTGCCCACGTTGATCACGGCAAAACCACATTGGTGGACGAGTTGCTTAAGCAATCCGGTATCTACCGCGAAAATGAAGCCACGACCGAACGTGCGATGGACAGTAACGATCTGGAGCGTGAACGTGGCATTACGATTTTTGCCAAGCCTACGTCTGTAGTATGGAAGGGTACACGTATCAATATCGTTGACACGCCGGGTCACGCCGATTTCGGTGGTGAAGTGGAACGTATCTTATCTATGGTTGATGGCGTTGTTTTATTGGTCGATGCCGCCGAAGGGCCTATGCCGCAAACAAAATTCGTAACGTCAAAAGCCCTTGCGCTGGGCTTGCGCCCGATTGTGGTGGTCAACAAGGTTGATAAGCCGGACGGTGAGCCTGATCAGGCGCTGGACGATTGTTTTGATCTGTTCGCCAATCTGGACGCCACGGATGAGCAGCTTGATTTCCCGAATATGTATGCCTCCGGCCGCTCTGGCTGGGCCGATATGGAGCTGGATGGACCGCGCAAAAATCTGGATGCTTTGTTTGATCTAATTATTGAACATGTTCCGGCACCTGCACAAATTGCTGAACAGGACAAACCGTTCACAATGCTAGCCACGACTTTGGGCGGCGACCCGTTTCTGGGGCGCCTTTTGACGGGCCGTGTGGAAACCGGGAAGCTGAAAGCGGGTCAAACCATCAAAGCGATGAGCCGCGACGGAACTTTGATCGAAAATTTCCGTGTAACAAAAATCCTTGCGTTTCGCGGGTTGGAGCAAACTGCGATTGATGTGGCCGAAGCTGGTGACATCGTTTCTATTGCCGGCATGTCGAAAGCAACAGTGGCCGATACATTGGCTGAAACGTCCGTAAGCGAAGCAATTCCTGCACAACCGATTGATCCGCCAACCATCTCTGTTACTTTTGGCATCAATACCAGCCCATTGGCCGGGCGTGACGGTAAAAAAGTTCAATCGCGCGTGATACGTGATCGCTTGATGAAAGAAGCCGAATCTAATGTTGCGATTAAAGTCAGCGACACACCGGGGGGCGAAGCCTTTGAAGTGGCGGGCCGTGGCGAGTTGCAAATGGGTGTTCTAATTGAAAACATGCGCCGCGAAGGGTTTGAATTATCGATTTCCCGCCCGCAAGTGCTGTTCCAGGAAGAAAACGGTCAGAAAATGGAACCTATTGAAGAGGTGACCATTGATGTGGATGACGAATACTCTGGTGCTGTGATTGAAAAAATCACCGGTCACCGCCGCGGTGAGATGACCGAGATGAAACCTGCGGGTGTCGGAAAGACACGCATAATCGCACACGTCCCTGCACGGGGCCTGATCGGTTATCACGGCGAGTTTATGACTGACACGCGCGGCACAGGCGTTCTGAACCGTGTATTCCACGGTTGGGCACCATACAAAGGGCCTATTCCCGGTCGCCGTTCAGGTGTGCTGATATCCATGGAAAATGGCCAATCTGTATCTTATGCGATCTTCAACCTAGAAGACCGCGGTAAGTTCTTTATCGGTGCGCAAGAAGACGTTTACACCGGCATGATCATTGGCGAGCATAACCGTGAAAACGATCTGGAAGTGAACCCGTTAAAAGGTAAGAAACTGACCAACGTGCGGGCATCCGGTACGGATGAGGCTGTGCGCCTGACGACCCCGATACAGATGTCACTGGAAGAAGCCATTGCATACATTGATAATGATGAACTGGTGGAAGTGACGCCGAACTCTGTTCGGTTGCGCAAACGCCACTTGGATAGCAATGATCGCAAGCGTATGTCCAAGGTTGCAAGCTAAACCTTTGCCGGTTTTTTGAAAACCATAGCAATCACAAACGCACAAAATTGAAAACCTGCGGCTAACAGCACGATCTGTATATAGCCGCGGGTTTCGATAAGACTGCCAAATCCGAATATTGCCACCATAGAGGCAATATAGGTAATCCCGCTATACATCGCCAATGTTGCGCCTCTGTGGGTTGCTGACAAATCGCTGATACGCGTCAGGATCAAATTCAGGATCAAGTGGTTCATGAATCCCCAGATCGCGAAAACCATCAGGAACGCTTGGTAACTTGGTGCTATTGCAACGCCGCAAATTACCACTGTTGCGAACAATAAACTGCACGGCATGGTGACATTGGGGGGTAATCTATCCAGTAGGTTTGCAAAAAAGCTGGCAGCGCCGAAACCTAAGCCGTAAATCAATGCGATCAAACCCGCATAGGCGGTGCTTTGGCCAAAGCCCGTGACGGCGTGTGCGCCGCTAAAGGCATAGATGCCGTAAAAACAACCCATGAATAGAAAATTAATAGCATAGATCGAAAAGCTGCCCTTAAGTGTGAACGGTGTCAGCAAGTTGAATTTCGTTTGCGATGGGGTCGGGGCGGACCTGAAGATACTTAATGGTATCAGCATCATGATGTGTAATGATCCAAACATCACCAAGGTGATGCGCCAGCTGAATGCATCCGCAAGAAATGCAGCTAATGGAACGGCGGCGACCAATGATAATGACCACCCCAATGTGACACGGCTAAGGGTTTGGGCTTCTTTGCCTTTTGGGGCTACGGTTGTTGCCAAGCCGTAAATCGACGGCAAAGCGATGCCGGCGGCTGACCCTGCCAACATTTGCAATATGGCAAGTGATATCCAGCCCTGTGTGAAAGCCGCTAAAATTTGCGAACCACCTGCGACCGCCATTGCATAGAAAAGGGCGCGGTTCATGCCAAAACCATCCAGATAACGACCCAGCCAGATTGCAGCCAAAGCAGAGCCTGCGCCATATGCGGCAACAGCCCGAGATAATTGGGATAGAGATGCCTGCAAATCTGGGCCAATGGCGGCGAGAAGTGGTGATAATAGCAGTCCGTTTGAACCGATAAGACAGACGCTGAACAATAAAGTATATAGGAATTTAGTCATGTATTCGGTTCCGGCCTTCGATTTACCTGAATGCAACAGAACCACGAGTTGAGCGCCAAGGTGATGATTCTTTTTATAGGCTTGTGAAAATACTTTGCAAAATGCAATGAAGTTTACGTTAGGATAGTTGCATTATGCAAATACGGAATTTTTAGTAAACTAACCTTTGTTTAGGAGTTCTCCTTGTAATTGAGGGTGACGCGGTTTACAATTCACGAATATAAAAAATATAATATAACAATATCAATATTTTAAGTTGTATAAAGTGTGATTAAAATCTTTTTTTGCACATCAGTGAATGTAATAAACAGTTTGCAACGCTATATTACCTTAAGTGGTAAGCGAGGAAACAGACAATGGCACATCCTGTAGATGAATATGTTGGTAAGCGAGTACGGCAGCGACGCTGGATGGTTGGCTTTAGCCAACAACAGCTTGGCGAAGCAGTTGGTATTAAGTTCCAGCAAATTCAAAAATATGAAACGGGTATGAACCGGATCAGTGCATCGCGTCTTTGGGATATTGCCGATGCATTGGGTGTACCGATCATGTTCTTCTTTGAGGGATATGATGACACGGCAGCACCTTCCGGCAGCGCAAAAGGCAATGCCGGCGGTCAGGGCGATCTGTTGGCAGATAAAGAGGCATTGGAGCTGGTACGCTCATATTATGCGATACCGGAAAACCAACGCCGTAAGCTTTTTGATTTGGCGCGGGTCCTAAGCGACGTAGCGTAAAGATTTTGGTGGGGGCCATGTAGCGAGTAAGCAGTAGAGTAAGTATATACCTTCAAGGTGTCAGGGACATATGTGTAACGAGTAAACGTAATTTTGATATGGTCATAGGTTGACCCCTGCCCAGCAATATGAAAACTCCAGTTAGATGCATGTCTAGCTGGAGTTTTTTATGTCCGATATTTCAAAATCACAAAAAGCAGAGCTGTGGAATGTGGCTCATGAACTGGCTGATGCTGCAAGGCCTATCGCTTTGCAGTATTTTAGGGCATCTGAACAGGAGTTGGAAAACAAACTGGATCAGGGATTTGACCCTGTCACGATTGCAGATAAATCCATTGAGCGCGAAATGCGCCGCATATTGGCAGAACGCCGTCCTGATGATGGAATTATGGGCGAAGAATATGATGATGTCGCGGGTACAAGCGGTTTGACATGGGTGCTTGACCCGATAGATGGCACGCGCGCATTTATCAGCGGGACACCGACTTGGGGTGTTTTGATCGGATTGGACGCGGGCCAAGGGCCAATTTTGGGTATTGTCGACCAACCCTTTACAGGCGAGAGGTTTTCAGGCGGGTTTGGTCACGCAAATTGGGCACGCGTAGATCAGACCAACACCATATCCGTGCGTAAATGTGCGACCCTATCTGATGCGATTCTTTTTTCAACAATGCCCGATATCGGCACAGCTTATGAGATTGCCGCTTTTCAGCGGGTCTCGGTGCAAGCAAAGCTGACGCGTTATGGTACAGATTGTTATGCATATGCACTGGTGGCCGCAGGTCAGATAGACCTGGTTATCGAGGCAGGCTTGAACGCATTTGACATTCAGGGCCCGATGGCCTGCATTCAAAATGCAGGTGGTATTGTTACCGATTGGCAAGGCGGTCCTGCGCATATGGGCGGGCAGGTAATTGCGGCAGGGGATGCACGGGTGCACAGTCAGGCTTTGGCATTATTAAGTCGCTAAAAAGCGGTTTATTTCATCCCACGCTAGATCCAGAACATGTTGTTCTTCCATTAAAATTTCATGCTGGGCGCCGTCAATATTGACAAGTTTTCCATTCGGCCAATTTGCCATAATTCTGTTGATTGCCTTTGGCGAAACTATCGCTTCCTCGCCGCCTAACATGCACAGGCACTTTTGTTTGGGGGGTGGCAAACGGCGCAATTTGGCGCATTCCACAAAGGCCTGATGTAACCAATTTATGCTTGGCCCGCCAATTCCCAATTCAGGATGTGCGTTCAGCTGTTCTGTTAACCAGTGATAGGTCTTCGCATCATTCGTCAAAACGTTGCCTTCAAACGGGTTAACCTGAACATAGTTATCTGGATTTGTGTTCGGTGAAAATCTTTTTGCCAGACCGATCAAAGGGCCGATGTCTGTGATTAATTTGGCGGGTAGGCGCAGCAAAGGTGCAACGTAGATGCCCCACATCGGCGCCGAAAAAATCACGTTTTCAACAGGTAAGCCATTGTGTAATGCACGCAACGCAATTGTCCCACCCATGGAGTGGCCTATGAGTGCATGTGCGTCAGGTAAGCCCGCATCCTGCACGGCGCGGAGGAATTCGGCAACATCGCGCTGAAAATCATGAAAATGCTTTATATGGCCCAATTGGTGATTTGCCGCGATGCGATCAGCCAGACCTTGCCCGCGCCAATCAAGAACAGCCGCTGAATACCCCATATCCAGAATATATTGGACTGTTGGGCCGTATTTTTCAATGAACTCAGTGCGTCCGGGAAAAATCAGGATCGTCCCTTTTGTCCCTTTCTTCCATGTCGCAACACGAATGCGGACTCCGTCTTCGCAAGTGCGCCACTGCGCGATGCCACCTTTTGGGGCGCGTGCAATATCGTTAAAAAGCGGTGCGTCGGTCATGTTATGACAAAAGGGCTCCCAGTTTCATAGCGGCACTCATGTCGCCGTCTACTTGCAGGCCGCCTGACATAAAGGCGCTTGTCGGGTTCACGTCGCCTGACAACATACCTTGAAATGTCTCTGCATCCGCGGTCAAAGTGCAATCCGCATCTTCATCCCCGGCACGCACGCCATTTTCATCGATCATGATGCAACCTTCACCATCGATGTCCACCTTGATAGAGCCATCAAAGCCATCATCACCCATTTTATCATTTAAAGCTTCAATTGCTTTTGTTATTACGTCACTCATTTGTGTCTCCGTGATCTTAAAAAATTCTTCGCATTCTTGCGTGGTTGAGATAGCCTGATACTAACATGAAAGTAAATTTGCAAAATTTAAAGTCTTTGATGCGCGTCGTACTTTATTCCGCTGCGTTATTTTTCATTATCAGTGATAATAATCACGTTTATGCACAAACGACAGAGCTGGACACATTATTTTTGGAACTGGAGGATCCGGAAAATACGGATTGGGAGACTACCGAGCGAAATATATGGCACGAGTGGTCAAAATCAGGTTCTGCTGCGATGGATCATTTGTTGCAACGCGGGATACAAGCTATGCAACATGGGCAGTTGCGTGTTGCTGTTGAACATTTTTCAGCCGTTATTGATCATGCGCCAGATTTTGCCGAAGCATGGAATAAACGTGCAACAGTCTTTTATATGATGGATGAATATGGGCTGTCGATTTCCGATATCCGCCAAACCCTATTGCTAAACCCACGCCATTTCGGGGCTATGGCGGGATTGGGTGCAATCATGGAACAGCTTGATCAGCCAAATAACGCATTAACTATCTATCGGCGTGCTTTAGAGGTGCATCCACATCAAGATGGTATTAAAGAAGCCATTGAAAGACTGGAGATCGAAGTTAAAGGTACTTCGATATAACCCAAGGATAAGACAATAATGCCCCAGCCGTCGCGCATTTGCGCAGTGCTTGGCCCGACCAACACCGGAAAAACCCATTATGCTATCGAACGGATGCTGGCCTATCGCAGTGGTGTGATCGGCCTGCCTTTGCGCTTGCTTGCACGTGAAGTTTATGACCGCATAGTCGCCAAACGCGGCCCGTCTGTTGTGGCGCTTATCACAGGCGAAGAACGTATCGTGCCACCACGTGCAGCCTATTGGGTGTGTACGGTGGAAGCGATGCCGACCAGTTTGGGTGCGGAATTTGTTGCCATTGACGAAGTGCAACTTTGTGCTGACCCCGAACGCGGCCACGTGTTTACTGACCGCATGCTTAATTTGCGCGGTCTATCGGAAACCCTGTTTTTAGGATCTGATGCGATGTGGGGTGTGATTGCAAAACTGGTACCCGAGGCGGATTTCCTGAGGCGCGACCGGTTTTCAGAACTGGCATATGCCGGGACAAAGAAGATTTCGCGGATGCCGACACGTTCAGCCATTGTTGGTTTCTCGGTCGATAACGTCTATTCCATCGCCGAGCTGCTGCGCCGTCAAAAGGGCGGGGCGGCTGTGGTGATGGGTGCCCTGTCGCCGCGGGCGCGCAACGCACAAGTCGAGATGTATGAAAACGGTGACGTGGACTACCTGGTTGCAACCGATGCCATCGGCATGGGGCTTAATCTGGATATTGATCATGTGGCTTTTTCGAGCACATCAAAATTCGACGGCCGCAAGATGCGCCGCTTAATGCCAAATGAACTGGCGCAAATCGCTGGCCGCGCAGGGCGCTATCAAAGCCCGGGGACGTTTGGTGTGACAGGTGAAGCCCGTCCGCTTGAAGATGAAGTCGTCGAGGCGATCGAAAATCACCGCTTTACACCCATTCAAAAACTGCAATGGCGCAATTCGCGGCTTGAGTTTGGCACTGTGGCAACTTTGTTGCGCTCATTGGAACAGTCAAGCGATAACCCCGTGTTGATGAAAGCCCGGGAAGCAGAGGATCATCTGACCTTGCGCAGCCTATCAGAGTTGCCGGAAATTATAGATCGTGTGCAAGGTCCAAAAGACGTTAAACTTTTATGGGAAACCTGCCAATTACCCGATTTCAGGCAGGTCTCGCATAACGAACATGTGGCAATTGTCGGAAAAATGTTCGAATTTCTGGCGGATGCAGGTGAAATCTCAACACCTTGGTTTGCCGAGCGTGTGCGGCGCATTGATAAAACCCATGGAGATATTGACGCTATATCGAAAAGATTGGCATATATCCGCACATGGACCTATGTGACACAAAGAAAAGGCTGGTTATCGGACGAAAACTATTGGCGTGATGAAACACGTGCAGTAGAAGACCGACTATCAGATGCGCTGCACAGTGCATTAACAAAACGATTTGTCGATCGGCGCACCTCTATCTTGATGCGGCGATTGAAGCAAAAGGAGGCCATGGTGGCTGAAGTAAACAAAGACGGCGAAGTATCCATTGAAGGTGAGTTTGTAGGTAAGCTGAACGGATTTCGATTTGAAATGGACAAATCCGCTGATGCGGAACAGGCCAAAACCCTGCGCAGTGCCGCTTTTCAGGCATTGCAACCGGAATTCAGCCTGCGGTCCGACCGGTTTTACAACGCACCGGACACCGAGTTTGATTTTACCGAACAAGGCGGCCTGATGTGGGGCGAACACGCGGTTGGGAAGCTGGTCAAGGGCGATGATATTATGACGCCCGGCATTACTGTCTTTGTTGACGAAGAAGCTGGTGACGCGGTTGCGGATAAACTGCGCAAACGTCTTGGCCACTTTATGGACCGTAAAATCACCGCCGCTTTTGAACATTTGATCACGATGAAGAACGATGAAGCACTGCCTGGCCTTGCCAAAGGTGTGGCGTTCCGTCTGGCAGAAAGTCTGGGTGTTATACCGCGTTCGGCGATTGCCACTGACATCAAGTCATTGGATCAGGATCAGCGCGGCACGTTGCGTAAACACGGTATCCGGTTTGGGCAATATACGATTTTCCATCACCTGATGCTAAAGCCTGCGCCAACGCGCCTGCGTCTGGTTTTGTGGTCTTTGTTTGAAGGTCTGGACGAGTTCCCCGAAGCACCACCTGCCGGGCTGGTGACGGTCCCCGCAATGATCGATGCCCCCAAAGGCTATTATCCACGTGCGGGATATCGTTTGGCAGGTGAACGGGCCATTCGCATTGATATGTTGGAACGTCTTGCCGACATGATCCGTGGATTTGATGTAAAAGGCGGCTTTGAAGCCAACCCTGATATGTTGTCAATAACGGGTATGACACTGGAACAGTTTGCAGATTTGATGCAAGGCCTTGGTTATACCGCAGAAAAAGATGAGCGCGATAAGGTTAAGCCTGTGATCGAGGCGAAACCTGATGAAACCGGCACTGTAGAAGAAAAACCTGACACGCCAAAAGTCGCGCCCGTTTCAGTAGAAGATGAAGCCAGCAAAGAAACTGAAGAAGACACTAAAGAAGTGTTTTATATCTTCAAATGGGTTCCAAAGGCACGTCCTGCGGCCCGCCCGCAATCCCAACAACGGGCCAAACCCCATAAGCCCAAAGGCAAGCCCGCCGGTAAGCCAAGTGGCCCCAATCGCCATTCCGCGTCACCACCACGCAAAGAAAAACCAATTGACCCGGATAATCCATTTGCAGCACTTTTGGCATTGAAGAACAAAACATAGGCACCAATGGCAGATACGCAGCGCATTGATAAATGGCTTTGGTATGCGCGGTTTTATAAATCGCGCAGCTTATGCGCGAAACAAGTGTCCGAAGGTAAGGTTTGTGTGAATGATGTGAAGATCAGCAAACCCGCACATGGCGTGGTTTTGGGTGATGTGCTGACATTTATCAAAGCGGATCAGCCCCGTGTGATAAAGGTTCTGGATCTTGGCGCGCGGCGTGGATCAGCGCCCGAAGCGCAATTATTGTATAAGGATAGCTCGCCACCACGCGCGCGACGGGAATTTGTTCCGCCAAATCCGAGATATGAAGGAAAAGGTCGTCCAAGCGCAAAAGAACGGCGTCAGACTGCCGCTTTTGATGCAAAGCGTCTTGAATGATCTTAAAACGGCCCATATAGGACAATAGAACTGCGTCAGTAGAGACTAGGATTTTGACCCATGACTTACATCGTTAACGACGCCTGCATTGCTTGCAAATACACTGACTGTGTAGAGGTGTGCCCGGTTGATTGCTTTTATGAAGGCGAGAATATGCTGGTGATCCACCCCGATGAGTGTATCGATTGCGGCGTGTGCGAACCGGAATGCCCTGCAGATGCGATCCGCCCTGATACAGAGCCTGATATGGAAAAATGGGTCGAGTTTAACCGGGAATATTCTGAAAAATGGCCAGTGATCATCACTAAGAAAGACCAGTTGCCCAATGCAGAAGAGCGTGATGGCGAAGAAGGTAAGCTAGAGAAATACTTTTCGCCTAATCCCGGCGAAGGCGGATAAACGCGATTCTCTGGCTGCAGCCTAATCTTTTACTTGGCCGTAAAACCCTATGTTTTATTAGGTTTTATGCCCTCTGGGAAAGTGTCTGTTTTTATGATATAATAACGTCAGACAAACAGGACAACTATCAGTAAATGCTACTGACAATCTAATGCCAGCTAACAATAAATCACCTATTTTGCACGTTTTGTGCAGGGGGGATGCTTTATGTGCAGAGCGTAATACAAAGGACGAATAACATGGCCAAAAACAAAAAAATTGCAGGGTTCAATTTGAACGATTATGTCATTTACCCCTCTCACGGGGTTGGGCAGATTATTGATGTTGAAGAACAAGAGGTGCTTGGTGCGAAGTTAGAGCTATTCGTTATTATTTTCGAGAAAGATAAAATGACTTTGCGGGTGCCAACGATGAAAGTTGAATCTGTCGGCTTGCGTAGCTTGTCATCACCTGAACTGGTTGCCAAAGCGATGGTAACGCTCAAAGGCCGTGCACGTGTGAAACGCGCAATGTGGTCACGCCGTGCGCAGGAATACGAAGCCAAGATCAATTCCGGCGACCTGATCTCTATTGCCGAAGTGGTGCGTGACTTACACCGCAATGATGAACAACGTGAACAATCTTATTCGGAACGCCAGCTTTATGAAGCAGCACTGGAACGCTTGTCACGTGAAGTATCGGTTGTGAACGGTGTTGACGAAATGTTGGCCCAAGATGAGATCACCGAAGTTCTATTGTCGCGGGTCGTGATTGCGGCCTAAAGCATATTGATATTTTTTAACAAGCCGCAATCCCTGTAACCATGGGGGTTGCGGTTCTATGTTAATGCAGCCACTGCGGCGCCCAATGCGGCCAGTTCCGCCCATTGCTGCATGGCCCCCAACACATCACCGGTTTGCCCGCCGATAGCGCGCTGCGCCAGATATGCCATAATAATCGCGGCAATCATCGCCCATCCAAAGACAAAGATGCCTGACAGGCCAAGACATATAAAGCATATCACTAAGGTCAGGGCAATCGCAATGGCCAGTGATGTTTCGGGTGGTTTACCAACAGAGGCCGACAGACCTTCGCCGCGTGCATTTTGCATTGCATACATAGCCAGAACCATAGGCAACCTGCTAGCCGCTCCGACCGCTATTAATGGCGGGATGAAGGACGCATATATCAAAACCTCCATGCTGGAATAGCGACCCAGTATGAACAGGATCAAAGCAATGGCACCGAATGCACCGATACGGCTGTCTTTCATGATTTCCAAACGCCGTTCTTTTTCCATTGCCCCGCCAAAGCCGTCAGCACAATCGGACAAACCGTCTTCGTGCATGCCGCCTGTCAGCATGACCAATGTCACCAATGCTGCGATTGCAGCCAAACTGCCGGGAGCCCCGAACCAGTATAATAGGCTACCGATAATACCTGCAATCAGGCCGAGTGCGGCACCAACCAATGGATAGGCCCATGTGGCAATCGCTGCGCGTTCACCTGCAATTTCGTGATCAACAGGAACGGGTATGCGGGTCAGCAGGCTAAAAGCGGTTGTAATATCCATCAGGATATAGGCTTGAGCTTTAGAAATGTCGGTCATTTTTTATTTGCCTTCGCAATTGGTGTTTCCGCACAATTAAAATGCAGTTAGATGAATGTATCATAAGAATAGATGGAAAAAAGATACATGTCTAATGCCCCGTTTCATACACTGGTTGAATTCAAAGCTGTATTAAAGGCTCAACCGCAGGCCAATTGTGATGCGCTGAAAGCCGCACAAGACCGAAACGGGCAGTTAACCAAACCCCCCGGTGCTTTGGGACGGTTGGAAGATGTGGCCATTTGGTATGCAGGTTGGCGCGGGCAAGCTGCACCTGTTATAAAATCGCCACAAGCTGTTGTTTTTGCAGGAAATCATGGGGTTGCTGCACAAGGCGTTTCGGCATTTCCACCTGAAGTAACGGCGCAAATGGTGTTGAATTTTCAACATGGCGGGGCGGCGATTAACCAAATGTGCAAAACATTTGGCGCAAACTTAACTGTGCGCGGACTTGATCTCGATACCCCGACCGATGACTTTACAAAAGGCCCGGCAATGTCCGAGGCGGGCGTGATTGCCGCCTTGCAAACAGGCTGGAACGCCGTTGATAAGGGCACTGACTTATTGGTTGCGGGTGAGATGGGCATTGGCAATACAACATCTGCCGCTGCTATCGCATGCGCATTATTTGGCGGCAATGCCGAAGAATGGGTCGGACGCGGAACTGGGGTAACGGATGACGGTTTGGCCTTAAAAGCGCGTGTTGTAAGCGAAGGATTGGCTGCAAACCCATCCGCTGCTGGAAATGGCCTGGAGGCTTTGCGCTGTTTGGGCGGGCGAGAGCTGGCAGCCATGGCAGGCGCAATCGCCAGCGCGCGCGCCAAATCCATCCCCGTAATTCTTGACGGGTTTATCTGC